>Ga0187771_10003379_pt1 | contig 11135 bp, 8 predicted proteins | sample 0116_SJ02_MP15_1_FD_133139 | JGI IMG/M metagenome (GOLD analysis project Ga0187771, IMG submission 133139) | Tropical peat soil microbial communities from peatlands in Department of Meta, Colombia - 0116_SJ02_MP15_10_MG | ecosystem: Environmental > Terrestrial > Soil > Wetlands > Peat | place... | reverse complement strand
GGCTTCCTTTCCTCTGGAGTCCCACTTCACGCGCGGCGGGATAATCTCCCGCTTGATCCTGTGTTGGTATTGCCGGACCCGCGACAACATGCTGTCAATGAGGACGTCAGACAGCATATGTGGCTGCAATCCGAGGTCGAGCAGCTTGGTGTGGGTGGGGTTGTAATAGTGCTCTTCCATCTCCACACGGGGATTCTCGGGGTGGTCAACCTGGGCTTCCATGCCCAGCTTTCTCGCCTGGGCAGCGACCAACTCGGCCAGTTCGAGGACCGTGAAGGTCTCGGTGAACTGGTTGAAGACTCGGTACTCTCCGCGCCGCGGAGGATTCGTAGCGGCCAGCTCCACGCAGCGCAAGGTGTCCCGGATGTTCAGGTAACCGCGTTTCTGGCCTCCTTTTCCGTAAACAGTAAGGGGGATCCCGGCCACGGCCTGCACGCAGAAACGGTTGAGCGCAGTTCCAAAGACCTCGTCATAATGAAAGCTGGTAGCCAGGCGTTCATCCAGTTGCGTCTCGTCGGTTTCGATCCCATAGACGACACCCTGGTTCAGGTCTGTGGAGGTCAACTTCCAGATCTTACAAGCGAAGCGGATGTTATGGCTATCGTGCACTTTCGAGAGATGGTAGAAGGACCCGGGCTGGCAGGGAAAAGGAAGAACATCCCGCCGGCCCTTGTGTATGATTTCGATGAATCCCTCTTCGATGTCAATATTGGGGGTTCCATACTCTCCCATGGTTCCGAGCTTCACCAAGTGGCATTCGGGTGTGATTTTTCTCATCGCCCAGAGCAGATTCAGCGTCCCCGTGATGTTATTCACTTGGGTAAATACCGTTCGGTTATGGTCGATCATGGAATAGGGGGCAGAGGGTTGTTCGCCGTAGTGAATAATGGCCTCGGGACGAAACACCGCCAAGGTGCTCTCAACAGCCTCGTAGCTGCGCAGGTCGCCTACGAATAGGTCAATTTGCAATCCGGTGACGTCGCGCCAGGCGCTCACACGGTCCTGGAGCGTATGGATGGGAATCAACGGTTCGACGTTCAATTCGATTTCCCAGCGCCGCTTCGCGAAATTGTCCAAAACCCCAACCGCATGCCCGCGTTGGGACAAATGCATCGCCGTGGGCCAACCCAGATACCCGTCACCTCCCAGAATCAAGATTCTCACGTCCCCTCCTGGATGTCGATGTAATCCGCACGCCCGAGCATGCCCCGCGGACAGTCTGCCGGATTTGTTGAGCTAAAATTCCCGGTTATCATGCCTCCCTCGGATGCAATTGGAATCGGCCTTTTTGGCCAGTCCGAAGTTCTGCGCTCTACCCGGGTTTGATCAGGCCGAATCTCCCGGCCGCAGAACAGTTTCCCGTTAATGCAAGAAGAGCAAGACGCAAACCAGCATAAGGATGGCGGTGAGAGACTGAATGCCAAAGGCGAGCCCAAGCGGCTTTAAGCCGCGACGCCGCAACCGGCCCAAATCGGTCCGCAATCCCACCCCCGCAAAGCCGAAGAGGAAGGCCCAGCGGTAAAGATGATTGAGGTCGCTCAGCGCCTCAGGCTCCCAGAAGTGAAAAGTGGCGAGTGCGGAGAGGACCAACAGGCCTATGGCGAACTTTGGAAAGTGCTCCCAGATCATCCGGAAACTGACCTTCGCGACACCCTGAAGTTTCTCCCGCACAGCCCTTTGCACGAAATACAATAGAGCGAAATCGAGAAATAAGTTTCTGCAAAGCTTCGTAATGGTAGCGTAATGCCCGGCTGTCTCGGAGTAAACAAAGCCTGTGGCGACAGCCTCAGCCGTATTGTCCACGGAGAGCCCCGCCCAGGAGCCAAAGTCGGGCCCAGTGAGGTGAAGCCACCAGCCGATGAGCGGAAAGAAGCTGAGCGTGAGCAGGCCAAAAAGCAGGATGACTGATACAGCGTAGGCAGTGTCCTCTTCATCGGTCCGCAACGTGGCGGAGAGAGCAACTACCGCCGAAACCCCACAAATCCCTAATCCCACGGCCAAAAGGTATCGCAGCGGGGCGGGAATCTTCAACAGCCGCGTCAGGAACAGCGTGAGCGCAATGGTGAAGATCACCTCGAATCCGGCCAGGCCGAAGCCGGTCAGCCCCACCTCTCGAAAACTGCGGAGCCCCATCTGCGAGCCCAATAGGATGATCCCGGCTTTCCAGAAGATCTCGTACAGGCGTGTCCCCGGCTCGAAGCTAGCATGGACCCCGCAAAGGTGTCGAAACAACATCCCCAGCAGGATGGCAAAAAGGAAACAATACGAATCGTTCCCTCCTCGAGCCATCCTCCGGGCCAGCAGAGCGAGCCCGCCGAGGAGCAGGAACCCGGGAACGTACTCCAAGAAATACAAAGTCCATCCTCGGACATAGAAACCAAAAGACAGTTCCACAGGGAGTGAGGTCTTGGTTTCAGCGACTTTACCAGGGGATGTGAACAGGGACATAGCGCAATAGCAGAGCGAGCAAAAATGCTAGCCCCAAGGCGATCCAGTCCACATGAGGCCGCAGAGAGAAGGTCCCGTTTTGCTGCCTTTCAGATTTCTGGCATATTCCCTTTGTCATGGTCGGGAAGCCGGCTCAGTCTGCGGTTCAGGCGTTCTGAAGGTTGCCAGGGTGGAGACCGCACTCCTTCCGGGTTTCTTCCTCCCACCACCATCGGCCTTCGCGCTCGTGCTGTCCCGGAAGGATGGCGCGTGTGCAGGGCTGGCAGCCTATGGAAACATAGCCGCGCTCATGCAGGGGATTATGGGGCACACCCTGCTCACGGATATAGGCCCAGACCTGTTTGGAAGTCCAGTTGGCAAGGGGGTTGAATTTGATGAGGGGGCGTTCCTCGGCGGTGAGGGCGCTGTCGAGTTGTAGAACAGGGACCTGAGCGCGGGTCGAGGGGCTCTGATCGCGGCGCTGGCCGGTGACCCAAGCATCCAGTGAAAGCAAAGCCCGGCGCAGTGGCTCGACTTTCCTAATACCGCAGCATTCTTTATGCCCATCACGATAGAAGGAGAACAGTCCCTTTTCCCGAACAAGAGCTGCCACAGCTTGAGGATCCGGAAAGAAAATCTCCACCTTAATGCGGTAATGCTCGCGGACGCGTTCAAGGAACTCATAGGTTTCAGGATGGAGCCGTCCCGTATCGAGCGAGAAGACTCGGAAAGGCCGGCCTAATTTGGAGGCCATGTCGATGAGGATTACGTCCTCCGCGCCGCTGAAGGCAATCGCAATCTGCGGGGAGTAGTTGCTGATCGCGAACTCCAGGATTTCGTTAGGCCGAAGAACCGCGAGTTCGTGGGCCTTTGTTGCAAGGGTTTCATTGTCCAAGGCCATCGGTATTCCACCTCGTGCGAAACGGCGAGTCTTCTGCCCTCTTGACCCAGACTAGCCTCGCCAAAGCCTCTTCCTCAAAAGATGCTTCTGGGCCCGGCCTGCGCAAAGTCTCAGAGGAAGGCATAGCCTTGGGGTTCGTCCGGAACGCAGGATGCCGCATACTCAGGCATGCGCAAATTTGAGATTGGAGCGATTGAGTCCAGAGTCCAGGCCGCCCGGTAACGCCAAACCGAATGGGTACACTTGCAAGCTTGTTGGTCTCATGCCGCATACACTCGTGCTATGTACCCGGATTGTCAATACTTCCAACCTGAGTCTCATAAGCCACGCCGTCGCTAAGCATGGAGGCCTTGCACCTCAAGTAGTGCTAGACCCCTCCAGGCCCATGTCGGCGAACGAAATGGACCACGCCTGCCTGATTCAGTGCTGTCAATCTGTGGGCGATTCGGTCGGGAGGGTTGAAGCATGCAGTCCCCTCGTTTCAGCCGGTAATTGCCGGGTTGCTTATCCCGCGGCGAAGAGGAGTTCCTCGTGCATGCGTGGTTATGCCAGCACAAACCGAAAACCACAAAGCATTGGCGGGTATGTGGAGGTTAAAATCCACGAAGCTATGAACGAGCAGACCGCACACGCCCAAAGTTGCCCCCAACCGCATCCAACCTGCTTCCTGTGTAAGCCACAGGCCCAGATTCCGGAAGCAGTGGCATAAGAAGATTGCAATCCCAGCCACAATGATCGACCCGCCTACGACCCCGGTCTCCGCCAGGGCCTCGACGTAGTCGTTATGCGCATGGTCGAACAACCTATCGTCAACCAGGGTCTGGTAGCGAGAATATGAAACCGCAAAGCTGCCTAGCCCGGTGCCTATCCAGGGATGGTCGCGGAGGAGGCGAAGAGAATCGAGAACCATGGTTTTGCGATATGTAAAAGATAAATCCTCACGCTGTCGTCGCGGCTCAAAGAGAACCGCCAAATCCCTCGAGACATGGCCCGGATCCATCCACAAGAAGAGCCACAAGGCGACGCCGATGCCGGCGATTCCCCAAATGACAAGTCCGCGAGCACGGCGAATGGGAGCATAACGGAATACCACACCGCCCAGGATTGTGGTCTCGATGAGGAGAGACAGCATGCCACCACGCGACCCAGAGAGCAGGACGGAAGCGACCGGGACGGACACCGCGAAGCCTGCAATTGCGGGCCACCCTCGCGCGGAACGATCGGCACGGAGGGAGAGAACATAACCTGCCGCCAGCGGGATGGCCATTTCCATCAAGCCGGCGTAGTGGTTGTGGTTAACGTATGAGCCGAAGTACCCACCTGGCCGCATCTTGACTGACCAGAACATCAGCCCTCGAGTCGAAAAGTACTGCAGGATCGCAAAAAGCGACATCAAGAAACAGTAGGTTGTTACCACAAGCCCGAATCGCCGCCACAATTTCTCGCTGGCGGCGGCGAAGAGTTGACCTGAGAGAAAGAAGAAGAGCAAGTCTACTCCCAATCTCAAGAGACTCTCGCGCGCTGAAAAGGGGTCAGGGCTAAGGTGGGCAAAGAACTGGACTAGGCCCAGGAGAAGAAAGAGCCCCAAGGGGATCAGGAGTGGGGACCAAACAACTCTCAGCACTCCTTGTTGACACGATCCGATTGCCCACAGCAGCAGCACCACAACCGCCAGCACGGAAAGGATGGCCCAGGCCCAAGGCTGGACAGAACCAAAAGGCAAAGGCGCAGCCAGGAGCCCGATGACCAGCAACACGAGAGCATTGGCAAAGGCAAAGCGGCTCGGCTGGTGCCTGTCTCGTCCAGCTATCCAAACGCGAGGCATCGTTGCCGAGCTCGTCGATCGAGGTGGCATAATGGGTTTCAAGGACTCTCTGAGGGCCAGTCGGAACCTACCCTGAAGCCGTGGCGCGCCTCGCCTGCCTCGTCGTGAAGCGACGGCGACGGAGCCTCCATGCCGAGAAACCGCTGGTCATTGATCGGCGCTACCGCGGGCCTTGATCGGAATTTAGTGGCTTCAAGGAGATCGCGTCCACCCAGAATACGCCGCTAATCTCGCTGGGGAAGCTACGGCTGCGCGGTCGCCAAATTGACAGACTCACGCATTGGGTTTGCGTCCCCGCCTTGAATTTGGTGTTGAGCAAGTGCCACGATGTTGTCCCCAGGGTCGTTTCAGTCGAAGCTTGCAGACTCTCGGGATGGAAAGGGTCGAGCACTCGCAGGCGTGGTCCGCTGTCCGAAGTTATGTCTTTGGAGCGAGTGTAGGCCGTGAGCAAATACGTCTGGTTTGGCGCCACGGGAACAATCTGATAAACGGGCTCGAACTCTTCGTTCCGCCTCACCAAGAAATCAACGCGCAGACATTGGCCCCCCTGATAGGACGACGTGTCGGAGAAGTCCACGGACACGTAGGGCCCAGGCTGTAACCGCCAATCAAACCCCCCGTTTAGCGGGCTTCGCTCAAAACCGCCGTTGAAGACCATATTGGCCTGGTCAGGATCCGGAGGCTTCTGGACCGCTCCCAGGCGGATGAGGTCATGCCAAACGGTTTGAGCTTCTTGAATCCGGCCGTCGCTGAGAAGGTGGTCGAGAAAAGGCTGTGCCTCAGCAAATCCAACGCCGGATGATTGGTGCGCAACTTGGCGCCAGATTTGGTAAGCGTTGCCGAGATCGTTTTGTGTGCTTAGAAAATTGACAAAGGCTAGCCCCAACTTTGAGTTGCCGTCAGGAGGCAGGACTTTAGCATATACAACCTGGGGGTCAGAGATTAGTTGCAAGCAAACCCTAAAGGTCTGCGCTGCGTAAGAAGGGCTTAATTCCAGCAAACGTCGGAAGTGCACCAACGCCAGGTCAGTACGGTCCGTGCGCAGGTAATGATTGGCAGTTATCCAGTGCAGACGCGGGGTCATTGGACTTAAGCTGAGTGCATGGTCAAGGGCCTGGTCAGCGCACCCATTGTCGCCCACTTCTTCACAAGCCTGTGCAAACTCTGCCCAGCAATAAGCATTCTGTGGGCTCAGCTCAACGGCCTGGCGAAACTGCTTAACGGCATCGGGAGGACTAATGTCGCCGAATGAAAAGGAGTAGACCAGGCCGAGGCGGCGGTGGATAGCGGGGTTGAGGGGATCAAGGGCCAACGCACGGCGGAGATCGGGGAGACGAGCTGACTCCCCAAGCGTGCTGGCAACAGTGATCCGCGTAATCTTCACGGCCATCCAAAAGCCCGGAATTCCAATGGCCAGGAGGAACACGCAGATACGCGACCGTGTCCGAAGGGGGAGTTCAAAGGTGCTCGTCGAAACAAATTGTGTCCAAGCCATTAGTTAAGAGTCGCCACGGCGTGATCGAGAAAATGACAGCCGACCGACTGGGAGTGGAAACAAGTCAGTGGGAAAGCCCTCAGCCGTTCGGCCCGACAGGGGGGGCATGTTAGCTACGACGTTCCTCGCCAGGAGGAAGCTGAGTGTCGGCGGTGTTCGCCGCTTCGACCTGCGGCGCGGGTGTGGCATCGGCTTCACTGTAACCATAATAGTGCGAGTAGTAGTATCCGCGATAATATCTTCCGTAGTATCCATCCCGACGCAGGTCAATCTTATTGAGGACCACTCCGAGGATTTTCGCCCCGGCATTGCTAAGTATCTGGTAAGTGCGCTTCAGGGCGTCTCGAGCTGTCGCCCCGCTTTCCACGACCAAGATCACCCCGTCGACAAGAGGGGAGAGGACCGTTGCGTCCGTGACCGCTAGCGAAGGGGGCGAATCGAGCACAATATGGTCGAAGCGCCGGCGCAATTCATCCATCAGCTGTCCCATGGTCGAGGAAGAGAGAAGATCGGCGGGATTCGGAGGCCGTGAGCCGGCGGGAAGGACCCAAAGTCGAGGTAGCCCATCGATTTGCATGAGCGCCTCGTCCAAACCATGGGCGCCGGTGAGTATCCCGCTAAGACCTCTTGTTTCGGGAAGGCCCAACACTCGACTGATCCCGGGCCTGCGCAGGTCCCCATCGATGATGACGACCTTGCTGCCACGCTGGGCAAGCGTTACAGCTAAGTTGAGAGCCGTACAGGTCTTTCCTTCACCGGGTTGGGCGCTGGTCAATAGCATGCTCTTTGGAGGGTGAGAGGGTGCCGAAAGTAAGATCGAGGAACGCAGAGCGCGGAAAGCCTCCGCCAGAGTCGATGCGGGCTTTCTTAGCACGATCATTTCAACCGGCTCGGAGTGGTTCTCATCTCGGTCCTTTCCCTGCTTCAGGCCGTATCCATATCCGTAACCATGGCGGCCAACTGCCGAGGCTGCTGGTATAACCCCTAGGGAGGGGACGGGCACCAACCTTTCGATGTCCTCAAGCCCTTTGATCGAGGTATCCAAGCCCTCGCGCAGCAGCGCCAGCCCGGCTCCAGTAAAGAGGCTGACGAGGAGACCAGCCAGACTATAAAGTAGTTTCCTAGGCCGGACGGGCTCTAGGGGAGGAAACGCAGCATCGATCACATGGACGTTGTTGGCCCTCAAGCCGGCAGAGACCGCCGCATCCTTCAGTCTCTGCAGTAAGTTATCGTAGAGTTGTTGATTGCTTTCAAAGTCATGCTTGAGAATGTTATGCTGAATTAGGAGTTCGTTCAGACGCCCGAATTCGGCTTTCCCGCGAGAGAGGGATTCGGTAACGAGTCTTTCCCTCCCCACGGCTGACATGTAATCCTTCTTGATTCGCTCTATTGTGCGGTGGCGTTCCTGATCAATCAACGCCTGGAGAGCTTTCACCTGTTCGCCAATCCGCAGGACCTTGGGGAAATTCGGCCCGTACTGACTTTCGGCGTCGACGTATTGCGTCTTCGCATCGGCGTACTTCTCCTGCAGCCTCTGGAGCAACTCGTTTTGAGCGAGCAGGGCTGTTTGTTCCGGATTGGCATTTACGAGCTGGTAAAGGGATTCCTTTTGGGCTCGATCGCTTTCTGCCGCAGTCAAGTCGCGGCCCAGATCGGAAAGCCTCTGTTCGACCAGATTTTGTTTTTCGCTGACATTAACGATGGAGTTTTCCCTTTCGTATTGAACCAGCGCCGCCTGCGACTTCTCGACTTTCGCCTTCAGCTCATCGAGTTGCTGCTCCATCCAGCTGCTGGCCTGCCGGGTAGCTTCGTATCGGGAACGAAAATTGAACTCGACATAGTTGGTGACAAGAGCGTTAACCACCCGCGCAGCGAGCTCCGGATCCTTCGCCTCAAAGCTGATGCTCACCATGTGGGTGTTCCTACTAAGCGACACATCAAGCTGGTTGGCAAATAGCCTCAGCAGCCGACCGCGCAAAGCCGCTGAATCCGGAGCCTCTCCCTTGAGCTTCCACTCCTGTGAGCAGAAAGCTGGATTGTTCGCGAGCCCGAGCTGTTGGGTCGTTTGCCAAGCCAGGTTATCGCTGCTCAGGATCTTGACTTGCGTTTCCAGGAATTCTTCGTCCGCAACCGTGGGAGCACGATAAACCTCATTGAGGGATTGCACCTGCGGGGTAGCGGATTCAATTTCAATTTGTCCCCCCGCCCGGTAAATGGGCGTCATCTTGAATGCGAAAATCACCGCCAGCGTCGTCGTCAGCACGATGGTCGCCAGAACGGTGGAGCGGTGCTTGACCAGTATTCGCCAGAGATCTGCAAGCTGAGCGATCGGATCAGATCCCTGAGCCGCTGCATCCAAGATGGGATAGGCACGACTGCTCAGCTGCTCGACTGGCGATTTGGGAGTGGACGCCAAACTGTCTTGTCGCGGCATGTAATCAACTCAGCCCCGCCATTCCCGACGAGGCGCCCTCGGCCTCGGTCTAGGGTCGCGAGAAGATGACGATTCCAATGGTCGCCTGGATGGCAGCCTCGGCGCCACGAATGGCGGCCTTTTTTGTAGAACTCTCCGGAACAAAAAGAATATCATTGCGCAGCATCGTAACGTCTGGAGCTCTCCCCGCTAAGACTCTCTTCAAGTTTACGGGGATTTCCTCCTCTTGCGCGGGCCTCTCGGTGCCCCTTCTAATAATCACGGCGCGGGTTTTGGCTGCCGTGCTCCTTGCGTCCTGAGCCAGCGCAAGGGCCTTAAGCACTGTCATCTCCTCCTCATCGTCTTTGAGCGTAAACCCGCCGGGTTTGTTAACAGCACCCACAACATAAACAACGCCCGCCCGCTGGACAGTCACCCGGTCGCCGGGATAGAGGTCCAAGTTTAGACTCGGATCTCCGGAATCCATGAGCTTCTTCAGATCCACGCGGAGGGTAGGCGAGCACGAATTGCTTTCTTCCGGCCGTTGGCAGGCCCCTTCCTCTTGAAGATGCCGAAGAGCGATTTCCCCGCGCGTGATAACGGCAGATGTTCCGGCGTCCTCGGCAAGGCCTTCCGCCTGGGAGAGCACGTCCAGAAGGGTAGTGCGCCCGAACAGAGGGTAGATCTGAGGCTTCTTGACTGCCCCTGTAACGGCCACCGAATGAACGCGCGATTCCATCACCCTTACCGTAACCTGCGGGTTGCTTACAAAACCGCCGGCCCGCAACTTCTCTACGACAACGGCAGAGAGCTGATTCGGTGTCAGCCCCGCGGCATTCAATGGCTCGGTGAGTAAAGGCATGGCAATTGAGCCGGTTGGACTTACACGATACTGGCGGGAGAATTCCGGTACATCGAGGACATATACATCCAGAAGGTCATCAGGGCTGATCAATGTATCTTCTGTGTCGGTACGCGCCGTGTGACTTGGTTTTCCGGACAGTTCAGGCGGTTTAGAATCCCGGCTGGTTTGAGAAGCCAATTCTTGAGCATAAAGGGCAGGCCGTCCGTTGCCGCACAATGCAGTGCCCACCAGCCAAGCGAGGAGGACTGCTCTCCATCCCTTTGTCGCAACGCTCTGGAACCAGTCACCTGTTCGGGATAGTTCAGTCATCCGCCTCACCGTTTGAGATTCGACCCTAGCATCTGAGGCTTTTTCTGCCCTCCCCAAGAAACTCATTGGGGAGCGAGCGTACCCCCAGCGCTGTTCTCTCGCCTCCCACCCGCTCCACCGCAAAGCCATCCACTTCTACCGTAGCAGACTTCTGGAGCAGTTCAATGGAGAGAACCAAGCGCGACCGGTTCTTCTTCCGCACGAGAATCCCCTCAATCCCCGTGAGAGGACCGGATTTGACCCGCACCCAATCGCCGTATTTCAGAAAGGGATAGGGTTCCACCTTTACACCTTCTCCCATGGCCCGCTGTAGCGCCTCGACTTCCGCGCGCGGAATTTCGGAAGGGCATCCCCCGCATCCAACCAGCCAATGCAGCCCCGGTGTCGTAAGGATCTCGAGCCGGCGGGCCAATGATCCCCGGAAGAACACATAACAAGGGAAAAGCGGCAGGGAAAGGTTTTTGAACCGGTCTTTCCACCGGTGAGTTACAGCATAAAGCGGAAGGAATGTTTCAAATCCTTTACTGGCAAGCACCTCTGCTACACCCTTCTCATGCTGATAACGCGTATACGCTGCAAACCAAGGTAACTCGGGCGCCCAATCTCCGGTTCGATTCACCCCTGGTTCCATACAGCTCCGCCCTGTGACTTACAGGAGGCAACCCGTAAGCCGCGCAGTGCCCCGTAGATCGTGATGGTCCGGCATCAATCACCGTTTGAGTCGGACTACAAAGTCCGCTGCCAGCAAATCCAGGAGGGGTGCAAGCCGTTTGGGTCTGGATTCGAGGGTCTCAGGGATGGACGCCGGTTCGAATCGCATGGGCCTTCCGAGACCGAGCACTTGTATATTCTTGATTATCAATAACGGTCGCTTTCCCCAATTGCGCGCGCAGTCCGGCT
>Ga0187771_10003378_pt1 | contig 11136 bp, 7 predicted proteins | sample 0116_SJ02_MP15_1_FD_133139 | JGI IMG/M metagenome (GOLD analysis project Ga0187771, IMG submission 133139) | Tropical peat soil microbial communities from peatlands in Department of Meta, Colombia - 0116_SJ02_MP15_10_MG | ecosystem: Environmental > Terrestrial > Soil > Wetlands > Peat | place... | reverse complement strand
CGCAAGAGGCCCTGAAGAAGCTCGAAGAGGATAAGACAACCCTGCGTCGAATCTTGGATGGCTTGAGCGAGGGGGACTTCACCAACAAACTCGTCTCCGCGCCGTGGGGCGTGACGGCCAAGACGGAGCGCATGGCCATTGCCTTCCTCGCGCACTTCAACAATCACAAAATGCAACTGTTCACCTACTTGAAGCTCCTCGGCCTGCCGGTGGATACGCGGACGCTTTACGGCCCTTAGGCACAATCTTCACTTAGAGTCGCACTAGCCACAGCGCATCTCCGAGGGCGTAATTCCCTTGCCGTAAATTGTGAGGTAAAATCTCTCGGGCTGCGGTCGTAAACAGAAATCGAGAGGCGCGTGAACCCTGCGCCCGGCCGTACCACACAAACGGGCGCAAGGGGCCGGTGCAGAAACAGGAAAAGCACATAGATAAGCGAGAGGAGGAGTTATGACCAAGAATGAATATTACGAAATTGTGATGGAAAACTACAAGCCGACCGAGAAGCTAATCAGCATGGTTCCTGCAGATAATCTCAAATGGCAGCCGGGGCTGATGTTTATGAGCACTGGCCAGTTGGTTTGCCACCTGAGTGAAGGTATTGGGGGCGGACTCGAGATGCTGCTCGTTGGCAATTGGCCATCGATGAAAGAAATGGAAGAGGGCATGAAACTGGAGAACCTTCCTTCCTGTAGTCTCCAGGAGGCCCTGGACAAGCTCGAAAAGGACAAGAAAATTCTGCGCCGGGTTTTGGATGGCCTGAGCGAAGAGGATTTCACCAACAAGGTTGTCTCCGTGCCGTGGGGCTGGAACGCCAAGATGGAGCGTATGGCGATCAACTTCCTCGGACACTTCAACAATCACAAGATGCAACTCTTCACCTACCTGAAGCTGCTCGGCCTGCCGGTGAACACCGAAACGCTTTATGGAATGTAGCGTGGCGGGTGAGACCCCACGAGGGTAGGGCAAGCTCCGCCCCTACACAACGCTATTATTGGGGGACAGCTTGCCGTCCCCTGTACGCCAGCAGGATACAGGCGCAGAACTGCACCACCACCGACGGCGGCGCATACATGAAATGCAATTTATGCGCCACCCGCGAAAATGGTGACGCGTCACTGCGTGAGCGTCACCACCGCCACGGCCAGACCATGCAAGGTCATCTGGTCGCCATTCATGTGAGACGTGGTGGGCGGTTGGAAGCCTGTCGTCTGATCCACATACGCCACCTCCGCCCCGCTGCCCCCCGGAATCGTCAAATCAAAATCTCGGTCGCGCTGGTTCACCAGCAACAGCTTGCGCTTGCCGTCGCGAGTCACAGAACCCTGCGCGTAGACTTGGGCAGTTTCAGAGACGGTGTCTGCCAGCTTGTCTCCGGGGCCGAAGTTGTCATGGAGCAGCTTCAGCACCCAATAACGTGCGTTGGGTTGCCCGGTGTTCCAATCCACCATCGAGACCCCCGGAAACTGAGAGGGGTAACCCACCATTTGCGATTCGCCTGCCACGTCAATCCCGAACCGCGCCAACTCTCCGTAAAGATAGCCGTACACCGCGCCACAGAGATTCCAATAGGAATCAGGAATCGGCTTGCGAGGCACGTCATTATCGCCCGCCGGAATGCATCCTAGCTCGTCGAGGTCGGTCTGAGTCTTTGGCGACAGGCGCTGCCGAATTGAGTCTAGATAGCGGACCGAATTGAGAAAGCCCGCAGCTTGATCGAAGACCGTGTACTGCTGCACTTCAGGACTCTGGTCAGCCGAGGGACTCGCATAGAAGTGGTAGGAAATAAAATCCATCGGGATTCCGGGCTTATGGTTCTTCGGGTTAAGGAAGTATTCGAAGTATGCCGGCACATTCTCGCTCAGGAAAATGTTGGGCGACGTCCCTGCCAGAGCTACGCCCATAAATTTCATTTGCGGCTCCACGCGTCGAATGGAACTCACGATGGCGTCATAGACCTTCGTATACGTTTCCGGAGTCATATGGTGTTCGAAGTCGACTTCGTTCAACACTTCCCAAATTGGGATCTTGTAGTGGTGACCGGAGTCGTGGCGCTTCCCGTATTCGTCCGTGAATCCCCCCTGCGTGTACCAACTCACCAAGCGCGCGTAGTAGTCCCCCACTTCCTTCAAACTCGCATCCCGAAACTCCGTCCCCTGCTCGTAGTCCCAAACCACTTTGTCGGGATCAGCCGGATAAGGCACCGGCTTTTCCGTCTTGAACATCCACTGGGGAATGGTGCTGAAATTGATGATCACCGAATGCCCGGTTTGGGCATTCATAAAGTCTTCCATCATGGGATCGATCAGGGAAAAGTCCCAAGAGGTCTTGCCATCGGCGGGCGGCTCCATCTCTGCTACCGCCAGCTTGGGATAGGGCAGCCAGGGCACGTACCGGACATAGTCGGCGCCCAGTTCGTGTAAAGCTTGGAAGACTCGATCATGAATCTGCGAGCCTCGGCGCAGCGGAGGGTTGACGACAACTTGAAGGGTGGGCGTAGCTTTCGAGACCGTCACCACCTTGTCCCAGTTGACGGTCACCTTGGCCTTCTCGGTTGCGGGCTTGGACACGGTTTCTTTTTGTGCGCAGCCAGTAAAGAGAAGAATGAGCGAAAGTGAGAACAACGCGAGGTAAAGCGCACCTCCACTTTTATGGTCCGCGGCTTTTCCGATTCTCATGGCACTCCCTCCAAAATAGGTTTTCCTGCTTCCGGATCGTTTCGGGTCAAAACGCAAGGTGAATTCTATTACCCCCAGCGCGTAAAAGCCATCATTTCCCTTCCGTAGGGGCGGCCCTTGTGGCCGCCCTAGTCCACCAAAACAGTCGCCCAGCGAACCACAAGGACCAGCCCTCGAGTTCCCTCAATTCGAATCGCGTATCTCAGCGATTATTGCGGTTCTGCGCGGCCAGCGGCTTTGCCGCCCTGTCTTGCGGAAAGGCTTTGCCTTTCCGGGGTCGGCTTCAGATTTTGAACCTAGCTTGAGGCTGCGCCTCAACCGGCGAGGCGCAACCTCGCCGAAAGACCGCCCATTAAGAAGTGAAGCCTCGGAAAGGCAGAGCCTATCCGCAAGACGGGGCGGCGGAGCCGCACATGCCGATCGAACAAAACCTAGAACTTCCTGAGGGCGGCCAAAAGGGCCGCTCCTACACGCGCACCTCACTTTAGGACATATGCGAACGTCTTGGAGTCGAACGCGAGGATTAGGGTGCCTCCTTCGCGACGGATGGGCACCTGGCGAAACTCTGTGCCGTTCTCGTCGATGGCGGTGGCCTGCGTGGGCGAGGGGCCGGTCCACGGAATGCGGGCGGTGAATGCAGCACCATCCGGGCCGGCCACCACACGCCAAGTCACGCCCTCGCGAGCGAGACGGTACGCGGCCCCGTCGCGGGCGTTATAGTAATACGATCCAGGCGAACGCGACCATTCCACAGTGCCGGTCGTTTGCCGTTCGATGGCGGTCTCAACTATTCCTTTCGCCAACGGGACGCGCGCATAAAAACCGTAGGGCGGAAGCGTGCGCTCGGCGACTCGCCAATCGCTCGTGCCTCGATTAACCCAAACCTCGGCTCCGTTATCCCAAGTCACATGCTGGCGGTGAATGTCGCCGCCAGCAAACTCCACCGATTCGATGCGGCGCAGCGCGAGCGCGCGCATGACATCATGCAGCAGCCAGTACTTGCGCACCACGTCGCGCGAGAACGGCGCCTCCGCCATGGCAGGGTGACCGGTCAGCATCTCGGTGGCCATATAGTCGTCGCTGTACATACCATGGGTCGCCAGATCGAGCCCCGCAGCGTAGCGGTCCTCGTAGCCGGCGCCATGCAGCACAAAGCGGTCGTGGTAGGCGGCGTCGATCCAGGGTATGCGCTCGGCGTCGGCGCAGTGGATTTTCCACACGAAGCCACTGCCTTGGGCATCGACGCGCAAGATGTTGGCCTACGCGCCGTCAAGCCAGCCGATCAGGCGGTCGTGGCCGGCTTCGGAGATTTGCGGCGCCTTGTCGCCCAGGTAGTTGCGGATCCAGGCGAAGGTCTCGCCCCACACCTGGCGTGTCACGCTCCGCCCGACGAACCGGCCGTCCTGAGTCCAGAAATCGTACGGCGGTGCAGAAGACCACACGTCAATGAAATACGCGGTGGGCGAGAAACCGGCCCGGATCAGATCAAGGTTGCGCTCCACCAGGGGGCGGAGGCGGTCGGGGCGGGCGCGGTAGGATTGCGCGTCCCGTTCCGCGTGGTACCAGGCGCGTTGCGGCTGGCCGTTGCTTTGGAAAGCCACGTTCTCGTAGCTGAAACCCTCGGCGTCGGGATAGAGGTCAATGTAGTTGTCGTGTGGGGCGAACAGTACGCCATGTTCGCGGCACGTCTTGACCAGCTTTTGGAATTCTTCGAGTGTGCCAAGCTGCGGGTTGGGAGGGTAAATATCGGGCAGGCGGAAATCGTATCCCCAACGCTGCCAATTGTGCCAGACAACTGCCGCGTCGGTCAGACCATAGCGGAATGCCCGCTGGAGGGCCCGAGCGCTCGAGGCGTAGCGGCCGCCCCAGAGGTCGAAAACAAAGCGCCCGGCCAGCGTGGTGACGCCGGGCGCGGCGCGCAGCTCATTCGCCCGCCAGACCCTCACTGCCTCCCAGACGTTGGCTGCTGGGAGAAAACTGATGGTTTGCGCATGTGGGGTGACGAGCGTGTACGTGTGGTCCTGCGGATCGACCTCGAGCCGGTCTGGGACGGCATCCACCCCTTGAAGCAAAGAGACGCCGTTAGCGAAGTCGAGGCCAACGAATGAGGTGGCCAGATTGTGACCGTCGAAGCCAAGACGAAAAGCCTGCGGGTCCTGGATGACGTTGCCAGGACCGCCATAAACCCTGACCGCGCGTTCGGTCCACGGCCCGGCAGCCACGCCCTGAAGGTACACGCGGAGCCAGGGGCGCGCGGGAGGCTCATTTTCCAGCCAGAAACGCGCTTGGAGGCCGCGGCTGTCCACCCACATTTCAGTGAGTACGTCGAACGTCCCGGCCCAACTTCGGAATCGATGGCGCACCCGATAGCGCCCGGTATCGGGCTCCTCGCGGGCTTCGAGCAATTCGCTGGCCGACCGCCAGTCTCCGAGATCGTCCCCCAGCACCTGGATACGGAAGCCGTGAAACATCAATCGGCGATCTGCTTTTGCCATCGCGACGGCCGAATCAAGCGCGCCGCGGGAGCCCGGATACACGCGCACTTCGAAGCCCTGCACGGTCCCGAGCAAGCGCGAGGGAGCACTGACGGGCGGGGGGAATGCGGCGGGCTCGGGCGCCTTGCCTGCAACAATAGTAGGCTCGACCCACCAAGCCTGGCCTGCATCGCCGGCGCTTTCTAGCTGTAACCGCACATCCTGCCCGGCGTAATGGCCCAGATCCACATCGGCTTCCTCGGGCTCACGCGAATTCACTCGCCTTTCGAAAAGGACTGCGCCTTCGGCGTCAAGTAGCGCAGGCGTCCCGCCTGCCTTTGCGGAGGCCTTGAAGGGGAGGGCGCGGACGCGAAAGAGCGCGTTACCAGACGCGGCGGTGCCAAAACGCAGAACCAGGGGCTGAGATTTTGGCAGAGCCAACGGGTATTCAACCGCGCAGGTTTCCACACGTTCGCGCAGCGAAGGCGGGCGCGGCCCCAGCGTCATGGCGATGGCCTCGTGGCGATCGAGGTGCGCGGAGACCTGAATGTTTGGGTGGAATTCGAACGTCTCACGCCCCGTGGCCCCGGATTGCGGTGGTTCAGCGCTGACGAGGGAACGTTCACGCCGCACCGGCTCCCGCCAGAGACCCAAAGCGCCGTTGGCGGGCACTGTGACGGGCTTCCATTCGACTGGCAGTGGCGCGCGCGGGATATTTGCCTGCGTGGTGCTGACGATCAAGATGGGGTGCGCCACAAAGTGCCGGCCCTGGTACTCGAACTCGCCCAAGGCGTGAATCGGATAGAGCGCATTGTACGTGCCTGGACCGAAGCTGACCTCAAAGGCGACCGTGGCGTGGCCGCGTGGAGGGACAGTAAAGGGAACGGCAGCGTCGGGCCTGACGCGCCAGCGGTCGATGACGCGCACGCGGAGAGTCCCCTGCAAGGGTCTATCGGCCGTGCTGCTCAGTTGGACATTCAAAGTAAAGGGCGTGTCGGGCTGATCGAACTGCACTCGCCCGCCGGCTCCGTAGGAGCCCAGCGTGGGCTGCTCAATGCGGACGGTCAGGGGCCCGGCGGTGTCAACCGGCGGCTCGAAAGCCAGGGCCACCGCCGCAAATAAAAAGAAAAGGGTGTAAACGTGATTGCGCATCGGAACCCCCAAGAGGGAACATGAGATGTCATTCCGGTCCGTCGGCTGACGGATCGGAATGACAATTCTCCATTTGTTCCACACGTCAGAACGTTACAGTTGAACTTACATTTTGCTTTCCAGGGTCATACAATATACGCCGTTTTTCATATTGATGGCGCCGTCATTCCTCCTCCGGACTGTAGCCCTCTCCCCCTTGGGGGAGAGGGTGGGTCGCGACGGCGCTTTCACCAGCGTCTCGGGCCGGGTGAGGGGGTTGTAGGCTGTTTTGGCGTAGGGCAGGGACCCCTCACCCGTCGCGCTCCGGCTGATGAAAACGCCGGTAGCGCGACACCCTCTCCCCAAGGGAGAGGGCTGTCTATCGATTTCAAGCCAAGGAGGATTCTCATGGACAGAAGAAAATGCTTTCAACTTGCCGGAGCAGTGGCTGCGGCCTTGATGGCTCGCCGCACGGCGGCAGAAGAGCAAGCAGCGCACGCGGTGCACGGTTTGCCCTCGCCCATAATCAAGGACATCAAGGTGATCACAACGCAACCGGCTGGCGTGCGCTTGGTGGTGGTGAAGATTCTCACGGATCAGGATGGCCTTTACGGTTACGGCTGCGCCACCTTTACACAACGTGCCGATCTGGTGGCGCCCGCAGTGGAAAAGTATCTCAAGCCGCTCCTGATTGGAAAGCCGGCGGACCGCATCGAGGATACCTGGCAGGCCTGCTACAACAGTTCTTACTGGCGCAACGGCCCCGTGCTCAACAATGCCATCAGCGGCGTTGACGAGGCCTTATGGGACATCAAGGGACGGCAGGCGAACATGCCCGTGTACCAGTTGCTGGGCGGCAAGGCGCGTGAAGCTGCCCTCACCTACGCCACCGTGGGCGGCATGGAGGCCGCGGAGGCCATCGATCGCGCTCGCCAAGCCATTGAAAAGGGATTTCGGTGTATCAAAATCATGACGGGCGTGCCCGGCATGGATGCTTACGGCCCGCGCAGCGGTGCTCCTCTGAAAGGCTTGCACGATGGGCCCGTCTTCGATTCGGGTCCTTATATGCGCCATGCGCGCCAAATGCTCGAAGAGTGTCGGAAACAGTTGGGCGAAGAGATTGAGCTGATTCACGACGTGCACGAACGCGTGAGCCCGCACCAAGCCGTCCAATTCGCAAAGCAGCTCGAGCCTCTCCGGCTGTTTTATTTGGAAGATGTGCTCTCTCCGGAGGACATCGATTACTTCCGCCAGATCCGGCAGCAATGCTCAACCTCGTTGGCCATGGGTGAGTTATTTAATAGCCCGCACGAGTGGCAGCCGCTGATTGTCGAGCGCCTTATCGATTACATTCGTGTCCACCTGTCGCAAGCGGGGGGTCTGACGCCTTCTCGCAAGATCGCCATCCTCGCGGAGCAGTTCGGAGTCAAAACCGCTTGGCATGGCCCCGGAGACGTCTCGCCCGTGGGTCACACCGCGCAATTGCACTTGGATCTTGCCAGCTACAACTTTGGTATCCAGGAGGGCGGCGTTATCCAAGGTGTGGAAGCGGATATTTTCACAGGTTGCGCCGCTTACAAAGACGGGTACTTGTGGGCCAGCGATTTGCCGGGGTGGGGGATTGAGGTAAACGAGGAATTGGCCGCTAAGTATCCCTTCCGCGACGGCCCCGAACATCTTAACGGTGGGTGGGGTGTGATCCGGCAGTACGATGGCACGGTCATTAAACAGTAGGGGCGACCGCGGTTTTGTAGGGGCGGCCCTTGTGGCCGCCCGCGCCCTTGTAGGGGCGACCCTCGTGGTCGCCCGTGGTGTTCGTTTTCCCGTGTTCCGGGCACCGACAAGGGGTGCGCCTACAGTGCGTTCCCAGGGTTGCCGCTACGACTCCTCCCAAGGGACCACACGACCGTCTTCATCAATAACAGGCACCGCTCGGTCTGGGTTGTATCGGTCAATCGCCCACATTAGCGGGTTTCGACGGATATAGTCCCGAATTCTCTCGAGTTCCACCTCGTCACGGATGGTGTGCTCGTAGAAGTTCCATTGCCATAGCTTTCCGCGAAACCTCGCCCAACTAAGTTCCCGCACGCCGCGAATATACTCATCCGTTGTAATTGATTTGAACGCCCCAACCATTTCGCCAAATGTGGCGGTACCTGTAGGGGCGACCCTTGTGGTCGCCCGTTGTCTCCCGTTATCCACATTCCGGGCGCCCACAAGGGGTGCCCCTACAGCGCCACCGGCACCCAAGCGGGGTGCCCCCAGGATTCTGATGACGCCGTGGAAGTGGTTGGGCATCACAATATGCTCGTCCAGGTCGGCGGCTGGAAACTGCTGCGGGATAGAATTCCAGGCGCGGTCCACCATGAGTCCGGCGTCATTATGATTCATTTGGCCGAGCACAACTTCCCCCAGCAGGAATTTGTGGTCCTGGACACAGACGGTGAAGTAGTACGCGCCGGGCTGCGAATAGTCATAGCCTGGAAGTCTAAGCGAGCGGCGCTGCGGCAGGTCGGAATCGTGCCTCATGATTTGTAGGGGCACCCCTTGTGGGTGCCCTCCGTTTGGGCCTGTTCGCACAATGGGAACCCACAAGGCGTGCCCCTACAACCGGGCGACTTACAAGGGGTGCCCCTACATTGTTACCACCGCGACCTCATACCCGCTGAGGTTCAGGGGCGAAGCGCCGACTTGAGCCGAGGCGGGCGGCTGAAAGCTGGTGGTTTGATCGACGAACGTAACCCCGGCACCCTGGGCTGCGGGACTCGAAACTTCAAAACTCCGATCCCTTTTGTTGACCAGAAGCAGTTTCCGCTGCCCCTGGCGGGTCACAAAGCCCTGCGCGTAAACATAAGGATTGTCTACGCTCGTGTCGACCAGCTTATCGCCCGGACCGAAGTTGTCGTGTAATAGCTTCAGCACCCAGAAGCGCGCATTGGGTTGTCCGGTAGTCCAATCCACCATCGAAACGCTGGGAAACTGAGTGGGGTAGCCCACAAGCTGGGACTCTCCCTCCACCTCGATCCCCCGCTTGGCCAGCTCGGAGTAAAGGTAGGCATACAGGCCAGCGCAGAGATTCCAGTAGGAATTGGGAATCGGCTTCACTACGTGACCCGGCTTGTCCTGTTCCCCGTCGTCCGCGGAAATCGAGCCCAGTTCATCCGTGTCCGTCTGCGTTTCCGGCGACAGCCGCGCGCGAACGTCTTGGATGAATCCGACCACTTCCAGGAAATGGTCGGCCTGCTCCCAATAGGTGTATTGCGTGATTTCCGGCGTCTGGTCAGGAGTGGGACTGGCGTAGAAATGGTAGGAAATCATATAAATGGGAATCCCGGGCTTGTGATTCTTGTGGTTCAGGAAGTACTCGAAGTACTCCTTATCAGTGCCGCCCAGCGCCAAACCCACAAACTTGATCTTTGGATCGACACGGTGGACGGTCGTGACGATGGCGTCATAGACACGCGTATAGGTTTGGGGGGTCATGGAATGTTCGCCATTAACCTCGTTAAGGACCTCCCAGTAATCAATTTTGTAATGGTGGCCGGAATCGTGGCGCTTTCCGTACTCGTCCGTGAATCCTCCCTGCGTGTACCAGCTCACTAGGCGCGCGTAGTAGTCGCCCACCTCCTTCAAGCTTGGGTCCCGAAACTCCGTCCCCTTCTCGTAGTCCCACACCACTTGGTCCGGGTCAGCAGGATACGGCACCGGCTTTTCGGTCTTGAACATCCACTGCGGAATGGTGCTGAAGTTGATGATTACCGAATGACCCTCTTGGGCCTTCATGAAATCTTCCATCATGGGATCAATCAGGGAAAAGTCCCAGGAAGTCTTACCGTCGGCGGGCGGCTCGAGCTCGGCCACCCCCAGCTTAGGGTAGGGCAGCCAGGGCACGTAGCGAACATAGTCGGCGCCCAGTTCGTGTAAAGCTTGGAAGACCCGATCATGAATCTGCGAGCCCCGGCGCAAAGGAGGGTTGACGACGACTTGAAGTGTGGGTGTAGCTTTCGAGACCGTCACCACCTTGTCCCAGTTGACGGTGACTTTGGCCTTTTCTGCCGCCGCCTGCGGGGATACCGTTTCTTTTTGTGTACAGCCAGTAAGAAGAAAGACGACTGAAAGAAGGAACAAAGCGACGTAGCGCGGACCTCCGTTCTCAAAGTTCACGACTCTTCCGATTCTCATGTCTCCGCCTCCAAGTGAATTGTAGGGGCACCCCTTGTGGGTGCCCGACATCATACAGCAAATACGCCGGCAGGTGGATGGTTCCTTGCCGGGCGGCCACGAGGGCCGCCTCCACAGAAATCAGCAAATACGCAGACTAGCGGATGGTGTCTGACCGGGCGGCCACGAGGTCCGCCCCTACGGGCCAGGTCGTAGGGGCACCCCTCGTGGGTGCCCTTGTCGGGTTCCTTAATCCAGGGCGACCACAAGGGTCGCCCCTACAATACCGCTAAAAACAAAAACTCACCACAAAGGCTACAGAGACCACAGAGAAAAACAGTTTCTGTCTCTCTGCGAACTCTGTGTCCTCTGTGGTGAGTGTTCTGACTGACGGCGCGGGGCGGCCACACGGGCCGCCCCTGCAACCGAAATTACCAAAGGAACTTGAAAGCCAATTGGATTACCCTCGGTCCTTCAAGCATGTAACTGATCACGCCGAAGCTTCCCGGGACCAGGGAGTTGCCCGGGGGGCCGAATTGCGTGTGATTCCAGGCGTTGTAAAATTCGGCGCGAAATTCGGTATTGAGCTTCTCGGTGACGTGGGTGTGCTTGACCAAGCTTATATCCCAGTTGTTGATACCAGGCTCTTCGAGTTGGTTGCGTCCAGCATTCCCCTGGATATGCCCCGTGGT
>Ga0187771_10003377_pt1 | contig 11141 bp, 12 predicted proteins | sample 0116_SJ02_MP15_1_FD_133139 | JGI IMG/M metagenome (GOLD analysis project Ga0187771, IMG submission 133139) | Tropical peat soil microbial communities from peatlands in Department of Meta, Colombia - 0116_SJ02_MP15_10_MG | ecosystem: Environmental > Terrestrial > Soil > Wetlands > Peat | place... | reverse complement strand
GATGACGAACACAGCCACGGCGGCCAGTGCAAACGTCAGCGGCGCCTTGAACTTGATCGCCCCCCCTATTGCCGTAGCGATCATGCAGATCACAAGCAGTCCTGATGGGAGCGTGTTGATCTCCGTGTTGAGGTCTATGAACTCCCTCTGCAGCGGGTTTATGCCCGTGAGGAACATGTGGTGGGCGTAGATGGAGAAGCTGAAGGGTACCAGTATCAGCCCCACCGAGATCATCATTGCCTTCTTCGCGTAGATCGGTCTTCCTGTAAACACCATCATCACTTCGGCGATAGCACCGAAGGCGGGGAGAACGACGACGTAAACCTCTGGATGCCCGAAGAACCACCACATGTTCTCCCAGAGTATTGTGCTCCCCGCGGGGTTGAGGAAGAAGACAGTGCCCAGGGTCCTGTCAGTAATCAGGGCGAGAGTCCCTGCGAATATGGACGGGACAGAGAAAAGCAGCAAGAGCTGAGTAAAGAGAGTCATCCAGGTGAATGGCGGGAGCTTCTTCCAAGTCATCCCGGGGCCGCGCATTGTCAGTATCGTGACGATCAGATTGACGCTCCCCATGGTGAGTGACCCCCAGAGCATGAGAAGCCCTAGTCCGACTAGGCTCTCCCCTGGTCCGGGGGAGAATGTTATCGAATTGAGCGGTGCGTAGTTGGTCCACCCCGCCTGGGCTGCACCCCCTGGTGCGAAGAACCCGGATATCATCACTATCCCTGCCATCAGATACATCCAGTAGCTGAACGCGTTGAATCTCGGATAGGCGACGTCCTTTGCCCCGATTTGCAGAGGGACGAAGTAGTTCGAGAACGCAGCCCCAAGGGGTGAAAGGAACAACAGTACCATGATCAGGCCGTGCATGGAGACCGCCTGATTGTACGCGGACGCGGAAAGTATGTCCCAGGGGGCAGGGAAAGCGAGCTGGGTTCTCATCAGCCCGGCCAGTGCGCCACCTATGGCTACGAACCAAATCGAGGTCCAGAAGTAGAGGAGCCCCACCTCCTTGTGGTCTGTTGTGAAGAGCCACTTGCGAAGCCACGCGAGCGTGGGAGAGTAGGCCTCTTTCATCGTCTCAGACTCGGCAGGTTGGTGTTGGTCTTCCATTTCTATGAGCCCGCTGTGGAGTTCAACCACGTGTCAAATGTCTGTGGCGAAACGACGACAAGCGTCGATATCATGGTCGCATGTCCGACGCCGCAGAGTTCGAAGCACTGGATGGTGTAATTCGCTATGGTGTTCGGCATTATCCACACTATGTTGTAGTGACCGGGAATCGCATCTGTCTTGACACGGAAATCGGGGAGCCCGAACTGGTGATTCACGTCCTTGGAGGTCACGTTGAACACGACTTCGGTCCCGACGGGGACCTCGCACGGGCAGGCGATGGTCTTGTTATCGGGGTAGGCGAAAGACCAGAAGAACTGCTGGCCTATGACGCCGACCTTCATAAGTCCCTGATCGTTAGGAGGGTTGTCGTAGGTGGGAAGTGCCATGAGTGTCTGGGCGGCAACAGCGGCGAGCACAATCCCCATCAGCACGATTACTATGATCGGCCCCTTCCATGTCTCCCTCGCCTCCCGGGATTTCTCCGGCGCAAGTTCTTTCCCGCTCCGGGCCCTATATCGGTAGAGCACGTATACCATGATTCCGAATGTGACGGCTCCCGAGGCCACGCCGAGATACCAGTACCAGTTCCAGACGTTCTGGAAAAGTTGCACTGACGGTGGGGGGGTCTGCAGAGCAGAGGCGGACAGCACTAGGCTACCCGGCAATATGCCTCCGGCCAGCAGTATCGTTTGTATAAAAAGCCATCCTAAGCTGTTAGGGATATTCTAGTACACGATTGATGTTATCCATTCTGACAGAATGAACACGCATACGACCACGGCGACAACGACTATCCAGAACTCCTGGGAGCGCAACCTCACCGGTTAGGGAATGTTCCGATTTAACCTTTGAACGAGCGGTGTCTCCGACGGAAGGCTAGGGGGAGAGGACGAGGACCCCGCTCTGCATGAATGGGTGGATTGCGCATATCACGTTGCAGTACACCTTGTAGTCCCCTGGAGAGCCAGCGTAGAATGTTATAGTGTCCGTCTTTCCGGGGAGCACTGTGATCCCGGCGTCGAGATACCCCGCGATGGCGAACCCGTGAGGCTCAACTGAATCGCTGTTCACGACCGTTATTGTTACTTCCTCCCCTGCCCTGGCGCAGAGCACCGGCCAGGGCTTCGACGGGGCGCCATGGGCGATGCTGTCGTTGTACCCGGACTGGGAGGCGATCACGGTGAACGAGTTGGTGTAAAAGGTGCAATTCACTCCGCTCACGTCCTTCGCCTGTTGCGATGGACTGAACGGATGCTGGGACGAGTAGTAGAGTACTCCCGCGGCCAGGGCGAGCGTAGCTGCGACTATCAGGAGGCCTAGCTTCTGCACTTTCTTTACGGGTTCCAGTACGAGTGGGTATTATTACTTGCGTAGCGAATTCAATTCAATACGCTCAAGTGTTAAATAGCAACCGTCCTAACCGGTTAGGGTTCTTGGCGGAAGCAGGTCCCAAAGGATTCGGTCTTTCCCTAGGAGTTGCAGTTGTTGCTCTGTTCGTCGCAGTAGGCGCAGTTGCATTCGCTTTCGTTGGTACAAGCAGCCAAGTCACGAACCTGCAAGGTCAGGTGAGTACACTACAGACTCAGGTCGCAAACCTACCGAGCAGTCTTCAGCTAGTGAATCAGCCTCCGCAGACCAGGAACATCCTTATTGAATGGGAAGCGACCCTTCCATCGCAGCAGGACAGGTGGCTCCCGCAAATGCTCGTAGTCAACCAGGGGGACACAGTAAACCTGACAGTCGAAAGCAACGACACTGACGGTGCACACACTTGGACTATCGAGGCCCCGACAGGGCCTAACGGCGCGCTGCAACTGACCCAGCTTAACGTGTCCGTGACTGGTCAGTGGAAGTACTTCCCACCGCTTGAGACGGGGCCCCAGTTTGGAACGAAGATAACGGGTGCAGCATCGGGGTGCGTGACAATGAACAAGAACGTGACGTGCAACACGACCGGCGGTTGCTCGATTAATGGCGGGGCGATAAGCACCTGTACTGGATCGTTCCTTCTTGGTGCTAATCAGACCGAAACAGCGTCCATTCAAGCTTCGACCACATTTGGGCCCTTAACCGTCCCCGGAATCTACAAGTACTTCTGCTTCTATCATCAAGACATAGGCATGGTTGGATATCTGGTCGTGCTGCCTAACAAGGCATACACGGCCTAGACGCGGAAGCGGGAACGGAGTCCGCAAGATAGACGCACTAACGTCATGACGCTCCGAAAAAGGGGCGGTACTATTCTCTGACGTCCACGGTAACTACCATGAACGGATGGTCCACGCAGTGGTAGACGAACTTCCCCGTTTGGTTGAACACGCACGTAAATGCCATCGGCCCCATCGTGAAAGTCACGGTCTGGCCAACAGTGACGTTCAAGGCTGTCGGGAAGAATCCCTTGTATGACCCGATGACTGTAATCATGCCATTACGCCCTGGAACGCATCCGCTGTTGCCGTTCGAGTAAGTTGATTGACCTACGGGTGCCGTTGAGCGAGATGCTGAGGTGGTTCCATTGGGAGCTGCAGAAACGATGCTCGCCGAAGATATTGTGACAGTCGAATTCACCCTAGAAGCAGACTCGGACCCGTTTGACACTTGCATTGACCCGGCCCTCGTGTGTATCGTCGCGCCGACGACCAACATGATGGCCAGAGTCGTCACCAAGATGGCAACTGTCCGATTAACCACTGGGCCCGGGATTGATTGGGATGCTAAAGAATCTTGCTTGAGGGTGTCAGGCGTGAACGACGGAATCTAATTCGTTCTTCTGTCAAGGGTTAAATATGGTCGGCCCGAATAGGTTAGGGTTAATGGCTGAAGCCGCGCCAAAGGGATTCGGCCTTGCCCTCAGCGTTGCAGTTATCGCCGTCTTCCTGGCAATTGGAGCTATCGCTTTCGCCTACGTGGGTGCGAGCACTCAGGTCAACAGCCTGTCAAGCCAGGTAAGCACCCTCCAGACTCAGATTCCGGGATTAATCGCAAAGTCAGGTTTGGCATCGGTCAACGCCACACCGGCGACAATGGCTTTCAGGATAGACTGGTGCAACACAGACAATACCGGGCAAGACAGGTTCTGTCCGCCCGTGCTGGTTGTGCATCAGGGTGATCTTGTGCAGATTCTGTTCGAGTCCAATGACTCGGACGCCCACACATTCACACTAGTGGCCGGAGGCTACAATTTCCAGCTCAACAACACCTACGGCGTCGCTGGGGCGAACGCAAACACGTCAACGGGGATGCATGACTTTTTGACTGATACCTATTTCCAATCAAGCTGCGTCCAAGCTCCCTACTCGGAGGCGAGCGGGGGACTGTCCAGCAGCGATTGTGTCTCGGGCTCCAGTTTGCTTGCTCCGGGAGGTACGTTCAAGGTGCCCATCAACCCAAACCCGGCAAGCCCTCCCCTCCCTCCTGCGACCCCCAGACAGATAACGGTTGACAACATGTTCCACTTTATCCAGGAGAACGCTACCTATGATGCTACCTGGAGCATTGCTTCCTTCAGGGCGACTATTCCAGGCACCTTCGAGTTCTACTGCTATTACCATGTGTCCAACGGCATGTTCGGATATCTGATTGTCCTGCCGAACACCTACTGCAATACGCATACCGCTGCTTGCACTTCGACCTCTAACTCGAATCCGACCTAGATTCGGTCGATAGCGGTATTTAGTCCTCTACGAAGTAACAAGCATGCGAAGAGGGCTCTCCGCGATCGTAGCCTGCGTACTCATGGCAGTGGCATTTTTTCCAGCTCTGATCCAGCCAACGGCATCGGAGACAAGTGAGGCATTACCCTTCTACTCTTTGGCCCAATACCCACTGCCAGCCGGATCAACAGGCCCCAGCCAGATAGCTTCCGACAAGTCGGGCAGGATTTGGTTCGTTGAGCAGGGAAGCAACCAGATCGGAGGCTTCAATCCCGGGTCGAAGTCGTTCTCGGAATTCCAGATTCCCACGCAAGACGCACTCCCTGAAGGGATCGCCGTAGACCCTGCGGGGGATGTTTGGTTCACGGAGCTAACCCCCAATGGCCTTGGGGCGCTTTCTCCGGAGAACGGCACCATCAAGGAGGTCACTATCCCCCCCGCCCCCGATGGTATCGCCTGCGGCCCCATTGGGGTAACCCCACAGGGAAACGGCTCCATCTGGGTGACCTGCGAGTTCTCCAACCAGATCGACGAGTACGTCCCGTCCCTCGGGATCCTCAAACAGTTCGACCTTCCGGTCGCCTTCTCCGCCCCCTTGCAAGTCGTCTTCGATAGGTCAGGGAACTTCTGGTTCACAGCCGCCGACTCGGGGATGCTTGGTTACGCGACAATCAACCAGCTGAGGCCCGGCACAACTGACGGGATCGAGGAGTTCGCGCCCGTGAATAGCACCTACCGCAACTCCATAGTCAACCCGCTGCTGCCCACAGGACATGTGTTAACCAGCCTCGCAGTGCCCAGCCAGATTGCGTTCTCTCCCGATGGTGGTTCAATCTGGGTCACCGAACACGGAGCCGGCTCCTTCGACCGCTACGACATCGTGTCCAAGACTCTGACGAAGTACTTCACCACCAGGCCATCGTCAAGCCTTTACACTCAGGCGCTCCCCAACGGGATAGCTGTGGACTCCTCGGGTCTCGTTTGGGTGGCAGAGCACTATGGAAACAGAATCGCCGAGTTCGACCCTGCGACAGGCTCGATGGAGGAGTATCCTGTGCCATGCTGCAGGGGAGAGATCGCAGGAACTCTGTACCTTGCCACGGGGACCAACGGCACCGTCTGGTTCACGGAGAACCTCGGCAACGCCATAGGAGAATTGAGCCCCGTGGGGACCCCCGTGCCATTCAGCATCACTCCACAACCGGCCGCAATCACCCTGGGTACTTCCGGGTCTGCAGGGGTCTCGCTTACCGTCTCGTTGACCGGTGGGGGGACAGGGACCCTAAGCTTCGGCGCCGAAGGGGTATCGAGAGACGGGACGCTGGTGAACCTAACTGCTGCATTTCACCCCGGGACACTTACCCCGGGTGGTACAGGTGGACCTGCAACCCTCAGCCTCACCTCCTCGGGCCTCGCGTCCGGGATCTACTACATCACGGTAGGAGCGACATCATCTTCGACCGGAGAGATTTCGAGCGCGGTCCTCGCCGTAACAGTTTCTCAGGAATCCCCCTACCCGTGGGCCGTTGCCGCAGTGGTCATCACCCTCGTGGCCGTCGGTCTGGCTGTCATCGCCGTCAGGTTGAGGTCTGGGAGGAAGAGGCACGGCGCATCTGTTCTTCAGAAGCGACGGGTCACTCTGCTCGTGCGGCAGGAGTAGGTATTGGACACGATGCGCGGACGGCCTTCCTTGCATTGATTGCGATTAGGAGCGGGCTCGTGGCGAGAAGAGGGATGCTGACCACCACGAAGAGCATCTGATAAGGTGCCAGGGCAACGGCGAGAGAGGTAGCCCCGAGTCCGCCGAAGGCGCTCGCCAGGAACAACCCCGCACACGTGGGGCACCCCGTGAAAAGGCCTGTCAGAATCCCTATGGTGCTCATCCATCCAACGTTTCTCCTCACGAACTTGTTCCTCACAGAATGCGCCGCGACGGTCACGTTGAACCCTACGAGGATCGGGACGACCACGACAAAGAGGGCGTCAAGAGGAAGGATTTGCAGGGCCAGGTGCGCCTGGGGGGCGAGGTAAAGGATGAGGGCGGGAACCGTTCCCACCGAGCCGCAGCAGGCTGCTACGTTCCATGTAAGTGGGGAGAATCCGACCCAGGCCCCAGAGTTGGTTCCGGGTTGGAAAACGATCATGCCCGAAACAAAAAGGTAGACAACAGCGTACCCGATTGCAGCTGCCAGACCAATCCTGAGGTCCTTCAGTGAGGAAAGCGATTCCGCAAGCATGAACCTGATCGAATCGGGGTTGTCCACCGCCCTCCACCCCTTTATTCCATGGTAGGTAAGCCAGGCCCCGGCGGAGACAACGCAGATGGCCAGGGTCTCGGCCACGTAGTACCTCTGCACAAGCCCGAGTATGGACTGCTGGTCGTAAATGGCGTAGAGGTTCTGCCCGGCATACCATGCCAGCGAATCAAGAGCCACCCATACACAACCGACTGCGAAAAGCACCGCGCCGAGAACCAAGAAAGGACTGAGAGGGAACCGGCTCTGCACTACACCCTCGCAGGAGCTGACCCCACCTTAAATTGATTCTGCGCAAGAAGCGGCCTTGATTGACAAAGCGCTCTCATCCGGCGGCCCCGCGCATGACTAAAATACATCTAAGGCCAGACGACGAGAAAGCGGAGCACACCTGTTGGCATTCTCAGACTATTTTGCCCTGACCAAGCCGAAAATCGTCCCCCTGCTGCTCATGGCGGCTCTCGGGTCGTCTGTAGTGGCAGCGAAGGCGGTACCATCCTCCTTTGTCCTCATAGGCATCCTGCTCGGAGGAGCCACCGCATCAGCCGGAGCTCTGGCGCTCAACAGCTACTTGGAGATGGGAATGGACGCGAAGATGAAGCGGACAATGGGCAGGCCTCTGCCTTCGGGAAGGATCGTCCCTCCTAGAAATGCGCTGGCCCTCGGTCTCGGACTCGTTGCGCTTGGCGTGATCGTTGCTTCCCTAACCCTGAACGTCCTGGGTACCTTCTTCATCGCCCTCGGGGCGTTCATCTACGTCCCCGTGTACACGCTCTTCCTCAAACCCAGGACCAGCTGGAATATCGTCCTTGGGGGTTTCGCCGGTAGCTGCGCCGCCCTCGCGGGATGGTATGCTGTGACATGGAGTGGTGCTGCTGTTGGATGGATACTTGGAGCCCTCGTATTCGTATGGACTCCTAGCCACTTCTGGTCACTGGCCGTAATAACCGAAGAGGACTACTCCGCAGTGGGCGTTCCCATGCTCCCATCTGTGGTCGGGCCAAAAGCCGCTTCGAGATACATCGTGGTCAACACCCTCCTTCTGATCCCTGTGAGCCTCCTCCTGGCCTTCTACCTGTCAGGTTTGGGGCTCGTAGTTTACCTAGGAGTCGCAGCCATATTCGGCAGCCTGCTTCTGTGGACCAACATCAAGCTCCTGATGCAACCGACTAAGTCGAACGCCTGGCTGGCTTTCAAATTTTCAAGCCCCTATCTCGCCATAGTCTTCCTGGCCGCCATGGTGGCCGCCGTGCTACACGCGTGACGGAGCGACCGGCAAGCTTTTCTCCGATTGATGATTGAGGCGGAAACGAACTCGGCCATGCTCTTCGTCGCCCACTACTCCGAAGTTGCCCTGAAAGGGAACAATAGACCCGAGTTCGTGAAAGCCCTCAGAAGGGGGCTGAACAGGGCGCTTGCGGGCATGGAGCACACCGTCACCTATTCGGAGGGGAGATTCTTCATAGAGGCCGCTGCAGAAGAACATCAAGTCACAGAAAGGCTGTCTAAGGTGTTCGGAATCACTTGGTTTGCTCCGGTTAAGGTCCTGCCTGCAGAGTATTCGAAGATACTCGACGGCGTTCTAGCCTCATCGACCGGATCGATCGCACGCACCTTCAGGATAGCCCCGCGGCGCGTTGACAAGGCGTTCCCCATCCGCTCTCAAGAACTGGGAGCGAAGCTGGGAGCGGAGGTGGTAAGGGCGACGGGTAAGAATGTCGACCTTTCCCACCCAGACCTCTCGATTCATGTGGATATCATTAGAGGGAAGGCACTGGTTTACTCGGCCAAGTCCAAGGGGCCGGGGGGGCTCCCCCTGGGGACAGCGGGTCGAGCAATGCTTCTTTTCTCTGGGGGGATAGACTCTCCGGTCGCTGCATGGCTGCTCATGAAAAGGGGCACCAGGCCAGTCTACTTGCACTTCTACCTGGCGCCCACCCCTGGCGCCGCGGTCGAGAGCAAGATCACGAAGCTTGTCAAGGTCCTCTCGACCTATGGAGGAAAAAGCACGCTGGTGCTTGTCCCGTTCGCCGATTATCAGGTTGCCACGGCAGGGGTGCCTTGGGCGCTCGAACCCTCCCTTTTCAGGAGATTCATGAGGATGACCGCCGAGGGGCTGTCCCCGAGATTCAACGCGAACGCCATCTCGACTGGAGACTCCCTGTCGCAGGCCGCGTCCCAAACTCTGTGGAACATCGCGTCTTTCGACGAGGGATCCACGCTTCCAATCCTGCGACCTCTCCTCACCTACGACAAAGATGAGATAATCGACCTGGCCCGGCGCATAGGCACCTACGACCTCTCTATCGAAGAGTACAAGGACTGCTGCGCCATGATCACCAGTCACCCCAGGACCAGGGTAAAGGGGATCGAGGTCTCGGAGTACGTCAGGAGATTCGGACTGCAGGACCTGGTCTGGAGGTCGATTGCGAAGTCTTCACTCGTCACCTACAACCCCACAGGAGACGTTCTCAAGGTCGCTCCTCTCGCGGAAGCCCTTCCAGAACCAGAGGTTCCTTCTGGAACGGTAGCCTAACAGGGCTTAATGCCTCCCAGAATTCAAGGCAGAATTATAAGCAGGCAAAAATCGAGTTTGGAAAGAAACTGAAATGGCCGAAACAGTAATCCCGATTCAGGGGAGCAGGTTCCAAGATGAGGTCGTGAAGTCGAGCCAGCCCGTGGTTGTTGATTTCTACGCCGACTGGTGTGGCCCGTGCAAGATAATCGAGCCCGTCATCCACAAGCTCTCGGAGGAATACCAGGGGAGGGTCAAGTTCGTGAAGGTCGACACTGACGCTAACCAGGAGCTCGCGATGCAATTCGGAATCATGAGCATCCCTACGGTGATGTTCTTCTCGAAGGGGAAGGTGGAAGACATTGTCATTGGCGCCGTCCCTTCTTCGATCCTGAAGTCCAAGGTCGACGCCCTAGTCAAGAACGCATAGAAGCATAAAAGTCCCCTTGGAAAGGGCCGGCGCTGATGCAGGCGAAGTACGTACTGTTGCTGCTGGCAGCTATCTCCCTGTTTACAACGATAGTGGTTGGAGCCTATGTTACCGTAGCCAACTACGGGAATGCCTGCGGTTCGAGCGTCCCCCAAGACTGGCCAACCTGCCTGGGAGGCCTCCTTCCGCCTCTGCAGGTCGCCCCTGTGATGGAGTACACGCACAGGCTTTTCGCCGCGCTTTCGACACTATTCCTCTTACTTGCGACCATAGCATTCTGGCGGGCTAAAGACGCGGAGAAGGCAGTGAAGAGGGCTGTCTATGTCGCCATGCTCCTTCTCGTCGCACAGGTGCTCCTCGGAGGGGTCGTCATTGCCCAAGAGGAAGAGGCCCTCTTGGTGGCAGCGCACCAGGGCCTCGCGATACTGACGTTCGGCGTTGCTGTGGCCGCCTTCGCAAGGGCAAAGAGACCCGCCTGAAGGATTTAACAACACTAGGTGAGGCTACAGGCCGAGTTGGACATAGAGACACGACTCGCGCACGTTCGCCAGGTGGGCGAGGAGATAATCACCGAGAGGGAACTTCGCAGTCTCTTCGAAACCAAGGACCGACCCACCGCATACGACGGTTTCGAGCCGAGCGGCCTTGCGAACATTGCATTCGGCGTCCTGCGCCCCATCTTGCTCGAAGAAATGCAGGAGGCGGGTGTCAGGATGAAGCTCTGGATCGCTGACTGGTTCGCTTGGGTCAACAACAAGATGGGGGGGGACCTTCAGAAGATTCAGGAGGTCGGGAGGTACTTCATCGAGGTGTGGAAGGCAGCCGGCGTGGACATGAGCAGGGTCGACGTGCTCTGGACCAGCGACGCAGCGAGACAGGAAGAGTATTGGAAGAAGGTCATCACCGTCGCCCAGAACTCCACCCTGGCGCGGGCCCAGCGTGCCCTCACCATCGCGGGGAGGACTACCAAAGAATCAGTCCAGACCGCCCAGCTATTCTATCCGATGATGCAGGTCGCTGACATATTCTGGCTCGACGTCGACATCTGCCAACTGGGGGTCGACCAGCGCCGGGCCAACATACTGGCCAGGGAGATCGCCGACAAAATGAAGTGGAAGAAGCCCGTGGCCGTCCATCACCACATGCTCATTGGCCTCCAGGGGAGGAAGGAG
>Ga0187771_10003376_pt1 | contig 11143 bp, 8 predicted proteins | sample 0116_SJ02_MP15_1_FD_133139 | JGI IMG/M metagenome (GOLD analysis project Ga0187771, IMG submission 133139) | Tropical peat soil microbial communities from peatlands in Department of Meta, Colombia - 0116_SJ02_MP15_10_MG | ecosystem: Environmental > Terrestrial > Soil > Wetlands > Peat | place... | reverse complement strand
TCTTCCTGAATGAGGAAGGAAACGTTGAGAACGCGTACTTCCAAGTGCCCGAACTAAGAGGCTTCGAAAAATTCTGCGAGGGCCGACCAGTCGAAGAAATGCCTGACATCACGAGTAGGATTTGTGGAGTATGCCCTGAAGCCCACCACATAGCCTCAACGAAGGCACTTGACGCCGTCTTCCATGTGGAACCACCTCCCGCAGCGAAGAAACTCAGAGAACTCCTCTACAGCGCCTTCTTCGTAACCGACCACATAACCCACTTCTACGTACTCGCTGGACCCGACTTCGTCGTAGGACCGACGGCTCCGAAATCCCAACGTAACATCCTCGGCGTGATAGCGAAGGTGGGATTAGACGTTGGCACCTCAGTCATCAAACATCGGTCGGATGCCCTAGACGTCATCGCAATGATTGGTGGAAAGAGAATCCACCCAAGCTGTGGCGTGCCCGGCGGCGTAAGCAAACCCATCACAGAAGACGAAAGAACCAAGATTGAGACGATAGCAAAATCCGAAGTGGAATTTGCACAGTCAACGCTAACATTTTTCGACGAGATCGTCCTCAAAAACAAGGACTATGCAAACCTCATAACAAGCGACGAGTGGGCGACGGAAACCTACTGTATGGGAACCGTCGACGAAGCTAACCGCGTTAACTTCTATGATGGCAACATAAGAGTCGTGGATCCGGATGGAAAAGAGTTCGCCAAGTTTCCTGCAAGAGACTATCAGCAACACATCTCAGAGCACGTCGAATCTTGGACGTACCTCAAGTTTCCATACCTCAAGAAGATTGGTTGGAAGGGGCTCAATGGCGGCAAGGAGAGTGGCGTATACAAGGCTACACCGCTCGCCCGCCTCAACGTAGCGGAAGGCATGGCCACACCCCTAGCGCAGGCTGAATACAAGAGAATGTACGAGACCTTGGGGCGCAAACCTATCCACTCAACTCTGGCAACCCACTGGGCGCGTCTAGTAGAATTACTGTACGCATCGGAGAGAATGCTTGAACTCAGCAAAGACCATGACATAACAAACCCAAACGTTCGAACGATCCCAACCAACACACCCGGCGAAGGAGTTGGCGCAGTTGAGGCGCCACGCGGAACACTCTTCCATCATTACAAGACCGACCCCGAAGGAATCGTGAAGAGCGTTAACCTGATCGTCGCCACAACGAATAACCATGCGGCGATCAGCATGTCGATAAAACAAGCCGCCCAAGGAGTAATCAAGAAAGGAGAAGTCTCCGACGGCATCCTCAACATGGTTGAGATGGCGTTTAGAGCCTACGACCCATGCTATGCCTGCGCGACCCACACTTTACCTGGCCAAATGCCACTTGAAATTCAAATCCATCGAAAAGACGGCGCGATCATACGCAACATAACGAGAGCCTGAAACCTACCCAACGACAAATGAAACACCCCCCAATTCTGGTCGTGGGTCTCGGGAACCCTATAATGGGCGACGACAGCGTAGGCATCCACGTCGTTAGGGTCTTGAAAGATCGCTTCCAACACAGAACCGACTTGGAATTTAAAGAACTAAGCGTTGGGGGGCTGAGGCTTGTTGAAGAACTTTTAGGATATGAAAAAGCATTCATAGTCGACTCAGCCAGCTGCCGGGGGACAGTTGGTAGAATTCGTGAATTCTTGCCCGAACAACTAAAGGACACACTTTACGCGTCGTCTCCGCATGTCACGAACTTCGCGACAGCCCTAGAACTTTACACAAGGCTCGGGAAAGATGCGATTCCGCCAACGATAAGAGTGTTCACAATTGATATCGAGAGCGAATTTACATTCAGCGAAAACATGAGTCCTGCCGTACAGACAGCCGCCTCACAGCTAGTTGAATTGGTTGCGAGTCAGCTAAACCAAATTCATAATTGATTCCCATCCCCACGCAATAGGAGACCATGAAGTGTACAAACGCTCCGTACTCTCCATGTCTTAGCTAAACCATCTGACGACAGTAATGGCTTAGCTAATTTAGTCAGAAGAACCATTACTTCTTACCTGACATCCGAAAGTTGGACTATGCTTAAACCGCGAGTTTAGCGCGAGGTATATTTTCTAAAGGATTAACAACGTGTAAATGGCTCAGGCTTAAATCACGTCCCGATTCTAACACTACTGTTCAAAGTTGCCCTACGTCCTGATTGACTATAGCAAGTGCAATGGGGACGGAGCGTGCGAAACCAGTTGCCCGACCACGGCCTTCGAACGCATAAGGAACTGGTGCAAACCTAGAAACTCCCTTGTGAAGAATGACGCAGCTCTCCAATTCTTTTTCGAGCACATACTCTCCAACGACCCACCGGTTCCGGTAATCATAAGGTACCATGTCCCTGAATGCTACCTTTGCTGGCAATGCGTGGGAGCTTGCCCGAAACACGCAATTGACATAGAGTACGATGACCTAGACCTACGCGAATTCCTGCTTCCTTCAACGCAACAGACTCCACTTCAAGTAACCCAACAGAAGTAGGCAGAACGTCGGCACGCTTTCAGGGGGTCCTAGACCATCCCAATAGTGTATGCTTGTATTGCGCCGCATGGTAGCGAAGCGATAGAGGAACTCGCCTCGAAGGCTACTCAACGCAAGTTCTTGAAAACACATGACGGATTACTAAAACTAGGGAGAGAACTCGGCCAAGCAAAGCCTGATACGATAGTGATCGCCACCCCCCACAATCTGAAGTTATGGAAGAAGATTGGCATCGTCCTCACCGAAAACTGCACAGGTGTACTTCAGGCATCCCCACGAAACAAGAAATCCGTCAACCTCAAAGCGAAATGCGACGTAGAGTTCGCGAAAGAGCTACTCGAACGATCGACCAAAAAGCAGCTACCAGTCGTTGGGGCGAACTTCGGAACGAGCGAAGGCCTAACCTCCGATATGCCAATGGATTGGGGAACGCTGGTTCCACTCTGGTTCATGATTCCGCGATGTAGAAAGAAACCGAAAATCGTCGTCGTAACTCCCTCGCGTGAGATGCCGTTGGCGAGGAACTTTGAATTCGGCAGAATCATAGCGCAGCAAGCAGAGGCTCAACGAAGGAAGCGAGTAGCCTTCGTAGCTAGCGCCGATCAAGCCCACACACATAGGAAAACAGGGCCTTATGGCTTCAGCAGACGAGCAAAAGATTACGATAGGATAGTCTTGGAGGCAGTTAGCAAGAACCGGTTGAGGTCAATCATGACGATTAGACGAGATTTGGTTGAGGCCGCAAAACCTGACAGCCTGTGGCAAATGGCAATACTCGCAGGAATCCTGGAAGAGGTTAGCTTGAAGGCGAAAATCGTCTCATACGAGGCCCCTACGTATTTCGGAATGATCTGCGCGAGTTTCCATCCCATTAGTTAATCTTCTCCTTACGTTTCCGGCGACGAGTGATTTGGAGTTGAAATCAGCCCCTCAGTAATGAGTAGCCGCAGGGAACCTGAACAGACGGCGCCCAAGCATACAGAGTTCACTCCTTTGGCCTGAGATCAAGAACCCTCCGTGCCTTGCCTTCAGATCGCGGTAGCGCGCCCTCCTCGACCAAATCAACCTTGACGCGAATCCCAAGCACGGCCAACAGATCACTCTGAATCCTGTTTACCAAGGTTAGATCTTGAAGACGCTCTTTCTTTGCCTCGACCTTGACCGTCATTCGATCCAGTTCTTCATGCGAAACAATCAACTGATACTGGTCTGCCAGGCCTGGCACATTCATTAGCACATGTTCCACTTGGCTCGGAAACACGTTTACACCGCCGATTATGAGCATGTCATCGCTACGCCCCTTTATCCGTTGAATGCGGTTGTGGCACCTACCACATTCACACTCTTCTTCGAAAACGCGAGACAAGTCTCTCGACCTGTAACGGAGAAGAGGCATAGCCTCCCGAGAAAGCATTGTAAAGACAAGTTCGCCCTCTTTCCCTGGCCCCACCACCTCTCCCGTATCAGGGTTGATCGTCTCCACTACAAACTCGTCGCCCCAAACGTGCAGTCCGTTGTGTTGTCCACATTCTATTGCGACGCCTGGCCCATACAGCTCCGACATTCCAAAGATATCGTAGGCTTCGAGTCCGAAACCGTCCTCTATTCGCTTCCTAGCCTCCTCACTCCAGGGTTCGGCACCAAAAACGCCAACTCTCAACGCGAAATCCTTTTTCGGTTCATAACCCTCGGCGCGACTTACCTCTATCAAGTATACCATGTATGATGGAGTACATGTGACTACGGTCGTACGCAGGTCCTTCATGAGCATAAGTTGACGCTTCGTGTTACCGACACTCGACGGCACGACTGTGGCTCCAACGACTCGCGCACCGTAGTGAATCCCTAGCCCTCCGGTAAACAGGCCGTAGCCGTACATGTTCTGAAGAACATCACCTCTCCTTACACCGCTCGCATCAAGGCATCTGCCCATTAGTTTGCCCCACCGTTCCAGATCGCGACGAGTGTAAGCGACGATGATGGGCTTGCCAGTTGTACCCGAAGACGCATGAAGAGAGTAGAGGTTCTCAGGTGGAACGGCAAGCAATCCGAGGGGGTAAGTATCCCTCAGGTCAGTCTTGACCGTGAAAGGGATTTTCTGGAGATCTTCGACGTTTCTGACGCTTTGCGGCCTTACCCCAGCCTCCTTCAGCCGCTTTCTGTAGAAAGGAACATTTCCGTAAGCGTAGCTCACTATCTTCCGGACTTTGTTGTCCTGAATTCTCTGGAGCTGCCGTTTCTTCAGCATTTGACCCGGTCGATCAAACAGAGCGATCCCCCACTCTCTTCAACATCTTTCAGTAGTAAATGGGTTGTGTGGTACTGTATGCCAACGCTGGAAAACAACCAAAAGCCATTTCCTCATTCCTTCCAATTCGCCGCCCGTGAAAAACCCATGACGAACGGATCTGCGGTGCTTGAAAAACCGAAACTCTTCGGTAATCTGATTACCCAGGTGATTCGGCAAAACCAATGTACGTTCTGCGGTGCCTGTATGGCCATATGCCCGGTCAACGTGCTTTGGCCTAGTGGAGAACAACCAACACTAATCGGCACTTGCGCCCTATGCGAGCTTTGCTACTATCAGTGCGCGCAAGTGGAATTCTCGAGGGACGAGGTTGAGAAGGCCCTTTTTGGCCGAACCAGACGACCGGATGAAAGCATCGGCATTTCTCTCGGATCCTTCGTCGGAAGGGCAACAAAAGACGAGATTCAAAGCCAAGCACAGGATGGCGGAGTCGTCACTGCACTACTCGCCTACGCTCTAGAGAGCGGGTTAATTGATGCCGCTGTAGTCGCCGGAAGAGATTCGAAATGGACGGCAAAGCCTGTAGTTGCGACAAAGTACGATGACTTAGTGAAGAATGCCGGGACAAAGTACACGCCAAGCCCGACGCTGCTTGGTGTTCGCTCTGCTATGGATGAATACCTCAAGAAAAGCGTGGGCCTGGTTGGTACACCTTGCCAGATCAGAGCCGCTAGAAGGCTACAGAACTCACCCTTAGGCAACCTGCGCCTAGGCGAAGTAATCACGCTGGCCATAGGCTTGTTCTGTATGGAAAGTTACACCTACGAAAAACTCATCGATACGTTCGTAGCGAGTAAAGGAATCGATCCCTCCACCGTCACTAGAATGGGAATCAAGAAAGGCTCCTTCATTGCATGGTCAGGAGCGAACGAACTATTGCACGTACCCTTGAAGGAGGTCGATGCCTTCGTGAGGAACAGTTGCAAACAATGCGATGACTTCACCGCAGAATATGCAGACATATCAGTGGGCGGAATAGGATGCCCCACCGGGTATTCCACGGTAATCGCAAGAACAGAAAAAGGACTTGAATTACTGCGGAACGCCGAGAAGGCCGGTTACCTTGAACTCCGCGAACTAAAACGTGATGACAAGGGCTACATGAAGGTCGTAAATATGGCCCAAACGAAGCGCCTGAGAAGGGCGATCAAACCCAACTGAAACAATCTGAGCCTGACCCGCCTGCGTGCGCAACGACCATTCTCGACTTAAATCAATCCGCCGAACCTCATATGGAGATACAGCAGGTTGCGTCGGTGTCCCAAACTGAATTCAAGCTCGACCCGAATATGAAGCTCGGGCCAGTGTGCCTCAGGACGAATAACCTCGAGTCAATGTTAGGCTTCTACGAGAACGACCTCGGCCTCCGAGTGATACAAGTACAACAAAACCTTACAGCTCTAGGTTGTTCCAAGACCAAGGAACCAATTCTAATTCTGAACCATGACGAGAAAGCGTTGAGTCAACCAGCCGACGCCGCCGGGCTCTATCACTTCGCCCTTCTTGTTCCAGATCGCCAGGGCTTGGCGGCCGCTTATCTTTCCCTTGGAAACAAAGGTATAGTCTTTGATGGCTACGCCGACCACCAGGTCAGTGAAGCTCTTTACTTGACCGATCCCGACGGGAACGGCATAGAGATCTATTCGGACCGACCGAAAAGCGAATGGAAATTTGAGGAGGACGGAGAAGTGGAGATGGCCACTCTGCCCCTAGACCTTGATTCGCTGGTCAAAGAACTCCCCCGCGGAAGTGACGCGAAGTTGACAACTCTGGTCGAGGAGACGCGAGTCGGCCATATTCACCTTAAGGTTACTGACCTGCAGAGATCAATGAGATTCTACACGGATATTCTTGGAATGGAGGTTATGCGTTATTTGGGGAGTGCAGCCTTCCTCTCTACAGGGCGTTACCATCATCACATCGGCATGAACACCTGGGAGAGCCTTGGAGGCCCGCCCGCCCAGAAAACGTGCGTGGGTCTGGAATACTTCAGCATCAACATTCCAGAAACAAACTTCAATGAACTGTCCTCCATGTTAGGAATAGGGCTCGACCAGTACGACGGTTACAAGCAGTTCTTCGCTTCCGACCCCGATGACATTTCCATCGTATTCAGGACGTCTTGATCGTCGGAGCACCTCTTGCACCTACCACGTAGCAAGCGTTTCTACAACCGAAGAGACCATACCTTCTACGTGCAATGAAATCGTACAGTTTTCTCGCAAATGGTGTGTTGAAGAATACGCATATGAAGCTGAAGGGAGCGAGAAGTCTGCAGACTTCAGCTATAGCAGGTGCCCCGCTCACCAACGAACCGTTCTGGTGGATGTAGTGCATTCGGCCTTGAAACTCTTGATCACTCATTCTGTACACGGCTTTGTCCTCCAACGCCAGTTCCTGAAATGGCGCGAATTCGATCAAGCCCCTATGATCGATCAGATCGAGGAAGCGAACGGCACTAACGCAGAGGTTACAGACACCGTCGTATACCAAGCGAGGCCTATAATTCAAGACCAACAATCAACTTTGAGGTTCGCGAGCTAATTCAACGCTTCTTGGTTATGCTGGCGTATAGCCAGTCTCCAACATTCATCGGTGGCGGAGTGTACAGGTGCGTAAACTTGCATTCATCGCAGTAACTTCTTCGGCACTCGACACAGTAACCTGTTGGACGTTTGCCGCTCCCGCAGGAACAGACTTGCATACTCATGTGAACTCGACACTAACTTTACGCGCTTTTTGTTTACATCGCTCTTAGCGAAGCCACGAATTATCTTTTGCTACAGCAACCGGTCGTAGGCGCCGCCAACAAAACGGGGCTCTTTTCGTTAGGCGTGATCACATGGTCCGGACGCACTAAAATTATATACCGTAAGAAGATTGCCTTCGAACTCATGCCTCAGAATCCGGCAATCACCGAGATAGTCGAGAAATACAAGCCAATATGGGCATTAGAAAGCGTCGGCGCGGTTCTCGATTGGGACACGGATACTTACATGCCCCTCGGATCTTCAGCAACGAGAGGGTTCACAATAGCTCAAACCCAGTTGATCAAACAGGAACGCATGATGGAACTGGTCGAGCTTGTCTCAAAGTCCGAAAGATTATCGGGGCTTGACGATTTCGGAAAAGGTGTTCTCAGGGTACTCAAGCATGAATTGGATTACTATGTGAAGGTACCGCCAAAGTTACTTGAAGAACTCTACAGAACTTCAACCGAGGGTACGGTTGTTTGGAGAAAAGCCAAGAAGACGTCGGACTTCTCATTGTTCAAGCCGTATCTCGACAAAATGTTTGACCTGAAGAGACAAGAAGCAGAGAAACTTGGCTACAAGGGGCATCCCTACAACGCGTTGTTAGACAGGTTTGAAGAGGGAAGCACAACCGATGATATTGACAAGGTTTTTTCCACGCTCGTTCCAGCTCTGAAAGGCATCCTTGCGAAGGTTCTTGCAGAAGACAAAATTTCGAGCAGTCATCCACTGGAAGAAGTAGCTTACGAGGTGACTGGGATGAGTCGGGTGAACGCTGACGTTCTGAAAATATTGCAGATGCCTGAGGAAACTTTCAGGATGGATGTGTCCACGCACCCGGTCACAACGAACATTTCGATTGATGACGTAAGGATTACGACAAGGTACGAAGGAAAGAACTTCAAGGCATCGCTCTACTCGACGGTACACGAATCGGGCCACGCGATCTATGACTTACAGGTTGGTCCAGAGCTTGAATTCACGCCCCTCGCGAGAGTATCTTCGCTTGGAGTTCATGAATCCCAGTCCAGATTTTGGGAGAACTTCATCGGGAGAAGCAGAGCATTCGTCAAACTCATCTATCCGAGCTTGAAGAGGAACCTTCCATTTGTAGGGCGCTATAATGAAGATGAAATTTACCGGTATGTGAACTCAGTGAAACCCAGCCCTATCCGGGTTGAGGCGGACGAATTGACATACAATTCCCACATAGCTCTAAGGTACGAGTTGGAGAAGGAACTCATCAGCGGCGAAGTCGGAGTTTCCGAGGCCCCCTCCGTTTGGAACGATATGATGGAGAAGTATGTCGGCGTGAGGCCTCGGAATGATGCTGAAGGAATACTGCAGGACGTGCATTGGAGTCAAGGGTTGATCGGTTATTTCACGACCTACTCGCTCGGCAACATCATAGGAGGAATGATCTACAAGCGTATTCAGAAGGATATGGATCTGGAGACCACAGTTGCGAAAGGCGAGTTTGGGAAGGTTAAGCAGTGGTTGAAAGAGAAGATCCACCGGTACGGCGCCACCTACTCCCCGAAGCATTTGCAGGATAGACTCTTCGGCGAGGAATACGACTCCCAATGGCTGATCAAGTACCTAGAGGAAAAATACTTGGCTTGACAGTTTACGCCTCAATGATATGTTGACGCGTGCACGCTTGCAAGCCAAATATCGACCGAATAGAATAGGGCGAACTAGTGGCGCGGTGAGTTAGTCGAACAGCTTCACATTTCATGAAACGTTTGGATTTCACCCTGAGAACCGAATCGAATGAAGAAATTGTAAACACGACCGCTCGATATGGCTGAGCATTCTCTTCCCCTACTGTCGCCTACTATCTTGATTTCGTCAATCTGATTCCATTCAGTTTTGCGTTTTATTTCTTGGATCATGTTCCGAAACTCGGTTTCACATATCTTGCAACAGAAGAACATTCTCTGGCCCTCAACATTAGCCCAGTATTCGCCCCATGTGGACTGGCAGATGGCACAGCCTTCAGGAACTTTCAAACTGCTTTCCCCTCTCCAATCGAGCCAAGAGGTACCTGTCGAATGCATCGATAGATTTCATGAACGTAGCCTGTACGGACTCACTCAATTCAAGGTCTGCAGAATATTTCTCGATCAAATCCATCGCCTCCTCGGAGTGCTCCACATCTGCCTCGTAACCCTCTCTGAGGAAGTTCTTCGTCGCTTCTGTAACCTCAACGCCAGTGAGGATTGAAGGATCAAAGTAGGAAAGTGTCGCTCCATCCTGCTTGAGGTTACGGTTCGCAATGAGCTCGAGGGGATGCATCGCAGCCATCGTTTCGAGCCAGTGGTCCCTTTCCCCCATCTCGTCCCAAGTCTTGATAGCCCACAACGTGTCGGGTAGAGGCCGCATCGTTAAGGCATCTTCTCTCGGTAAACCCAGACTCTCGCCCATACGCAGAAGCAGCTCGTAGTGTGACGGTCGATCTGGTCCTAAGCCCCCAAACTCAGTGTTGATGTTGTCGAGTTCATAGAGGGTGACATCGACCTTATCGGTCTTGGCTACAATGTACGCGCAGCTTCGGACCCATTGCCTGAGAAAGTGCTGATGTTCCACCACATACCCAAGCAAAGTGGGTTTCGACGGGCGCTGCAAAGCCTGAACGAACGGGTGCGGTTTGTCTCCATAAAATCGCTCTATGAACCTCTTCTTCATCCACCCTTTCAGGCCGCTTGAATCGATACTGAAATAGGCTCGCAGATAATTTGCAAGCGATCGAGCGTCGCATTTCTTCTTCGTGATGTTCTTGTTCAGCCACATTACGTGGTCCGGCTCACTCTTCCCGGCGGTGTCAATGAAATGATCTGAAAGAGCATCATAGTTCCCACGCCCGAAGGTAATTTCGCATACGGCACATTTTGTCAACACCTGACACTCCTAGATGATGGACTCGCTACAGTGGAAAATTGGCTGGCAAACGAGCTCGAAGCACTTTGTATTCCTCTTCGCCCGCCCGTTTCAGTCGCTCGAGTGTAGCCTTCACGTCTTCTGGGGCGAGGCTCCGTGCCGAACCAACCATGCCGACAGTTTCCTCGAAATCGGCGTGACATGTGTTGTAGCAGTTGACCATTCCTTGAAGAAGTTCGCGTTCTTTCGGCGACATCGCTAATGTCCAATAGACGCCTCATTAGCTAAAAGCTTGTGGCGGGAGCCAAGATAGGTCAAATTGATCTAATGCATAATATACGGCGCTTGCTGATTGGCGTAGAAGACTGATGATACGGTGTGGTTGGGCGAATTCTGATCCGCTCCTTCGCGAATACCATGACAAGGAATGGGGCGTCCCAGTTCATGATGATGGCAAGTTATTCGAGTTTCTGGTACTCGAGGGTGCGCAGGCGGGGCTGAGCTGGCTTACCATTCTGAAGAAGCGAGAGGCATTTCGATTCGCCTTCGATGGATTCAACGCAAGCAAGGTCGCCCTTTATTCTAACGCAGATGTCAAACGACTGTTACACAACCCAGACATCATTCGTAACCGACTCAAGATCACGGCTATAATAACAAACGCCCGACAATTCTTGGCCGTGCGGGAAGAATTCAAGACTTTCGAC
>Ga0187771_10003375_pt1 | contig 11145 bp, 8 predicted proteins | sample 0116_SJ02_MP15_1_FD_133139 | JGI IMG/M metagenome (GOLD analysis project Ga0187771, IMG submission 133139) | Tropical peat soil microbial communities from peatlands in Department of Meta, Colombia - 0116_SJ02_MP15_10_MG | ecosystem: Environmental > Terrestrial > Soil > Wetlands > Peat | place... | reverse complement strand
CGGGCAGGTGATCTATCTGGGCGGAGTGTCGTGAATCACGAAAGAGCGAGCCTTGGAGCGGGCCAGGCCCCAGCGCATGGCTTCGCCGTGCCACGAATGAGCGCGCACATTCAGACATGGAAGCCGCTACTTCAATTTCCCTGAGGTTCGCTGAGGGCACATCGGCCGTGGTGCGCGCGCGGCTGTCCTACGCTCTCCGGGTGTTTGCGGCCGTGTACGGCTATCGTGTGGAGGACAAAGAAAGCGTGGCTTCCTCGTTTCGCCTGACGTATGGCGAACCTTCGGTATTCACGGACAGCGTAACAGACTGCCACGTGCCCAGCCGGTACCGGGCGCGTCCCTTGTGCGAGCGCCCCCCATCTCCTGTGAAACACGTATACGCAGACGAAACGGTGTTTCTCTTCTACGGAGTCGACCCGGCGACTGGGAACCCAGACTGGCTGGGCGAGATCTTCGAGTGGGTTTCCTGCGATTTGGAACTGAACATCAAAGCTCGAGATTCAATCGGACGCATCCCTCTCTCCGAAGGGATATTTGCACGCGAGAAGATCACGGCTCGAAGGCCACACGCCATGCCGGTGATGGCCTGGCTGGAAAATTACCTCAGGCAAGGCGGAAACCACCAGGCGCTGGCCCGACCGACGTCTCCGTTGAAAGGCTGGGAGCACATCGTAGTTTGCTCGCACGATTTGGATTTCTATTTTACAGGGCGCGGCCGAACCTTGAAGCGATTGGGGAAGAACCTGGGCGTTGGCGTGCTTCTGTACCGGGACTGGACATTCACGATGTGGAACGCTTGGCGGTTAGTACGAGCCGCTCTGGGAGAACGGGTTGGGGACTACCTCCCGGACCTGCTTGATGAGGCTCATCGGCGTGAGTTCACGTCCACACTCTTCGCCGTAGCCCGGCACGGTCACCGGCGAGACCCTGATTACACGCTCGCTCAGCTCTGCGGACGCCTGATTTCAGCAAGACAAGCCGGATTTGAGGTTGCGCTGCACGGCTCCTACGGCAGCGTTGTTGAGCGAAGAGACTTGGCCGCGGAAGCCTCCCTACTAGCAGGGGCCGCGGGCAGGGTGCCGCTGGGGAACCGGCAACACTGGCTGCGTTTCGACGCGTACGAACATTTGTTCGAGTGCGTTGAGGGCGCCAGGCTGGCCTACGACTCGTCGTTGGGATTCGACGAAACTGCGGGTTTTCGAAATGGCGCGGCGTTTGCATTTCCGCCATATGACTTCAAGAAGGAGAGGCCGCACGAATTCCTGGAAATTCCCCTGGCGTTGATGGATGGCAGTATTGAAGCGGACACGCGCAAGTCTCACGAGAAGGCTCGCGACATCGTTCGCGAGGTGCTGGAAGAGAGCCGCCGCTGGGGCTGGGGCGGAATCTCGCTTTTGTGGCACAACCCCATCGAGCCGTTGCACGTTCCCGAAGAGATCAACCGGATATTCTGGGAGTGCGCAGAAGCCCGGGGATATTTCGCGGAGAAATGGATGAGCGCAGAGGAGTTCCTCCGACTCTGCCTGCCACGGTATCAAAATGCAGGATTGCTTCGAGGGGTCCACCTCGATGCTTAGCTTGCGCATTGTCCGAGGACCTCTCACGGACCGGGAAAACGAATTCGTTTTGCGGGAGTACAATCGGCTCACGGCATCGCGGATTCCGATGAACATGTACCTGCGCTGGGTGCAAGGGAGTCCCGATGGCCCAGCTTTTCACGCGCTCTTGGATACTGATCAAGGCGAGATCGCCGGCCACTTTTGTTTGATTCCCGTGCGAGCGGAGGGCGCGGGCCGGAAGCTGACTGCCGCCAAGGCGGAATACTTGTTTGTGCGGGAGGGGTTTCGGAGCGCGCCGGTACGGGGTTTCGAGGATGCTCCCAAACCGCCTGCAATTCTGCTCTTGGAACAACTCTATCGGCGATGCAGCCAGGAGGGTTGGGGGCCGTTCTTGGCCTCGGCGCGGCAGGAGCTCCATCCGCTTCACAGGCTCGCCGGGTGCCGTCCTGCGGACTTTGCGGTTCGCGAATGCCTGTTCATTCTCAAACCATGGAAAGCAGCCACGCAGACGCCCAATCTAAGCGCCAAGCAGCGGGTGGGAGTCTTCCTATGGGGACTGGCCCAACGAGGAGTCTGGCCGCTTGCGGCAGCTTTTCGCTCCGGGGCCAACGGAGCGCGCACGATTCCTCTCCATTCGCGCGAGATCAAGCCTGGCGAAGAGCGTTTAGGCTTGTTCCGAGACAAACGGGCCGTACAGTGGCGTTACCCGGAGCAAGACTACATGCGGCTCGCGCTAGACGATCACCCGGACGATTTCTTGATTGCCAAGAGAGGCTCGCAGGAAAGGTTTCTGCGCGTGTGCCAATGGGGGCTGAAGCCGGACAGCGGAATCAAATCGCTTGCTTTCGCTTTGATCGAGGAGGCTAAGGCAGAAGGCGGTTGCGGGGTTCGTTGGGCAGTCTATGCCGGTAGCGACGCCTCGGAAAGAATTGTGCGCGAGCTGCGCGGGATGGGTTTCGTGTGTCCGCCCAGGATGAGATGGCTCCTCCTGTACACGACAGACCGCGCATTGTTGGAGCCAGACCTCTGGCGCATCTCAGACGCCTTCTTCAACTTCGACGAGTGATCAAGATGGGAACTACTTGACCTGGGCGGAGCCCGGAACGTCCCTGCTCAATTCCGTCGAGGGTTTTTCTGCGGCATTCCCAGGTTTCCCCGAGCTTACCACTTGCAGAGCCGCTTTGATCCAATCGAAAGTCTTCCCGCCGACGGCGGAGCGGTTAAACGCGGCGACGTTTTCATAGCGGACGACCTTGGCGCTCTTGGCAACAACGGCTTCCATGCGATCCTGGGCGATCCTGGGAGTTTCTCCGTTTTCCACAAAGTGCCGAATGCGGATGTAAGGCGTGGTCAGGGTGGGCAACCACTTTACAGGATCCAGCGGCGCCAGGTTCTGCAGGAACTCCGGTTGGGAGCAAGTCTCACACGGCACAAAGCCCAGCAGTTCGGACTTCTTCACCCAGTCGGGCCAATCTCCCCAAGGATTGAGAAGGTCAATGGCCTTGATCCGCGAGTCGGCAGCCGCAGCAAGGATGGCGGCCGTAGCGCCGAAGCTGGTGGCAAAAATGCCGAGGCGATCCAGATCAAGATTCAAGTCCTTTCGCGTGGAAAGATAATTGATCACCATTTGTGTATCGTGCGCAGTCATGGCCAGGGTTTCGGGGAGTTGCGACAGGAAATTCTGCCTCAGTGGACGGGGAGAGTGGAGCCGCGGGCCGGAGAGCGCCGGGAAGAATGCGATCGTCGCATAACCCATGTCTGTCGTACGAGCGTACCACCCATCATCACTGTAGCGCTTTTCATTGAAGGGGTAACCGTAAAGATAGACGATCACGGGAGGTTTCTCGACCCCTTTCGGGATGCAAATGTAGAGATCAAGAGAATCGTTGGGCCGCCATTTCAAACGCACGGTTTGCAGATCGCAGTTGGCAAAGGCGGCTCGCGGTCCCGGCATCGCCAATTTCAATTCGAGCGTACGGGTGTCCAACTTGACAGAGGTCAAGTCCTCATGAAAATCCGCAAAGTCCTTCTCTTCCAGATTGGCAACAGCGACAGCAGACGGCCCGTCAAGCCGGTTGGCGTCCGCATGTGTTGATGGCTTGTTGTCCTGGGCCACGGCAACCCCTGCGTTTGTACCAACGAGGAACATCAGGCCTGCAAAGAGCTGAAGCATGGGTGTTCTAGATCTGTTCATTTTCCCCTCTTGAGATCCGCATGTGACGGGCCGACTCCGAACAAGATTGGCGAGCGCACCGGGAAAGAAAAGCAGGCGGGGTGTTATGCCCGCCTGCTCCTCGTTGGGGTTAGACGGATAGAGATTCAGTCGCGCACGTCAACCAGTTCCGTGCCGTTGTCGTTGCAGGAATCTAGGTCGGCTTGGATAGAGTACACACCGCCGCCCATCTGATTGCCGGTGAGGAGGCCAAGGCCGATTCCGCAATGACCGTTGCGCGGATAGGTGCCGATATACGAATTGGTCCAGTGCGCGCGGAAGATGTTTAACTGCGGCGCGGGAACGTAGTCGGGCACCTTGTTCACGACCACGCTCTGCGAGGCAGTTAGTAGAGGTTGCGCCAAAGGCGCTGCGTTCTGGGCCGGCAGGGTAACCATCTGTAGGATCGAAAAGATCGGATAGTTTCCGCTGACAATGTTGGCAAAGGCACCGTTAAGAATCCCCGTGCAGAAGCCGGCACGCGGGAGCGAGCATTGCGGCAGCGCCCCGCCAGCGTAGGTGCTTTGGATGGGATCAACTCCGTCCACGGTCAAGTACTTCAGGTTGGGCTTGTTCGCGAAGTTGGCGAAGCTCCAAAATGCATAGCCCAGGCTGTCCGCAGTGCCGTTGACAGCAGAGACCATGTCACCGGTGCCGACTGCACGCTTGCGGTTGCCAATAACCAGGGGGTTGGCGATGGCCGCCGGGCAGGGGCGAGTGTTGTGATTCGGAGCGTTCCAGTTCCCCGGGCAAGGCGGATCGGGGGCCGGAATGTTGCCGTTCTCCTGAGTGGATGAATACCGATGGGAACGCACGATGTCATACTCCATTGTGTTATAGGTTCCCGAAATCGGCTCGCGAATCCAAACGCCCAGAGGGAAATCACCCACTGTGCCGGCGGTATAGTTGGTAAAGAGGTCGCGGGTATGCGACAAGCTGCCGTCCAGGGTGGCTGCCAAGGTGAAGTTGTTGATATTGGTCAGGGTAGGATCGCCGAGATGGCCGGTGCCGTTGTTAGTCGTATTAACGACGACCACGACTGGAGCGGCGCCAATCTCGACTGAGTTCTGCCGGTTGATAGGGCTGGGCACACAGGCCTGGGAAATCGGGTCTTTCGTGTCGCAGGGATTCAGGCTGCCGGGGATGGAGAACATCGCGGCGCTGAGAGAAGCCCCGCTGTACTGGCTCACGAAGGCCCCCACATTTGCCGTGCCGACCGGAGCCATGATGTTTCCATTGTTTCCGGTTGACGGATAGCCAAGGCACGTCCCGGAATCGCAAACGTTCCAGAAAACGCGCTGAGAAGCATACCAGGCGTCATCTGGCCGGATGTCGGACATAGCCACATTGACGGTAACGCCGCTGACGCTGGCAAGGACGTTCGCCGGGAGCGCTTCATCCGCGGCACCGTTCAGCAGGTTTGTGTTGACCAGATTGTCTCCGCCAACGCCAGCGACAACGGCGGGGCCAAAGTTGATGACTGCTTGCGGAACCGCGAACAGCGCACGATCGCCAACCGAGGAGTCCACGTTTACGTAGAGGCAGATGTTCTTGTTGGGATCGGGCGTGTCGTCCCAAACGATCCACACGTTCCCCTTCACATCAGGGATCGTTGCGCCGGTTCCTACTTCCACCCGGCTGTCGTGGATGATAGCGCGCATGTCCACGCCGCCGACGTTTCCGCCAGTCCAAATGTGAAAGTTATCGTTCACTCCGGGGGTACCGGAATAACAATTCCCCTGCATGTTTGTGCCGCCGTTCGCGTTGTCCACACGAGCGGCAATGCCGAACGTCTGCCACATTGCCGAAGAACCGGATGCGGCAAAGCCAACCGGTGACTGCGCAGAAGCGCTGGCAACGAACACCAGGCACGCTGCGACAAACATCAACATCACTGCGAGATTCTTTTTGTTTCTCATTCCTTTTGTCCTCCGTAGAAGTTTCGAAGCGAAGCCCTCAGGCCTCGGTTGAGTTTTTGGATGAGCGTGCGGAACGGACCGGCATTCCTCCACGCAACGGGGTGAACGCATGAACTGCGGATTCGTTTGTTCATTCATTCTGTTCTGCCACCACGCAAAACCAGAATTGAGTCAGGATGGAAGAACTGATGTTTCGGGGGAGCAGCACCGGTGAGGCCTACCTGGCGGCCCGCCGGAATCCCTCAGAACGGGGAGACTATGAGGACAGAGGCTTTCACGCATATCACGCGAAATTCAACCGGTCTTAAAAATTCTGTTAACCGCGCGTTCAAAACCACGCGGAGAAATGTGAATGTCCTCCCGCACGGCCCCCTGTGGAAATCACCTGGCGATCGCCCTGCCCCTTGACCTGAAATATACCTTTCACTCATCGCGCCGTAACACGAAAGATGGCAGCATCCGACCATTTATGGAGGAGGGCCAGGTCATCCGTGAGAAAACCTGCAGCGTTCGCCAGCCTGTCGGTATTTCTATTGTTTTCTGCAATTTGTTCCCGCTCGCAGGAGCCTGGGTCGGTTGCAGGAACGGTGACAGATAAAACGGGAGGCATTGTCATCGGCGCGACAGTCACCGTGACCAAGGGGGCTGGCGCAAGTCAGACGACTGTAACCGATGATCACGGAGAATATAGGGTTACGGGCCTTTCTTCAGGCACTTACAAGGTCACCATTGGTGCCGCAGGATTCAAGGACTTCACAGCAGCGAGCGTAGCGGTGTCCAGCGGGCAGAGCATTCGGCTGGATGCAACACTGGAGCCGAAGATCGTGGTCACGACAGTGAAGGTAGAAGGCGACGCCGTAGCCATCGAAACCGAATCCGCGCAAATGACGGGGACCATTACGTCGTCGGAACTCGACAACATCGGACTAAATGGGCGCAACTTTACGCAGCTGATCGCCTTGGCGCCCGGCGTCAGCAATCAAACGGGACAGGACGAGGGGAAGGTAGGCGTGCGTGGAAGTGTGAACTACAGCGTCAACGGAGGCCGAGTCGAGTACAACACCTTTGAAGTGGACGGCAGCGACGTTATGAACCCTGCCGTGCATGGCAGCCAGAGCGTGCTCATTGTGACCCCCAGCCTGGACGCGATCAACGACGTTCAGGTCCTTACCTCGAACTACGGCGCGCAGTACGGGAAAAGCGCTTCCGGTACGATCGAAGCCACGACAAAGTCTGGCGGGAACGAATTCCACGGCGACGGCTACTACTATTTTCGAAATCAGGCGCTGGATGCGCGCAATTATTTCGATCCGCCGGGGCCAAAGCCCTTACTACACAAGAACGACCTGGGGCTTACAGTTGGCGGCCCGGTGTACATTCCCGGCCACTACAACACCAAGAAAGATAAGACGTTCTTCTTCTTTTCCGAGGAATACCGGGCCGAGCGGGAGCCCCAGGACTTCAGCCAGGGGGTGCCTTCGGTTGCAGAGCGACAAGGCAATTTCTCCGACGTATGTCCGTATCAACCTCCGGGCCAGAACGCGGTCGAGTTTCTGCCCAGCCAGTACCCGGATTGCCCCCCGTACAACTACGACGGAAATACCGGGAAACTTGTTCCCTACCCGAACAACACCATCCCCGCGAATCAGATCTCTCCGATCTCGAAAGCACTCTTGAGCGCGGGCATTATCCCCTTGCCCAATTCCGTTGGAGGTTGCGATTCTTCGATCAACTCCTGCTACGATGTGGCCCTTTCTCTGCCCACGTACTGGCGGCAGGAATTGTTCCGTTTGGATCATCACTTCACCTCGAAATTGGTGGGCACGTTCCGGTACATCCACGATGATTGGGATACCATCGTGGCCACGCCACAGTGGGGCTTCACCAAGGACAACGTACCGACAGTGGCAAATCGTTTCTACGGCCCGGGCTTAAGCATGGTGGGACGTCTCACGCACACGCTCTCGAATACGCTGGTGAACGATCTATCGTTTAGCTATACGTCCGCCTTCATATCGCTGAGCGATATCAATGGACCGGGCGCCACGTTCGAGCGCTCGGCCGCAGAGCCGGCGATTTCCAACATGGGCTATATCTTCGACGAGAGCGCTACGGATTTCGGCGGCAAGCTCCCCGGCATCGTGCTCGGTGGCACGAATGCGGCTTACGGGGGCGCGGGCTTGGCGGTTGATCCGGGGTACATGCCCTGGAATTTCTTGCTGCGCACGTACGGGGCCAGGGAAGAACTGGCCAAAGTGGCGGGCAAGCATTACTTTCAATTTGGAGTCCAGTACCTGTTCGACCGTAAGAAGGAAGTCAATCCACCCACGGGCGCGGACACCGGCGACATTCAGGGCCTGCTCTATTTCAATAACGAGTCTCGTTCGATGACCGGAGAAAGTACAGGGCAGGGTACGATCGGAACGAACCTCGGAAATGTGTTTGCGAACTTCCTGATGGGAAATGTCATTGCTTATACACAGGACAGTTCGCAGAAGACATACGACAACCTATATCAGGCCGTGGAACCATACGCGCAGGATACTTGGCACGTCACCCGGCGGCTTACGCTGGATCTGGGCGCGCGGATCAGCTTGTTCGATCCTTACCACGAACAAAATCTTAACGCCTACAACTGGGACCCTCAGGCATGGAATCCCGCGCTGGCGGCAACGATGCATGTTGACCAAAAAACGGGCATCCTGATGAACTGTCCTGCCGGCCCCTGCCATCCAGTTCCTCTCAACCTGAGCAATCTGGACCCAAGGCTGACGAACGGCCTGGTGCGCTGCGGAACCAACGGCGTTCCAGATAGCTGCCAGACGACACCCCTTTTCAATCCCGCGCCGAGGATCGGGTTGGCGTGGGATCCCACCGGGAAGGGAAAGACGTCCATTCGCGCGGGATACGGCATTTTCTTCGATCATGGGACGGCGAACGAAGTGAACACCGGCTCTCTCGAGGGAAGCGCGCCCATGACTCTGAACATGACGCAAACCTACTTTATGTACGGCCTGCTAGGCTTCACGGGCTTGGACACCTACTCATGCATAGGAGGGGTAGGAGCGGGATGCAATGCGGTTCCCCAAGGCGCGTATCCTCTGAACGTCACCTCCATTCAGAGAAATCCCGGCTGGCCGTATGCGCAGCAGTGGAGTTTGAGCATCCAGCGCGAGTTGTCACCGAATGTCCTGGCGACAATCGCCTATGTGGGCAGCAAGGGCACGCACTTGCCAACTGAGCTTGAGATCAACCAAATCCGGCCGGTAAGTGCTTCTGACAATCCCTTCAGCCTCAGTGCCGGCGCGCCTCTTACGTCCCAGGATTGCATCGGAGGTGGTGGAGGCAATCCCTTCCGTCTCTATCTCCCTGATCCTAATGGCCCTCCCACTGTGGTCTTGGTGGAGCAAGGTCAGGGGCAGTGGCAGTCCAGCTATGTGAACCTGGAAGCCGCGTGCTATTCGATGTTCGGACTTGGAGTGCAACCGAACGCCCTGCGGCCGTACCCCGGCATGGGAGAAATCTACTTTCTCGGGGACCTTGCTGATTCGACGTACAACGCCCTGCAGGTGACTGTGCGCCGGACCAAGGGCCGGTTCATGTTTGGAGCGGCCTACACTTACGGTCATTCCCTGGACGACTCCTCCGATCGCTCCGACACGACCTTCGTCAATGCCTACGATCTCCGGGGGAATAAGGCGAATTCGAGCTTCGACCAGCGGCACAACCTGACGGTGAACTATGTGTATCAGCTCGATCTGCACAAGTTGGGGCATATTTTCGCAATTTTCAACGGGCCGATAGACGATCCGCCCAATGAGATGAAGCGCGGACTAGCGAACGCGGGCCCGGCACCTTCCACGGGAGGTGGAGGATCCCGTTGGGATCATTTCCTGAACGGTTGGGAACTTTCCGGCGTGACTACGTTTCAATCAGGCACGCCATTTACTATTATCAACGGGGGCAGTTCGACAGGCGTAGCGGCCCTGGACAATGCCGGTGTGGCCAACGGGGTGGGTGCTGGTTCCTATCCCGATATCGTGGGTAATCCGCACGCGTATCCTCTACTAGGAGCCTACGGAGCCTACAATATCCCCGGTACAATCGGGCCTTTGCTGGGCAATCCTGGAGCGTTCGTGGCTCCACAGGGATTGACGTTTGGCAATGTCGGCCGCAACTCCTTCACGAACCCTTCGGTATTGAACTTCAACATCGCCGTGCTCAAGAATTTCCATCTTAGGGAGTCCATTCCGGCTCAGTTCCGCTGGGAGGTTTTCAACCTATTCAATGCCACGCAGTTCCGCATCTACGATCCGAATCTGGGCAACACGTCTCACAATACCGTGACGTGCTACGGGGGACCGTACGATTCGGCTCTTGGCGGGCTAAGCGCGGACGGGATAAGTACGGATTGCCTAACGGGGAATGCTTTTCTGCACCCCATTGACGCCCATCAGCCGCGGATCATGCAGCTGAGCATCAAACTCTTCTTTTAGGACGCTCGGTTGTCCAGTGTCTGCTGAAGGTCAAGGTTTTACTGGAAGAGGTTTCCCGGCGTTTGTGGCGGGGCAGGCGGTTCTCCGGGGGAAGGCTGTCCTGGCGGCAGGGCGTGGGTTGTGTCTGGTCCGGCAGGTTTCAGCAGGGCAAGACCTTGCAGCGGGTCCCACACGAACTCGAAGTGCTTGTAGTTTCGAGCTCCATGGTAAGTCATAATTGATTTGCGATTAACCTTGCTTCCTACGCCGACGATTTGGCCTCCGATCAACGTGGGCGAATCGCCGCCACGGGGGTCGTCTGGAGGAGCGGATTGTGTCGGATTCCACACCGAGGTCGTCGAGGTCCCTTGCGCCGAGCCCGTAGAGAACTGGCCTGCGGTTTGCGTGCTTGCAACGGCTGGAGCTGCGGATGACATCGGACCGGCGCTAGCCGGGACCTGTCCGTTTGGCCAAGACGTGGCAAGACTCCCCACAAGTTGGCCCGCCGGACCTATGTAGATCAACCGCCAAGAGCCATCTTCCTGATTGAAAGGATCCTTATATTGTTTGCGGAGGAACCGCACGCCGGGCTGACCTTTGACCAAGTCATCCAGTGAGGTGGGGAACCGTCCTGTCTTCCGCTGATAGAGCGTGATAGCCCGAGCATATTGCCGGCCTCGCCAGATCATCTCCTTTTCCATTTGGCGGCGACCTTCCGTGAGGATTTGAGGCCCGATAGCCGTGGCCGCGATCAGCAGGAGCGCCCCAAAGAAGATCACCATCAAGAGAGCATAGCCTCCCTCTCGAGGCGTTCGACGGGATCGCATGGTCAGAATGAACAACTGCATGGGATGCTCTACCTAGCCTGCATCTGCGGGCATTGCTGATTCACCCGGGCGGCGCAGGGCCGGTTCCTCAAACGGCGCTGGGCGCGACTGCGCGCGACTGCGTGGGGCTCTCCCGGCGCGAGCGAAAATAGT
>Ga0187771_10003374_pt1 | contig 11145 bp, 15 predicted proteins | sample 0116_SJ02_MP15_1_FD_133139 | JGI IMG/M metagenome (GOLD analysis project Ga0187771, IMG submission 133139) | Tropical peat soil microbial communities from peatlands in Department of Meta, Colombia - 0116_SJ02_MP15_10_MG | ecosystem: Environmental > Terrestrial > Soil > Wetlands > Peat | place... | reverse complement strand
ATGGCCGTTACCGGCACTGCGTCCTTTGATCTCGTTAACCAGACCTCCAATACCTATCGTTGGGGGAGTGACAACGATTGGTCACATGGGACTTACACTGAAGCAAAGGGAGTTATCAAGATCGACGCGATGACTCCTGCGGTATTCTTCCCGCTAGGGTGCACCCCTGGGGTCAATTGCACCAGCCAGATCCCGGCACTATTCAATGGGACGGGAACAATGACAGTAACTAGTGGCGGCACCACGACTACCCTAGGCGTCAGCATGGGGTTCGAATCTGCGTACCTTAACCCGTTTGGAGGTCCAATCATCTTCGCCTCCAGTGCGGGGGAGATCATTGTGATAGCGGGATACTCACAAGCGAGGATTCAATGGACCGATGTCCAGATGGGCGGTACGGCGGCTGGGACCTTCGGAAACGCCCCTGTCGCGGGGGCATTCGGCATGCTCGTCAACTCGAGCGAGGACCTGAAGAGCGGGACGGAGTGGGACCAAGGTGCAATATCTTTCTTCGGGATGAGTAACCCGGCTCTCAACGGCGCAGGCACGTTCTTCGGCTTCTCAATGATCCCGGCGGCGTCGGCGATTCCTTGCCCAGGGTTCCCCCCTGGAACCTGCAACGTGACTGGCCTCCAATCAAATGGGCTCTTCTCGATGACCACTGCCTCAGGTGCTTCGATTGTGGGGAGGTACTCTACCTCTTGGACCGTTCCAGCGGTCGCATTCTCAAGCAATATCTCGGCTTGGCTTACCAATTCCCGTCACCACCGCTACTAGGCACGTACAGTCCCGTGCATGTCCGATTCACAGGAATCTAGGCACCTTCTTTCAGACTAGTCCACAAATCATTATATCGCTTGATGCCGGATGATGGTGGTATGAGTGACGTGCCCGAAGCCTATCATTGCAGGATCTGTCTGAAGCCGTACCCGGACAAGACAGCCCTCGTGGAACACCTCAGGCTGGAGCACGAGATCCTAGAAGTCTCCTCTTACGCTGCGTCGACCATGATGCAGGAGCAGGACAGGGACAAGATAGCGCGCGAGTTCTTCAGGCAGCTCGAGCAGATCAAGAAAGAGATCGCCAGCGGTTAGCGCCGATTCGAGAGATTACAACATTATTGACTTTTGCATATGGATTCTGCATACCAATGATTGAAATACCGATTATTGCAATCCGAGAGGAGAAGCTAGATTGAATGATAGGGGATTCGTGCTTGTTGCCGTTGTAGCGATGCTCTTTGCGTCGCAGTCAGTCCCTCTAACGGTCGCTGCCCCCTCCAATGTACCGTCTCAGGCTGTTGCCCTCGCGCTCACTATTATTCCGCCGACGTTGCCTGCCGACGGGGGTTCTTACCCTGCGGTGGTTGTTTCCCTACTAGATTCGAACAATCTCCCATCGGCAGCCCTTTCGAATCTCACAATCTTCTTGACTTCGTCTCAGACGAATATCGCGTCCGTCCCGAACACTGTCACCCTGCCGGAGGGTAGCGAGTACGTAGTAGTCAACGTAGTCACAACCCCTACCCCCGGGTCGACAACCATCACTGCTTCATCACATGGTTTGAGCTCCGTGGAGGCGCAGCTGTCGACCAAGACCCCCAGTGGGTTTCCCTCGAAGCTCGAGGTATTCGTCTCTCCATCGAGCCTCCTTCCACGCTCGGACACAGGGACGGTGAGAGTTGAACTCGTTGACGACGCGGGCTTCCCTTCGAAGGCCATAACATCAGTAACCGCACTTCTTGTTTCCTCCAACACCAGCATCGCGAGCCTAAACCAGAACTCACTTACAATCAATCCGGGCGACATCTATGCTTCCGGCACTTTCCACTCTCCGGGCCACTCCGGCCAGGCTATCATCACTGCCTCCTCGAGCAATTATGTGTCGGGAGGGGCAATTGTTACCGTGGCCCCGGCATGCACCCGAAACTGCGCCCCAAGTGAGCTGCTTCTGAAGCTTGTCCCTGGAACTCTGCCGACCTCTGGCCTCACGTACAGTACGCTCGAGGTCGGCCTAGCTACCACTTCAGGTCAGCCAGCGGTATCCTCCTCGAGCACCATCGTCCAGCTTTCATCAAGCGAGCCTGACTTGATTTCAGTACCCCCGTTCGTCACGATTCCAGCAGGGAACATTTCCGTCCTTGCGGACCTGACGACTAGCTCACTCGAGGGTCGCGCGATCATTACAGCGTCCTCCTCATCTCTAACACCTATGAACGCAACCGTAATTACCGTCATTCCTGCACCGTCAAAACTTCAGGCTTACGTTGCCCCCCCGGCGACATTTGCCACTGCTGTCGGGAACGCTCCCATCTTGGTGGTGCAGCTCCAGGACAGCCTAGGCAATCCGGCTAGGGCACGAGTCCTGACGAACGTCACTGTGACATCCTCTAACAGCTCTCTCGTTAGCGGACCCCTCCACCTCAGCATCGGAGTCGGGCTCGACTTCGTTTTCATTCATCTGTCGGTCACCGGGTCGGGTCAGAGCGAACTTACTGCCAGTGCCCAAGGGCTGACCTCTACTCAGGAGAGCCTTCAAGTCGTGAGGAGCCCACTTGTCGACACGCTCACGGCATCCGTCGCTCATAAGTCGCCTTACGGGCCTGGTACGATGTGGGCCAACGACACCGCGACCTTGACACTGACTGTAACATTCCTGGGCAAGCCCGTTCAGAACCTGTCGGTAGCTTGGACCGTAAAGGGTGGCACCATCACCCCGACCCATTCCCAGACTGGGTTTTCGGATGTCGCCTCGACGACCTTCACACCGACCGTGATCGGAACGGCTAACGTAACCGCGTCGACAACGTCTCCAGAGACCGGTCCGATTACAAGAAGCTTCTTCCTCACCGTAATCCAGGTGCCAGTAAAGCCCCCACGGACACTCGTTCAAGTGATAGAGAGCCTCTGGTACTACATTGCTGCTGCTGCAGCGGTCGCCGTCATCGCCGCGTTCTACCTGCTCAGAATGCGCAGGAAGAAGCAGAGAGCGGAGATAGAAGCGGGCTTCGAAGTAGTCTAGGGCTACTCGCTATAGATGGATTCACGCGCAGTTCAGTCTCACGAGAAACGGGCTCCCAGACACAACATTCAGATTCTGGCTACCTTCGACTTATAAGGTCAGTCCTGTTCAATCCCCCTGTATGGGTCCAGTAGTCTTCCAGACTCTGCCTGAGATCTTCAGCTTCTTGACCGTAGCGGTCTTACTTCAAGTCTGCTTGCTTCTGCTCTTCACTGGCAGGAGATACCTAAGGCAGGTTTCCTTCGTGGCAGTAGGCATTGCGGGAGCTTTCATCGGAGAAAGTATCTCGCTTGTACTCCTCCCTGAAGCCTCCTGGCTTGCGATCGCGGGTGGACTAGCCTGTGGTGTTGTGCTTTGTCACTACTTGCGGCCAGTTGGCGTAGGGGTCGCCCTCGCGTTCCTCGCTTTCTATGGGTCAAGCTACTTAGTCGATCTCCAATACGTCCAGTATGTCGCTGCCTTCGTTCTCTTCGCCTACGGCCTACTACTGACGGACCTTGCCCCCACTTTCATCGCCAGCCTTCTCGCTTCGGCAATCCTCCTGCTTTCAGGCATCTGGCTCGGAGTCCCGACGGCTGCTCTAGCCTCCCTAGTTTCGGGAGTTACAATAGCGCGAATCCTCGCCTCGGTCCTTCCAGCACACCTTGCCGGGAGAGGACACGCGGGGTCGGGCCGATCCCCATACTAACAGGCAACGGACGGAGGTCTGACTAGGCGGTCGACCGTCTTTGTCACGCCCCAATCCTCCGCCGCAGTTTTAAGGCCAAGATCCGGTCCGAGTCGGGTTTCCAGCTCTTCTTCGTACCTTATGAAGTCTTGCCGGTAGTTTCCGATAGAGCTCCTCCTTAGAAACTTGTGAAGGCTTGCGAGGCTTTCATTAAGGGAGTATCCCTCCAGGAACTGCTGTATGACCCGCGCCTTGATCGCATGCGAGACCACGGCGTGCGTTATCTCGTCTGGTCATATTTACTGATTTCTGGCGGGTGTCCAAGCCGTCCACCTTTTCTGTCAATCTGTCCGCCCGAGGTGCCACTCTGTCCACCAAATCCACCAATTCTGCCAAGCTGTCCAGCTAGCTACCTGCTGCACCGTCGTTTTGCCCCCTGCAGGGGGAAAAAGGTCTAGACAGGTCGGGCCGATCCCCTAGGCCTGTCCGGGCGCCAATGGATTGGGCGGCCCCCCAGACCATGACCGGGGCAACGGTTCATCGAGTTGATCCCTTTTGGGGTGCAATAGACGGAGAGAAGAAGGCGATGACTCCACCTCAACCCGTCTTCCCGTTGGCTGTCAGCGAGGAGATGATCGCACCCATTGACTTCCCCCTTCGTAGACTGGCTCTGTAGTTCTCCTCGTCCGCCGTTCCTTGCGCGAGCAGCACCACCATCCCTCCAAGGCGCTCCCCGTTTTGCCTCTCCTCTGGATAGGTTCTCTACGCCAAAGTCTAGACTGCTACGAAGTCTACTTGTCACCGGAAGCAAGGAAGATGGGGTTCAAGACCGTTTACTCCACCTTTGGCACCGAAATGGCGGACGAACCGTTGAGTAATTGTGGAGTCCTGATTCAGACGGAGCCTTCACACGTCTTAATAGAGAATGCAAGCTCCTATCGGGTTGATGTCGCTGGAATTTAGGGAAGAGATGGAAAGGCTTGCATCGGCTCTAGGAACTGATCCACGCCGGGACGCCGTAGCCGAGGTGGAATCCGAACTCGAAGCAATCTTCGGGGACACGGGAAAGAAGGTCTTACTGATGGAATTCTCTAAGAGATACAATGTAGTGCCCGGCGATGCAATCAGGCGCCCGGGGGCGTTTCATACTGCTCTGTACTACCTCCTCGGTGAGCTCGGTTCGAGATTTGTCATGGAGCGGATCAGTACGCGCGTGTGCGGCTCCATCCCCGTCTCGCCACGCGTGAGCTGATTAGACAGTCCCACCAGCTGGATTCTGGCTAGATTTGCCGTTTAGAATATGCCCATTCTATGATGTGACTTACCTGTGCGGATGCCGGGACCGGGGAGATTTGGATTCCAAATCCTTATTACCGTGACGGGCCAATTTTTTCCGACCCAGCTTGACCCTCAGCCGTGAGGAGGATTCGCAGGTTTCCTTGGCTCTGGCAGATGCTCGCCTCCAGCGCCTTCTCAAAGTCGGGGAAGAGATGAACGCAATAAGATCGAAAATGAGCATAGCCACGAAGTACATCGAGAGTGTTGGTACGACAGGTGATATTGAAGATATCTTGCTAGCCCGAGAGGCCCTGAGGAGAGATCTGGAAAGGTGTTTTGATGAGGCAAGAGAGCTCATGCCAATAGTCGACGAGATGGTGATCATGTTCGAGGAAAAGCTAAGGTCTCTCGATGAGAGCAAGAAGGTGAACGAGGGCTTGGCCAAGATTGCGGGAATGTCCGGCGCGGCGAAGGGACTCGGCGAACTCGAGAATATTGTTAACGGGTATAGGGGTCAGAAGTCCGAATTCGAAGGCATGATCGAAGCGCTCGACAACCTCGGTAAGGACCTGACCATGAAGAGGGAAATTGTTTCGTGCCCGAGATGTACGTCGCACGAGGTGTCTTACAGGATTGCTGCGTCGGAGATGGGCTATTCGCTCTACAGGTGCACCAAGTGTGGGCACGCTTGGCGAACAAGACGGTTTTCAATGCTCGTCGGCCAGCCCGCCCGGTAGCTCTCACATCTCTACTGCACTGGCTTGTTTGTCTTCTTCTTCCAGAAACTTGGATTCCTCATGTACATGCGGGTGTGCTTTGAACACCAGTGAGATATCTCTGGTCCAAAGGAGACCAGCCACATGGCCATCAGGTAGCATCCGTTCACTTCACACCTGCGCCCAGTCACCAGCCGCTGCAGCTCTGCATGCGTCGTCGCACTCTTCATGGACCATACTGTTTTCCTTCCTTACTTCTAACTTTTCGAGTTTTTCAGAAGCCGACCCGACCGTTCTCTTTGGAAATACATGGAGCATAGATTCGTGCGGGACAACTGTATTGAGCGCGCCCATCGCGCACTTGAACCTGACTCACGTTCCATATTTTCCTTCGGGTAGCTTCCTGTTGCAGGCTCTCTTGAACCCAGGTCATACCATGTGTCAGATTGTCGGAAGCATGCCATGGTCGGCGGTCAACGCCGATCTTGGAACCATCTGTATGTCTTCGCGATTGCCTCTTCGTGGGGCGTGTACGGCGACGACGGGAACGCCTCAATAAATTCGGAGCCATCCAAGACAAAGGGTTCATAGTAGTTGTAGGGAAGCTCGAGGAACCCCTTGGCATCGGATCCCAGGAGGCTGCCTGTCAGCATGACCCCACGTCCCCAGTGGCCCACCTTCGGATTCTTCCCAGCAGCCTTGAAGACGCTTTCGATAAAGGCCCTGCCGGTGATTGGAGGCGGACCAGATAGGTTCCACCCCCGGCCGTAGGCCCAAAGGCTTCTGCCGAGCAAAACCATCTTAGACGCCGCATCCTCTACGTAGAGCAGGCTCCTTGGAACGCCGGGGTCTCCCATCCAGTGCGCTTTCTTTCCCTGTGCTGCCGACTCGAAGATGTGCTGCCAGAGCTTGTTCACAACGCGCTCCCCATAGAGTTGGGGCATCCGGAGCACCAATGTCTTGATTAGGTTTGAGTTGTGGGCGTTGAAGATGTCGTTCTCCTGGTGGGCGTTTTCCTTGTCGTTATCTAGCAGTTGCCCTGCGAAGACGAGATCAGCGCCCACTTCTATCGATGCCAGCAAGACATTCGCGGTGGCTTGTGGGTACACCTGCTTCCAATTCGGATAACCAGGCTCGAAACAGTCGTACACCACTGCTCCCCCCCTACATGCTTCAACCATGCTTTGGGCCCTCATAGGATCGCCTGCGGTTATCTCGGCGGATTCGGGGAAAGGATCACTAGGTGTGACTGTTCCCTGGACGACGCCCCTGACCCTCAGCCCCGCGGCCAAGAGCTCTCCCAAGACCGCCCTCCCGAGGGGCTTCGACGCTCCTATCACAACGTTGAGATCCTTTCCTGTCCCAATCCTCTCCAGCCCCGCCATCTCTAGGAGTGACTGTTCCGCCCTGGATTCGTTCTGCCCCACACTGCCACCCCTCGTTGAACCCTCATTTCAGCTAATTCCCGACGGCTCAACCAGCTAACTGTCCTTCGCAAACGGGGACGCCAATTGTCGTCATGGGCAGCATCTCTCACGTGCGAAGGGCTTATGAGAAGGAGTCCTTTGCAAGAGAAGCGATGAACGAGAAACAGGTAATGGTAATGAGGCATGACCCGAAAAAGAAATACTTTCTGATTTCAACAATGCTGAAAGAACAGGTCGGTGCACTCGCTGACATAACAAGGATACTTGCTGTTCGCGGGGTCGACATCCTCGAAGGGCAAATCTATACTACCATGGAAGGGCACGGATACGTTACCCTCTTCGCCGAGGCGAGGGACGCGCGAATTGATGTCAACTTCCTGAAGCAGATCCTGAGAGGCTCCACGTTTCTCGAGGCAACCGTCGTACTGGAGAGTCACAAGGGCATGATAATCGACTCAGTGAACTTTCCACTCGTGACCGACTTCGGAGAGAGGTCCATTCTGCTTAGCGCCGAGGCGGTCAGAGAGACCTTCAGGACAACCAGGGAAGGTTACGGAAAAGAAGCCGCTGACCTGATCTACAGGCTGGGGTTCAGCTACGGGAGCGGCGTCTGGTCAAAGCTCTTTACGGGCCTCGAAAAGGACAAAGGATCTGTGGAGGGCTTCCTTGCCTTCTACAGCGCAGTTGGCTTAGGCAAGGCCACCCTGGAGAGATACAGGGTCGAGGCAAGCATCCTCAGGGTCTCGGTTGAGGGCTGCTTCGAATGCGAGGGCCTTGAAGCCTCCTCCCCGGCGAGCGCCTTCTTCCTCGGGGTTCTCGCTGGGAGTTTCGGCGCGTTGTTCGGAAGGGAGATGGTAGCAAGAGAGATCAAGTGCGTCGCAATGGGTGATAAGAGGTGCGAGTTCGAACTAACCCCAAGGGCCTGAATGGCCTGTCACTTGTCATGGGCGAATACAGATTGGCCGTTCACAACCCTTTAAGAGAACGGGGACAATAATTCGAACCAAGATGGATGCCGAAGAAGCCATAGTTACTGCCCTCCTGGCCGTCGGGATGGTCGTCCTAGCGGCAGTAACGATAATGATCTTCCTCTGACCTTCTGTCAATCCTTGTCAGAGGTGACAATCCCGAATCGACTAGCCTACGTTCTGGAGGAGAAATAGACGCTCCAGCCGTTGGCAAGGGGGATTGCACCTGAGATCGATGTGCCCTTGGGGGCTCCGACCCCAGAGACTATGCAACTTACTTCCTTGGAGCCTCCGGCAGGTATGACCCCAGCAGAAGTAACCCGACCGGGGGCTCCGCCGAGCGTGCAGATTGCGGATGTGGACGTTGCGCTGGACCCCACGTTCACCAATTCAACCGAACATGTTTCGTTCATCTCAGTCGAGTGACACGAAGCGGTTGATGCTGAAACCAAAGCAGGATGGGCTACGGTGCCCACAGTCCCGAAGAAGAAGGCGCTCATCGCGATAGATGCAACGAGGCTCACGACTATCATTAGCAACTCAACCACCACCGAGGCGACGCCCCTCCTGTGTCTCTGTCGAATCCTATCCAAGCTAGGGACCAGTCCATCCGGGCTTTTCAGACTTTAATGGGTTTCAATGGTGATTTCAAAGGGAAGTCAGAAGGGATTTCTCAGATTCGGTAGGGTTGTCCGCAAGTTTCGATTCGTTTGTCTAGGAAAAACTTGTGGCCGACTTATGGGGGAGCTTCATCTCTAATTCCATGATGCTCTATTGAGAGATGGTGGGAACCTTGGCAATCTCAGTTGGACTGATAGTCAGCATTGTCCTCACGATCATGATCTTCAATCTGTAACAAGTGTCTTAGCTGATTGCGTTCTTCTGCACTTTGCCCCTATGGGCTGAAGAGCTGAGCGAGGCTTTCGCCTTTTTGTGAGAAGTCTTGCTTGTTCGACAAAGCTTAATACCGAAACCGGGCGCCGAGGGTCAATGAAACCAGAGCAGCATCGGACCTTCTTCTATTTCTACGATGCTAATGCGGAGACATTCCAAATTGTCGTAAGGATGAAGGATGTTCCCGGTGCTTTGAACACAGTACTCGAAAGACTCAGGGACAGGGTGAATCTGATCAGCAGCTTCAGCTATAACTTGGATGATGGCACGGCGATGTGGAGTGGGTTTGGGAAATCGCTCTCATCCTCTGAGACTAAAGAGAAACTCAAGCTGGCTCTCAAACAGTCTTCGAATGTTGAAGACGTGGAAGTTACGGCAAGTAGCAAGGGGCTGTTGCTTGATTCGTTCCACGTTGGTCTGACCGATATGCTTGGCGTTTCAAGGATTGTGCTTTCGACAACTGCACTAAGACGCATGTTCGGGGATGTCGTCCAGATGTTCGGTAGCGGCGGCGCGACATTACTATTTGAAGAAGGCCAATCGATGGGCAAAACAAATGGTGGCTTTGTGAAGAAGCTGTTAGGCCCGAGCATCGTCCGAGAAAAATCAAGGGATCTTCTTACGGTGTATTCCTCAATGGGGTGGGGTGTCCCGATTATAAGGGAGTGGAAACCGGGGGACCTGTTCGCCCTGAAGATTGAAGGATGCTTCGAGTGCGATGGCAAGAAAGGGAATGACAGCGGATGCAATTTCCAAAGAGGTCATCTTGCGGGTCTCCTCTCAGCATTCTTTGATGTGGTACTCGAGTGCAACGAGACGAAATGCACGACGCGAGGAGATCGCAACTGCGAATTCGAGCTGCGGCCTTCGATACCAGTCACCATTCGATAGCTGACGCGGAGCAAGCCAATTTGATAGATTGACACTTTACTGCATGTGTCGGGGCCAACTTACAGCTACTTCACGGAGAATGCGACACCTTCACTTGAAGCAGGTACGAATAAAGCACCGTGGTGGTCCTTGATCATTTCCATGAACCAAGCCCCGAAGGAGGGGTGAAGCTCTCCTTTCATGCGAAACGAGCATAGAACACTGTCTGGAGTCCCCCTCAAGGAGGTTGAAACTAGTCGTTCTATCTCCATTATGCTGTTGGCTTCCGCTTCAGTACTGGGGTCGAACAGCCTTGTTACCTGCCTTAATGGTCCCGTCACAGAACCTCTTTCGACTGTGAGGAATTCCTTGAACCCGTGGAGGGCGCCCTCTGGATTCAACGCGGGGTCCGGGACCTCAAGAACGCGCAACAGCCCTGACTTCACGTAATGGTCTACGTTGATTCCGAAAGCCTTCATACCATCCATAATCTTCCTCGAATCGTCTTTGCTGCTTGCGTATAGCGCAGATTCTCCTGTCCGGAGACCGGCATCAATAAACGCAAATTCTATCCTGCGCGCATGGTCAGAGTTTTCATAGAAGAGAATCAGGTGTTTTCCCGGACCTGCGAGTTTCAGGAACTCCTCAGGACTATTCGAGATAACCGCTCCATCTGTGTGACTCTTACCTATGGAGGGCATTTCCGACTTTCGCCCGTCAACCTCGCCACTTATTACCTCTAGGTTCCAGTTGCTTTCCAGCTCAAAGATGTCCGAAAGGGCGCCTCCAGTGCCCTGAGCCGGATCCGCCCTCAAGGGTGACCCACGCACGCCGGACGCGTATCTGCATGACATTCTATGCCGCGGGGCCGCATGGTATAGCCCATGACACTGCTTAGGATGTCAAAGCACAGGCTTAATATCAGTCGCATGGAGCTTCCATCATGGCCGGCGGGTTGCAGCCTAGATCCCTGCTTTCGGCGCTGTTCGTGAGCTTTATCATACTCATAGCCATGCTAGGTCTCGCTACACCCGCCCACGGGACAGGATTGTGGAAGTCTTGCAGCTGGAGTTGCAGCTGCGACGGGGACTGCACCTCCACATCCTCCCCTGCACCAAGTGTAACCACCCAGACGGTTACTATCTGCACGACTCAAACCATCACGATTAGCAGTACTCAAACAGTTACCCTAGCGACGACTCAGACTTCCACGAGCACTCAAACGATAGTGGAACCTACCACTACCACTCTTACCAATACCATTGTCCAGTCGACCACCGCGACTTCTGTCCAGCCAACCACTT
>Ga0187771_10003372_pt1 | contig 11149 bp, 12 predicted proteins | sample 0116_SJ02_MP15_1_FD_133139 | JGI IMG/M metagenome (GOLD analysis project Ga0187771, IMG submission 133139) | Tropical peat soil microbial communities from peatlands in Department of Meta, Colombia - 0116_SJ02_MP15_10_MG | ecosystem: Environmental > Terrestrial > Soil > Wetlands > Peat | place... | reverse complement strand
TTCGCCTCCAGCATTCTCAACAACTTAGCATGCATCATCGGCACCTGCTGGAGGGACGTTTCGTTTCTGCTCTGTAGCCAGGGCTCTCGCCCTGCGTCCTTGCGGACGCTGCATTTCTACGTGTGGGCGGAGTTTCCTCAAGCCTCTCATGCGAGGCTCGAAAGCCACACACCAACTCGCCAGCCAAACCGTGATATAAGTAGGCGAGGGGAATAAAACTTGTGGAAACAGGTGGATAAGTCCCGTGAAAGAGCAGGTGCCCAAAGCGGAAACGACGGTGTTTACCATCGGTCATTCGACGCGAACGTTGGAGGAATTCATCAACCTGTTGAAGATTCATGGTGTGCAGGTGGTCGTGGACGTTCGGACGATTCCTGGATCTAGATACGCTTCTCAGTTCAACCGTGAAACGCTGAAAAACAGCTTGGAAACAGCCGGAATCAAATACGATCACATGCCGAGCCTCGGAGGGCTTCGCCGCGCGCTCAAGAACTCGCAGAACACGGGCTGGCGGAACCTCACTTTCAGAGGGTTCGCCGACCACATGCAGACCGAAGAGTTCCGGAAAAGCCTTGAAGAATTGGTGCTTCAGGCAAGAAAAGAGAAGGTGGCACTGATGTGCGCGGAAGCCGTGCCCTGGCGTTGCCACCGCTCCCTCATCGCCGACGCCCTCACAGTCCAAGGAATAAACGTTGATCACATCCTCTCAGCAAATAACGTGCAGATCCATAAGGTAACACCCTGGGCAAGAACGATAGGAACTCGCGTAAGCTATCCTCCGCCAACGAAGCCTAAGAAAACATGATTCGCTCTTCATGCCTCGAAATCAAGGTTGCCGGCTACGTCTTCTGGAAGACTTATCTTAACCAATGGTGCAATCGAAATGTGGGAAGGATGCATCGTGCCAAAGCAGGTCATTCTCATAACTGGAACGCCTAGAGTGGGAAAAACCTCTGTGGCTCAAGCATTGGCCTCTAGGCTTCAGGCTCAAAACATAAACCTAACCGAGCTGGCCATCTCCGAAAACCTCGTCCTAGGAAAGGACAAGAAGAGAGGCTCTGCGATCGTTAGTCTGAGAGGAATGAAGAAGAGAATCAGTCAAATAATCCGAGAGAGCGCTGAAAACAACGTAATAATCGATGGACACTACGCGGCAAACGTTGTCCCGAAGAAACTCGTCACGCGCGTTTTCGTCCTTAGACGCAACCCTGTCGAACTGCGAAGGCTAATGGAAACGTCAGGCTTCAGCGGCCCAAAACTCTGGGAGAACCTCGCGTCTGAAATCCTCGACGTCTGCCTCGTTGACGCTCTCAACGCTTATGGATCCGAAATAGTGTGCGAGATGGACGTTTCCGCCAGAACTGTGGAAGAAACGGTGAACGCCATTCTAGCCGTGCTCGAAGGCCGAAGCGAGTGCTACGTGGGGATCGTGGACTGGATCGGCAGGCTGGAGAGTCAGGGCCTGCTGAATGAATACCTCAGAATCTGAAAGGGCTATCTCAGGCTTGAGAATATCTTCTGCTTGGGCAGCAACGTTATCTTTCTTCTGTTCGCGTACGATTTCGCGTGATCGCTGAACTTGTCGCCGATGATTATTGGGCTCGACAGGCCCACGTCTTCAGAGGCTTTATCAATGTTGATGACCTGGTTCACGCCTATCGTCCTGTTCCAAGCCTTCACCCAAACTCCCTGCTGAACCTGACCCTTCTGAACGATCAGGTCAAACTTCCACGAAACCCCAGTGAAACCCTCAAGAGCCGTCTCATCCCGCTCGATCGAGTAACCCTCCTTCTTGAAATACCTGATCGCCCACTGCAACAAATCAGCGGAACTCATGCCACCAGGCTTCTCGACTGAACTCATACGTTACCCTCGCACCAAGTCTTATCTAGGCCAAAAGTGGAAAAGGCTTTCGGACGAGTCAGCCATGTCGAGAACGCTGGTGATCCAGTGCACGAGCTGCGGAGGACTCCTCCTCGCCAAAGCCGAGCAGAAAACGAGAACGTGTCCATACTGCGGCGCTCAAGTTAACGTGAGCAAAGCTAGAAACGTCGCCGCAGCCGAAAACGCTTATGCAGCTTCAGAAATCCTCAGAAAACTCAAGAGCCAAACACATTGAAAGCATGATTATCCAACGCGGGCACTCAACGGTCACTCAAATGCCTTCAGCATCTCACAAGTTCTGCACGTGCCGCCCGTGGTGGGTTCTCCGCATTGAACGCATTCCTTCAATCCTCCTTCGGCCGCTGCTTCGTCCATAACGGGTCTCAGCCTCTCAATCGAGCTGAAAATCGTGCTCTTCGTCCCAGGGTGCTTCTCCTCCACCCGGTTGAGCATCGTGCGAACGTCACTCCTGAAAGCCTCTGAAGCGTAAGGACAAGGCCTGCTCTGGAAGGGTATTCTGCCCGTGAAAGCGTACAGTGCCGTCTCCGTTTCCAAGACTTCGCAGAACGGCTTTATCCTCCTCACGAGTTTCGGATGAACCTCATCCGTCATCGGCTTCTCCTTTGACAGGCGCCAGACGTCGCCGTGAAACAGGTTTAACAGAATCGTCTGTACCTCATCATCCAACGTGTGAGCCGTAGCAATCTTGTCGGCCTCAACCTTTCTCGCAGCCAAGTTCAACGCTTTCCTCCGCAGGACCCCACAGTAGGCGCACGCTGATGCATCGAGACCCGGTTTCTCGTTGCGACGCCTAACGATTTCATCGAGCGTGATGCCGAACAGTCTCTTAAAAGAGACGACGTGATGCTCAACGCCAAGCTTCTCGCAAGCCTTGACGGCTAACCTCAGAGCTTCATCACGGTATCCTCTTATACCCTCGTCCACGGTGACCGCGACGAGCGAGGCGCTGGGCTGCCTGCGCTCAAACTTCTCCAAGATGTGGAGGAGGCTCAGGCTGTCCTTGCCTCCTGAAACGGCGACGGCGATTCTGTCGTCAAACCTGAGCATCTTGTACTTGGAAACGGTCGCGCGGACCTTGTCCTCAACGGATCGACGAAAACACCGCACGCAGAGCCTTTCGCCGGAATAGGGCCTGAAGTAGAACGCTTCCCTCACTTTGCACGCGCCGCAAACGCTACTCATACTCATCCGACGAAATCGCTCAAGAGCCTAGAACTACTGAAATAGACGAGATAAAATAGTCTTTTGAAAACGGTCGCTTGATGCGGGTTCAGTTTTGGTGTTGTCTCTCAGTGACTTCCACGTGTTCGATGACTATTACTGCTCCGATTACGACTCGATGGTCCACGTTTCCCGTTATGGAGACTTGTAGTTGATCTCTGATGGTGAGCCATTTTCTGTGCACGGTGGCGACTTCACCGCCGCCGATCCGCATACGATAGTCGTGTTCGGTGAAATTTCCGTAGATGCGCATCGTCTCAACTCCGTCTTTTTCTATCCAGAATTCTTCGCCGATTGGCTTGATAATTTTCTTCTTTATGGTTCCAAGGTCCGCACCGGTAGCGTCGTAGAACGTAAACTGATTTCGAAGCGAGATCACTTTTCCCTCGAGATGCATCAACTCCGAACCCCTCGTGTCGAAGACACTGAACTTTGCTGGAAACTGAAAGAGATTGCCGTCAGCCTCTCCCAGTTTTGTCCCATTCTTGTCCTCCAAGTCGTAATGTTCGCGCAGAGAAAGTAGTTTTTTCTTCAGCACAAAATCGTTGACTTCAAGAAGGAAATTCGAGCTGCTCATTCGGCCAGCCTCAACAATCGTCTAGGTCAAAGATTGCTTTTAACTTTTAGGTTTGACCCAACCCGAATCAAAATCTCGATCAGAGAACATGGTGCTTGAGAAGGCTTTCCACCTTGTTCCGTCAGAAATCGTATCAAGAAGTCATGGGAATTTCCTGCTTTATTAGAGAAGCCTGTCTCATCAAATGATATCGATAGATGAGAATGTGCCAAATGGATGGATTTTCTGTAATAATAATTGAAGAAGAGCAGACTGGCGCTACTGTTTCTGTTTTGAGCCTCACTCGAATAGTCTCTGGTCCATGGAAATGTTTCTTCTAGTCATTTGTCATTGTTTTGAAACAGTCACCCTTAAGAGCAACTGGAAACACGAGCGCTACGGGTGAACTGTACGCCGGAACATTGGAGTCCTCCCAGTTGGTTTTACGTGGACAAGAGACCTTCCAGTGATTCCGCCTACTTTGAGAACATGTGTCGAGTCATCTTTCAAGCGGGATTAAACTGGAGCGTAGTGGACAAGAAATGGCCCTCGACCAAGAGAGCATTTGAGAATTTCTCAGTAGAGAAAGTCTCAGGCTATAGCGCCTCAGATGTTGCCCGCCTAGTGAAAGACGAGGGCATCGTGCGAAACAAGGGAAAGATCATGGCAATCATTCAGAACGCCAAAGAGTTCGAACGAATCAAGAAGGAACACGGCTCGTTCCAAGCATACCTCGACAAAACGGACAAATCGCACAACTACTCCTCAGTCGTCAAAGAGTTAACCACTAGATTCAAATGGCTTGGGCCCTCTTCAGCCAGTATCTTCCTTTACACTGTTGGAGAGAAAATCAAACATCCTTCGTAACTAGAAAATCAGATTTTGCTGCGCTGGTGTTCATTTCGGGTAAAAGATGAGGCCCTGATCCTCGAGCAGCTTCTGAATGTTGTTCACGGCCTGGTAGACTTCATTCTCCTTCTTTGCGCCGACGCAGACCAGTTTTCCGGCTGAGAAGATCAGGAACACCACTTTAGGATCGTCCATCCTGTATACTGCCCCAGGAAACTGTTCCGGCTCGTACATGACTCTCTTCAGCTTGTAGACGACGCTCTCCAGGTCGATCTCGCCTCCCAGCTCGGCTGAAGCGACTATGTTCTGAATGGCTACAGCCGGTTTGTTCGCGATGGGTATCCCGTGAGTCTTCAGCTCTTTGGCCACTTTGGTGACGGCCTGAACCGCCTCCTTCTCCGACTTGGCCCCCGTGCAGACCATCTTTCCCGTCTCGAAAATCAGAGTTGCCGTCTTCGGCTTCTTCAGCCTGAAAACGAGCCCTGGAAAAACGCGCGGGCTGTACTCCGCCTGCGGGAACTTCTGAACAACGTACTTCAGGCTTACTCTCTGGTTGAGGGCCGCTGACGCAACGATGTTCTGAATCTTGACAATAGGCTTCCTTTCCGACATCCCTACATCATACCATCAAGAGCCTACTAAGGAACTCATACATATAGTATTCATTAGCATGTAACTGTTTCGATTCTCAGAAATCAATTGGACCCCAAGCAAGCTTCAGTAGACGGGAAACCTGAGGATCGAAGCGAGGCCTCCGAGGGCAACCAGTTTTGCTCCTGCCTCGTGTTCCGTGCTGACGACGATCGTGCTGCCGTCCCGCTGCTCCACCGCTCTCATGATCTCCTCTACGTGCAGTCGCTCCTCGTCAGGAGACTCGCGCAGGATAGTATCTGCCACCGCGAGCTTCTCAACGGCACCCTGCATCGCAGCCCTCTCCACCTGCTCCGAACCGTAAGCAACCTTGGACTCTCCCTTTCCGAGCCGCTTGAGTATCTCCTCCATGACCTCAGTCTCCTCAACTATTCGAATACGCTTCATCGTCTTCTGCAGTATACCCGAGCGCAGAGCCTCGTTTATCCCAGCCAGACCCCCACTGTTCACGCCTTTAACGTCTACAACCTGCTTTGCAAGATCGCCCGCCTCGTTCCCTAGGAACCTGACAAAATCGTTCTTCACGTAACCCACACCGATTATCACGATGGGACCAGGCTCAGCCGTCCACACCATACGCAGACTGCCAAGCGCATGCCCGAAATACTCCTTGACCGCCGCGTCCCGCTTTTCAGCCTCAAGCTTTCCAGGAAGCTTCACCGTCTCCCCTAACCGTTCATTAATGCCGTACTGAGTCGTCGTAGCAACAGCATAGCTCTCATCATCGATCGAAACAATTATCACCGGCTTCTCCGACGCTCTGCTAGCCCTGAGCAACCTTTCAACCTGGTGCTTCGCCCACACCTTCTTCGAGATCGTCGCGGGAACGTTCACTCCGATGCTGATCGTGTGATGCGCGCCAGTCGGAACGCTCTCGGGCGCACTGCAAATCGTGCCGTGAACCCTAAGCCTGCCCAGAAGCTTATCCCAAGCAACAGACTCGACTCTTACTCCCAGGAACACTGACTTTCTCTCGCCACGGCCTGGCCGACCATACTTATCATCAGGCTTTATCTCCCGAGTGGTCCGAGCATACACCTCATCCCCCTTGCAGACCACGTTATACAAGTGCCAAAGATCATCCATCGTATCCGGAACAACCTTAACGTATCCCTTGTCCAAGTTCTTCTCCAAGATCTTCAAACGCCGGACCTCCTCTAACCTAACCGAATAAACAAACTTGGCATACTAAAAAAGATGACGAACAACGTCAAGCCACGCACGTTCAGTGTGACTCAAATCCCAAGAGACAAAAGACTGCTGTTACAATGTTTGAATCATTTTATCCACCATCTTCCACGAAGCCATTACCAGGAAGCTCTCTTCCATTAGAACTGACTCTGTCGTGTGATAACGCTTGTTGCACTCACTAGGCTACTGGCCTGATAGACACAAACGGCCAGGCAGTATAGTAACCTAGCAAGCTGGACTTTGCGCAAGAAGCGATCTATATGAAAAAAAGAGGTAGAGTGAGGCAGCGCTAGCCTACGATCTGATTGATTTCTTTAATTATCGTACGCTCGACGTGCTGAGTCCACAGCATCTCGGGAACATCAACAGCCAGGAATAGCCAGGTCAACAGAAGCGTTTCTACTGCGGCTACAGCAATGTTTTGAACCCATTTTCCGATGCCGATATGTATTGTGAAGTCATCGGGTTTTCCAGCTATGAGAATGCTGAAACACCTGTCAGCCGTTATGATGTCCCGCAGAATCCCAGCCTTCTTGGCCTGAATGACAATCCCGAGCGGAGCATTAGCCTTTTGAGTCTTGTATCCTTCAGTGTTAAGTTGCTGAACGATCTGGTTCGAAAGCTGATCAAGGTCCTTGTTTTTCCCGGTGAAATGCAGAATCTTTTCTCCTACCATGCAAATGCACCTCGAAGCCCTGTTCCCGTCGACGTTTATAACGCTTTTGACCCCAGACACAAAACTAATAACGCCTCGATCATTTCGTTAACGAGGCATCCCGTCACCAAAAAGCGAAAAGGAAAACAGCGTATAAACCCTCATGAATCAACAAAACTTGTAATCGAAGTATTCGTTTGGCTTAGACTTTGTACTGGTACGAACAGACAGGAAAACTCGAATTGCCGCTAAGTATTCCGCAAACGTCAGGTTCTCATTCTTCTTTTGATACTTGAACTCTGGACCGACCTTCTTGTGAAGCTTTTTCATCATCTCGATTTCCAGCAGTGATGCCCCTGTGCCAAAGATTTCTTCGAGTGCTACGACAAACTTCTCAATGTGAAAAGGAATGTCTTTCTCGGCTATCTTGAAAGTTTCTCCGAGTTGAACATAAATCGATCGTTCTACCCTCTTCCCCAACAGGGCGAAGGTTTCGCCAGTTGCCTCAAGAAGAATTCTCCGAAAATCACCATTCGAAGAAACTCCTCTGCACTCCTCATGGGGTTCCGTGACTAGATTGGGAAAAACGATTTCAGGCAGTTCCTGATTTGCCGCCGTCAAGTGCTTCATCTTTTTCACGCTCATCTGTATTTTTGTTGAACTGTTCTTATGTTGTTCTCGCGTACAGTATGTAGTGTATCGCATGACTTAATATATGTCTTATGTCGAAAGCAGATATATTCCAAACTCGGACATATCAACGATATGAATCGACGATACCCATTATCGGATCTAAATGTTTGTTGACCATTGATCGATTTTGTTTTTCACTCGCTTGAGCAATGTAGTGTTTAGCTTATCACCCTCATCTACTGTTTTATTGTACAAATCGAAGAAATCGAAAGGATGCTTAACCAAATCAATAATCTCCTTCTTGCCAATGACGTTGCTGTTGTCCATTGCGCCAACCATGCGTCCTGAAAGAAAGTGCCCGGCTGGGAAGCCACTTCCCGATGTATTTACGCTAAGAGATTTGAACAGTGTCTTGATTTCCTCAACGGCCTCGTGACGTTCACAGATCAAGCTTAACAATTGTTCCAGGTCTTTCAATAATCGCGGTCTTTCCTTTTCCAGTGTTCTTATCACTTTGTTGTGTTCTTCTTCGCCTTCAATGATGCGCGTCGTCCAGGAAGAAGCATACCAATTTGCCAGTCCTTCTGTGACGAAGTAAATGAGGACCTCAGCTAACATCTGACCGTGCTCATTGGAATCTCTCAACCTTCTTAATCTTGGGTTCTTGTTCAACCAATAATGGGATCCGACGTGATGGAATTCATGGGCCAGCCATCTTGCTGACACTAGTGTGAGTTCTTCTTGAAGGATGCTCAAGAAAACCCTCCCAGGGCGCATCATTGCGGTGTTGAAAGGGTCAATCGTGAGGTAGACATTACTTCTGATACGTGTTCTTTTCGGAAGGTATTTGCGGGCGACTTGAACAGATTTTTCAAATGGGATTGAAAGCGCCCGGTTAAGACGAAATTCAAGCGCTTCAAGCTTTTCCTCGCTGAGAATTGGAAACAATCCTTTCTGAAATATCGACTCAAAATCATCACTTCTTGAAGAAGACAAATCCATGAGCATCTTTCTCAGCCTCTCTTCGAAACCTGACACATCTTCGGCATACGCATTGACCCACAATAGGAACGCTTTGCTATGAAAAGCAGTTTCTAATGCTTTGTCACTCGCCCCACCAACCTTATATCCACTTTCTGAGACATAGTTTTCCAAATAGGTAAGCATAACTCGCGCGCCTCGTCCAACGACCTTCATTTTCTGTCCCTAATACTGAGAAAAGTGATGGCACTTGCCCTCATATAACTTGAGGACATAAATAGTCCTCTCGCTTTCAATCATGTCCGCATACAGGTTTCTTGCCACCACTTCCGTCTGTTGCAGGGCAATCTCAACACACTGCGGAAGGACCTCATAGAAAATCGCGATTCATAGAAAACATTATGATTTCATTTCTGCCATCACAAAGTTTACAGTATCTGAATTGACCAGCACAAAAATCCTATAATGTTTTTGTGAACGGTTCTACGCGAATTCCGAAGTTTATCTCTGTCCGGTAGATGAACGACACTGCAGAAACAAAAAGCGCGAAGGCTATGTCTTCCTAGCCTTCAAAATCATAGCTAGAGGCACGCCTTTGTATTCTTGCAGGTTTGGAAACATCCTCAATATCCGATCATCCACTTGAGGCTCCCGGACATCCTCCAAGCGGAGTCTGCATTCTTCAAAAAGAGCCCAATATTCCCCCAGAAGATGTGGGTATTCGGGGGTTCTGTACTCTTGTCCGTTCTCGTCGAAGAATTCAGCATAGTCATGACCTGAGACGGGCCAATAGGGATGAATATCAGACACTATCAACCGTCCTCCCTTCTTAATGGCGCGGCTTATATCCATCATAACTTGACCCAGCTCGGGTATGTGGCCGAACGTTAAGGCTGACACGACCACGTTAAAATGGTTGCTTGGGAATTTCAGGTCCTGTATCCTTCCACAGACGAGGTCGAACCTGCAATCATCAGTGGTTTTTCTTTTCGCGCATTCCAGCATTTTCCGTGAAGGGTCTATTCCGACGACTCTAGCCCCCCTTTTCGCCAACAACTCGCAATAGCGTCCAGTACCGCAGCCAATGTCAAGAACTTCCTGGTTTCTCACGTTGCCGATAAAATTCAGAGTCGAATCTTCCTCGACAATGATGAGAGGATTTGGCTTCACGTCATACGTGAGAGCCCACCTGTCATATCCCTCAGCGATTCCGACTTTTCGGTATCCCTCTCTCTTGTCAGGTCCAAGCCTCATTCCCATAACCCTCTGCTGCGCCTTCGTAAGGTCTCAGTCGGCGTCGAATAATATCGTATGAAGATGTTCTAAGAAAACATAAATCTCTAACGTATAAGTCATACATTCTCTTGGGCTAAGATAGTCTGGACCTTAGTCTGCTGAAAAAGGGGAAAGATCGTGAAGATCACTTTTTGGCTCTTGGACATAAACTACGAAGCCTGTGACGAAGGAGCCGAAACCTGGCTCTGGGGCGTAAAGGATAATGGGGAAAGAGTGCTCATCATCGACAGGAGCTTCCTAGACTATTTCTACGCCGTAATAGAAGAACAAGCCGATCCCTCCATGGTCTTTGAAGAGATCAAAAAGCAACAAAATCCTTTCATCGTCAAGCTTGAACGCGTGCAGCGTAGGCTCTTCGGAAAACCAGTCAACGCCCTAAAAGTCTACTGCAGGAACCCTGACTCAATACCTAAATGTGCAAGAGCACTTCGAGAGGTCGAAGGAATCAGCGACTGCCTCGAAGACGACATACGATTCTCGATGCGTTACCTCATCGACAACAACGTTGTCCCATGCGGTTGGCACGAAGTAGAATCAACTGAACAGAAACCAATCGTGAACGCTCAGGCGGACCATGTGTACGAGGCGAGGAGCCCACCAAAATTCTTGGAGAAAAGCGACATCCCACAGTTGAGGATTCTAGGGTTCAAGACGGTGTTCTACAGCAAAGAAGGCTCTCCTCAGCCGAACAGGAACCCCGTGTTAGGAATCTCCGTCACGACGAACCGAGATGGAACAGGACAGTTCTGGGTCAACGAGGACAAGGATGACAAGCCCGTTCTTGAAGCGTTTGCGGCTTACGTGCGAGACTTTGACCCGGACGTCATCGTAGGCTACGGCGTGAACGCGACGGATTGGCCGTACCTCGTCCAAAGATGCAAGCAACACGGCATACACTTGTACGTTGACAGGACGAGGACCGAACCGCACACGAGCATCTATGGTCACGTTTCAATAACGGGCAGAGCGAACGTTGACCTGTCCGATTATGCTGACGAGTTTCCAGAGGTCAAGGTCAAAACACTCGAGAACTTGGCCGATCACTTGGGAATAATGAAGATCGAGGATCGTACCATAGTCGAAGATGTCGAAGTGGCCGACTACTGGAACGACGACAAGAAACGGGACAAGCTGAAGCAGTTCATCAGGGACGACGCCTATTGTGTCATGGGCATAGCCGAGGCCATTCTGGACTTTGCGTTGCAACTTTC
>Ga0187771_10003371_pt1 | contig 11149 bp, 10 predicted proteins | sample 0116_SJ02_MP15_1_FD_133139 | JGI IMG/M metagenome (GOLD analysis project Ga0187771, IMG submission 133139) | Tropical peat soil microbial communities from peatlands in Department of Meta, Colombia - 0116_SJ02_MP15_10_MG | ecosystem: Environmental > Terrestrial > Soil > Wetlands > Peat | place... | reverse complement strand
TACGACATCATGGCGGCGAAGGGTGCCGGATTGAAGTCGGTGGCCGTAGCGACAGGCAACTACACAGCCGAAAGGCTGGCCGCGGAGGGGGCTGCCTTCGTGATTTCCTCCATCGCGGAACTCGGCGGCGCGATTGGCCATCCGTAGTGGAATGCTCGCAATCAGACCGCTGTAGAGGCGGAGTGCAGAACCCATAAAGGCGAGCTCCGAGTGGCCGTCGGCTGTACCTGGATGACCCCCCAGCCAACGAGTCCTCCCTTCTACATCGTTGGCCTTCCCTCGGAGCCAGTGGAAGCCGGCGAAGCGAAAGTGAAATTCGAGAAGCTCGCCACAGAGCTCTGCAAGGTCTACCCCTACATTGAGGAGATCAGAGCGGTGGTCAAGTCGAAGAAGCCCGGCAAGACCCACGCCAGGTACGAGGTCTCGGTGGAAGTGTACACGCCGAAAGAGAGGCACGCGTTCACGGAGATTGGGTACAACCTCGCAGCTGTTTTCGACTCGATGGGACCCAAGTTGAAACGGCTCCTTTCCTCGCGCCAATCGAGGGTGACTTCGACCCGCGGCGCGAGTCCCAGGAAGCGCAGCGGATAGTCTCAGGCGGCCGACCGGAGGATCTTTCGGTTTTCCTCTTTGAGCGCCTCTAGTTCCCCTTTGAGCTTCGTCACGGCTTCCGCTTGGTTCGCTTCCCTCGCCAGGTCGTAGTACGCCTCCAGAGCCTTCCTCCTTATGCCCCCGTTCCTGTCTCTTGAGACTTCGGCCAGGGCGTCGACGAACCTGCTGTCCGATAGTTCACGAACCACACCTGAGATGAGGTACTGTCTCACCCTGAACTCCTTGTCGTGCTTCAGGATCTCCTTCAAGACAGGGAGTTCGTCGTCCGCGATGCGCCCCCGTGCCTTGATCGCCTTCAAGGCCCCGATTCTCACCCTCGTAGGCCTGCCGTAGGCGAGGTTGCTGTCTACGATCTGCTTCGCCTCATCGTCTTTGAGCTTCCCCATGGCATCCAGGCACGCCTCGGCCAGGGTCTCGTTGGGGGAGTGTACCCCCATCGCCTTCTTCAGGTGGGGTAGCGCACCGTCCGGCCACGACTTTGCCAGCGAGAGCGCGGCTTCACACCTGACGTAGGGGCTCTCGTCCGACTCCAGGATCCCAATCAGGATCTTGCTCACCCTTTCGTCTTTGAAGCTCGCGAGCGCCCTGACGAATGCACGCCTCACGCGCCTGTCGGAAGGTACCCCCATCTCGAGGAGTACATCGCGCGACGCGTCGCTGGCTATCTCGCCCAACGCGCGGAGTGCGCAGGCCCTCACATCCCAGAACTGCTCCTTCTTTGCGGCTTCCTTCAGGGCGGGAATCGCCCGGTCAGACTGGGTCATGCCCAGGGCGGTTGCGGCTTCCGCTCTGCTCCATGCGTCTTGGCTCTGGGCCAACTGGTTCTCCAGTAGGTCGAACGTCTTCTCGAATTTGACCTTCTTCAGCAACCACCTCTCGGGGTCGAATTCAACGACGGCAGGTCTACTATCAAGCGTGAACACAAGCGTCTGTTCCGCCGAGTCCAGGCGCACCCTGAACTTCTTGCGGACGTTGTCCGCGTAGAATACGATGTCGCAGGGGAGCTTGAATATCGGAGTTCCGTCCGTAGTGTCTTGCTCCTGTCTTATGTGAAGAGTCGCTGTCCTCGCGGCGTCGTCCCATGCGTATTCGATGCGGAACTCCGGAAACCCCGGCTTCAGGAAGGACTGCTCGAAGAACTCCTCAAGCTGGAGCCCGCTGACGGCCTCCATGGCCTTGCGCATGTCGTCCGTGTCCGCGCATGATTTCGCGTGCCTATTCAGGAACTCGGTTGTCCCTCGGAGGAAAGCGATGTCCCCCATGACGTACCTGAGCTCATGGAGCATCGAAGCCCCCTTGCGGTAGGTGGTGTGGTCAAAGACGTCGTGGGGCCACACGTACTCCCTGTCGACAATTGGCCTCCTGTACTCGTCCTCATCCTCGTCGAAGTACTCCATTTCGCGTGCGCGCATCTCCCACCGCATCTGGTCGACCCCTCTTGTCCTCTCCGTGTAGAGGGACTGGAGGTACGTCGCCCAAGCCTCGTTCACCCATGCGTGGCACCAGTCTGCGCAGGTGACCCAGTCCCCGTACCACTGGTGGGCGGCCTCGTGGGCAACCAGGTTGACGGCCGTACTGAACGGGTTCGAGTACGCCGGTTGGAAGTCCTCTTCGGCGCCTGCTTCAGGGTAGTAGTTCATGGCCAGGGTAGTGGCGTTCAGGTTCTCTTCCCCTCCGGCTATGAAGTCCTGGACCGTGGTCTGGTCGTACTTCTCGTAGGGGTACTTCATCCCCGTCAGCTGTTCAAGGACTTCGATGACTCGGGGGGTCTCACCGAAGTATCTCAGGACGTCGTCGCGCTTGGACTCCGGGAAGTTGTAGTGGAGCTTGACTCCGTGGACCTCCTGGGTGATCCGCCCGAATTTGCCTGCCACGAAAGAGGTCAGGTAAGTCGAATGCGGCGTGTCCTCTTTCCAGTGGAAGACAACCGTGTCGCCCTCCTCCTTCTCGGAAGCGAGCCGCCCGTTGGATATGACCCTGAACCCCTTCGGGACACGGATCACCATCTCGCTGGAAGACTTGTCCGTCGGGTGGTCGTGGCATGGGAACCAGAATCGGGCCGACTCCGGCTCGTTGTGGGTCCAGGCTTGGACCTCCCTCTCTGGGTGCTCGGCGTCCGGGGCGGTGAAGTAGAGCCCCTCCTTCGGGGTGGCAGAGTAGTCCACCCTGACCGAGTGGGAGCCGCTCTTTCCCAAAAGAGGGACCGTCAGGACGGCGTTGTCGTACTCGAACTCGACCTTCGCCCCGCCCACGCTGCACGACTTGATTTCCAGCTCGCAGGCATCGATGTGCGCCGTCCGAAGGTCTGGCAGGATCGGTTCGATTTCAAGCGTGCACGACCCCGAGATGCCTTTCTTCTGGAAATCAACCGAGAGTTCTATTCTCCTGTGGATCGTGCGGAACTCTCGGGGAGGCGTTTGGTGGGGCTTCGACTCAGGGAGTCTGAACGACTTGTGACTCCCGGTTGCCATGCAACGCATGGGCCTACGCACGCTTCAAAAGACTTTCTGGTCTGGAATAGTTTGAAATAACGAAGCCGGGCCGGCGCCACCCATGGTCTCCCCGGGGAGGGTTTCTCAGTGGCTGATTCTCTTCTCGACTGTCTGGGGGATTTTCTTTCTCTGGTACGCCCGTCCGAGCCTGCCGACCGAGGTGTTCTACTTCATAGGGTTCGGGTGGGCGCTCTTTGTGGTCGACGCCGTCCTCACGTTCGTGCGCCCGAGGTTGTCCTACTACCTCGGGCTCGTCCTCGCCTTTGTCGCCCTCTTCGCAACACTTTCCCAACCGGAGCACTACGCGCTGGTGCAGGGGGGAGACACTACTGCAACGGTGATATTGGTCGTAGGCTCGGCTGCGGAGGTACTCCTAATCGCCTCGGTGGTCTGGTACATCATATCCGAGCGCAGGAAGGACCCCTGGGCATGGCCTGGTGCAGAGTCTCCAGCCTGACCGCTGCGGTATCTCGGTCGCTCAAAGACGCCAAGTTCCCGCTGTCGCGCTCGCAGGTCCTACATCTCTCGGAGGGAAAGAACCTTGAAGGGTGGGACCTCGGCTACTTCCTGGCGAAGGCGCTCCGGAAGCGACGATACCGGGACCTGAAAGAGGTGCTGTCGGACCTTGACCGCTGGCTGGACGCGCAGCGCTAGATGTAACCCCAGCTGAGGAGCTTGTCGCTGTCGCGGGTCCAGCGCTGCCCGATGTCGCTCCTGTAGAACATGTTGGGGATCATCACGTTGCTGACGTTGAAGTAGGCCTCTTCGATCGCGTCTGACATCGTAGCCCCAGAACCTGTCACCACCAGCGCATAGCCTGAACTCCCCGCTATGTGCCAGTCCCCCTCCTCGAGCTTCACTTCGCCGATGTGGATCCCGTCCATGCTCTGGCGTTTGAAGAGTATCGTTGCCCCTTCGGAGTATTTCTTGAACGCCTTCTCGTCTTCGAAGGGCCAGGGAGGGATTGCGATGACCACCCCGACCTGATATCCCTTCTTCGCCTTGGGCTGGTTATCAGACCCGTGGGCGATGTCCGACATGAAGGGGCCCCAGTCGCTCGTTATCCCCTCCATCTGTATGCTGATCGTAGGGTAACCGAAGCGCGACGTAAACTCAAGGGGCCAGATTCCCTTCGGATTCGCTATGCAGTTGATGTCGATGTACCCCACATACTTGCTCGCCGCCAGCCTGTCCTTCATCTTGAGGAGGGTCTTCTCGAACACGGGGTTCGTCTTCGTCCAGTACATCGAAGTGCCCATCTCCCCGGTGCTCGGCCCGAGTTCGTTGGGGAAGAGCCTTTTGTGCTCGAAGTTGACGCAGATGGGCATGACGAAGTCCTTCCCGTTGAAGAACGTCCCCACCGCAATCTCGACCCCCTCGGCGAACTTCTGCATCTGGAACTCCTTGATCTTCTTGGACCAGTTAGCCTTGTAATGCTCGAGCACCTGGATGATGTCCTTCCCGTCCCCCTCCTGGCCGATGAAAAGCAGCTCCTTCTCGTTCTGAGCCTTCCCACTGGGCTTTAGCACGTACCTGTCAGGAGTCTTCTTCACGAACTCGATCGCTTCATCGAAGGAAGTGAAGTTCCAGCTGGGAAGGACGTCCACCCCAGCGGAGCTCAGTTCAGACTGGCCGAACTCCCTGTCCAGCTCGAGCTTGTCCGTGTAGGTGCTCCCGCCCACCACGAACTTCCCCTCGTTGCGGAGCTGATCCGCCTTGCTGCCAAAGCCGATGTCGTCGAAGATTATCACCTCGGCCCAGTCCTTCAGGGAGTCCCACTCGTCGACCTTCTCGAAGAACCCTAGGCCGACATCCTTCTCCACCTGGCCGTGGCAATACATCTTCACGTCGTGCCCCTCCTTCTTCAGCTGCCATGCAAGGTCCGCCGAGAGGCTCTCGTTCGTCACGAAGAGAAATTTCATCCGGTGTATTTTGAAAATTGCTCTCGTTAATATCTGTTGGCAGCAACAGGTTCGGTCTTCGCGTCGCGCGGATTATTGCGCGACTATGTCACATCATCATCTGTGGCTTAGCTCGAAGCTGTTGTCGCCGCAGCGTCCAAAGCCCGGGCAAACCCATCCAACGTCAGGCTCGTGTCCGCCGCAGTGTGCGCCAGCGAAAGGCAGAACCTGTTCTCCGGCTTCAGGTAGACTCCGTTGGAAATCAGTTCTATGTCAATGACCCTCCTCAACCTTAGGTCCGACCCTCTGACGTCCCTGTAGTTCCGGACTGGCTTCGAAGTGAAGTAGAAGTTGAACATCCCTCCCTCCCCGGCCATCTGGTGCTGGACGCCCCGCTCTGACAGCAGCCGCGAGATGCCGCGTTTCAGGCCGTCGGTTCTTCTGCGCAGCCGGTCGAAGGCTCCTCGGCGGCGCAGCGCATCTACGGTCGCCTTCCCGACAGAAACCGAAAGCGGGTTCCCATTGAACGTCCCTGAGTGGAACACCCTTGTCTTAGCTTCACCTCTCGGGTCAAGCCTCTCCATGATCTCCGAGTCTCCAACCACGGCGCCGATGGGAAGCCCTCCCCCGATTATCTTGCCCAGGCAACTTATGTCAGGAACTATCGAATAGAACTCCGATGCGCCTCCGAGCCTTACCCTGAAGCCCGTCTTCACCTCGTCGTAGATTAGTGGAACCCCTAGGTCCGAGGTCAATCTCCTGAGACTCTCCATGAAACCTCTCTCCCCGGCAATGACGCCTTCCTCGAAAGGCTCGATGAATACGCAGGCCAGCTCCTTCGCGTGTGCGGTTAGCAGCCTCTCCGTGGATTCCCAGTCGTTGAAGGGCATGACGAGCGCATTGGAAAGGATGTCGTCCCTCACGTCGGCGCTGTCCCCTACGGCTACCGGCGAGGAGGCGCCCCCCGCCTTCGAAGGGTCGGGGGAGTAGCTGAACAAGAGCCTGTCGACAGCGCCGTGATAGTGACCTTCGAATTTGGCGACCTTGGTTCTCCCTGTGTAGGCCTTGGAGAGCCGCACGGCGAGAAGGGCGGCCTCGAGCCCTGAGTTCGTGAACCTCATCATCCCCCCGGGGTGATACAAGCCCGTGAGGGTCCCGCCGAACTCGACCTCGGCTTCGGTCGGTGTCCCTGTGACTGTGGTCCCGAAGGAACTGAAGGTGGAATCAATGGCCCGCCGCACGGCGCGATCGCCATGGCCTAGGATTAGGGCACCGTAGCTCATCAGGTAATCGACGTATTCATTCCCGTCGACGTCCCAGACGTGCGAACCTGCTGCCCGTTCCATAAAGATGGGGTAGGGCTCGAAGAACTTTATTCCTGCCATGACTCCGCCTGGTATCAGCCTCGTAGCCTCGTTGTAGAGCTGCGCGGACTTGCTGGTCCTCGCCTTGAGTCTCGATACTGCTTCGGACGGATCGATTTGCGCCCTGCGCACAGGTGAATCGTCGGGGAGTTTCGTTTAAGGGTATTCCGCGTGGCAGGCGCCTGACCAACTCCGCTAACGGTGGTGCCAGAGCCTCCACATATCACCCGAATAGGAGCGGGGACAGAAGGCATCGCTGGGAGGCGTGAAAGCACACTCGCCCCACATCCCTTCTAATAGGTTAGGGAAACCAAATAAATCCGCCAAAGGGGCGTTTCACCGTTCAGAGTGAGCCAGAGATTCTCACGCCAAGGCGTGACAGTGGTCGCCTTGCTGATAATCGTCGCCATATCGGGCATAGCCATCGGATACGGCATCGAATCAACGGTCCCATCCACTCCGCAGAAGACCGTGACGAGTTCACCCGGCGCCCAGGCCCCGTATGTCCTTAACCTCGTGATAGCGACCGACAGCGCGTACAACGCTACCCAGGGGACCCAACCAGCGTACTTCGTCCTCGGGCCTGATGGGCTGCAGTCATCGGCCAACATCAGTCTGCCCGCCAATCGTCTGATCAAGCTGGTGATTACCTGCTACGACGATGGCAACGCGACAATTCTCGTACCTAACGACAACAAGGTCTCCGGTACGACCGGAGGTACTATTTTCGTGGCCTCTAACTCGAACATCAATGCGAGTCAGGATCCGTCAGGGATTGTGATTAACGGCGGTCAGAACTTGACCTCGGTCCCCGCCGTTGACGTCGCTCACACCTTCACCATCCCGAATCTCAACCTGAACATCCCCGTGCCCCTGAGTTCGACCGTCGTCGCTTACTTCACTATAAGCAAACCCGGGACCTACCTCTGGTTCTGTGAGACGGACTGCGGTGACGCGCCGATGTCCACCCCAGGGTGGATGAGAGGATCGGTGGTGGTGCAGTAGCCTCAATTCTGTCCAAGGCATTCATCGCCGTATCTGTACTAGGGACGGTTCTTGCATTCTACCACGCGTATCTTGAACGAGCCTTCACGACGAATGTCTTTGCGGTCACCTATGCTCCATACGCTTCATTCTACGGCGTCCCATACTGGGTCTTCGGAGTGGTGTGGTTCCCGCTCGTCCTTGTCATAGGCGCCTGGTCAACAAAGTTGGGCCGGACTGGCCTTAGGAGAGAACTGTTGATGCTACTGACCGTCGGGAACGTGGTTACAGTCTACTTCTGGTACCTGGACATCCTCATTGTCAAAGTTCTCTCCCTTCTGTACGTCTCGTTGTACCTGACCAACTACTTACTGACGGCCCTCGTGGTCTTAGACCACAGAGACTCGGACATCATGCACGGCTATGTCTATGGGACAGTGACGGGAGCGGTCGTCGGCCTGCTTTTCGGGCCATACGGCGTCGCCGTGTGCGGAGTCGGCGGCGGGGTGTTCGGAGCGATGAGAAACTACGTCATGCCCAAGAGCAGGGCGGTGCCTTCGCCCACGCCTGCAACCTAGGCGAAGTGAGCAGAGCTCTCCAGGACGCCTGTGAACAGGAGGCGCCGCTAGGCCGTCAAGTTGACGCAGAACAGAATCAATAGCGCCACACAGCCTGCTATCAGGGGCCATCGCGAGACACCCTCGTTCCATTTCGATACTCTGAAGACATAAGAAATCATGGCGAAGACTACAAGCACGCTAGATAGGCCAACGGCAAAGGTCGTCTGGTCTTGGGGCGCGGAAGGGTTCAAAGTCCACAGGAATATCACTACCATGATGCCCAACAGTAGGAGGAGGGCGACGACCCGCGCGATGGTCCAGCTGCTGAGCTTACTCACTCCCGCCACCCGACCTCAAAGGCCTTGACGTGCCTCTTGATTCTGCCTCGCCCCAGGTCGAGCCTGTAGAGCATGAACACTGACCCCGCCACCGCCACCCCCAAGCCAGCCAGCGAAAGCACTAGGGAAACCAATTCCGCGACGTCCGCGCCTGACATTGCCATGACGACGATCGAATTGATGCAGCCGCCGATGGATAGGGAGCCCAGGCCGAGAACCGCCACGAAGACCAACGAGGTCCATGCCGAGGCCGAGTGAGTGCTTCGCGCCGGAGGCGGCGCGGGAGCATTGGGAGCGGATGGATACTCCTTCGATTGCCCACCGGGGAGGAGTCTGTATGCCCCCAGCGAGATGACCGTGACGAGGAGGGCGGTCCCGCCCAACACAAGTACGGCATTGACATCGGGAATCACCTGTCCAGGAGTGAGGTGTCCCCAGATGGTCAGGGCGACTACCTCGGCCGTGAATACCAGGCCGACAGTGACGTAGAGCGGCCTCCCTGAAATCCGCCTGACCGCGCCCCTGTCAACGAAGGGGAGCAGGACGAGGAGCACGAAAATCAGAGCCACGAACGAGAGGGCCCAAGTGAGCCCTGCCTGCTCGAACGCGGATATCTTGATGATCTGGTAGATCCAGAGGAAGTACCAGTCCGGCTGGGCCACCGTCTGCCCTGCGGCGGCCGGGGAATACTGGGCGGGGAGGCTAAGGGGGAATAGCACGGAGACGAGCAGCATTGCGGCGCCAAACAGCGCAGCGAGTTCGAGAAGATAAAACGAGACGTCAGGAAAGATAGGGATTAGCCTACCGCCTCCCTTGGGGTCGGGCTTCTTCCCGGTGACAGGTTCCGAGACCCCATGAGTCTCCAGCATGTACATCTTCACCGCAAGTAGCACCAAGAGGACCGCTGGGAGCACCACCACGTGCAGGTCGAAGAAGCGCAACAGCTCGCCGGCGTCTCCTCCCGTTCCCACCAGGAGGAATTTTGCGAATGAGGCGATCGGTCCCGGCAGGGTCCCAATCATGGCGGTCCCCACATTGGTTGCGGAGTAGGAGACGACGGTCCACGGCAGGAGGTAGCCGGTGAACCCGAAGCCCAGAGTGACAAAACCCATCACCATTCCTACAATCCACATCAACTCCCTAGGCTTCTTGTGTACGGACACGAAATACCCCCTTATCATGTGCATGAACGCGAGCATGATCATGGCGTAGGCTGTGTAGAGGTGCACGGTCTCCAGGAACTGCCCGTAGCTGACGCTCTGGAAGATGTACAGCGTCGACGCGTAGGCAGTAGTCGGAGTGGGGACATAGTAGAGGAGCATGATCGAACCAGTGATCCCCTGAATCAGAAACGCGACCACCGCAAGAGCCCCCAGCCAGTAAAACGGGTTGATGGAATAGCGGGGCGCAGGGTTCAGCAGCTCATGCGAGAGCCCAAGCCGACTGTCAAACCATCCCACGAGCCTCTCGACTGCCCCGTTATCTTCAGGGCGTGGTTCGTCAGAGTCGCTCATGGATTCAGCTCACTACCGTTCCGCCGGACAGGTCAGCAGAGACATCATCGGAGCCCGTGTCGTATCCGAAGATGGTCGGGGGGGTCATCCCCGTCGCGTAGATGTTGCCTGCGCTGTCTATCTTCAGGATGACCTGCGGCAGATTCCTTGGTGCGGGGCCGGCGACTACCTTCATCTCGTTGGCGAGGTCATAAGCACTGCCGTGGCAGCAGCAGTAGCCGACCGGGCCGGCCGCGACGTAGGAGCTGTCGCAGGCTGGAGAGCCGCCAGTCCCTACGTATCCCACCGAGCATCCGAGATGTTGGCAGATCTGGCTGAAGGCGACAATGTCCCCGTCGGGGCCCACTCCTCCCGAGGCCTTGGTCCCCAGCTTCACAAGGATGTTCGGCGTGTCCGTCAGAGGGTAATAGAAGTAGATGACCTTGTTCACCTGGAGATCGCTTAGGCTTGCGACCATTATCACGGGAAACCCCGGGGTCGACGGCTGGATTCCAGCCTTATTCGCCGTGGTCGTTGCACCAATGGAGGTCGAAGTCGTTGAGGTGAAAGCCTCAGCGGGCGCAAAGAGGGACTGACTGATTGCGCCAATCCCTAGGACGACCAAGCCGACAGCTGCTGCCAGCCCGACCTTCAGGAAGTACCGGCGGGGCGCCTGAGGCGTTTCGGGAGCTTTCCCCTTGCTTCCTTCTTCCTTGCCGTCCTCCTCCGAGGACGGCATTACTTACTGGACGCCTCTCTGATGGGCCTCACAATCATTCCTGCGATGAGGCCCACAATAAGGGTACCTACTGCGGTGAACAGAGCCAAGGTGAACGATAGACCTCCGCTGGAGGATGATGCGCCGGCCGTCGAAGTCGCGTTGGCAGGCGATGTCTGGGTGCTGACTGTTGTCTGCGTCACAGTCGTAGTGGCGGTCGCCGTACCCGTGGAGCTTGGGCCGATCTGCGTCACGGTGCCGTTGTACGCCAGCTTCACTGTCGCCCCGATGGTGTTCCCTCCGACCATGGTGTTCGTCCCGAGAACGATCTGGACAGCGACTGCTTCGTTCTGGAAGAGGTTACCTACTATGGTTGTATCGGTGACCGGAACTGAGCCCTCTCCTCCAATGATTATCCCCTCGAGTACGGGGAGATATCCATTTGAGCTGATCACGTTGTAGGTTATGGAATTCTTTGTTACGACGTCCCCTGGTGCGTTGCTATGAACAACGACTCCCCCCTCACCGTTGTTCAGAATGCTGTTGTAGGTCACGGTGTTGTTGACGGCAATAGTGTTGGGGGTGTCCGCGGCGACGATTACACCGTTCTGGTTGTCAACGACGTTGTTGTAGCTCACTACGTTGTTGGAGACCCCTTCGCCGGGGTCGTACGCCGAAACAACTATC
>Ga0187771_10003370_pt1 | contig 11149 bp, 10 predicted proteins | sample 0116_SJ02_MP15_1_FD_133139 | JGI IMG/M metagenome (GOLD analysis project Ga0187771, IMG submission 133139) | Tropical peat soil microbial communities from peatlands in Department of Meta, Colombia - 0116_SJ02_MP15_10_MG | ecosystem: Environmental > Terrestrial > Soil > Wetlands > Peat | place... | reverse complement strand
GCTGGTGAGCAAGATCGAACAGGGGACGGTGGTGGACCACATCCCTGACTGGAAAGCCGAGACAGCGGCAAGAGTATTGGGGCTTGATCGGCTAGCCCGCATGCAGGCCGACATCTCGGTGGCGATCCTCCAGAACGTGCAGAGCGCGACGCTAGGAAGAAAGGACATCCTCAAGATTGACAGGTGGCACGTGGACGAAAAGGATGCAGACATCCTCGCCCTGGTGTTCCCTGGGATAACGATCAACTACATCAACGACTGGAAGGTCACCAAGTATACCCCCAGGGTCCCGGAGATCATCGAAGGCAGGCTAAGGTGCCCAGAGGTCTCCTGCATCACCAACGCCGAGAGAGAGCCTGTGGTCACCAGGTTCTCCACCAACAGGAAGGACAGGCTCCTCCAGTGTATCTACTGCGATACCCTCCTGGGCTTCGACACGGTCCCGGAGCAAGTAAGGACCTAGTAGCCAATGGAACACGACCTGGTCCTCGAAGGGAAGGTCGTGAGGCCCACCGGCATCGAAGAGCTTCAGGTAGGGGTCAGCGACGGAAGGATTGCGGAGCTGAGGAAACAGGGCGTCAGAGGAGGCAAGAGACTTGGGACCGGGCGCTGCCTGATCTTTCCGGGTTTCGTTGACATTCACGTTCACCTCAGGGAACGAGGGTGGGAGTTCAAGGAGGATTTCAGGACGGGGACTAAAGCGGCCGTGCACGGAGGGGTGACTGCCGTAGTTGACATGCCCAACAACAGAAGACCAGCAACTACAATCGAGGCCCTGAGGGAGAAAGCTCTCCTCGCCAGCTCGAAGGCGGTCGTCAATGTTAGGTTCTTTGGTGGAGTGGACCCCCTGAACCTGCAGGAAATCGAAAGGATCAAGAAGATGGTGGTCGGCTACAAGATCTACCTTTCGAGCAGCACGGGAAGCTCTCCTTTCCCAGAGAGTGCCTTGCCAGATGCATTCAGACAGATACTTCGCACTGGCCTTCCTGTAAGCCTGCACTGTGAGGACCAGTCCGTCATAGAAAGGATGGCCCGCCGCCTGGAGGGGGTAGACAGGCCGGACATTCATTGTGACATACGGCCGCCCGAGGCTGAAGAGACAGCCGTTTCGAAAGTTGCAAAGACTCTGGAGGGCACGAAAGGGGTGGAGGCGAACATATGCCACGCGTCTACGGGCGCGACACTGGGTCTCGTTTCCCGGGCCGAAAGGGGAGGGCTGAACCTGCGTTGTGAAGCCACCATCCACCACGTCTATTTCAGCAGAAAGGCGATGCTTGAGAATAGGCTACTGAAGACGAATCCGCCGCTGCGCTCCGAAGACGACAGGCAAGCCCTGCTGCGGGGAGTGAGCGGGGGGGAGGTGTCCTTCCTCGTCACCGACCACGCTCCCCACACCGAAGAGGAGAAGATGTTGCAGGGGCTGAGTGGGGTCCCTGGTCTCGACGACTACGCTCACGTGGTCAGCTGGCTGATCAAGTCCCAGGGGGTCGATCCGGCGACAATCGCCAAGGTTGCTTCTTCCAATCCCGCGAGGTACGCCGGACTTGCGGATATGGGGGAAGTGGCCGTGGGCAAGTCTGCAGACTTCGCCATCCTCGACCTGGAATCTCCCGAGAAGGTCAGGCGGGACGACGTAAGGAGCAAGTGCGGCTGGTCCCCATATGAGGGCAGAGAATTCCCGGGAAGGGTCAGGTGGACGATCGCGAAGGGCGTGGCATTGCTCGATGACTACGAGATGTCCAGCTAGGTAGCTGCAGGCACGTTGCCGGCCGGCTGAGGCGGCCTGGTGGCCGTGGTGAACTCTCTCTGGGAACGCCCGGTAAGGTACACCAGAACGATGAGCAACACCAGGGCTATGAGAAGGATGCCTATCGCGTAATTCGCCGGAACATAGGCGAACAGAGAGACGCAGGCGAAAATGATTCCCCACAGGGAGAAGAAGGTCTTGTCCTTCGCTTCAACGATGACGAATGCCGAAACCACGGTCCAGAGGCCCGTAAGCAAGAACATCGTCGAGAAGAGGTATTCAACTGCCTGAAGGGTGTCAAAGGAACCGAAGGCATTGAAGAAATACGCCGCAAGCGAAACGAGGACGGCGATTCCGACGCCAAACCAATACGACGGTTTCATCAAGCTCGTATCTGCCAGCAAGACCTTCCGGGCCGGCTATTAACGCGTTTCATCGACGACTGCCTACGGATGGGGGAACGGCCCGAATCTTTTCTCGTAGGCCTGCACAGTCTTCAGGAGGGTTGATTCGTCGAAGGGCTTCGCTGCCAGCTGAGCCCCCACAGGCAGACCCCGGACCAGCCCCATGGGAATCGAGACGGCAGGGAACCCCACCATGTTGAACGGGAGGGTCAGGCTGTTCAGGGCGCTGTACGTATCGACTTCCTTTCCAGCCACGGTCAAGGTCGATTCCCCCACAAGAGGAGCTGCAGCGCAGGTGGTTGGGGTGGCTACGACGTCGTGGTCAGCCATGGAGGCCGCAAACCTCTGCATGAGCGAAGGTCGCGAGTTTATTGCACTGATGTAGTCAACTGCCCTAATGTCCTTTCCTTTCTCCAACAGCTTTCGTACGTCATCCCCATAGAGTTCGGGGGAGGAGTCCAGCCATTTCAGGTGGAACGCGGTAGCTTCCGCCCTTCGTATGGGGAGCCAGTTTTCGCCAGCTTCATCCCACCCGTCCAACTCTGATGCTTCCACTCGGCAACCAATCTCTTCCAGCCTGCCCATCATCGTGTCGAAGGCCCTCCGCATCTCAGGATCGACGCGCCCTTCAAGCCTGCTCCGGAGAACACCGACCCGCGGTGGCTTGAAGGACTCTTCCAGCTCCGAGACGTAGTCCGGGACAGGCGTATCGACAGTCGTGGGGTCGCCCTCATCGTGGCCTGCAATCGCTTGGAGCAGGGCGGCCGCGTCCCAGGCGCACGATGTGAGAAGACCCACGGTGTCCAACGAAGATGCAAGTGGAATCACCCCCAGCCTGCTTACTCTTCCGTAGGTGGGTTTCAGGCCCACCACCCCACAAAGGGCGGCGGGGATCCGGACTGAGCCGGCGGTATCGGTTCCGAGTGCCGCTGGGACCATTCCCAACGCCACGGCGGCCGCGGAGCCCCCGCTTGACCCGCCGGCAACCCGGTTTGGGTCCCACGGGTTTCTTACGGGGCCGTAGTGGGGATTGTTGCTCGTCACCCCCGCTGCGAACTCGTGCAGGTTTGTGGTCCCCACTATAACGCCCCCGGCCTTCTTCACCTTCTTTACCACAGGGGAGTCGTAGGCAGCGACGTTGTTAGCCAGAATCTTGGATCCGGCGGTGCATCTGACCCCCGAAATGTAGATGATGTCTTTGACTGCGACGGGCACTCCGTCCAGCGGACCAAGAGGTTTTCCTGAAGCGAACCTCCGCCCAGCCTCTGCGGCTGCGGTTGCGGCCATATCAGGAAGCCTTGTGATGAAACAGTTGTAGGCCGGGTCGAGCCTGTCAATCCTCCGTGTGTACATCGTGGTCGCCTCAGAGGGAGTCACCGAGCCCGTCACGAATGCCTGATGAAGCTCTTCGATGGTGGCGGGAAGAGCTCGGCCCCCAATGCCTTCGTCCAACCTTCCGACCCCCTTCAGTGCCACCTGTAGAAGGCGGGATGGCCTTCTTTGACCGCGACGAAGGTTCCCGACATCGTGGCGGTTGGGACCCCACTAGCAGTCACTTCACCCTCCACCTGGACTCGGTTCCCCTCTACCCTCGTTGGCCATGCCCGCAAATGCAAGGGGCCCCCCATGGGTGTGGGCTTCAGGAAGCGGACCAAGTACTCGGCAGTCACAGTTCCAGGGGGTCGCTCGAGCTTTCTGGACCTCATCAGGGTATAGGCAGCTGTCCAATTGCCGTGGCAGTCGAGCAAGACCGAGATGATGCCCCCGCTGGCGAAGTTCGAGAAAGCGGAGTGATGTGGCAGGGGGGTCCAGCTGGCAATAACGAACCTTCCTCTTGGGAAGCTCTTGATCCTCAGTCCTTCGGGATTTGCGGGGCCGCAACCGAAGCAGATGCCGTTTGGAGCGTACCGGTCTTGGAGGCTCAGCTTGGCTCGCAGGATTAGCACCAGGGAGTTCGGCAGGACGGGCGGATGCGATTAAAGGATTCGGTGAAGTGGATGATTGCCCTGTCGTTGCCAGATTCGAGAAATGTCTTCTCACCTTAAATTGACGAATGAAGAAAACAATGTCGCATGAGGGAGAGACGAGGCCCCGAGAGAAGGCACTTGCCCGAATCAGTCTACGAAGTATGGCTTCATTCCCAGGCAGCGGGGAAGGAGGGGAGGAGGCATAGGGCTCCCGCCGAGGACCTGTACGAGGCCTGGATCAAGAAGCGGGTGAGCCGGACCCTGGAAAGGCCGCAACCTGCTCAGGCACGAGAGCGCCGCAAGAAGGGCGCGCACTCAAGAACTCCACGCATCGACTGGGTCCAGTGGAACTGAAGAATACTAGTGGTTCCGGGCGGCCGAAGCGAGGCGTTTGTTTGCCCGTATCAGAGCCTCTAGCCTCGGTTTTCCTGCCTCGCTCGCTTCGAAGGTGACTCTCGCCACCGGGCGCTTGATGTGAATCATTCTTCTGATGTCGGAGGGAGTTCCCAGAACAACCGCGTCACAGACTACCGAGTTGATGGTCCTCTCGAGCTCCTTTAGCTGAGCATCGCTGTATCCGAGTGCAGGGAGAACGTCTCCAAGCTGAGGGAACCTCTCGTAGGCCTTCCGTATCGAGCCGACGGCTTTGTCTTTGGGGGACACGAGCTTGCCTCCCGCAGCACGGGCGGCAACCGCTCCGGCCCCTTCTGAAAGTCCCCCGTGAGTGACAGACGGGCCGTCTTCGACCACCAGGACCTTCCTGCCCTTCACTAGCTCCGGCTTGTCAAGCACAGCTTCCGAGTTGGTCTTCAGGATCACGGCACGCCTGTTGAGCGAAGCGCAGGTTTTGGCGACCGCCTCGACGTTCTTCCTCGGCGCCACGTTCACTTTGTTGATCACTAGGACGTCTGCCATCCTCACGTTCGTTTTCCCAGGGTAGTAGCTCGCCTGGTCACCCATCCTTAGAGGATCGACAACGGTTATGGTAAGGTCGGGCCAGTAGAAGCTGAAATCGTTGTTCCCGCCATCCCATATTATCACGTCTCCCTCTGCCTCTGCCTGCTCGAGGATGGCCCCGTAGTCTACCCCTGCGTAGACGACCATTCCCCTGTCGATGTGCCCCTCGTACTCTTCTCTCTCCTCGATGGTCGCGTGGAACCTGTCGAGATCTTCATGTGTGGCGAACCTCTGGACAGTCACGGCAAGGTCTCCGTAGGGCATGGGGTGTCTGACCACCACCGGACTGAGCCCCATCTTTGCAATCATGGAGGCAACCATTCTGCTGATGGTGCTCTTGCCCGCGCCCGTGCGGTCGGCGACTACAGCCACGACAGGCTTCCTCGAGCGAATCATCGTTGCGCCCGGCCCCAGAAGATGGAAGCTGGCCCCGTTTGCCTGCACTATCGACACGAGATCCATCACGTAGGAATCAGAAACGTCGCTGTACGCGAAGTAGACGTCCGAAACCATCTTGGCCCGAATCAGCTCCGCGAGTTCCTCCTGGGGGACAATCGGGATCCCCTTTGGATACAATCTTCCTGCGACGGAAGCCGGGTAGGTCCTGTTGGCAATGAAAGGAATCTGCGTAGCAGTGAAAGCGACCACGTTGTACTCTGGGTTGTCTCTGAAGTAGACGTTGAACGTGTCGAAGTCGCGCCCAGCAGCACCCATTATGACGGTGTTCTTGGCCAACCGACCCTCCTCCGACCTAGGGCGTCAAAGGGTGCGTATTTAACGGCTGAACACGATTTCTACGAATGGGACTCGACGTGGCCTGCGGGCTACACCTTGGTCGATTTGGACGCCCTCGAGACCCGAGAGCGTTGATTACGATTCACCCTCGTCCGTGAATCAGGTCGTGAGGAGGTTGACCTTCCTGATCTTGCGTTCCTTCTCGAACTCCTTGGTCATGGAGGCAATCTCCTTTCCTTCGCCCGAAAGCACGAACACCTCTACGCAATCCTCGTGGGAGACCTTGCAGTGCACGTGCGTCTTCACGATGTCTTCGTACTTGTGCTTCAGCCTCGTTACGGGCTCCTCGTCTTCCTTGCTATGTCCGACGACGATGACCGCAGTGACCTTGCCGTTCAGCGCGTTCTTCTGGCGAGTGTCCTCGAGAAGGAGCCTTATTCCGGCCCTGACCAGCTCGGACCTTCCGGCGAAGCCCACCGAACGTTGGATCTCTTCCATGGATTCGAGCATCTGATCGGGGAGAGACAGACTTACGATTGGCATGGGATCGTAGAGTTATTAACCGTATATATGGCTTCAAACAGCGAATATTAACTCCTAAGAACAAGTCTAATAAGCCTGAATTCAGGAATCCGTAATGTGCAACGGGCTCTGCTTGTCGTCGTCGCGGTTGTAGCTGGCTTGGTTATTGTGGGAGGCTACGTTGGGGCCACTTCCTTGGTCCAGCAAGACCAGGGCCAGCTTTGCGCGACTGGTGGTGTGATACAGGTGGTGGCGGGGGAAAACTTCTGGGGAAGCCTTGTCTCTCAGCTCGGGGGAACCCATGTGAACGTGACCAGCATCATCACCGACCCCAATGCGGACCCCCACGAATTCGAGGCCAACACCTTCGCCGCGAGGGCAATCGCCGACGCATGCCTCGTAATCGTCAACGGGGCAGGCTATGACACTTGGGCGCTACTTGACATTGCGGCTTCCAATACCCCTCACCAGACCGTCCTCAACGTCCAAGAGGTCCTAGGGCAGCCGGTTGATGCCAATCCACACTTTTGGTACAGCCCATACTACGTGAACAGCACGGTCAGGGCCATGTACCAGGACCTGGTCAAGATCGACCCGGGCGACGCTTCGTACTACACGCAGCAGTACGCGAGCCTGAACGCCTCCCTCTGGACGTCTTACATGCATCAGGAGCAGATTATCAAGAAGATGTTCACGGGGACCCCCGTCGCGTCCACGGAGAGCATCTTCGTATACATGGCCAACGCCACGGGGCTGAACATCATCACTCCGCCCACGTTCATGGACGCGGTGGCAGAGGGAAATGACCCTTCCGCCCAGGACATCGCCACCTTCCAGAACCAGCTAAACGGGGGGAACACGACGGTGAGGGTCTTGGTGTCCAACGAGCAGACGGTCACTCCGCTGACACAGAGCCTGCTCGCCCTGGCTGCGAAGAACGAGATCCCATACATCAGGATATCAGAGACGATCCAGCCCCCTAGCTTCACATTCCAAGCCTGGATGCAGGGTGAGACTGGGGAACTCCAGGACGCCCTGAACGCCGCTGCACTGGGCCAGTAGAGGGTTGGTCCTATCCATGGCCCGGGCAATCGAAGAATCCGGCGGACCAAGCCTCTTAGAAGCTACGGGACTCTCGGCCGGCTATGAAGGGAAGGCCGTCTGGGAAGATGCCAGCTTCTCCTTCGGGAGGGGGGAGTTCGTCGGAATACTGGGACCCAACGGCGCGGGGAAGACGACTCTGTTCCGGGTCTTGCTGGGGCTGCAGCGCCCGATGGGAGGCACTGTGAGGATCTTCGGAGAATCTCCGCGCCGTGGGAACCCCCGAATCGGGTACGTACCACAGAGGCACACCATTGACACAGACACCAATGTGGAGTGCCTGGAGCTGGTGCGCCTTGGACTTTCGGGGACTCGCTGGGGGTTTAACCCGCTCTCCCACGCGGACGCGGAAGCTGCGGAGCGAGCTCTCGAGGCGGCTGGAGCCGAATACCTGGCGCATCGCCGTCTAGGCGCACTATCGGGGGGAGAGCTGCAGAGGATATTCCTGGCCGAGGCTCTCGTGAGCGACCCAGACGTGCTGCTCCTGGATGAGCCGCTATCGAACCTCGACATAAGGCGCGAGACAGAATTGCTTCACCTCGTAAACAGCGTGGTGCGAACGAGGAAGGTCACCGCCCTCCTGATTGCGCACAACATCAACCCTTTGCTCCCCCACATGAACGAGGTGGTCTACCTGGCCAACGGGAAGATGGTGACGGGCACCCCCAGCCAGGTCCTGACATCCGAGAGTCTTACGCGGCTCTATGGCGTCCAGGTAGAAGTCCTGAAGGACCCTCATGGGAACGTTGCAATCATCGGCGTCGAGGAACATCACGGAGACATACCATGATCTACTGCCCGACCGGGTTCAGCCCCAATCTGCTCCTGGACGTCCAGAACGTCTGGTGCTGGAGCTTCATGCAACAGGCCATCGAAGCAGGCACGTTGACGGCCGTAGTCGCAGGGGTGGTCGGCTACTTCGTTGTCCTTCGCCGATCGGCCTTCACCGCGCACGCGTTCTCTGAAATAGGCTTCGCTGGCGCCGCCTGGGCTGTGCTCTACAACATCCAACCCATCGTAGGACTGCTGCTGGGCTCGAACCTGGGGGGTGTGGCCATAGCGCTGCTCGGCCCCCGCGCGAAGAACAGGGATACGCAGATTGGAATCGTCCTTGCCTTCTCTCTGGGGCTCGGACTGCTCTTCCTGAGCCTGTACACGACTGGGTACTCGACCCAGACATACGCGATACTTTTCGGAGAGATCACGGGAGTCAGCACCGGCCAGGTCCTTGAGACCGTGGGAGCCTCGGCCGCGATACTTGTGGGGATGGGATTGATCTACAGGCCCCTGCTCTTCTCGTCTCTCGACGAAGACGTGGCCGAGGCCAAGGGGATGCCCATGCTCCCACTGGGGATAGCCTTCATGGTCTTGGTAGCCGTCGCGGTGTCGTTCGCCGTCCAGGTCACCGGCGTCCTTCTGATCTTCTCGCTCATGGTGACCCCGGCGGCCACGGCCCTTTACCTGGCGAAGAAACCCTCCAGGGCGATAGTGGCGTCAGTCGTCATAGCCTTGGCGGCGACTTGGCTAGGGCTCTTCCTCGCCTTCTACACGCCGTATCCGGTGAGCTTCTACATCACGGGGGAGGTCTTCGCATTCTACCTCTTCGTCAGGTTCGTGTATGCCCGCTTCGGCTGGGAGAAGGCACCCACAAGCACCTTGCTCAGGCGGCCCAGGGACCTCAGCGGCTAGTGATGCGCCGGGGGTAGGATTCGAACCCACGCGACCCGAAGGTCACGGGCTTTCTGTGGGACACTCAAGGCCCGCGCATTAACCACTCTGCCACCCCGGCGTTGATGTGCCTCGGCTTCCAGTCTCTTCTTATCCTTTCGTGGAGATTCGCTGCCCCGTGAAGTTAGGGGCAAGAACCATTTAGACCCTTGAGATGAGGATGCCCCAAGGGCGTTTAGCTGGTTTGTTAGCTTTGAAGGCCACTGGGCTGACGAAGTACTACAAGAAATCGAAAAAGGCGGCCCTCGACAACCTGGACCTCGAGGTCGGGTCAAGCCAGATCTTCACGATGCTCGGGCGCAATGGAGCAGGGAAGACCACCTTTCTGAGGATAGCAAGCACACAGCTGATGCCGACGAGCGGCCGCGTGTCGGTCCTGGGGCTGGATGCAGTTTCGCAGGCGAAGGAACTCAGAGAGCACATAGCCGTCACCCCGCAGGAAGCCGAGACGATCTACGGGTTGACGGGGAGGGACCACATCATGCTCAACCTGAGGATGAGGGGCATCCACAGAGATGAAGCCGCAAAGAGGGCTCAGCATGCCATCGACACCCTAGAGCTGACGGACGTCGCAGACATGAACACAGATTGGCTGTCGGGGGGAATGAAACAAAGGGTCCTCGTTGCCATGGCGTTGGCCACCAAGGCCGAACTCGTTTTCCTTGACGAGCCCACCATAGGGCTCGACCCTCTGAACAGGAGGAAGGTGTGGGAACAGCTGACGCTCCTCAAGAAGGAAGGGAGGACGATAGTCCTCACTACCCACTACATGGACGAGGCCGAAGCTCTGTCCGACCAGCTCGTAATCATCCACAAGGGGAGGATAGTTGCGGAAGGGACCCCACGGACGGTAAAGGCGGCGTTCAGCAACAGGAGCACGCGGGTCGACATCTACGACAGCTTCACGGAGAGGGAGCTCGAAGCCTTCGGGAAGGTCGTCTCGATCGCAGGAAGGTACAGGGTCCTGACAGACGATGAAGGCGCCAGGAGGCTTGGTGAGGAGGCGGTAGGGAGGAGAGCAAGCTTCGCCTCGGGGCCGGTCAGTTTGGACGATGTCTTCGTCGACATAGTAGGAGAGGAGGAAAGGAGAGATGAAAGCGAGTAAGTCCCTGAGGTCGCTTTGGGCGATCACATACTATCTTGGGTTCATCCCCATGTTCAGGAACCCGCTCTTCATCGCGTTCGTTTTCTCGACACCCTTCACGTTGCTCTTCATCCTGTTCGTTGCAAGCGGGGGCGCAGCCCTCCCCTACGGGTTGGCGGGGGCCCTGACCATGGTGACGACGGAACTGGGGTTGTTCGTGGGGACGGACCTCGCCTCCTACAAGCTTCAGAACAGGTTCCAAGATATTGTTGTGGCCTCGCCAGTCTCTCCGTTGACGTACATGTTCGGGGTGGCACTGTCCGAGCTGTTCTTCGGAGCTCCTGCCCTGATCGTCGTCTTCGGGCTGATTGCGTGGCACGGGGCCACAGGCTTCGCCCTGCTGATGAGCGCAGGGGTGGTGGTACTGCTCTGGGTGACCACGACGAGCCTGGGGTTCTTCTCCTCCGCCTTTGCCCCCAACACCCAGAACGCGTTCATAATCAATGGTTTCATCACGACGCTCCTCTCGGTGCTGCCTCCCGTATACTACCCCATCTCGATCCTCCCGAACTTCCTTGTCCCACTGGCGCAGGTCCTGCCGACCACAGACGCTTCCGCGCTCTTCCAGGGTGCCATCGGGCTCGGGTACTCGGTGCCGCCCGCCACCAGCTTCGTAGTGCTTCTAGCCGCGACCGTGATCCTGCTACTGCTGGTTTCGTTCAGGATGAGATGGCGGGAGAATTGAGCCTTCGCCCCGGGAGGGGTCGAAAGTGGACCGCCTGAAACTCCACGCATTCTGGAATTCATTTGCCAACACTGTGGCCACCCCCTTCGTGGGATTCAACGTCACCGTCTCCGGGGCAAGCGCGATTCTCATTGGCTACGTGCAGGCGATCCCCTCCCT
>Ga0187771_10003369_pt1 | contig 11150 bp, 9 predicted proteins | sample 0116_SJ02_MP15_1_FD_133139 | JGI IMG/M metagenome (GOLD analysis project Ga0187771, IMG submission 133139) | Tropical peat soil microbial communities from peatlands in Department of Meta, Colombia - 0116_SJ02_MP15_10_MG | ecosystem: Environmental > Terrestrial > Soil > Wetlands > Peat | place... | reverse complement strand
TCTTCGCCTTGTCCCTGGGAACACTGGCGCCGCAGTTACTGCAGTAGATGGTGTCGCTCCTCCCCTTTCCTCCCTTGGAGCGTCCACGGCTTTTCCTCTTCTTGGACAAGACTTCGTCGTGCCGTTTCCCGTCTCCCTTTAAACATATGGCGCAGCGTTTCAACGGGAATCAGCTGGGCCCCGTTCCGGGAGACCGTTCATCCCAGCTTGAGCGCTGAGTGAGAGAACTCAGGTTCAGTTTCCGACGCGCCTTCGGGCGGTATGGTACTGGTCGGCGAGCCATGCCCTGTCCTTCTGTGAGGCGAAGGAGCCTTCGAAGGCGTTCAAGGCAAGCCTGTCCAGTTCTTCAAAACCGAACCCATAGGCTTGGCAGACTCGATTGTACACTTCCGGGAGATGCCCGCCGGACCAGAGCCAGGGGTCGTCTGAATTAACCGAAACCATTACCCCCTGATTCAGGAGGGTGTCTACGGAGAGATCCCTCAGGTCGTGAATGTTGCCAAGGACAAGGTTGGAAACAGGGTTCATCTCGATGGCAATGCCCTTCGATAGGACCGCCTTCAACAGGCGCTTGGACTTCGAGAGAGGTATGGCGTGCCCAAGCCGGTTGGCCCCCAGTTCAAAAACCGCTTCCTCCATGTATGCGAGGTTCTTTCTGAGTGACCCGGCCCCCTCCCCTGCGTGGACGGTCGACCTGAGACCTGCATCTGTGGCAATCCTGAATGCCTCCCGGAACCTGTGCGGGGGGTTTCCGGCCTCTGGGCCTCCAAGGTCGAGGGCCGAGACCGCGCCGCTCCCTGCTGCCGCCCTTGCTACCTCCACTCCTCTCGGCGCCGTGGTCTCCCTTCCAATCGCCACGATCAAGGTGGTCTTCACCCCGACGTCCTCGGCCCCTTCTTCGAGGCCCTCGGCCATGCTCCTGATGATCTCTCTGTATGAAAGGCCCTCCCGCGTGTGATACTGTGGCGCGAACCTTCCTTCTGCGTAGGCCACCCCGTCCTCCTTCTGCTCTTTCACGTACTCGACGGCTATGTCTCGTATGACCCCCTCAGTCTGCATCAGCCCAGTGATGGGGTAGAAGCGTTCGACGATGCTGTCAAGCATCGACCCGTAGCCTCCGCTGACGACATAACCCATGAATGCTGTGACGCTTTCGAGTTCGCTCCCCTTCGGCGTTAGTATCTTCCGGTGGTGTCTACGGGCTATGCGGAAAAGTTCCCGTGGCGATACAGAGCCATCGATGTGGCTGTGAAGGTCGGCCTTGGGGAGCGCCCTGATTTCCCGGAGAGACGGTTGCATGGATACGGGGGGCGGGTGCACGATATTAATCGAATCCCCGAAAAACCCCGCTCGCTGAAGAGGGAGTCGGATAAATAACGAGGCGAGGCTCTACGTCGCGGGTTGAGGGCGGTCGTCTACGACGGGAGGGTCTCCTGCAGGGACGTCCCTGAGCCGGAGGCCGGCAAAGGCGCTGTGCTCGCCGTCAGGAGGGCTGGGATCTGCGGCACCGACCTGGCGATAGCCGCTGGCGATTACAGGGTGAAGCCCCCTCTGATACTGGGACACGAAGTGTTTGGGACAGTATGGAAGATGCCACAAGAAAGGTCGAGCCTCCGAGGGAGCCGGTGCGCCACCGAGATCAACTTCGGGTGCGGAGAATGCGAATTTTGCAGAGCTGGGGTCAAGTCGCACTGCGTGAGAGGTGAGGCCATGGGGATTCACCGTGACGGAGGCTTCGCCGAGTATGTCGAGACATCGCCAGACAACCTGCATCTGGTCCCAGATTCCATTTCAGACGAGGAAGCCGTGTTCATCGAACCCCTGGCTGCGTGCATCCAGCTAACAAAGATGGCCGTGATCGAACCCGATTCCGCCTGCGCCGTGGTCGGTCCAGGCAGGATGGGGCTCTTGGTTATCCAGCTGCTGAAGGGTCTGCGCCCCAGGCGACTTGTGGCCATAGGCCATAGGGGGCCCAAGCTGGAGATGGCCCGTCGGTACGGCGCAGAGGTGTTCGACGTCTCCGAGGTCGAGTCGGCTCTCGGGGAGAGGGGGACGAAGTTCGACAACGTCGTCGAGACAACGGGGAACACCGATGGACTTGAGCTGGCCCTGAAGATGGTGAAACCCAGGGGAACAATTCATCTCAAGAGCACCCATGGGGTGCCGGCGACCATTGATGCCACGAGGATCGTCGTGGACGAAATCAGGGTTCAGGGCTCAAGGTGTGGGCCGTTCGACGAGGCGATTCGACTGCTGGAGAGCGGAGAGGTCAGGGTGGGGGAGCTGATTACCCACAGGTTCCCCCTGGTAGAGTGCGTAGACGCGTTTCGAATCGCTTCGTCGAAGGACTCCATCAAGACGATATTCAAAGTCTGAGGGGCTTTCAAACGGAGGTCAAAGGGGCGATAGGTTCTGCTTCAGCTCTGATCCGCGAGAGTTTATAGCCGCTGGCTCGACTCCAGTAATTGTAGTTGAGCGATATCGACAAGAGGCTCGCAACAGAAGGGAAACGACAGTACCATCTTAAGATGAAGCAGGGAGACGTGGGGAGATACGTCCTCCTCCCGGGAGACAGGGCGAGGGTTCCGATGATGTCGTCCTATCTGAAGGACGCCAAGGAGGTGGGAAACAACCGGGAGTTTCTTGCCCACACTGGGACGCATGGGGGGATCAGAGTTACCGTGATGAGCACCGGGATGGGGTGCCCCGCCGCGGCGATAGCGATAGAGGAGCTGGCCAACATAGGTGCGAAGGTGTTCATCCGGACGGGGAGCACGGGAGCCCTCCAGAGACCAATCGGAATAGGGGACCTCATAATAGCCAATGGGGCCGTCAAGAATGAGGGGACGTCGCGGATGTACGAGCCGAACGAGGTCCCGGCCGTGCCGAGCCACAGGGTGCTCAGTTCGCTGACAGACGCAGCAGAAGCGCTGGAGGGGAAACTCGGGTTCAACTATCACGTGGGCCTAGTCTCTTCAGATGATTCCTTCTACGCCGAAACGCCCGAGTTCATCGGGAGGATGACTGCCCTCGGGGTCCTGGGCCTGGACATGGAAACCTCTGCCATCTTCGTGGTATCAAGAGCGAGGGGCCTGGAATCTGGGAGCATACTGTCGGCATCTGAGAACTTTGCCAGGAAGTCCATAGTCCCCGAAAAGGTCCCCCGATTGCTTCGGGAAGGGTGGCTGAAGGAGACTCAGGTCGCCCTCAGGGCGGTCGAAGCGCTCGAGCGCAGCCGCCCTGCCTAGTGGCCTGTGTCGATCCGGCTGCCGCTCTTGGAGTCGAAGAGGAGTACGTCGTCGGGATCGATGCCCACACTCGCCCTGTCCCCTATCTCCAGTTCGGGCCGCCCGGTGAGCTGGACGACCAGCGAAGTCTTGCCGACGCTGACAGTCACGAAGCTTATCGACCCCATGAGCTCGACGTTCGAGACCGACCCGGCCAGCCCGGCGCCATCCTTCGATACGGTCAACTCCTCGGGCCTGACTCCGAGGGTGACCTCCCTCTCGGCGTCCAATCTCGACTTTCCGAGGCCTAGGCTCATGTCCTCGCTCTGGAATGACCACCCCTCCCCGCTCCTCCGAGCTACTCCGCGGATGAGGTTCATGCTTGGGGATCCGACGAATCCCGCCGTGAACACATCGTTCGGCCGAGCGTAGAGCATGTACGGGTCGTCGACCTGAGTTATGTTCCCCCTGTTTAGCACAGCGATCCGCGTCGCCATCGTGGTTGCCTCCGCTTGGTCATGGGTCACGAAGATCGTTGTTATCCCGACCTCCTTCTGTAACCTCTTCAGGAACGCCCGCGCTTCCACCCTCAGCTTCGCATCGAGGTTGCTGAGGGGCTCGTCGAGGAGGAACACCGTGGGGTCCCTCACGAGCGCCCTTGCGAGTGCGACCCTCTGCTGCTCTCCTCCGCTTATCTGCTTCGGCTTCTTCTCCAGCAAGCCGCGGATGTGCAGTGTCTCGGCCACCTCGTTCACCTTTCGGGCGACATCGACCTTTGTCATCCCCCGAACCTTCAGGGGGAGTGCAATGTTCTCGAACACGTTGAGATGCGGATAAAGGGCGTAGTTCTGGAACACCATGGCCACGTTCCTTTCCTTGGGGAGGAGGTCGTTCACCTTTCTGTCCCCGATGTAGATTGAACCCGAAGTGATTTCCTCGAGCCCCGCTATCAGCCTGAGCAGGGTGCTCTTGCCTGACCCCGACGGGCCTAGCAGGACGAAGTATTCCTTGGCGCTAATCTTCAGGTTGATGTTGTCCAGGACCAAGGTCTTCCCGTACTTCTTCGTTAGGCCCTCGACAACGACTTCTGACATTCTACGCTACCCCTTTACCGAACCCAGGGTAAGGCCCCTGGCTAGATATCGTTGAGCCACGATCCCCATTATGATAGTCGGGAGCATGACGAATATGCCTGCCGCTGCCAGTCCCCCCCAGTTGAAGGCCTTCTCCGCGATACTGAAGCTGGTCAGGAAGAGGGGAACGGTCTGGGCCCCTCCGGGGAAGGGGGAGAAGGTGATCACCAGGGCGTAGAGCAGCTCATTCCAGCAGGATATGAAGCTGAGGATGATAGCCGCGATCAGGCCGGGTGTCACAAGGCGAAGGCTGATTCGGTAGAATATCTGGTAAGGCGAGAGTCCGTCGATCTGGGCTGCCTCCTCGACGCTCTTCGGAACCTCGTTGAAGAATCCCATCAGAAGCCACGTGGAGAACGGGGCTGAGAAGCTGATGTAGACGAGAATAAGGCCCCACCAGGTGTTCAGAAGGCTGAGTTTGTCGATGATTATGAAGAAGGGGACTACGAAGACGGCTTCAGGTATCATGGTCATGAAGAGAATCAGCCTTGCCACCCAGATGCTCCTGACGTATCGGACTAGGGAGTAGGCCGCCGGCGCCGCTATCAGGAAGGTGCTGACAAGCGTTGCGATGACGGCGATGACGATGCTGTCTATCATCCATGGAATGCTCCCGATGGCTGTGTCCGAAACAGCCCTGAACACGTTGACCTGCACGTAGTAGTTACTGAGCGTGAACTGGGTGGGGAAGAAGATCACGGGGTGGGTGAAGACCTCGTTGTTTGTCTTGAACGAGGTGATGGCCGTGAAGTAGATCGGAAAGAAGTAGATCAGGCAGACGACGGTGAGAATGGCGATGAGCAGGAGAGTGCGCCCCTTCATTCCCCCTTCCCCCTGCGGAGCCCCAGGTGCTCCTCCACGGATGTGAACCTTAGCATCAGGAAGACGAACGTGCCTATGATGGCCAAGAAGAGTAGGGCGATTGCCGCGGCGTAGTGCGGCTGGAAGAACGAGAACCCGACCACGTAGGTGTAGAAACTCAGGATGTATGTCGAGAATCCAGGGCCCCCGTTGGTCAAGACGTAAATCAGATCGAACCCCTTCAGGACGCCAATCGAGTTCAACAGAAACGCCACGACGAGGGACGGCCGTATAGAAGGAAGGGTGATGAACCTGAAGGTCTGGGTGCGAGAAAGCCCGTCGACACTTGCCGCTTCGTAGAGGTGAGGGGGTACCGTCTGCAGGCCTGCGTATATTATGAGGAATACGAAGGGGGAGTATTCCCATGTATTCGCGAGTATCAAAGAAGGCATGGCGAGATGCGAGTCCCCCAGCCAGTTCGCCTGGCCTAGCCCCAGGGGGCCGAGCAGATAATCGAGGGGGCCGTAATCCTTGTTCAGTATCATCTCCCACATCAGTCCGATTACTACGGGAGAGACCATCAGGGGGAGGAAGATTATCGTCCTGAAGACAGACTTCAGCCTTCCCGTGTAGCCGTACAGGATGATGGCCACCACGAACCCAACGGAGTATTCCAGGCCCACGGAGCCGAAGAAATAGTAAGCCGTGTTGGTTAGCGAAACGCTGAGGATCGGGTCTGATGCCATCTCCTGGAAATTGGAGAGGGTGAATCCTCCCCCGGCCGAGGTGAACGCGTTCTGCAGAAGATTGAACAGTGGGTAGATGAAGAATACGACAAAGTAGACCAGAATTGGAGAAGCCAGCACAAGGCCAACCTTGAGGGCTTGCCCTCGCTGCACGAGCCGCGGCGACATGGTGCGGAATTTAAACCAGATGCAAACATGACGCCGAAGGAGGCAATCTATGAGAGATTGCTAGAGTATGGGAACAGTGCTTTTCTCCCGGAGTCGGATCTTGCAGCCCCCCCTGATTGTAGGCCAGAAAAATAAAGGAGGAGCAGTTCTAGAATGCAGTAGCGCCAGCCGAGACGCACTCTGTTGTTATCTTGCTCGCGCCCTGGGCGATGGTTTCCTGCCCGTTGACCATGTTGGGGACTTCGCCCCTGAAGTAGGCGGAAACCTGTGGCCAGTATGCGATGTTGCCCGGTCCCTGGACGCTGTTCTTCAGGTTGCTCAGGAGCTCGTTGGCCAGGGCTGTCGGGAGAATGTTGTGCTGAAGGGCGTACGTGAAGCCTGTGTACCTGAACGGGAGTAGGCCGTCGGCTGTCGTGTAGACGATGGACTCGGTTGGGTTGGTGGCGAATTCCTCGAATGCGAGAGACAGGGGGAGGTTCTGAGTGTACTTGAAGATCCCCAGACCCACGCCACCTGTTTCTGAGATGCCGCCTGGAGTGGTCGGCGCCACAGCCCAGTCGTTCCATACCGCCGGCGATGCCGTCTTGTTGCCAAGGAAGAGGATTGGATATGACCAGTACACCATCATGGGCGCGTCACCCGCCTGGAAGGTCCCTGGTACGGTGGTGAACGTTGCTGTCAAGGGGTCTTCGCTGTCCTTGATGAGTTGAACGAAGTCGGAAAGCGCCCCCTGGAACATCGGAGTGTTCGTGAGGATCTTGCCGCTGCTGCTGAACATGCCTCCATAGGGTGCCGTCACGGCCCCGTACAGCGACGTGGCATTGGATGCAGTCCTCGGACCTCCGAGGAGGGTGAGGAATGTCTGAATCATGTCGTCGTCGCCTGGTCCGGTCATGAACTCCATGCCGTACTTGGCACCGTGGGCTCCGTTGAAGAAGTTGGCGATGTCAACGGTCTGCTGAAGCGTCAGAGTCTGCTTGCCTGGGTTTGGCAGTGCGTAGCCGTACTGAGCCAGGAACGCGGCTTGGTTGAGTGTGCTGTTGAAGTAGGAGGGGCGGTAGAAGAAGAGCATCGCGTCCCCGGTGTTGGGGATGGCGTACAGGTGCCCGCCAATCTGGAACGGGGCGAGCATGCTCGGAAGGAAGTCAGAATAGTTCCATGAGCTAGGGAAGTAGGTCGGGTTGTTCACGTAGGGGTTGAGGTCCAGCAGATACTGCTGAATCGAACCGATGTACCCGACGTTGGGGAAGAAGAGCACGTCGTAGGCCGACGAGTTGGCGGAGAACGCCGTCTCGTAGCTCTGGAGGGCTGTGTCGAAGGAAAGGGTGACCACCTTCACCGTGGTCCCGGGGTGGGCGGCCATGAAGTCACTTGCTATCTTGTCTAGGGCAGCGTCGTTGTACCCGGACTCGGCTGCCACCGTGATGTGGCCCGAGAGGCCGGTGCTTGTCGTCGTGCCCGTCGAGTAGAACGCTGCGAAGTAGATGCCGACACCTGCGACTAGGATTATGATAATGACTAGAACTGCTAAAGTTGTTTTCGCTATGCCTCGCAAGTCCTTGCTAGGCATGGCGGCGACCCTCGGCTGACTGCTAATAAATGTGCTGACAACCAAGCGATTTGTGGGCGGGTCCGTACAGAACTCGATGACAGTCCAGACACAAATCCCCTCGGAGTCGGAATTGAGGGAGCCGTCCGTCCCCGATAGCCGCGCTGTCTTGACCGTGGGCGCAACGCCGGGCTCAGACTTATATCACAAAGTTGAACCGGGGCTGCCATCTCTTGTCTAAACCATCGGTTTGGATTAGGGAAGCCACGGGGGTAGTGAAGAACGTCAACCCGCTCACCATGTTCTGGGCGAACATGGGAGAAGTCGGATTTGGCGGAGGATTCCTGTTTCTAAACATCATATTCGCCGGGGCTATCAGCTCGATCCCCGGGGGCTCGAACCCCGAAGAGCTGATTCCTGCCGTTGCGGTATTCACGGTTGCGGTCGCATTTGAGGCGTACATTTTCTACCACATCACCCACTCGGTCGGGAGGACGGGTGGAGACTACATTTGGCTGAGCAGGACCATAAGTCCGACCTTCGCAGGCTTCCTCATGCTTGGCTTCGTATTCACAGGGATCCCGTTCATCGCCGTGGACCTGTTCTTCCTGTTCTCGACGATGGCTCCGTCCTTCGCGATCCTCGGCCAGGTGACGAACAATGCGGGAGTGACCTCGGCAGCCACCGCACTGAACTTCTACGGTGGTAGCTTCAACGCGCCGGAGGCGATTGCGATTGGGATTGCCATAATAGCGGTGATAACGGCCATCGACGTTCTGAGGCCGTCGCTCGGGTTCAAGATCCTCGCCGCTATGGTGGCGATAGGCACCATCGCCGCGCTCGTCATGGCACTTGTGTTCCTCACTTCGGGTCCATCGGGCGTGCAGTCATCTCTCAACTCCTACCTGAACACCTACGGGCTCTACTACAACAATGGGACTGCCTTCGTCCCGGCGACCAGCATCACACAGCTCAACACCCTGACGCCGCTGGGGGGAAGTACCCCGCCATTCACGTGGCTCGGGGCTTTTCTGCTGCTCCCATTCGTTGCAATCTACATGCCCTGGATAAACAACGTGGCTGCCTTCGGTGGGGAGTTGAAAGCTATCAAGAAGTCCGCTTTGTACGCGACTTTCCTCGTAGTCCTCGTCAGTGGAGCCCTGCTCATCATATTCTCTCAGATGTACATATCGTACGTGGGCGGATCTGCAACGACCTACGGCCTGGCTCAGACGTCGTCGACTATGCTCAGCGTTGCGACAATGGTTTCGGGGAACAACCCCCTTCTCGGCTGGTTCATGAACCTTGGGTTCTCTCTCTGGTTCCTCGCATCGATTGCCCAGACTATTCTCGTCATCTCCAGGTACCTGCTTGGAATGGGCTTCGATAGGTTCATCCCCACTTGGTTCGCGAAAGTCAGCGATAGATTCCACTCGCCGGTCAACGGGCTCGTCTTCCCCGCGGTAATCGCGTCTGTAATCACCATCTTCGTCATGTACTATTCGTTCATCTCCGCCTTCACCACCACGGCCCTGGGGACAATCTACTTCGCTTGTATCGGTCTCACGGCCGTAATCTACGCGCTCAGAAAGAGGATGGACCTGAAGTGGACGGCCAACGCTCTGATCATTTCCGGTGTAATCGTTGCGGCCTTCTTCGCCGTCCTCACCGTCGAATTCTTCTACTATCCTTACTTCGGGGTGAGCCTAAACAACCTCGGGCCAGCCATCTCTGCCGGAGTGAACTACTACGCCCAGGGACTAGTCAATCAGCCCTGGGGCGGCCTTCCATGGCTGATCGTCATATTCGGGTTCTGGATAGTCGGTGCCTGCTGGTACACCATCAGGAAGAGATACCTGGCGAAGAAAGGCATCGACCTCTCTGCGACGTACAAAGAAATCCCGCCAGAGTAGCTGGCCCCGTCGGGGCCGGGCAAAGCATCGAAGTCTTCATAAGCCGTCCCGAAACCGCGGTTTGGAATTGAAGATTCTGGTGGCTGGGTTCATCACCATAGACACCATCCAGCTCCCCATGCGCCAGATAACGTCGGTGGGCGGCCCCCCGTCCTACGCAGGACTTGTGTGTTCCAGGTTCGGCTACGAGGTGACCCCCCTGACGAAGGTGGGTCCCGATTTTCCCGACGAGCAGGCAGTCTGGCTCGCGAGGAACGGGATCACGATAAGGGCACCCGACAGGAGCCCGACAAAGCCTACGACGCGGTTCAAGATTTCGCACGCGTCGGGCGCGAGAACGCTCGTCCTTGGGAGCAGGTGCGAAGACCTCAGCGCTTCTCAGATTCCCCCGGACACACGCTACAATGCCTCGCTGGTCAGCCCCCTTGCGGGGGAGGTCTCCCCGTCACTACTGACAGAGCTGTCTGCGCGCTCCGATTTCACCTTCCTTGACCCCCAGGGGTTTGTCAGGACCTTCGACAGAGATGGGCGGGTCTTGCTGGCCCCCCTCGGCGACAGAAGTATCCTCTCGAAGGTCGATGCCATAAAGATGGACAGGGCCGAGGCCGAGATGCTCACGGGCAAGTCTGACCCCCGCCAGGCCCTGGAGAAGGTGGCGTCCATAGGGGTGAGGAAGGCCATAGTGACTCAGGGGCCGGACCCCTGCCACGTTCTGGACGGCACCAGGATCTACGAGGTCCAGGTGCCCAACGCACCCGTCGTCGACACCACCGGGGCGGGGGACATACTCAGTGGGGCGACCGTCTCCTGGTACCTGAAGTCCCGGGACTTCCTTAGGAGCGCCTGCTTCGGCATAGCTGCGTCTTCGCTCTGTCTCCAGATGATCGCCCTTGCCAAGGTGGACCTGCCCATGAGCGTGGACGAAAGCGCCATGAGGCTCTTCTCGATGGCGAGCCCAGTGGCCGCCCTCTGACCTCCAAAAGCCGTGCCGAAGACCTGAATCCCAGCCTCGTAGGGGTCTTCCGCGCTTTGCTTAGCTGCGACCTAGTAGGACTTGCCGAAGTTGGCCATGTGAAGAGCGTCCTTGCCGCAGACGAGGCACTTCGCTTTCGGAGCCTTTTGGTCCAGGGGGACGTTGAGAATCTTGCCCCCGGTCTCTTCCTTCAGCCTGGCCTCGCACCCCTCATCGCCACACCATGGAATCCTCACTATGCCCCCGTGCTGGCTTAGCACACGCTTCAGTTCTGGCGCGCTCGACGCGTCGCGGGTGTTTTCTGCGAGGGCCTTGGTCGCCGACCGAAGCAGGCTCGTCTGTATGGCCTCGAGTTCCGTCGCGACCTCTTTCTCAAGGCCGTCCAGCCTGACGGTCCTCTTCCCTCCCGTGTCCCTTCGAACGAGGACCGCCTGCCTGTCCTTCAGGTCGCGGGGTCCGAATTCGATCCTGAGGGGCACCCCCTTCAGCTCCCACTCGTTGAACTTCCGCCCAGGAGTCAGGTGGTCCCGATCGTCGAAGCGGGCACGGAACCTCTCTGAGAGCTTCCCGAAGATCTTCCTCGCTTCGGATAGTACCGCCTGTTTGCTCTCGTCGTTGACTATGGGCACAAGAACGACCT
>Ga0187771_10003368_pt1 | contig 11153 bp, 14 predicted proteins | sample 0116_SJ02_MP15_1_FD_133139 | JGI IMG/M metagenome (GOLD analysis project Ga0187771, IMG submission 133139) | Tropical peat soil microbial communities from peatlands in Department of Meta, Colombia - 0116_SJ02_MP15_10_MG | ecosystem: Environmental > Terrestrial > Soil > Wetlands > Peat | place... | reverse complement strand
TTAGACATTCGCTTCAGCGTATTGCCGCGAATTCTCTAAGCGAATCCGACTGGAATCTTATCTGGTAGTTTGGATCTGACATTCGTGTGCTTTCCGCAAAGTCTTGCGAACGTCAGAATCAGGACACTACGCAGCGGCGAGTTGGCTTTCCTTGGCAACGCGCTCAAAGGCTTCCGTGGCACTCTTGATGCGGTACTGGCAGTCGTCGCCTTCCGTCGGCAGCAACCGAACGATCTCGTAGGTGCCGCTAGCTGCGGGACGCACCACATTGCTGGCGGTGAAATACACCGTCGCACCGATAGGGAACTTGTGCTTCAACACACTCTCCATCACGCAAAACAGCAAAACGCCGACCGCTTTTTGGCGACCGGCCGGCTGAAGGGGGGTGGCAATCTATAGCACGCCACAATCTCTTTTGGCCAGCTATTTGACCCCTTTAGAACCCTAGAGTTCTACCGCAATTTCAAAAAGATAACCCTCTTGAGATCGGCTCGCGCCTGCCCTCGCCACCCGCAGCAGGCGCGGGCGCACACGGCGCCAGCTGATGGTATTTAGATACAGTAAGAGCTAAGCGCCGTGGCCCAAGCTGCCATTGGGGCTGGCGTGGTCGATCGTCGCCGGCAGCTGCTTGGCGAGCACCTCGAGCACCTGATCGACCGGAATGCCGAATTTCGCCGCGAGCTGCTTCACCTCGTCGTTGCTCAGGACCTGCTTGAGCTGGTCGGCGGTTATCGGCAGGTTTTCCCCGTTGCCGAGCCAAGACGACACCTGCGCGCCGAGCCCGGACTGCTGCAGCTTCGCCACGATCGCCGACAGGCCACCCTGCGAGCCATTGCCCAGCACCTCGCTGAGAACGACCGGCACGACCGCCGCTTCCAATTGCCCCAACGCGCCCCTGATGGCCGGAGAGTTGGACAGTTCGTCGAAGAGACCCATGGTGACATCCTTTTCGTTGATCACGAAAGCAGTCGTGTCGGATGACCTGTGTACGAAAGACTAGCGCAAATTCGGCAGGCTTGATCGCGATTTCTTATCGCGATTTCCTGGCGGCTCTTGGTCGAGCGAGGCGTCAATCGTTCTCGAACCTGTCGATCACCAGCGTCTCGGCAAGCCCCTCCTCGGTCCACTGCCGGAACGCCGGCAACGCCTGCATGGTCGCCATGTAGCTCTGCACCGTTGGCGAGACCGGGATCGCATAGGTTCGCAAGCGGTGGATGACCGGGGCATACATCGCATCGGCCGCCGTGAACGGACCGAACAGGTAGAGCCCGAGGCGGCCGTAGCGGGCGCGGCAGTCGGTCCACATCTCCTCGATCCGCGCGATATCGCTCGCAGCCTCCGGCGACAGCGCCTTGGCGCGCACCGGACGGCGAAGATTCATGCCGCACTCGCGCCGCAGCGCGGCGAACGATGAGTGCATTTCCGCAGATACCGCGCGTGCATGGGCCCGCGCCGCACGCTCCGCGGGCCACAACTGAGCCCCGGGAAAGCGTTCGGCGGCATATTCGATGATGGCCAGCGAATCCCAGACGGTGACGTCACCGTCGACCAGCACGGGCACCTTGCCGGATCGGGTGTAGCGCAGGATCTTCTGCTTGTCGGCATCGCCCGTGTAGAGCGGGATCAGGACCTCGTCGAACGCTACTCCAACGGCCCGCAGCGCGACCCACGGCCGCATCGACCAGGACGAGTAGTTCTTGTTGCCGATAACGAGGGTCAGGCTCATGTCGCAATTCTCCACTGACGAGAGAAGCATCGCACGCGGCTCGCCCTTCGATCAATCGATCGGCCACGCCTCGGAGCGAGAGCGTCTACAATGGTGTGGCGCTTGCAGCCGCGGTCACGATCGGTCATGGCAATCTCATGACACGTTCCGATTCGACGCCCCCAGAGGCGCCCTTGCTCGACGACGCCATTTTGAAGATTCTGACGGGCGCCGGCGACAAGACTTTGAGCCCGCCCGATATCGCGGCCGCAATCTCGGGCGGCGGTGACTGGCATGATCTCCTGGTTCCGATCCGGCGCGCCGCCGTCAGCCTCGCGCAGCACGGCAGGATCGTGATCTACCGAAAGGGCAAACCGGTGGACCCGAACGATTTCCGCGGGGTCTACCGGCTCGGGTTGCCGCGACACGACTAGCGCGGTGGATTTGACCCTCGCTTCAATATTGCTACGAGCCCCCCTCGGTCGACTCCAAAACCCTATTGGATTCCGATAATTGTTGACGTCTCTTTGATTCCAACATTCGCGGGAGAACCTGGCGCGAAACGATGCGAGTGTTGGAAGGGGGACACGAGCCGCGACCGCGCTCAGGGTGCCGGCAAGAACTCCCGGCTTCGGCCAGCCAGGCGATACATCAGGAGCCCTGTCCACTCGTGCAGCGCGAGGTCGACGCGGGCGAGACCATCGCTGAGCCGGTCGAACGGATATGCGGCATCGATCCAGCCGCGGCTGCGCCAGTCCACAGGATAGGCCTCGACACTGAACCCGGCTGCGCGGAACGCCGCCATGGCGCGCGGCATGTGATACGCCGACGTCACCAGGAGCCAGCGTTGGCCCGGCCGGGGCACCACGAGGTCGCGGGTGAAGACGGCATTCTCGGCGGTGGTGCGTGAGCGATCCTCCAGCGTGATGCGGCCCGGCGCGACGCCGAAGCTCTCCAGCAGCCGGCCCGCGACCGGCGCCTCCGCCGCGCCGTCGGTGATCAGGTTGGCACTGCCGCCGGTATAGACGATCCGCGCATGGGGAAACTGTCGCGCAAGCAACAGCATCGCCACCACCCGCTCGGCGGAGGCGTCGAGCTCGAGCGAACCGCGCGCAGCGGTTGTGTCTGAATCGATTCCGCCGCCCAGCACGATGATGCCGTCGGGGGCCGCGCCGCTGGCCTGCCAGGCCGGAAAGCGCTCGCTCAGAGACAGCAGCAGGACATTGCCGAGCGGCGAATAGCCCGCGACCAGCAGCAGCACGGTGGCGAGCGCAACGGTTGTGACCGCGCCGCGCCTGCGGCCGGCGAGATAGAGCACGGCGGCGAGCACGAACAGCGTCGCGACCAGGTTCGACGGCAACGCGAAGAACCCGACGACCTTGGACAGGACGAAGAACATGGATCAGCCCGGCATTCGGTCAATCGGGTTGCGGACTGCGCCTCGCCGCCGCGACCTCACGCCTGGGCGGTCTGGCTCAGTCGTCCCATTGCGGCGCGAACGCGAAGTTTGTCAATCGCCCCCGCGGCGAGCCGAGCGCGAAGATTTCGTTCATCTCGCCGTCGGACAGCTCGAAGTCGAAGACATTGAGGTTTTCCGAGAGCCGCTCCACGCGCGAGGTGCGCGGGATCGCCGACACGTTCTGCTGCACCAGCCAGCGCAGACAGACCTGGGCCGCCGTTTTGCTGTGGGCCGCGCCGATCCGCGCCAGCGTCTCGTCGCCCTTCACCTTGCCCTTGGCGATCGGACTATAGGCGACAAGCGCAAGGCCATGGCGGTGACAGGCTTCGATCACCTTGGTCTGAGAGAGAAACGGATGATACTCGACCTGGTTGCAGACGAGCGGCGCCGGACAGGCGGCGACCGCCTGCTGGATCAGGGCCACCGTGAAATTCGAAAGCCCGATGTGGCGGGCATAGCCCGCCTCCCGGACCCGGGCGAGCGCCTCGAGGGTTGCCCGCAGCGGCACATGCGGGTTGGGCCAGTGCAGCAGCACGAGATCGACGAAAGCAAGGCGAAGGCGCGCCAGGCTTTCCCTGACCGAGCGCTCGAGCTCCCGCGGCGCGAAGTGGTCGGTCCAGACCTTGGTGGTGACGAACACCTCGTGCCGAGCGATGCCGGACGCCCGCAGGCCCTCGCCCACCTCGCGCTCGTTCTCGTAGACCTGCGCGGTGTCGATATGGCGGTAGCCGAGCTGGATCGCCTGGTCGACCAGCCGCGCGCAGAACCGTCCGCGCAGTTCCCAGGTGCCGAGGCCGATGAGGGGAATTCTGGCCCCATTGGCTTCCACGACATGCATGGCAACCTCCCTCGCCGGGCGATCAGGCTACCGGGGCAGCTCCGGCGAGCGCAGCAAACACCGTGTCGGGCGCGTGCGCAATCACCGCGAGCAAGGCGCGCGCCGGACCGCGCGGTGCCCGCTTGCCCTGCTCCCAGTTGCGAATGGTCTCGATCGGCACCGCAAGACGTGCGGCGAACTCCGCTTGAGTAAGGCCGAGACGGCGGCGCAGGCCGCGCACCGCGCCGGCGGGCGCGTCGCCCTCGCCATGGGAACCCACTGGAGGAACAAGCGGCACTTCGCGCCCGTCGCGCAATTCGACGATGCGGCCATCGGCCTTCAGTCGCAAACGCAACATCTTAGTACCTTGTTTCCGATCGTGTCGCTGGCTTTGCCGGGAATCACAATTGCACCATGGTGGGCCACGGCCGTTAAGGTCCGATAAAGAACGCCGCGGCACCCGGCCGGCTGGCGGCGGCACGCGCGACGAACGGCCGATTGACGGCGCCGTCGGCTTCAATCAACTAGCGGCGGCGCGGGGTCGGCCAGTTGCAGATGTTCGCCCATGCCACGCCTCAATGGTTCCGCAAATCCCATCAGCTCATCGTCAGAGCATCCGTTCCCAGCAGGCCTTGCGAATAATGCTGGAGTCGAAAGCAGCCAGCTAAACTCATGTCGATCAATGAGTTTTGGATCGGACGGGAGCCCGCGGCAGGTGGTTCCACTCAACGATTGAAGAGGAGACTTGCCCAAGTTGAGCGACATCGTGCAATGACGAAATCGGCCAAGGCCGCGCGCCGATCTCTCCCGATCAGAATCTTCCTGTCGATGCTGCGTGTGCTTGCCGCAGTCGGCGCGCTGGTCGCCACCCGCGCGGTCGCCGCCGATTGTCCGCGGCCCGATACGCTCGGGACGTCGCGAATCCTGCCGGTGGAGGTGAAGTCCTCGCCGCGGGTCGGGCTGAAGAGCTTTCCGCAGACTCTGCCGCTTCGCGACAAGGAGGTCGTCCTCACCTTCGACGACGGCCCCAATCCTCCCACCACCCGGCGCGTGCTGGCAGCGCTGGCCCACGAATGCGTTCGCGCCACGTTTTTCGTGATCGGCCAAAGCGCGGCCGCCCATCCGGACCTCATCAAGGCGATGGCGGCAGCCGGGCACACCATCGGGCACCACACATGGTCGCACCCCAATCTCGCGCGGGTGTCCGAAAGCGAGGCCAAGGCCAACATCGCGCGCGGCATCGCCGCCGACGATGGTGCCCTGTACGGTCCGGGCAGCGCGAGGCCGCCGGCAGCTTTCTTCCGCTTTCCCTATTTCGCCTCGACGCCGGCGTTGCTCAACGACCTCGAGGCGCAGGGCCTCGTGGTATTCGGCGCCGACCTGTGGGCGAGCGACTGGAACGAGATGTCGCCGGCCCAGGAACTCGACCTCGTCGCCAAGCGACTGCAAGTGGCCGGCAGAGGTATCATCCTATTCCACGACAGCAAGGCGCGCACCGCCGCTATGCTGCCGGATTTCCTGCGTCTTTTGCGGGACAATGGCTATCATGTGGTCCATGTTGTTCCAAAGGCCGGGCAGGACGGGAGCTGAACCCATTCCACCGTTCGACCGACGACTGGAACGGTTAAGTTTTCGTTCACGGGACGGGCGCTAGGGTCCCGAGGTTGAAGTTTGCTCGATGATGCTGTGAGTGGGACCTGTGTGATGATGGCAGTTGCGCCAGTCGCGGATCGCCCAGGGCGAAGGAGCGCCAGACTGTTCTTGGCTGCGACCTGCGCCGTGGGAATAGCGATTGCGCTCGTCGCACCCGTTCATGCCGCCACCGATTGCGCTGGCAATCCCAATGCGCTCGGCACCTCGCGCGTGCTGGTGGTCGACCCGACCGAACATCCCCGGATCGGGACCATGCAATATGGCCAAACGCTGCCGCTGAAGGATCACGAAGTGGTCCTGACGTTCGACGATGGCCCGCTGCCCTCGAAGAGCAACAAGGTTCTCGACGCGCTGGCGGCCGAGTGCGTCAGGGCTACCTTCTTTATCATCGGCAAGATGGCGACCGCATACCCCCAGGGCGTGCGCAAGCTGCGTGAGGCAGGCCACACCATCGGCACCCACAGCGAGGACCATCCGCTGAGCTTCAACCGCATGCCGGTGGAACGCGCGATGCAGGAGATCAACGACGGCATCGCTCATACGACCTCTGCGCTCGGCGATCCCAATGCGGTTGCACCGTTCTTCCGGATCCCGGGACTTCTGCGCGCCGATGGCGTCGAAGAGTACCTCGCCTCCCGCGGCATCATGGCCTGGAGCGCTGATTTTCCCGCCGACGACTGGCGCCCGATCACCTCCGCCCAGGTGCTCCACCTTGCCCTGTCCCGCCTCGAGGCCAAGGGCAAGGGTATCCTGCTGCTCCACGACATCCAGGCCCGCACCGCGGCGATGCTGCCGACCCTTCTGCGGGAGCTGAAGGCGCGCGGCTACCACATCGTCCACGTGGTGCCGGCGACGCCCGAGCGGCCGAAGACGGCGACGGAACCGCGCGACTGGCTGATGCATCCGGATGCCGCGGTCGCGGCGGCTTGGCCGACGATCCCGCAATTTGCCTATGCCCAGACGGCGGTGCTGGCGGCTCCCGATGTCATCAATGCCAGCCTCGTCCTCGCCGCGCCGCAGGCCGAGCTCAACGGCCTCGCCCATCACGGCCGCGCCGATCGCTCCTCTCGCTTCGCCGCCGATACGGTGCCGCTGCCGCCGGAGCCGCTGTGGCCGCGGCCTTCTGTCGCCCCGGCGCCCGGGGCCGATCGGTTGCCGGCCCCCGACAAGACCATTTTCAGCCTGCAGGGCGCCGAGCCGCGCCTGGCCGGCGGCCACAGCCTGCACGCCCAGCTCGTCGAACCGCGCGCCACCCCCGCCGCGGCGACACAGATGGAAGCGCTCGCCACCCCGGCCGTCTCCGTGCGCCGACGGCTACCGGGGAGCTCGCCGATGCTGCCGAGCGGTCTGCAGCGCAGCCGCCTTGCGCCGAGCTAGCTGAACCCTGCGGCGTCCCATGCCCTAGCTGGTCGTAATAATCTTGGCGAGGCACAAAAGGACGATCAGGCAGAGAAACAACAGGTCGATATAGGACTTGATCTCGCCGTGACGTCGCAGCTGCCCGACCTCGCCGATGATCTGCTTGCGTGCGCCATCCGCGCCCACCGCGGCGGCCAGGCGCCGCGACTCCATCTCGAGCTTCTCGACGCGCTGGTAGAAATAGAACGACCGTAGCGCCGACACCGTTCGCATCGCCGCGTAGACCAGAACCAGCACCGCGACGACCGCGCGCTGCTGGTATTTTTCGAGAAAGTTCAGGCTGAAATAGACCATCGCCAGGAACAGGAAGTTCGAGACGAACCGGTAGGCGTAGCTCAGAAGTACCAGCATGGATCTCCGATCAAGCTTTGACGTCCCCACCCGCGGGACCAGCGGCGCGCTCTACTGCAACCCTGCCATGTGGGGATAGCTTGTTTACTACCCTTGATTTTATTTTCACGACCTCGGCCGCGTCCCCGAATCGGGCAATATTCTAACCGACCCGACGTGGCGGTTGGCTGACAGCGCGACTTTTTTTCGATGTCGGACCGCAGCCGATCGGTGGCGGTCACGAGTGTCTGGACTGGACGGAAGGACACGAGAATGCGGAGCACCGCGGCCGGAAGCGGTTTTCGATTGGCGCCGATGGGCGCGGCCCGTGGATCAGCTCCGCCAGACCGACCCGCCGCCAGGGCGCGGGAGCGCCCGCTGCTCACGACGCCGCAAACCCCTCAACGCGTCCAAGGCCATCGCGTGGAAGCCTTGCCAACACGTTGCTTTCTGAATTGGTGCGGTCGAAAGGACTCGAACCTTCACGATTTTACTCACTGCCACCTCAAGGCAGCGCGTCTACCAATTCCGCCACGACCGCGATGGCGGGGGAATATCAGACGATTCCGGGCGGATCAAGGCGCGGCGCACACAACGCTGGCCCCAAACCCGCCCTGCGGATCCGGCCGCCGCGGTGCCTCCCGGGCCGGGTCCGGCCACCCGGAACGCGCGCTCCGGCCGCCATCCCCTGCCGCAGCTCACTTCTTCGCGTATCACTTCTTCACGTAGGGGCAGCCACCCTCGGCGAGCGGGCGAAACGCGTCGTCGCCCGGGACGGTTTCGAGATACTCGTAGAGGTCCCACTTGCCCCTGGATTCCTCGGGCTTCTTGATCCGCATCAGGTACATGTCGTGCACCATGCGGCCGTCCTCCCGCACCTTGCCGCCCTGGGCGAAGAAATCCTCGACCGGCATCTTGCGCATCTCGGCGATCACCGTTTCGGCGTCGGTCGAGCCGGTCGCGGCCACCGCCTTGAAGTAATGCCGGAGCGCGGAATTGACCCCGGCCTGATAGGCGGTCGGCATGGCGCCGTGGCGCTTGAAGAACTCCTGCGCGAACGCGCGGGTCTGCTCCGTGCGGTCCCAGTAGAACGACTCGGTGAACAACAGGTCGTGGGCGTGGGCAAGACCGAGCGCCGGGACGTCCGTCAGCGTCACCTGCAGCGCCACGATCTGGGTGCCGTCGTCGCGGATGCCGAACTCGTCGGCCTGGGCGACGGCGTTGCGGAAGTCCGCGCCGGCATTGGCGAGCGCAAGGATCTTCGGCTTCGCGGCCTGCGCCTGCAGCAGGAAGGACGAGAAGTCGGCGGTCCCGAACGGATGCTTGACCGAGCCGAGCACCTCGCCGCCCGCGGCGGTCACCGCCTTGGCGGCGTCGCGCTGGAGCGCGTTGCCGAAGGCATAGTCCGCGGTCAGGAAATACCAGGAATTGCCGCCGCGCCTGACGACGGCCTTCGCCGTGGCGTTGGACGAGGCGTAGGTGTCGTAGGTCCACTGGACGCTGGTCGGCGAGCATTGCGCGCCGGTGAGATCCGACGATCCCGAGCCCGAGATCAGGAACAGCTTCTTGCGCTCGCGCGTCAGGTTCTGGATCGCCAGCGCGACGGCCGAATTCACCCCCTCGGCGACCACGTCCACGTGCTTGTTGTCGATCCACTCGCGCACGATGGCGGTGGCGATGTCGGGCTTGTTCTGGTGATCGGCGGAGATGATTTCGATCCTGCGGCCCGCCACCACGTTGCCGATCTCTTCCGCCGCCATTTGCGCGGCGATCACCGACCCCGGGCCGTTGCCGTCGGCATATTGTCCGCTCATGTCGGTGATGACGCCGACGCGCAGCCCGCCCTGCTCCGCATGCGCCGCAGCCGCTGCGATGGTCGCGGCGACCCACGCCGCCGCAACGCGATATCCGAACCCCATGAAGCGTTTTCCCCCGTCGCCGCGTACCGAACCCTGCTTGTCGAAGCGGCGCGACATTCAAGTGCGGACCGGCGCGACACAAGACCGGCGGAGGCGGAGCAGGCTTGCACGCATGCAGGCCATCGGCGCTGGCGCGCGACGATGCCGCGTGACGACAGCGCACTGTCGAGGCAGTATCCCGCGTGAAGGAATTTGGCCGATGGAATAACCGCCGAAGCGGTCAGCGCCAGGTGATCAGCGCGTGGCGGGCGATCGCGGCAGCATCTGCTTGACCTCGACCGCGATCCGGTTGCGGTTGACCACGACCACCCCGCTTGCGATAGGGAGGTTGTTGGCCAACACCTTCACCTCGTCCTGCTCGGTGGCGTCGAGTTCGATGATGGCCCCGCGGCTCAGCCGCATGACCTGGTGGATCGGCATTGAGGTCGTGCCGAGCACGACCATGAGATCGACCGAGACTTTATCGAGTGTGGGCACCGTTGAACCCGGATTCGCGGACCATACGTAGCCCGACATCACCACGCCCATGGTTAGCCAATGGTTAACAGCCGTTCAGATCTCGAGGTGACCGATCTGCGCGCCGCCAGCGGCGGCGAAATCGAGTGGCGCGTCAGCGAGGCCCCCGTCCCCTATCCGGAGGCACTCGCCGCCATGGAGGCGCGCGTCGCCGCGATCGCCGCCGGCGAGGCTCCGGAATTGGTCTGGCTGCTGGAACATCCCCCGCTCTACACCTCGGGAACGAGCGCGCAGCCGCAGGACCTGCTCGACCCGCGTTTTCCGGTCTATTCGGCCGGCCGCGGCGGCCAGTTCACCTATCATGGGCCGGGGCAGCGGGTGGTGTACATCATGCTGGACTTGAAACGCCGCAAGCCGGACATTCGCGCCTATGTCGCCGGCCTCGAGCGGCTGATCATCGCGACGCTCGACGCCTTTAACGTTCGCGGACAGCAGCGGGAGGACCGGGTCGGGGTCTGGGTGGCCCGCGCCGACAAGGGGCCGGGCTTTGAGGACAAGATCGCCGCGATCGGCGTGCGGGTGAAGCGCTGGGTCACGTTTCACGGCCTCGCCATCAATGTGGAGCCCGACCTGCGCCACTTCTCCGGCATCGTGCCCTGTGGGGTCGTCGATCCCCGCTACGGCGTGACCAGCCTGGTCGACCTCGGCCTGCCGGTGACGCTCACCGACGTCGATGTCGCGTTCAAGCGCGCCTTCGAGGACATCTTTGGGCCGGTCACACGCGCGAACGCCACCGGCTGACGCGGCTGCCTTAGTTTCCCTCAGAGCGTCGCCAGCGCCGCGAACACTTCGCCGAGCGGCCGCAGCCGCAGCAAGTCGGCGACGGCCGGCTGATCGTCGAGCGCATCGACGCGCGCCATCGACGGTCCCCGCCGACACGCGGCGATCATGACCGCGACGGCGCTCGACGGGCCGGCGATCACGGCCTCGACCGTACCGTCGCGGCGGTTGCGCACCCAGCCCTCGACGCCGTGGGTCTCGGCGGCCGCGACGACGAAGGCGCGATAGCCGACACCCTGCACGCGCCCACGCACGGTGACATGACGAATGGTGACGTGAGCAGAATCAGCGGTCATGGCTCCGCTCCTTCCTGCAATTTTGCTCAGCGCTTCAGGCCGAACACCTCGGCCATGCGGGCCTTCATCACTTCGTCGCGCGTCACCCGCGCGGTGAGAGTCGCCGCCGGCAGCCCCGGCAGATCCTTCGGCCGCACACCGTCGCGCAACGCCTTCAGCGTCGCATGGACCGCCTGGGTCGCCGCGGCGATCGGGGCATGCCCCTGGTTGGCGATCCGCACCCGCTGCGCCAGCAGGAAGGCATCGTCGTCGAGGTCGC
>Ga0187771_10003367_pt1 | contig 11154 bp, 7 predicted proteins | sample 0116_SJ02_MP15_1_FD_133139 | JGI IMG/M metagenome (GOLD analysis project Ga0187771, IMG submission 133139) | Tropical peat soil microbial communities from peatlands in Department of Meta, Colombia - 0116_SJ02_MP15_10_MG | ecosystem: Environmental > Terrestrial > Soil > Wetlands > Peat | place... | reverse complement strand
TCGGCGGGCTTGTTGACGCGGCCGTGCGAAATATCGGCCACGTGCAGCATGCCATCGATGCCGCCGATATCGATGAAGGCGCCGTAATCGAGCAGGCTGCGCACGGTGCCGTGCACCACCATGCCCGGCTGCAGGCTGTGGAGCTTCTCCTCTTTCGATTTGGCGCGCTCTTCCTCGAGAACCACGCGGCGATCGACCACCACGTCTTCCTTCTCGGTATCGAGCTTGATGACGCGGCACTTGATTTCCTGGCCCACCAGGGTCTGCATCTCCGGCACGTCGCGCGCGCCGGAGCGCGAAGCCGGCATGAAGGCCCGCACGCCCACATCGACCGAAAGGCCGCCTTTGATGACCGCGGTGACCGTACCCGAAATCGTCAGCTTCTCCTCGAAGGCCTTCGTAAGGCCGGACCAGTCCTTGGGACGCTCGATGTGGATCAGCGAGAGTTCGTAATACCCTTCGTCATTGCGGCCTTTGACGGCGACCTTGATGACGTCCCCCGGCTTGACCGGGATGGGGCCGTGTTCATCGCGCAGAGTCGAAAGGGGCATGATGCCCTCCGTCTTCTGGCCGATGTCGAAGTACACGTTCTCTTCGTTGACCGCGACGACCGTGGCTTCGCGGCTTTCGCCGGGAGCGGTATCGTGCACGTGCGACTGTTCGAACTGGTTGAGAATGTCAGCGAAAGAGCTCTCCGCCTCAGGCGAAGTCTGCTTTTCGTCTTCGCGAGCGTCTTCCTCGCGAAGCGACGAAATAGGGTTGGGCATGGGGATGACGTTTTCTATTGTGGCATACGCGTTTTGGCCTTTATTCAGCGCGGCGAGAACAATTCCCCGGGCCTCGCGCACGATCTGCTCCAGACCCTGCTGGCTGCGGAAGCTTTCGGCGTACAGCTTATAGATATCTTCGGTTCCGGATGGCCGCGCGGCGAACCATCCGCCGGCGGTCGAGACCTTGAGACCGCCGATGGGTGCGTGGTTGCCGGGGGCTTCGGTGAGGCGTCCCGTGATCGGTTCCCCGGCCAGTTCCGTGGCGGTGACGGCTTCGGGCGAAAGCTTCGCGAGGGCCTTCTTCTGTTCCGGGGCGGCCGGGGCGTCGATGCGGGTGTAGAAGGAAACGCCGAACTCCTGCGTCAGTTCCTGATAGCGGACACCGGGGTCCTTGCCGGTCCGCGCGCGGATTTCGGCGGCGAGCAGGCCGAGGATGATGCCGTCTTTATCGGTGGTCCAGACTTTTCCGTTACGCCGCAGGAAACTGGCGCCGGCGCTCTCTTCGCCGCCGAAGCAGCAGGTGCCGTCGTAGAGACCGGGCGCGAACCATTTGAATCCGACGGGAACTTCGAGCAGCCGGCGGCCGAGAGCTGCCACGATGCGGTCGATGATGGCGCTGCTGACCAGTGTCTTGCCGACGGCCGCACTCGCGGCCCACTCCGGCCGGTGCGTGAGCAGATAATCGATCGCGACCGCCAGATAGTGGTTCGGATTGAGCAGGCCGGAGGAGCGGGTGACGATGCCGTGGCGATCGGCATCGGTGTCGTTCCCCCAGGCGACGTCGAACCGGTCTTTCAGCTCGACGAGGCTCGCCATCGCGTACGGACTCGAGCAGTCCATGCGGATCTTGCCATCGTGATCCACCGTCATGAAGCCGAACTGCGGATCGAGCGTCTGGTTGACGACGGTGAGGTTCAGGCCGTAGCGATCGGCAATCGGCTGCCAGTAGTAAAGAGACGCGCCGCCCAGAGGATCGACCCCGATGGCGATGCCGGAAGCGCGAATCGCTTCCATGTCGATGACGCTGGCGAGATCCTCCACGTACGGCGTGATGAGATCGCGTTCTTCGGCCACGGGATTCGCCACGCGTTTGACGCCGCGGTTGCCTTCGCGCAGCAGTTCATTGGCGCGTTTCTGAATCGCGCCGGTGATTTCGGTATCGGCCGGACCGCCGTTCGGAGGGTTGTACTTGAAGCCGCCGTCCTGCGGAGGATTATGCGACGGCGTGATCACGATGCCATCCGCAACCGGATTGGTCAGGATGGCGTGCGAGATGACCGGCGTCGGCGTGAAACCGTTGTTTTGCGCGACGATGGCGCGCACGCCGTTCGCCGCGAGAACTTCGAGCGCGGTACGCTCGGCCGGGCTCGAAACCGCATGCGTGTCCTTGCCCAGAAACAGCGGGCCCGTGATTCCCTGCGCCGCGCGGTGCTCGCAGATGGCCTGGGTGATGGCGAGGATGTGGCCTTCGTTGAACGTGCCGTCGAACGGCGTGCCCCGATGTCCGCTGGTGCCGAAGCTCACGGCCCCGGTCGCGTCCGCATAGTACGCTTTTTCGAGCTGCGCGACGTCGATGAGAAGGCTCCTGGGTGCGGGCTTCCCCGCCAGTGGATCGAGTGGCATGGCTATTGGATCGTCGTTTCCTTATCCGGCTTTTCATTCGGAGCGCGCAGCGTGATGGGCGGGAAATAGACGCCCTTCAGTTCGCGCTTCCACCAGTTACCGGTCTGGCGGCGTTCGTCGTAGCTGGTGAAGCGGTAGTCGTACACCATGGCGCGCATGAACCTCGGCGGCTTGTCGGGGAACGGGTTGTGCTCCATCAGCTCGAGCACCGGCTGATCTCCCTGCAGCAGGCGCGTCATGAACCTGACGAGCCACGGATTTTCCCGCCAGTTGCCGAGCGCGGCAAACCACATCTGCCAGTCGAGGCGCGGCTGATCCGGCGCCACCCAGACGGGCGGACGGTTCAGCGGGCCGGGCTTGTATTTGAACGTGTACGGCTGCCAGTCGAGGGCGTCGTTCGAACCTTCGATCGAGATCTCCGGGCGCGAAGTGGTCATCACGGCGAAAAGCCCGTAGCTGTTCACAATCCCCAGATTGGAGGCGTGCGAAGCCAGGTATGCGACCGGTTCCGGAGCCTGAATGCCGAGCATTTTCCCCACCTGCGACAGCGACAAGGTCAAGATAGAGACGACCAGCGCCGCCGTGACGTAACGGTTGGAACGCGGCACTTTCGGCGGCGCGCCGCGGCGGGAAAGCAATTTCGCCGATTTGGGCAACTGCGCGGCGGGCAGAAAGGCGTCATCGAAGAGAAACAGGCAGAGCACGATGGTGAGCAGGTTAAAGAAGTTGTAATTGCCGGTCAGAATGATCATCAGCTGCAGCGCGATGGTGCCGAAGGCCGCAACCTGCTTGAGGCGCCGCGGCCCGAACATCAGGAACGGCAGCACCAGCTCCACCACAAACATAAAGAGAACGGAAGCTTTCTGGAACCACATGGGCAACTGCGCCATGTACCAGGCGACGGGCGTGGGCAGCGGCTGCGTCCAGTAGTGGTACGACAGTGCCGTGAGATTGCGCCATGAAGGATCGTGACTGACGAGCTTCGCCACGCCGGACTGGAACATGAGGCGGGCGAGAAGGAACTGGAACAGAAAAATGCGCGCGCGCGAAAACGGCTTGAGGAAGATGGTGAGAAAGCCGGCTTCGAGCAGCAGAAAATCCCACTGAAAACTGGTGAAGAGCTGGCCGCCGGTGACGATCGACAGGTAATAGATAAAGAGCACCACGAAGGCGGCCTTCTGGCCTCCGGTATGCGGACGGCCGATGGCGGTGACGAAAGCCAGCACCGCGCCGCCGTAGCCGAGAAACTGAAAGGCGAAATCGCTGTTGATCCACCAGAAGAGCGTCGGGGCGACGAAGATGGAGCCGGAGCCGAACTGGCGGTCGACCAGCGGCAGGAAATCCATCAGCGGTTCGATGCCTTTGTCGCCGATCAGCGGAATGAGCTGACGCGCGATGGAAATGAACGCGATCATGTAGATCAGCGCGATGGCGCGCGCAAACAGGGACGACGCGCGCTCGTAGGTCGACGGCTTGACGTGATTGCCCCAGAGCAGGCGCGTGACCTTGTAGCCGGGATTGCGATTGGCGGCGACGAGGCGGTAGAGGAATTCGAAGAATCCCGGCAGCAGCGCGTAGATGCGCGGCCAGAAGCCGCCCTTCAGCCGGAAGACAGCTTCCGCGCCGCTATAGCGCCGGCCGTCTTCGAAAAGCTGAACGGCTTTGCGGAAGTCCTCGCTGGGGACTTCGGGGAAGCGCTGGGCATCCGATTGATACGGAACGTATTCGACGGAGTCGCCGGTCAGCGCCTGCCAGTAGCCGACCCAGAGCCGGCAGAAACCGCAGTCGCCATCGTAAACGAGAGTTCGGGGCACTACATCAAAGCTTACTGTGCCCGCGTCGCTTTATCCTTTACGCGGCTTCTTCGGAACGAAGGCGAGGAAGCGGCGCGGGTTATCCACCATGATGGTATGCAACTGCTCGTCGGTCGCGCCGGCGGCTTTTACCTTGGGAACGAAGACAGTCAGGGTCTTGGCGTAGCCCGGACCCTTGCCGGCTTTGGTCTGCGCGAAGCCGGAAAGATCGGCGGAGAACATCAGGTTCTTTTCGTAGCCGGCTTCGAGCAGCGCCATCACCATGGGAACCTGCTGCTGATCGCCGGGCCCACCCTGGCGGTCGAAGCCGATGAACGCGCCGCGGCGGCAGATTTCCCTCTGGATCGCAACCTTCGGATCCACCAGATTGCCCAGGTGACCGATGACGATGCGATCCGGTTTGACTCCGGCATCCATCAGAATGTCGAGCTGTTCGAGCGCGCTCTTGCCGGGGATGCCGGTGTGGGTGAAGATGCCCATGTTGGTCGCGAGCTGCGCCTTGCCGATGGCGCGGAAAACCTTGCGCTCGGTGGCGGTGATGTAGTCCCACGAACCGATTTCGCCGAAGACGCCGACGGGGTCGGTATCGACCTGCTTCATGATGGACTGATAAATCTGTTCTTCGCTCATCGTGTCCAGTTCCTTCGGGTAGAAGGGCTGGGTATAGAAACCGGCGCCGGCCACGATGGGCAGGCCGGACTTCTGCGAAATCTGCTTGAGGAAGTTGATGTCGCGGCCCATATCGGGGTGGCCGCCATCGACGATACAGGCGATGCCTTCGCTCTTCGCCGCGCTCATCTCGTTCGACATGAGATCGACGTCGCGCATGAAGAAGGTCGCGCCTTCGGGCTGCGTGGCCGGCGGATTGGCATTGGCACGGCCCGCGCCGGCAGGCGGAGCGTTGGGAGAAAGCTCGCCGCTCTGGATTCTGGTCTCGCGGGAATAGTTGTTCCAACGCGGCATGAAATCGGCCGGGAACGACATGTGTTCATGGAAGAGCGTCGCGCCGCCGGCCAGTTCTTCGGGCGCGTAGTCCTTCAGAACGGTACGGATGATGGCGCCTTTGGGGAACGTGGGCGCGTCGGCGGAGGCAAAGCGGGGCAGCGCGGCCGTCGCGGCGCTGAGGCCCATCAGCTTGAGGGAGTCTCTTCTGGTGATCATGGCGTTGGTTCGTCCTTATAGACGATACATCAGAATGCCGGCCGCGGCACGTGCTGTCAGCAGACGGGCGCGGTATTCCAGCCGAACCGCCCGGCGAGCCATTCGCGGATCTCCCGCAGATCGGCGTCGAGGCCGGCGGGTTCTTCATCGAGCAGCCAGAACAGATTTTCCGCGGCGATCCCGCATGCGGCCTGCGCGTCTTTGCGGTGCCCGGCGGCAAGCACGGCGTTCCACGCGATGATGCAGGTGACCGGGTCTCTCATCCCCAGATGGGCGCGTGCGTCTTCGAGCGCGTGGCGGCTCAGCGCTTCTGCCTGCTCGCGGCGCCCCATGCGGTGGAGCACGATCGCCAGATCGCCCCGCGCGGCCAGCGAATCGGGATGGAACGGGCCGCCGGCGCGAACACGGCGCTCCAGCACCTCCTCCAGAATGCGGCTCGCCGGCTCGAACTGCCCGTGTTCGAAGAAGATTTTCCAGACGAGGTCGAGCAGATCGGCGAGCTGCGAATCGGCATCCTCCGGGAGCGATTGAACGGTCTGGTCCAGCAGTTCGAGGGCGCGGCCGGCATCCCCCTGCCGCCACCACGCCAGCGCGAGGCGTTCGGCCACTGCGAGCACCAGCGGATGGTGCGGACCGAAGCGGTCCTGATAAGAATCGAGGGCGCCACGGAGCACTTCGATCTCGGGCGCTTCGCCGGCGTCCGGAGCGGTGAGGAACGGGATCACACCGAAGTAAAGTATAACTTACGTTGACAATTGAAAGCGTAGAGACTCAGACGGCGGCCATCTGGCGTGCGAGGGCGCGGTGCGCGCGGGCCGACGCGGGGTCGCCGAGATGCTTGCGCAGCAGGCGGGCGAGGAGCCAGTGTGCTTCGGGGAAGTGGGGATTGAAAGAGATGGCCGCGCGGAGGGCTTCGGCGGCGCGCGCGTATTCCTTCAGTCCGGCGAGCGCCCTGGCGAGCAGATAGTGCGGCTCCGGATCGTGATGTGCTCTTTCGACCGCCTCGAGAGCCGACCGGACCGCGGCCTCATACTCGCCTCTCGCCAGCGCGACGCGCGCCAGCATGGCGTGCGCGCGGGCATTATCCGGATCGAGCGCCAGCACGGCCTGGCAAATCCGCTTCGCTTCGCGCCAGCGGCGCTGGCGCAGGCAGAGATCGGCCGCGGCGAGCGAACGGCCGTCAACCAGAGCGCCCGCATCCCGGTAGCGGGATTCTTCGATCAGCAGCTGCGCCTCGAGGAAATCGATCCCTGGCAGTTCGGCGGCAATGCGCCGCATTTCCTCGCGCAGCTTCAGCGCCTGGCAGGAAGCGAACAGGCGGAGCGCGAAGCGGCGGTCGGAGGGGTCTTCCGCACGCAGCGCGGTGAGGATCTCGCAGGCCTCCCGGTGTCTGGCGGCATGCTGATACGATTCGGCGAGATTGAAGCGCAGTTCGCGGATGGCCTTGCGCACGGCCGTGTCGCGATCTTCATCGGGCGGCTCCACGTAGCCGAGGGCAACCATCTGTTCGAGCAGATCGTGCGCGCCGGCGGGATCGTACTGCATGCCGGGCGGATGCCTGCCATCGGCGCCCGGCACATGGTCCCAGCTCGGGATGAACGCGGGGGCCGGAGGATCGGTAAAGGCCCGCGTCAGAACCTTGCCATCCATGTCTTCGCCCACGGGCAATCCGTACATCGTCAGGATGGTCGGGAGGATGTCCAGAATGGAGGCGCCGCGCAGTTTCTCGCCGGGTTTGATGGCGGGACCCGCCAGCGCGAGAATGCCGAGATCGCGGTGCTCGACCGCGGGACCGGCGGGAACGGCGGGAATGGACATGGGCCGCAGGTGATCCGGATGAAAACCGTGATCGGCCATGAGAATCACGGTGGCGCCCTGGCCGGCTTTTTCAAGAAGCGCACCGAGCACGCGGTCGTGGAACTGATAGGCCATCGAGACGACCTCGCGGTAGAGCTCGAAATCGCGTTCCGGAATCCACGGCTGGCGCGGCGGATGGTACCGCATGAAGCCGTGGCTGAAGTGATCGATGGAATCGAAGTAAACGGCGAAGAAGTCCCATGGCTCGTGCTCGAGCAGCCAGAGCGCAACCGATTGCATGCTGATGCATTCGGCAAGCGTGCGCATGAGCGTGCCGGGACGCAGGTCCTTGTCCTGATCGATTTCTCTCGCCAGGGGAACGAAGGGCTCGACCATTTCCGGCGTGAGAAGGTCCGGGTGCAGGCGGAGCCCGGCGAGCGTCCAGCCGAGTTCCGGCGGATGAACGGAACCCGGCACGAGCGGCCAGCCTTCGTCGACCGGCCCGTCGGCACGATGGAAATGATCCGAGACCATGACGCCGTCGATCGGTTCGGCCGGATGGCTGGGCCACCAGCCAAGGACGATGCTGCGCAGGCCGCTCTGGCTGAGGATGTTCCAGACAGCCTTCGTGGTGCGCGAGCGGTTGCTGACCGGCCGCACATCGCGCGCGTCGCTCGTGGGTTCGAAGAATCCATGGATGCCATGCTTGAAGGGCCGCTTGCCCGTGGCGATGGAGGTCCAGAGCATCGGTGAGAGCGGAGGATGGAGCGTCGCGACGTGGCCTGCCGCGCCTTCGCGTGCCAGCCGCGCGACATTCGGCATCCTGCCCGCGGCCATCAGAGGATGGATGACTTTCCAGTCCGCGGCGTCCCAGCCGATGAGAAGAACTTTCCTGCGGGTCAATTCGGGTATCGCAGCCGGGGATGGTGCCGCTTGCCTTTCCTGTGCACCGCGTAGGAGCCGCCGCCCGTGCCGCCTCCTCCCACCGTGCCTCCCATGGTCCCGCTGAGAAACGATCCGCCGAAGGTCGGAACGAATCCGCCGCCTGTACCCGGCTGGTTCACAACGGTGCCACCTCCGCCCGCGTAGCTGGCGAGCGGGAACACGGCGACATTCGGGGTGGTCATGCCGCCCACCAGCGCCTGAATGGGAACCGATCCTTCGCCAAGGCCCGGAGGCACGGTGAAATTGATCTGCACGACGCCGGCGCTCGAGAGACCAGCGAAGGTCGTGGGAACCACGACGCCATTGATGTACAGAGTCACCGGGTTGTTGAGTGGAGCCGCGCCGGAAAAAACCTGGCCGGCGGGCACCGCGGGTGTCGTCGGCCCGAAGCCGACGCCATAGATCTCGACTGAATCGCCCGCTTCCGCAGGCGTATTGGGGAAGCCGAACGACTTCACGCCCGGGCCGAGAATGTCGTAGCTGCCGTTCCCGTAAGCGCCAGTGCCATTGGGGCGGAGAATGATGCCGCTGACGAAGTGCGGCACCGCGTCCTGCTGGCCGATCAGACTGAACGCCGGGGCGAACTCGCTCAGCGTCACGGTTACGGTGGTGGATCCGGCCGGCGTTGCAACCACTACCGGTACGGTCCCCGTCGCAGTATCGTCCGGCGCCTGCAGGTTGATCTGGCCGGGGCTCACGAACATCAGGTAAGCGGGTTTGTTGTTGATGGTGACGCTCGTGCCGCCGAGGGTCACGGGGAAATCGCCGTTCCAGTTGAAGGTTCCGGTTGCCAGACCGGTGCCGTAGATCGTGACCCACTCGCCGGGCTGGATGGTTCCGGCCCTGCCGAAGATGGGAGCGATGCCGCCCGGCGCAATGGCGGGCGCAGCCGTCTGGTCGGAGGCTTTCAGGATCGCCTGCCTCGCTCGTTCGATGAGCGGATTGCCACGCGAGCTGGCGGCATTCCGATGAGCCGGCAGGACACTGGCGGCGGGCTCGGCGAGGGCAGGGTCCGCGTCCGCCGCGAGCAGCGGCGCGCCATGGCTCATCGCCAGCGCGGAACCTGTTACCGCGGCATAGAGACGCCAGTTGGCGCTGGCATGTTTGAGGACGTCCCGGAGCGGAGAGGCGCGCAGGCTAGAGAAGTAGGCTTCGAGGCGGGCTTCCAGCTCCGGAGTGTAGGGTGGATCCGGCATCAGCCTTCTTCCGACTCGATCATCTCACGGATTGTCGCCATTGAAGCTACTGTGCGGACAGGAGTATTCGATCCGGCACACCTGTATTTCGGGTAACTTCTCCGTATTCCGGCGCCAGGCCGGGACCTCATGGCCATTACCGGTTAAGCTATATCGAGGAGAAAATGCCATGCACCTTACTCAACGAGTTTTGATATCCGCGATCGCGATCAGCGCGCTCGCTCTGGCTCAGGCGCCCGGCGGCGGACGCGGTGCGGCTCCGGCACGCGTCGTGCTTTCCGTCACGTCCCCCGCATTCCCGGATGGCGGCGAAGTGCCGATGCACAATGCCGGCCGCGGAGACAACAAATCGCCCGCCTTCGAATTCCACTGGAGCACCGGAAACACGCCCGCTTCGCCGCCGAGTGAACTGCAGAGCTACGCGGTGATTTTCCACGATGTGGAGAATTCCAGCAACAAGACGACGGTCGACACGCTGCACTGGACTGCCTTCAACATTCCCGGCACCGCCACGGGTCTGCCGGAAGGCCTCGGTCCCGACAAGCTGGCCGATGGCACGCAGAATGGCCCCGGCATCAATGCCCGCACCGGTCATCCGTCGTACTTCGGACCCGGCGCCGGCCCCGGCCCGTTCCATCACTACGTGTTCGAGTTCTACGCGCTCGATACGAAGCTCGATCTGCCCGCCAGCGCCACGCGCGACGATCTCGTCAAGGCGATGGACGGCCATATTATCGGCAAAGCCGCTTACGTGGGCCGTTTCCACGGACAGTAGAAGCCGAAGCGGATTCGGGGATGCGGCCTGCGCGGCTGAGGAGACTGTGTGAGAACTGCGCTCAGGGCCTTTGCTCGTAAGTAGCCACTGAAGAAAACCGGGACAGACTCCTTTTTCGCGTTACAAAACTTCTGCGTGAGAGCCGGGACGGCGCGAAAAAGGCTGTCTGTACCGGGTTTTCCGGACCACGCTCGCAGCCGAATACACGTGAACCGGAGTTCTCGCACAGACTCTGAGGCCGCGTCCCCGGAACATCAGATCAGTCCCGCCAGAATCGCCGCCAGGCCAATTGCAGCGTGTGAGAACGCGACAATCCCCACCTTGCGGGTCGAGTGAAAGACCAGGGCCCAGATCAACCCCGCGACGAGAGTCAGAATCACCGTCAGCGCGTCCCGGTAGATGATGTGCATGAAGCCGAAGAGGCTGGCCGAGAGCATGACAATCCACTTCGGCGCAATGGCGATGGCGCGGAGTTCGGCGAACAGGAAGCTGCGGTAGAGAAACTCCTGCGCGGGCGCCGAAACGAACACAAAGAACAGGTAAAAGGCGACGTGCCCGGGCGTGAAGGCGCGGTGCCGAAGGTCCGAGCCGAGCACCAGAGCGATCAGAATCGCGGAGGGGATCACCGACCATGTCAGGAAGGACCTCAGCTTGGGAAGCGTAAGCCCGAGACTTTCCCGCGAGTGGCGCAGAAGCGCGAGACCGGCCGCCAGCAGCGTCATGAGCCCCAGCACATGAAAGCGCCAGTGGAACGGCACGACATCCGTCGCGATCAGCACGACCGGCAGAACGAAGATGCCGCCGACAGTCAGTGATGGCCGTACCCAGCCCAAATCTCAGATTACGATTTGGTTACTCCAGGGACAATCCCTTTTTTTAACCGATTGTTAACTGTCGCTCTCTTCTTCCCAGCCCTTGACCGGATGCCCCACCACCTGCTGCAGGCTGACGGGCTTCGGCCGGTACGGCATGCCGTGATACTGGTCGATCTCGTCGCGGTAGGACATGCGCGGCCCGGGGAAGCCGATAAGCTGCCAGCCGATGAGCCCCGCGTTGCCGCCGTGCATCGGGTC
>Ga0187771_10003366_pt1 | contig 11157 bp, 8 predicted proteins | sample 0116_SJ02_MP15_1_FD_133139 | JGI IMG/M metagenome (GOLD analysis project Ga0187771, IMG submission 133139) | Tropical peat soil microbial communities from peatlands in Department of Meta, Colombia - 0116_SJ02_MP15_10_MG | ecosystem: Environmental > Terrestrial > Soil > Wetlands > Peat | place... | reverse complement strand
TCGCAGCCGTTGTACTTCTCGTAGTCAAATTCACTCAAGTCTATTCTTCCGCTAAGTATGAGATTCCTGATTTCGGGGAGTGCTTCGTGCAGGGCGCTTACCATGTTTCGAACAGTACTGCAAACTTGGTCAAAGCCTTCTTTCCCCCAAAGTTTTGTGACATTCGCGTAAAGGCATCGTCCTCCGCACAACGCGTAGATGGCGCAGCCACTGCATGGCTCGGAGACAGATATGCTGTCTCTCAAACTGCCGCTCTGCGTTTCCGCTATGTTCCCCACGTAGAAATCTTTCAGCCCAGCCATGACGGGGCACGGCGTAATGTTGCCGTCAGTCTGAATGTTGAAGATGCTCCATCCAGCTCCGCAGCGAAGTCTGCTCGGCTCTTGAAGAAGCATTGACTGCATTACTCCGAGCAGAGGGTAAAGCTTCAACACTTCGCCACCCTCTCTCATACGCGCGACCCAAACATCGATCAGCTTCCTTATTCCAGGATTGTAGTTGTTTGTGGCCCAAGTCGAAAAATCGCGTTTGGCAAAATCATTCTGCCAGAAGAGAGCGTCGAGTTGCCAATGAACCGACGAAATAGGTAGGTCTTGATTTTCGATCAATGCCATGGCTTGACTGACTATTTCTGTTTCTTCACCGACCGTCATTCGCGCCACAATTTCGCCTTTGAATCCCCTCCCCCGAATGTTCCTGAGATTCTGTGCGACTCGTCGATAGGTCCCTTGTCCTCTATAGTAGTCTGAGAGGGCTTCGCCTCCGTCGAGGGATGCGAATATTGAGTTGAATTTATTGACATATACCGTCTCCAACCTATCAAGCAATAGACCGTTCGTCTGGAGGACGAATCGTGCTCGCGGGATTGCGTCCATTATTGATTTCATCTTCTGTATTTGTAGTAGAGGTTCGCCACCGTAGAAAACAAGCAGCGGATTTGGGTCGTCTTGCAGAAAGTTCCTCAAAGTTTGGACACTGTAGGTTATTGATCTTGGCAATGAGTAGTCGATTTGAAGGCCGTGAAAATCACTGCCGAAATCTTCACATGACTTTCCGTAGCAGTAGCGGCATTTGAGATTACAGCCTGTGGTAAGCGTGACATAGAAGTTCAAGGCAGAACCTCCCGGATACGTTGATGACTGGCTATCGCGTTGGATTGGTGAGCATCCGCAGTTCGAAAAGGTATCGGTTCGCTATATGGCTAGGAAAAGGAATTCCAAACCTAGCATATTCGCGGACGGCGAACTGCCCACAGACGTATTACCTGACAGGCTGTTCACACGAATCTCGATACCCGGCACGCCAGAGTCCGTTTGAGCTTATGCTGGAAACTGCCTTTGGAGAAAGGCGATGGTTGGGTAGACTACGCTCAGGATTTCTTCGCTCGTTCTCCAAAGGTGGCCCATTTCGGGTACCGAGTGCAATTCGAATTTCACGCCTTGATCTAGCAGGTTCATTGCATACCTTAGCACTGGTCTCATCGGTGTTCTTGAGTCATTTTGTGAGCTTATGATACACATCGGTTTCTTCACATTCTTGACGTAGGTTATGGGGGAACGATCTTCGAAAAGTTCCGTCTTATGGTCGAATAGGATCTCTATGAAACTCCTGTATTCGGCATCGGACATTTGATGTGATTCCTTCCAGTCCGCGACCGGCGCACCTGCGACGCCGCAGGACCATACTTCCGGTTCTTTACCCAACGCAAGCAGGGTCGCATAACCTCCGTAACTATAGCCTACAATTGCATTTTCGGTTGCCAATCCATTTTCCTTCGCCCATTGTGCGGCAAGAGCGATGTCTTTCAAATCGTCGCCACCAGGGTCGCCGATGTCAAGATTCCTGTAATCTTCGCCGTACCCTGTAGAACCCCTGTAATTTGGCGCGATGATATTGTAGCCCATCAGGATGAACGATGCCACGAATCGTTCCCATGAGTTCAGCACTTCCGACCATGGTCCACCGTGAATGTACGTTATGGTCCGCCTTGGACTACCTGTTCCATCAACCACAAGGGCTGGAACATTTCGACCGTCGAACGATTGATAACGTACGAGTCTGCTCTGGCGTTGTTTGAATTTCTCGCGTATACCGGGCGGTAGCTGGTTATCTACCACAACTCTCGTCTGGCTTGTTTGAGGATCGATTTCTAGTATCCGATGAGGCTGAATAACGGTCGTGTGAGTAACGTACAACTTTCCATTCAGAAGCGTGGCCCCCCAAATGTAGCCGGCCGATGTCGGCACCTGCCTTCCGTCGATGAACACTTTCGCTTCACCGTCCCTCTTGCCAACAAACAAAACCTTGCCATCGTCCATCCAATCGAAGTAAGGATGTTCCGTCGCGTCGTACGCTAGGTGGTCAGAAAAGGCGCAAGGTGCATCATGCACTTCGTGACGCTCGAGGTCATATACGTGAAGTCGGTTCTTGCCAGTAAAATCGCTCTCGAACAGTATCCTCGAACCATTTAGCACGGGCATCTTGTTTACGGAGCCGAGCTTTGGCGTGTACTCTTGCATTTGACCGGTCGAGAGATCGAAAATGAACAATTCATTCGAACGTGGGTTATTCTCAAGCCAACCGTATCCGACGAGATAATTGGGATTCGCGTCCGTCAGTGCGGCCAATGCTTCAAGCTTGGTTCTCTTTTCCAGGCTTCCCGATTTGGCGGTGTATAATGCCATTTCTTCCTTTGTCGCTCCGGTGAATGCTATCATGTCCTGAGCAGTGGCCAATCCCTCTATGCGCATGGACTGGACATCGACCGCGAGTGTTTCCTTTCTTTGGATCGTGTCGTTTTTGTAGATCTTGTGGAATTCAGCGCCTTTCGCCGTGTCCTTGGTGTAGAAGACTTCATTGCACTCGTGCCTAGGCGTTGCTGCTTGTTCCACAGGTTCTGACGTCATCTTCAGCTTAGAGCCCGATTTGCAGTCTAGAGACCAGAGGGAATATGGTCCATCCTCGTTGGAGATGTAGACCACGCGATCCTTCGTCGACCCTGCTAGAAGAAACGCGGGAATCTTCGTCAAGGTCTCCAATGACTTTGCTGTGTCCGCGAGACTCATGAAGTTGCGTAAGCATAAAAGCCCTTTAGACTTTTCCCTCGCCAGGAGGAAATTTCGTGCCGATACAGAAACCGCAGGGTTTTTCCTTTCTGTACACGCAAGCTTGGCAAGCGAGGATATAGGCACACTGATGAAAGCAGTTCGAAGCCACGTTCGCGGAGGGCCCGAATCTCTGATCTACGAGTACGCTCCCAACCCTGAGATTAGACTTGGAGATGCTCTCGTACGCGTCTACGCGGCCGGGATCACGTCAACGGAATTCACCTGGAACTCTACTTGGATCAGTTCTGAAGGCAAGGACCGTCGGCCAATTGTGCCAAGCTTTGAAGTGTCAGGAGTTGTGGAGAAGGTTGCCCCCGATGTATCTGACTTGAGGGTTGGCGATGCCGTGTATGGGTTGTTGAACTTCTGGCGGGATGGAGCAGCTGCGGAATATGTTGCTGCGCGAGCCGCCGATATGGCGCCGAAACCGAAATCCTTGGATCATATTCATGCGGCTGCTGTGCCGTTATCCGGATTGACGGCTTGGCAAGGGTTGTTTGATCATGCAGGGCTGGCTACGGGCGAGCGCGTGTTGATTCAAGGTGCTGCGGGTGGTGTGGGTACTTGGGCTGTTCAATTTGCCCATTGGCGCGGGGCCTATGTCATCGGAACTGCTTCTCAACGTAATGCTGCTTTTCTGCACGAACTAGGCGCGGATGAGGTTGTGAATTACATCGCCGTCCGTTTCGAGGACGTGGTTCGAGATGTGGATGCAGTTCTCGATACGGTTGGTGGCGATACGCTGGAACGTTCTTGGGGAGTAGTGCGGAAGGGGGGCGTCCTGGTTACGGTGGCGGGCGACGTTACCGAGGAGAAGGCCGCTAAGTATGGTGTGCGTGGCGCCTCTATTCTCGTGCAACCAAACCGCGCTCAGCTCACTCAGATAGCTCAGCTGATCGATGCAGGGACAGTTCGTCCGATAGTGGAAGACGTCTATCCGCTCGCCCGCGCCCGTGAAGCATATGAGCGGGGCCTTCTCGGTCACAACCGAGGAAAACTGGTTCTGCAAATTCAGTGAACACGCCCAGATGCTAGTTCTGGCATACCGGGATCTGGTATGTTTGAGGTACACAACAAAAGAGCTTTCAAACAAGACTTTGCCAGACTTTGAGCGGCTATTCAATACGCATCCAGCACCAGGCGCTTATTTATGCTGGTGCATGCACAATCACCAATCTGGCCACTTGCCTGAGAGCAAGAAACTTCAGTCGCGGGTCAAAAGAGCGGCCAGAAACCGCGGAGAGAAGAGAGAACTCGTCGAGGCCGGATGTTCGCACGGGATACTCGTGTATGCGAGACATGAGCCAGTTGGTTGGTGCCAGTATGGCCCCATTGAAGAACTACCTCGAATCGATAACAACCCCATATACCGGAAGGTTGCGCCGGAAGACGGCGCGAGGAGACTGTGGAGAATAACATGTTTTGTCGTTGATAGAAGGTACCGCAGGCGCGGCGTCGCGAGCGCAGCCCTCAAAGCCGCTCTCCAAGCCATTAGAACCAAGGGAGGCGGACTCGTTGAAGCATACCCAATCCTTCACTGGGGAGCCTACGCTGAATATAGGGGGACTGCCTCAATGTTTCGCAGTGAGGGGTTCAAGATCGTCGCCCCGTTGGGGAAGAGCAATGTTTTGATGCGAAGAACCGTTTGAATGACTCGCTTGCTTGGAAAACGTGCTGACCATAGGTTCTTGAGTCTTCGGAACCGAGTGTCAACATTGTGTTTTGTTTACTTTAAGGAATAACGTGATTCCCGTAAGGAAGCTTAGGACTTTTGAAATTCCATTTAGTGTAAATGGTATTGGGTTTGATGGATATGAGAAACCGAAGAGGGCCCATAGCGCGAAGACAAAGAACATTGCCGCCAGAGAGAACAGAGTGTACTTGGACAGCCTCGTTAAGGGCGAGAGCGTAAGTAGGGAGAAGGTTGAGAGCTCTACGAGAAATAAGGGTAGAAAGAAGAGCAGTCTGAACAGTGTTGGCGCAGGAGGCACGGGAGGATATGTTCTGCTCATCACGATCAGGTCGAATGGAAATTCGAAAATCATCGGCGCCGCGGTCGTGCCGACGAACGCGCTCCCCAACGCAACCTTTAGCCCATGACTTCTAGCTAGATAAGCGATGACAACGAATGTTGCTATGGCGGACGCATCGGTGATTGGACTAATGGGATTTGTAGGTAAACGTTGGACCAAGTGCTGTTGGTAGAGTTGTAAGCCATAAGTTACGACGGCGATGAGAAAGGTCGGCAAAGAGAGACCCCAGATTAGAAGTAATAAAACACTGACCGCCCTTCCAGGCCGCTTCATTCCAACCGTCGCACTTAACCTCGTCCCAAGATACGTGAGTAAGACGCCAATGGCAAAGAGCGTGAGGGCCAAGAATACCGCATCAGTGCCCACGTAAGGAATCCAAGCACCGTACTGAGGCAATACACGTCCATGTCGGCTTTCGGTCGGGCTGTAAAAAACTGTCTGATTCAAACCGTCCATTGTTCGAGTTTTGTATGAATTTTGAAGGGGAAGTGGGCTATGGAGGGAATGAGTGGGTCAAGCTTCTTGGATTGCCTTTCGTTTTGAAATATAGAATCCTAGTAGCAATGCTGGAAGTAGCAACCCTAGAATTGAAGGTGTCTCTGGCACGGGTTGACCTGTGACGTTGATTGTCACTGTTTGATGTACGGATTGTTCTGTAGTATAACCTGGACTGGTAGAGTTCCATACGACGATTAAAGCGCAGGCGCTCGGCTGCCACGTTTCAGGCGTACTCGGTGTCTTCAATGTGAAAGATACGGTGATCGAATTCCTCGTAAAGAATTGCTGTGGCGTGAGGCTAGCAACGCAAAGTGATTGGTTGGAGGGGGCTTGACAATTATTCGAGACAGAGAGGATAGGATACGGATTACCAACCTCTGTCTGCGGCATAAGTGCGATAATCAGACCTTCAGGAGCTAAAGGTTGCGTGAGTAGATACGATACGGTTATGCTGACAGCTGCCGTCTGACCAGCACCAACAGTGGCGGGAGCGTTCACGCCGGTAATCTGAACCGTCCCATAGCCAGATGAAGCTGCTAACACAGGCTGAGCAAGTAGCGTTAGGAGCGTTAATGTCGTAAGAACAGGAGGCAGCAGGATCTTATACAGCATGGTTTACCAAGAGACCGTGCCAGTTTTCTCACTACCTCTTCCATAATAAACAGTATTTCGGTAAACTTTTCGCACCTTCAGAATTCGGCGCGTTTGTGAATGATGAGGTTGTGGATGATGAGGTTTCAAGGATGTCTGATTGTCAATCGGTCATGTCAGTATGTTGTTAATTGCGTGGGTGAAGACGCTTGTTGCGTCTTTGACTTGTCGTATGCTCGTGTACTCGTTTGTGCTGTGCCCCTGCTCCATTTTCCCGGGGCCGAACAGAACAGTAGGTATGTTTGCCAGGTAAAGGTATGAGGCGTCACAGAAACTCAACACGTAGCTATACTTATGGTGGCCTAGCGTTGTTTGCATTGCCTTCTCGAACGCTCTCGTATACGCATTTCTGGCCTGGATGAAACCGGGCTTCAGGTCCACGATCTCGAACCTGTTCTGCTGCCCCTCCCGATTAGAGTCACGAACTATCTGTTTTACGCGCTTAACCGTCGCTTTGATGGCTCTTTTCGACCTCGCGAGCGTTGTTTGCGGAATTAGACCTAGAAGACAGTTGGTTCTGTACTCTTCCATTGTCATCCAGGCGAGTGAGGGGAGTGGCGTTTGAGAAGTGGGAGAGAAGTTGAATGTTGTCTCCATGCTAGGGTTTCCATGAACCTTCCTGATTAGGCTGTGATCAGCTAGGATTCTATTGCAAACGTTCGTGGCCTGAACGAAGGCACTTGCCCATGCAGTCGGGATAGTTGTTTGGCCATGCTGTGAGTTACCTCTTGAATAAATGTTGAAGTCCAAATAACCAGCTTGCGCGACACCCAATGTGTTGTTCGTGGGTTCTGCTACGACCGCGAAATTCCCACGTTCGGCTTTCACAAAATCAATCGTTCCCGTCCCGAGCGTCTCCTCATCGACTACCAGCGAGAGCACAAGTTCACCCTTCAGTTTCCGTCTCGACTCGAGAATTGCTTCTGTCCCAGCTACTATGGCGGCTACTCCGCCCTTCATGTCGGCGCTACCTCTTCCGTAGAGCTTGTCGCCTTTGGATCGTGGTTCGAAGGGATGTTTCATTGTGGCGCCTGAGACGGTGTCAATATGCCCGTTCAAAATCAGCTTCTTCCCACCCGTCACTCCAGTCCTCGCAATCACGTTGGGGCGGGTGTAGCTTCTGCCCCCGTCATGTAACCAGTACGGCTTACTCGTCACCTGCTGCAGTTTAACCTCTAGCCCGGAGTCTTCCAGCTCTCCTTTCAGGAACCTAGCAATACGCCTCTCATCCCTATCTGAGATGTGAGGGTTGGAGCTGGGTATCGCAATGAGTTCCTTCAGCAATTTCACGGCGCGTTCTCTTTTCGATTTGAGAACCTTAGAATTCATACCAGTCGCCGAAAAAGTTACGCGGAATCTGTTAGTTAAGGCATTGTCAAGTTATCGTCGCCGGATTCTTGAGCTTCCAGATTTCTAAGGTGCCATGATCGCGTGGTAGCGATCTGCAACACGTCAAAGGCATATACCGTTTTGTTCGACATATAGAAACAGGAGCAAAGTAGTATAAGCGGAACGAACCAGAGTTTTTCGGTTCGAGCCGTTGGATAAGGAACCAAAACTCTACGTACGTGCCGCTTCTGGTTTAGTCAGAGAAGTTAGCGCAACGAAAGCACTTGCCTTCAGTCTCGGCGCAGCTGTTGCGTGGGAACCTGCGTGGGTAGTAGTGTTCTTCACGCTGGTTCCGGCCTTCTTAGTTGGGGGTTGGTCGTCGCTGAGCTGGGGTGTTGTGGTCGCGGGAGTATTCACGATGTTTGTCCTTTCCCCAATTTATGCAGTCTTGGCTTCTGCCTTGCCGCGAAGCGGTGGCGACCAGGTCTATACAACGAGAATTACTTCTCCACTAATGGGTTTCGTCGAGAGCTGGACTTTCATCTTTTCAATCTTCGCTTTCATGGGATATGGGCTAACCGTCCTCATCTACAATCTGAGTGGCGCGATGCAAATCATAGGATTCTCAACCCCACAGCCGTGGAATGGTTGGTCCTCTTTCATTTCAAGTTCGAACGGAACGGCGATTGTTGGGACCGTTGTGATGGTGCTGATCTTGCTCGTCTCCATACAACCCACGCGAAGATTCCACACCATGAACGCAATCATAGTATTCACCGGGCTGATTCTGACTGCGTTGATCATTCCGTTCATGTTCGGCATCGACACTAACGTCTTTGCGGCCAACCTTCAGCAGTACACGGGTAAGTCAGTTCAGGATCTTATCAACGCGGCCACTAGCGCCGGTTTTAGCGTAGGGGCATTCAATTTGAGTACCATTGGTCTTGTACTCGGATTTGGTCTCCTAGAATTCGTGGGCTTCCAATACACTGGTTTCATTGCTGGAGAGCTCAAGGGTAATGTGGGTAAGAGCATAGTTATTGCATTCAGCGTCACATGTCTTATTGTAATATTAATCCACACAATCTTCGTTCAGGTTTTCGTGAACACTTTCGGTTTCAATCTACTCACCGCTCTGTCCTATCTGTTCTATACTACGGGGACTGCTCCCTTCTTGCCCCTCGCTCAAGCCTACGTGGCCATAGCTAGGCCCAATGTGGCAGGTGTCATGGCCGTCTCAGCATTCGGGTCGTTTCTGATTGGGTTCGGGCTCGCCATAACGTGGATCGCAACGGCTAGCAGAACCGCTTTTGCCTGGGCTATGGATAGGCTGATACCCACCCGCCTATCTGTAATCAATAGTAGAACCAAGCAACCGATGCGGCTAATATTCATCTTCGTCGCGATCTGGTACGTATCCTTCCTGGGCTCGATCTACGGTTACACATTCATTACAGGGTCGTTAACGAGCATTCTGCTCTCAATGTTCTTCTGGATACTGCCCGGGGTAAATGCCGTACTCTTACCTTATCGACGGCACGACATATACGAGTTAATTCCGAAGTCAATGAGAAGAACCTACGGTCTTCCGCTGATAACAATCCTCGGAATAATATGGCTCCTCTTCAGCATACCCCTGTTCTTCCTATACGCTTTCTGGCCCATAATTGGTGCCAGCTACGGAGCTCACATAGCGGGGGTTTTCAACGTTGCATTGTCAACTGGTTTAGTCCTTTTCGTCGTCATAACCATTGCAGGGATTGGAGTCTACTATCTTTCGAGATGGTATAATAAGACCCATGGAATCGATACGGATCTGCTCTTCAAGACCGTGCCTCCCGAGTAAAGCCACTGAGACGGCGAAATCAACGTCCGCTCATATGTCAAACGTTCTACTGTAGAGTCTGATTCTTATCTAACGTCTGGGGTTTCGTACCAGCGTTGCTTTTCGCCGACTTTGGCCCTCATCTTCCACCCTACACCTTTTGGCTGAGCCTCGATTGAGCTCCTGATCCGGTCGATTCTCTCCAACACGAGTTTATAATTGGCTGGCGTGATGTCAGTTTCGTACTTTGGTAGTAAGATCTTGATCTTGTCGAGATTCAAAGTGAAGGTCTTGTAGACGCCCCAGTTCTTTGCGCATTCATCGGCTATGCGTTTGATGTTAATCTTTTCCCGTTCCTGATCGTCTTCTGATAGATCATGGTCGATTAGGAGGCAGAAGATGTCCCTGACGTCTTTTTCATTTAACTGGACTATCTGCAGCTTTGTCATAAGTAGGTCTGAAAGCGGGAGAGTTCGATCGTCTAAGGCCAACCGATCCTTGAAGTTGAAGGTGTGAGCCATCCTGAAGACTTCGAGCCACACGTCAATCTTGAAATCGCTTCCGAAGAACATTAGGCGTTCGTCTCCGTGAAGCATGTTGAATGTTGCATTTGATGCGTAACCGAGCTTGGCGAAGATTTGCTCTATCTTCTGGCGGTCTTTCTTGTAGGCAACAAAATCCAAATCAGTAAGCTTGCGACTCTGTGACATTTTCTTAGCGGTTTCACTGCGACTACGAATCGCAGTTGCGCCGAGAAGCCTTAGCGCAACCGCCTCGTCCTTAGCCAAAGAGAGAATTTTGTCTATTTCCTTGAAAAAGACATCCTGCCCAGCATCATTGCTCTGCAAGCTGAATTAGCAACCCATCTATTGCCGTCGCTGACGACTGTCGTTGCTTCATAAAAACAATTGGACCTGCTCTCTACTTCACTCCTCACGAAAGTAAAGTATGTACGAAAGTGTTTTGGCACCAAACGTGAGGGGAATTTTAGGTCAACTCCATTGTCAGTTAGAGATCCAACCGATAAAGCGCGAATTTTGGAAAGAGGATTGAAACAGATAGAACGCGAATCAAGTTCTCTGGCAAGGTTTTGCGGTCAACTAATTCGTTTTCCGACTGAGAACCCACCTGCAGTAATGACCGACATTACCAACTTCATTAGAGATTGGTTGAAAGACTACGGCATCTCCTCACGAATCCACTCGAACGAGAAAGGCAAGGAGCACCTCATCTCGAACCTCGGCAGAAAGACAGAGCCAGGACTCGTTTTCTACGGTCATGCCGATGTTGTTCCCGCAGGGGATCGGAAGCGGTGGAGCTTCCCACCATACTCAGGGAAGACAACAACCGGCGGAAAGGTTTTGGGACGAGGAGCCTCGGACATGAAGGGAGGGCTGGCGGCGCTCCTCTTCGCCTTCAGGACACTCGGTCAACTGGGCGTCAAACCTCGAAAGAACCTGCAATTAATTACAGTACCTGACGAAGAGAACTTTGATCCCGCCACGAAGCTTCTCTACAAACTAATAGACTCAGGAGTTATCGCCGGTGACGGTTGCATCATGGGCGAGCCCACAGGTCCGGGCTCGGTTGGAGTAGGGGATAGAGGAGATCTCTGGCTAAGATTGAAAGCAACCGGCAAACCGGCACATGGTTCCTCACCAGTTCTCGGAGAAAGCGCGATTGTGAAACTAAACGAAGCCCTTGCCGCACTCGC
>Ga0187771_10003364_pt1 | contig 11164 bp, 11 predicted proteins | sample 0116_SJ02_MP15_1_FD_133139 | JGI IMG/M metagenome (GOLD analysis project Ga0187771, IMG submission 133139) | Tropical peat soil microbial communities from peatlands in Department of Meta, Colombia - 0116_SJ02_MP15_10_MG | ecosystem: Environmental > Terrestrial > Soil > Wetlands > Peat | place... | reverse complement strand
GCGAACCTCCCGCCAGCCTTCACGAACTCCCCCGCGTAGAATCTCACCAGCTTGTCAGGGTCTAGCCTGCCGCACTTGGGGCCGAAGACGCCCCCGTCCACGGAGGGGAGTTCCATCAGTGCCGCCTCTTCATTCGAATCGAACTTACTCACCATGCTCGGCAGTAGGCGTCCAAGGTCCTCCTTCCCCTCTCTGATGATTTCGATTCCGTTCCCCTCCATCCCTTTCAGGAATGGCTCGCTTCGGGAGAGCTGTGAGTTGTCCATCAGCCAGAGGTACCCGATTTTCTGGAGGCCTAAATCGACCTTGAGTTCTTCTTGGATGTGAAGGTAGAAGTCTATCGAGCTGTTAGAGAGGGTTTGATTGTCTGCGGAGGAGAACGTGTTCCTGAACATGGCGTTGCTCCTCCCGGTATTGCCCTGACCTGGCGCGCCGTACCTGTCGACTACCAGAATCCGCATGTTGGGGTTGTTCTTCTTCAGGTGATATGCCGACGCGACGCCCATGATTCCCGCGCCGACGACGACTACGTCGTATTCTGCCGGCAAGGCCGTGAATCATCGGGGCTCCGCTCTTATTCCTTTTCGGCCCGAAGCACATAATGGATAATACGCCACCACATCCACGCAATCGGTGGTTTGGCCGAGAGGAGGCCCTCGGTGGAACGCTTCTTTGCCCAGCACGCCAAAGGCTACGCCAAGAGCCAGAGCCACGCGTACGGTTCTGATCTAGACGCACTGGTGGGGGCCCTGAAACCCAGGAAAACGGAGGTCGCCCTTGACGTCGCTACAGGCACAGGGTTCACTGCTGTCTCCCTGGCCCGATTGGTCAAGCGGGTTGTCGGTGTCGATCTTACGAGCGAGATGCTGGCCGAGGCAAGGCAGTTCGCCGGCAGTCAAAGGGCCAGAAACGTCACCTTTGAGATCGGCGACGCCCTGAAGCTGAAGCATCCCGACTCGTCATTCGACATAGTAACGACGCGGCGAGCTACCCACCACTTCGCAGACGTCCCTCGGTTCGTCCAAGAAGCGAAAAGGGTACTGAAGCCAGGAGGGAGGCTCGGCATCGTCGACATGGCGCCGCCAAATGGCGCGGAACGTTTCACGAACCGGATTGAGACACTCCGCGATGGTAGCCATGTCAAGGCGTTCACACCCGAGGCTTGGAAATCAATGGTCTCGCGGGCTGGCCTCCGAATCACTTCGTCCGACGTTCTTGACGAGCACATTTCATTCGAGAAGTGGCTTTACCCGGTCGAGAGCGGGGGCAAGGAAGAGAAAGCCGTCCGCGCAGCCTGGGGCTCTGCTTCCCCAACCACGAGGCGGCTGCTGAAGGCCGACTTCGCAGGGGATGAGATCAGAGGATGGACGAAATCTAGGATCATCCTTATCGCTTCAAGAACATCTTAAATCAAGTTCGAGGTTGAAGCCTCAATCCTTGCCACGGGTGATAGGCCATCTAGATCTCGACTACTTCTACGCTCAGGTGGAAGAGGTAGAGGACCCGACGCTGAGCGGTCGGCCCGTCATCGTATGCGTCTTCTCAGGCAGGACTGAAGACAGCGGGGTGGTCAGCACAGCCAACTACAGGGCGAGGGAGTTCGGGGCGCACTCGGGAATGCCCATAGCCTTGGCAAGAAAGAAACTCGAAGGGAAAGACCCAGCCGTGATCCGAATGGACCACCAGAAGTACGAGGGGGTGTCAACGAGGATAATGGATGGTCTCGAGAGGTGGGTTGACACCCTTGAGCCGGCAGGCATCGACGAAGCCTACTTCGACCTGACCGCGTCAACAGGTGGAGACTACGCCATCGCAACGAGGATAGCCAACTCGATAAAGGAATCAATATTCAAAACTGAACACCTGACCTGCTCGGTCGGAATAGGAAGGAGCAAGGTCGTCGCGAAGCTCGGCTCCGACACGGCCAAACCAGGTGGACTGAAAGTCATCCCGCCAGACGCGACGCCTTCTTTCCTCGACCCCGTGCCAGTGGAGAAGCTATACGGGGTGGGGCCGAAGACCACCTCTGTTTTGGAGGAGATGGGAATTAGGACAGTCGGTCAGCTTTCAAAGGCACCGCTGGCAGAACTCGAAAGACGATTCGGAAAGAAATTTGGGGATTTCCTCTCAGCCGCTTCCACAGGTAATGACTCCGACTCTGTCGTCGCAAATCTCGAGCCCACCCAGTTCAGCCGAATAGTAACCCTCAAGCGCGACACGACCGACCCCCACGAAGCCTTCGAGCAGCTCGCAGGTGGAATCGAGTACATTCACAGTAAGCTCGCTTCGGCCGCCAAGTCCTTCAGGACAGTGACCGCCATCGGCATCTACACGGATCTCTCGACAAAGACGAAGAGCAAGACCTTCGAGACGCCCGTCGATGACCTCGATACCATTAGGGAATCCTCAGCCGCCCTCTTCGAGGAACTAGGCGGGAGCACTGATAAGGTGCTCAGAAGGGCCGGGGTCCGTGTTTCAGGGCTGTCTGACACCGAAGGGCAGACGTCGTTGTCGGAATTCCTCCACCCGGTGAAGTAGCACATTGAGCGACCAGCGGGAGTATCTGAAGGGAAGGCTACCGGAGTTCGAGAAATACGGGAAGAAGCTCGACAGGGCCATCGACACGGTCCTCGCCGGAGGGGTCAAGGAAAGTGTGTTCCTCCCGAGCGGCAGGAAGGTGATTTCTGTGGTCGGTACGCTCGGGGATGAACTCGTAGACCCCCTGAGGCCCTATTGCTCATGCAGCAACTTCTTCTTCCGCGTCCTCGGTGGCAGGGAGGAGACCTGCTACCACCTTCTCAGTTACGCAATCGCAACGAAGATGGGCATGGTCGACACCGTGAGGTTCAGCGACGAAGAGTACGGCCCTTACTTGGCCGCTACTATTGCGGACGTCTTCGGAGTGCTGGGGAAGAGCGGCAGCTAGCTTGTGAAAAGAGCCGCGGGCGAGACTTCCGTGCTGGTTGCAATTCGATCTCGCGACCCCCTGCTCTCCTTTGTCGGGATACAAGGCAGGTGCTCTAACCAGGCTGAGCTACCGCGGCACGCGCCTGCACGCACCGAACTCGGTTTATCACCTTTCTGACCGCGACGTTCTAAAAGCGGACCAAGTACCTTCTTGTTGTGGAATATCGCGAGCTCGGTCATACAGGAGAAAAGGTCTCCACCATCGGCATGGGGACCTGGAGGTTCGGCACCCATAGCACCTCAGCCGAGAGAGCCTCTCAAGTTCAGACCCTGAGGCACGGAGTCGAGCTTGGGATTAATCTCATCGACACTGCCGAAATCTATGCCTCGGGAAGGTCGGAAGAAGTGGTAGGCGAAGCGGTCAAAGGCATACGCAAAGATGTCTTCATCGCCACGAAGGTGGCCCCTGAGCATCTCCATCACGACGACGTCATCGCAGCCTGCAAGCGGAGCCTCGCGAGACTTGGCACCTCGTATATCGACCTCTACCAAGTTCACTGGCCCAACCCCCACATCTCTATCAGGGAAACAATGTCAGCGATGGAGAAACTCGCTAAGGATGGGTCAGTCAGGTACATCGGCGTCAGCAACTTCAGCGTCGCCGAGACAGCCGAAGCGAGTGCCTCCCTAGAGAGAAGCGAGATCGTTTCCAATCAGGTGGAGTACTCGCTAAGCGACAGGCGCATCGAGGCGGATATCTTACCCTACTGCGTTAGGGAGAAGCTCACCCTCATCGCATACAGTCCGCTCAACCGGGGCCACATTGCGGATTCGATTCCGTCGGCCATGACGCAGAAGTATAGGATGACCCCCGCCCAAGTAATGCTCAACTGGGTGACTCGGGACCCACGCGTAATCGCGATTCCGAAGGCCGCAAGCCTCTCCCACATGGAAGAGAACGCGACCTCAGTCTCGGTCAGATTCGAACCCGAGGAATACGAACAGGTAGGATCGGCCTAGAAGAACCCTATTCTGTCGGGAGCGGGTACAGGCAATTCGAGCAGCATTCATAGACCATCTCCATGCTGTTGCCCGGATCAAGGATGTGGTTGCACCATATGCAACGGAAACCTGACATTATGGCTTGCACCTGTACCAATGAAACATTTCGGTATTTAAGCCAAGGCAGAAAACGATGTCAACTTCGCTGCTTGACTAATATGGGTCGATTCAATTCGCGATTCTTCTGAATCATTATCTCGGAGAACTCCTCGCCATGATCAAGTCGCCACATCTTGATGACTTCGAATCCTCTCCGGACTAGGATCACCAGGTCGATGAAGAGAACTACGCAGGCGAAGACGTGACTCTCTGGTGGGACTAGATTACTTCGTGATGTGGTGCATCCGCACCAGATCTTTTTCGAACTGCTTGAGGTTGGCTGGTATCCTGGTGCTTATCGAATCCTTCAGTGCGAGGCCCTTGTCCTTCTTCGACTTCCAGACCGCAGCATTGAACTCCATTATGCTCTGGCTCACCTTCTCGCTCACGTCGAACTTCTCCGCCTCGGGGAACTCCTGCAGATGGACGCTCTGGGTGCCGTAGAGCTTCCTCCAGGCGTAGTCGGTCATATAGGGGGCAATCGGGGCCAGCAGAAGTAGCACGCTCCTGACCACGGTGTGCAGGGTGTACCAGGCCGCCTCCTGTTCTTCCTTGGTCGCTCCATCTCCGTACGCCCGTCCCTTGGCCATCTCAAGGTAGTTCGACGCGAACACGTTCCAGAGAAACTCCCTGACTTTGGTCGACACAGTGAAGACGTCGAACCGAGCATAGGCCTCCTTGCACTCTTGGATGAGCTTTCCTAGCTCGTTGAGCATCCACTTGTCCGTCCAAGTAAGTTCCGCCTTTTCGGGTATTGGGAAGGAACTGATGAACCTGCAAGTATTCCAGAGCTTTGTCATGAACTTCCCTGCCCCCGCTATCCTCTCCTCGCTGAACCTGAAGTCGTACCCCAGCCCCGCCTCTGAAGCCCCCCAGAATCTGAAGGCGTCTGCTCCGAACCTTGTGAGCACAGGCTCAGGGTCGACGAAGTTCCCCAAGCTCTTCCTCATCGCCCTTCCCTGGGCGTCCTGCCCCAGCCCTCCAACCCATGCGTGCCTGAACGGCTCCCTGCCGGTGAGCTGGTATGACTTCAGAAGCGTGTAGTAGAGCCACGTCCTGACGATGTCCTTCCCCTGTACTCTGATTGTCGCAGGGAAGGTAAGGCTGTGGAACCGAGCGTTCTTCAGGTACTTGGAGATATAGAGCGGAGAGAGGCTCGAGTCCATCCAGGTGTCGAAGGTTCGGGTCTCTCCTACGAACTTCGTGTTACCGCACTTTTTGCACTTCTTGAAAGGTGCGGGGTCCCTCCAGGGTCTGTAGTACACCCCTGCCTTGGGGAGGTGAGGAGTGTTGCACTTGCTGCAATACCACACTGGAATCTCCGTCGAATAGTACCTGCGCCTGGAAATCGGGTAATCGGTGGTCAGCACGTCCATCCAGTCCAAAAGTATCTGGCGGTGCATCGCCGGATGGAATTCTATCTTCTTGGCCATCCTCTTCAGAGCGGGTTTGAACTCTAGCTGCTTGAGGTAGTACTCCTCCATGGGGATGATTTCGATGGGTGTCTTGCTCCGCTCGCACAGAGGCGTCCTGTGCTGAATCTGGTCCACCTTGGTGGCCACGCCCATCTCCTGCAGGTCAGCGATTATCTGCGACCTCGCGTCCTTTATCGCCACGCCGGCGTACTTCCCCACCACTCCCGTCATCTTCCCGTCCATGTCCACGGCGACTATCTCCTTCAGCTTGAACTCCCGGAACAGCAAGACGTCGTTGTAGTCCCCGTAGCTACAAACCATCACCACGCCGGTCCCGAACTTCGGGTCCACGCTCTTGTGGGCCCTGATGGGCACTTCCCTATTGTAAATCGGAACTACGGCCGACTTTCCAATATGTTTCCTGTATCTGGCATCAGACGGATTCACAACCAGCATCTGGCAGGCAGCTAGCAGCTCGGGCCTGGTCGTCGCTACGGACAGCTCTGCTTTGCTGTCCTTCACCTTGAACGTGTTCGTAACTAGAAAGGTCGGGAGTTCCTCGTATTCGATTTCGGCGTCTGCGATGGTGGTATTGCAGTCCACACAGTAATTGTTCGGCCTGTTGGCCAAGTATACGAGCCCCTTCTTCCAAAGCTCGATGAAGGACCACTGGGTGAGTTTCCTGTACTCCTCAGAGTCCGTCCTGTACTTGTTGTAGTAGTCGCCGGAGATCCCCAGAGTCTTCAGGAGGCCAACCATGTAAGCCTCCAGGTCATCGAGAGCGTGCTTGCAGAGGTTGATGAACTCCTCTCTTGGGGTCTTTCTCATCTGGACCCTGTATTTCCTCTCCGCGAAGATTTCGACAGGAAGGCCATTCCTGTCTATCCCCACAGGGTACATGACGTTCAGCCCTCTCATCCTCGCCGACCTGGCAATCATGTCAATCTGGGTGTACTGTGTCAGGGCGCCCGGGTGCCAGGGCTTCCCAGAGGGGTAGGGCGGCGGCGTGTCCATCACAAAATTACGATTCTTGTTGTTCGAAGGCTTGAATTCGAATAATCTTTCAATATCCCAAATCTGTCTCATCTCAGCTTCTAGTTTTGGGTCCCACGAAGTGGCTTCGAGCTTCGCTGAGAACTGTGGCTGCAAACGAATACACGGTGCCCCATTTGAGAGTATATGAAGTTAAGAGGGGTTTTGGGGTCTCGAAATCGGATTTCTCTGGGTTGCCCTGGCGACCCCTTTCAGGAGGGGGTAGCCAAGAATCCCTATCGCCACCACTTCGCTCCCCAAGAACTCGATCCACCCCACCCAGGCAGGGACGCCCGGGGCGGCCCCCAAAGCCACCAAGTAGGTTCCCACTATCACGGAAACCACGCCAATCTCCAGGGCTATGGCGAGGAGCCAGCTCCCCCGAAACTTCCTTCTTGTGACCGTCCAAGCTAAGGTCGCGGCCACAAGATTAGCCGCGGGTCCCCCCAGTATGTCTACAATCCCAAACGGGCTTCCCAGGAAGTTCCCGATGAAGCACCCGATGGTAACCCCGACTATCGCAGGCGGCCCGAACAAGATGGACAGCGGCAGGAAAGCGTCAACCACCCTGACCTGAAGCGGGCCGAAGCTGGCGAACGCGAAGTAGAACACATACCCGCTGTAAAGCGCAGCCAGAAGCGACGCCAGTGCGAGGCTACGCGTGTTCCACTCTATCCATGGTGTTCTCTTGCTGTTCATTTCCTCCCACTCCGGGATTTGTATGGCGGATCGGGTGGAGGTCACTCACCCGCCTGTTCTGGCTTGTGCTTCAGACCGATTTAAGCGATTACCGATACAGCCGGTCGAGATCTCCCCTTGCCTGGTCCGTGAGCTCCCAGTCGCCGGCCCCGGCGTTCTCCCTGACGTGGTCGGGCCGCGAAGCTCGCGGAATGGGGAAGACGTTGGGCTTCCCCGCCAGCCACCGGAGGGCGACCTGCGCCCTTGTCTTTCCCGCCTGCGCGACAGCGGAGTCGAGCCTCGAATCAGATGGAAGCTTCCCATGACCCAATGGGTAGTAAGCCAGTAGTGCTATCCTCTCCCTATCGCAGTACGGAAGCATGTCCCTCTCTGCGTCCCTGTGAATGAGGCTGTAGTCGAGCTGTATCGAACTGAGCTCCGACTTGGGGAGCGCCGCCTGGGCGTCCTTGAGCTGATCCAGACTGAAGTTGCTGACCGCCGGGTGCATCAGCTTGCCTTCCGAAATGAGTTGCTCCATGGCGCCCATGGCCTCCGCGATCGGTACCCTTGGGTTTGGCCAGTGAACCTGATACAAGTCAATGTACGTCGTGCCCAGCCTCCGCAGGCTCTTGTTGAACGCCCTGACTAGCGAGTCGCGGTGCAGGTGGTTAGACCACACCTTCGTTGCCAGGAACAACTCGTCCCTCTTCCTGCCGCTTATCGCCTTTGCCACCAAGGGCTCCGATCCGTAGATCTCTGCAGTATCCAGGAGCGTCACCCCCGAGTCCAGGCCGGCCCTGATAGCATCAAGCTTTGTCGACGCTCCCCTCCGCCAGCCCACAAAGGCCGTCATTATCCATAAGGGGTCGTAGTAGGTGCCCAGCCCTACCTCTGACACCTTCACCCCCGTCTTGGCGAACTCTTTGGTCCGCATCTTCTGATTAGGGCCTCCTTGCTGCTGTTTAAGAAAACCCCTAGCAGCCAGACGGCTGGCTAGGGACGCTTCTCTTTGGGCGCTTCAGCGGCCAAGACTTCCTTGGGGAGCAACCAGTAGATGTCCGGGTGCTCCGCTTTGAGAGTGGAGAATGTGGGTGGTAGTAGACCGTTCCTTCGGGCCCTCCTGACGTTGTATTCGATGAACCGCCGCATTGCGCTGGTCTCGCCTGCAGCAGCCACAAACGCTCTGATCTTCTCTATCGCCTGCTCGTCGTCTAACTTCTTCACGTTCACGAGGTAGGGGGCCAACACCAACCAGGTCAGCCTGTGGCGCCCGTCCGAGACGGGGTGCGCAAGAAGGTCCTCGACGTAGAGGTACCCCTTGTTCGTCTTGGGCTTGGGTGACGGCACGTATTGAATCACATCAGATTTCACCCCGAGCAACTGCTTCGGGAACACCCCCTTCCGCAGGTTCCGGACCCCTTCAGCTATGGCAGCCAGAGAGCAGTCCCCGAACAGGTCATTGAGCATGTTGTCGCTCATCCAGATCGTCCCTGACTCGAGCTCCTGCCTGGCAAGCTTCCACCTGGGGTTCTTCGAAAGCTCGTACTTCGACGCCAGAACCAGGTACTCCTCGAAAGGCATCGAGTATCTGGCCCTTCCGTCATCCGTGGCTTCCAGTCTCGGAGCCGTTCCAAAACACTCTCCCATGATCGACGTCTTGCTTCTCGGCTCCTCTCTCAGGAAGTACTCCTTCGCCCTCTCGGCCTCCTTCTTAGAGAACCTCGATGTTAGCACGGAATCCTGGCTGGCGACCAGCGCCGCGGCGAAGAAGCTCGAGAACTCGACTAGTTCAGAGATGCTGGGCTCATACTTCACCCTGCCCAGGGCACTCAGGAGCCTGCCCTGGGTCTGCCCGATCACGTCTCTGCTTGCGAGCCCATCCTCCACTGGTATCGACTCGAAGAACTTCCTCGATCGCGGGGCGAAGGGGTACCTCAACTCAAGGTCGGACAGAACCGGCCCTCCGTACGGCACTATCCGCACCCTGCCTGCCCAGCCATCAGCGCTCTTCTCAGCCTTCCTTGGCCGTGGACACTATGGAGAGTACGTCCCTGTCCCTTAACACGTAGTTCGTGGGGAGGTGCAACCCTGTCCTGACGTCTATGGCATACAGGAGGCCCTTCACCAGGTCCGTGTGTATGTCGCGGGCGAGGTCCTCCACTGTCGACCCGCTAGGGAGGAGGTAGACGTCCGGAAGGACGCGGCCGTTGTTGTCAGAAAGCTTCTGTGGGTCGTGGACAGGATAGACAGCGTTCTCGCGCAGGAGCTTGAAGATGACCGAGTTGAGGGCGAACTGCACACCCGTCCTTAGGTACTCGCCGAAGACCTTGCGCCTGATGTAGGCAAGGGCGCTCTTTTGGGCATCATTCAGATCCTGGGGTTTCAGAATCTCGAACCTTTCCTCCCCAGGGATGTACTTGATGAGACCCTTGGCCTCGGCCCTCCGCAGCGTGAGCTCCGCCTCGCCGCTCGTGGGAACAACAATCAGTCCCTTGTACTTCTCCCGCATCCTCTGGAAGTTCTCGGCCGCGAATGGGAGGTCCATCTTGTTCGCAATCAGCAGGGTCGGCTTGGAGAACTCGCGGAGCGACCAACAGAAGTTCTGGGCGTCCTTCTCGTTCCAAGAATCGAAAGGCTTGTCTTCAAGCAGTGCCTCCTTCATAGCCGCCAGCACGTGCTCCTTCCTGACTCCGATTCCATGCATGACCTCCTCGACGGCGGCGGGGATGCCGTAGCCAGGTGTCTTGGACAGCTTCGAGATTTTCGGGAGGTTCTGATTGAAGAGCTTCGTATACCAGAGGACAAGCTCCAGCTCGACGTCAGCGAAGTCCGCGATTGGGTCCCCCGTCCCCGGCTCCGAGATCTTCCCATCCTTGTCGACGCTCCCGGAGGCGTCTACGACATGGAGCAAGGCATCGGATTGGGCCGCCACGCTGAGGAACTGGTTGCCCAGTCCCTTCCCCATCCATGCGCCCTTAATCAGGCCCGGGAGGTCCGTCACCTCGACGGGTATGAACCTCCAGCCGTCTTCACACCTCGAGTTCGTGGGGCTGTCCGCGACCCCGAACTCCTTGTGCACACAGAGAGTGACCACGTTCGCCACTCCGGTTTCGGGAGATTTCGTGGTGAACGGATAGTTGGAGACCTCTCCGGAGAGCAAGGTCATCGAGTTGAACAGCGTCGTCTTACCCGCATTCGTCTTACCAATTAGGCCGATTCTTATTGGCGTAGAAGAGCACCACTTGTTCAGTACTGTTTACCGGATAAAACCATTGTGTAGCCCGAAGTCTTAAGGAGAAGGGGCCGACCGCCACGCCCTTACCGCTTCATACCAGAATGCAGCTGCCGCCGCTGCCAGTAGGACTGTGAACCACGCCAACACCGGCACCAAGCCGTAGTAGGGAGACCCCGTGAAGGTCAGGTAAACCACAAACACAGTGAAGATGACCGCGTAGAAGATGAAACGCGGGACTATGAGTGTCCCCAGCCTAAGGAAATCTCTCATCACGTCCACCTTCACCTCGCCCACCACCTCATACTCCCCGTTGTTCTCTGAAACAAGTCCCAACTCCCTCAGCTTGTTGAGATGATACTGGGCCAGCGAGGGGTTTGACATCAGGAGGGCCCTCTGGACCTCTCTGACGCCGACTTTCCGCCTCTTCAGGGCGTACACGTAGACCCTGAGAGTGTTGCCTTTGAGCTCGGCATCAACCATTCCTTGGGTCTTCTTACCCGCAGGTGCGGCCCTGGCCGGCTTTGGTTCGCTCGATTCGCTCATGAAAGCCCCACTCGTCACCGCGCGAGCCTTCACGTTCAAAAACGTTGGTTGATAATGCAATGGAACGACGCTTCTCATATTGTGGCCCGGGCGAATCTGTTTTGAGGTTTAGGACGAGGGTAGCAGCCTACGGCCTCGCGGGACTGGTGATGGCCGGCACAGCGATTTTCGCAGGGTCATCTATGGGGCTCCT
>Ga0187771_10003363_pt1 | contig 11166 bp, 9 predicted proteins | sample 0116_SJ02_MP15_1_FD_133139 | JGI IMG/M metagenome (GOLD analysis project Ga0187771, IMG submission 133139) | Tropical peat soil microbial communities from peatlands in Department of Meta, Colombia - 0116_SJ02_MP15_10_MG | ecosystem: Environmental > Terrestrial > Soil > Wetlands > Peat | place... | reverse complement strand
TCGCGCGTATCCTCTCTTGAACGCGATGTTCCTCCGGCCACCGAGCAGCGGCCCGCCGGCGCGGGCCTTCCACCCGCGCCCCGGCAACGAAGCGGGATTCAGCGAAGTCGTGCGCGAGCACCAGGCGATGGTCTTCTCCATCGGCTGGCATTTGCTTGGCGACGCCGCAGCGGCCGAGGAACTGGCGCAAGATGTGTTTCTGAGGCTGTTCGAGCATTGGGACGCCATCGCTTCCCGCGAACACGTGAAGCACTGGCTGCGGCGTGTAATGACCCAGCGGGCAATCGATTACTCTCGCCGCGCGAAGTTGCGGCCGCGCTTCGGACTGGAGGCGGCGCCCGAACCGTGGATCCCCGCCGCTGAGCAGGATCCGCTGGCGAGCCAGAAACTCGCGGCGCTGATAACGCGGCTTCCGGAGCGCGCGCGCCGGATCGTGGTGTTGCGCTACCAGGAAGATATGGAGCCGGCCGAGATCGCCGAACTGTTGGGGCTTTCCGCCGGTGCGGTGAAGAGCACTCTCCATCGCAGTCTTCAGTGGCTTCGTCTGCGGATGGAAAGGTGCGGCGCCGGCCGAGGGCGCGCGGAACGGAAGGGAGTAGCGACATGAACGATCTCGAATCTCAGTTGCGCGAGGCGCTGCGGCGCACCGAGCCGCCCCCCGGATGGGAGCGGCGCATCGTCAAGAGAGCGGCCGTGGCGCGGCGCGCCCGGCGCTTGCGGCAGTCGGCGTCGGCGATCGCGGTGTGTTTATTGCTTGCCGCGGGCGGATCGTACTGGCAGCGCCAGCGCGAAGCCAGGCAGGCCAGGGACCAGTTGATTCAGGCGCTTCAAATCACAGGAGAGAAGTTGCAGGTGGTGGAGCGCGCGGCAGTCGAGAACTTGAACAAATAGGAGCACCCATACATGAAACGCTGGATGTTGATTTTCGCGATTTCGGCGCTGGCGGGCGCGCAGGACATCAATTTGCAAACCTTCGACGCTCTGCGCGCTAAGGCCACCGACACCGTAGAAGTGAACCTGAGCGAGTCCATGCTCCACATGGCCGCGGGATTCATGAACGGCAACGATTCCAAGCAGGCCGAGATGAAAAAACTGGTCGGCGGCTTGAAAGGCGTCTACGTTCGCAGCTACAAATTCGATAAAGACGGCCAGTACTCGGCCGCGGACGTCGAAGCGATGCGGGACCAGCTCAAGGCGGCGGGATGGCAGAGCATGGTGGATGTCCATCAGAGCAGCAAGGCCAAAGAGGGAACGCAGAACTCCGGCGTTTATCTGCGTACCGATGGGAAGCAGGTGATGGGGCTCGTTGTCCTGGCCTCCGAGCCGAAGCAATTGACCCTTGTGAATATTGCGGGCAACGTGGACTTGGCGCAATTGCAAGCGCTCAGCGGGACGCTCGGAATCCCGCCGATCCGTATGGGCTTCGACGGGAAGCAAGCGGGATCGAAAACGAAGGAATAAGAGGAGCGTGAAATTGGGAGAAGGACAATCGCGAGTGTCCCTATTTCGAGAAATGCGGTCATGTCACTTCAGGCTTGTGTCCCCTTTTTCCCCGGTTTTACCGGTTTTGCGCGGGAGGTTGACATCCGACCCAAGGCTTGGGTATTCTGCGGTCCATCAACTCAGTCTTTTTAGGCGGAATCATGCGTATCGCGAACTACCTCATCGGAGCCTTAGCCGCATCTTCTATTCTGTTGATCGCTCCCACGGCCGCGGGAGCGCCGTTCACGTATGAATTCACGGTCACGGCCACTTCGGGTCCGCTGACGGGAGCCTCATCAACGGGCTTCTTCAGTTATGATTCGAGTGGCCTCACGCCGAACGTATTCATCTTCGAAACAGGGCTTCTGACCGCACTGAACTTTACATGGGATGGAGTTACCTACAACGCGACGACAGCAAACGACGCTTTCATCGCTGTTGATAGCACCGGCGCATTGTCGAGCATTATGTTCGGAGATAACTGCACCTCGTCAGGATGCAACGTCACGGGTCCGGGCCAATGGTCCGTTGTTCTTAACATTTCGGACTTCGCTTATCAGCCCTCAGTGGGTGTCGAGGGCTTTGGGACAGTAACCTATGCTCAGGTACCCGAGCCGGCTACGTTTACGCTTCTCGCCCTCGGCGGAAGTTGCTTGGCGGCCGTTGTCGCGCGACGCGCTCGATTCACTGGCGAGCTTTCGGGGCGTTAGGACTCGCGAAAACGGGGAAAACGGGGACAGGCTACCCTTTCGCCTTTTAGCGAGCGGAAATGGGCGCCAACAGTGACGAAAACGGAAAATGGGGACAGCCCGAAGCGTCCCCGTGAAGAACATGCAAAACGGTACAGAGCGGAGTGTCGATGGTGTCACTTCAGGCTCTCCCCGTTTCCGTCGAAGCGCGGCCGAAAGCGGGCGGCGGGCGCCGCGGGCTCGGGTGCATAATGAATTCGAAAGGATAAAAAGCGAAAGGGTAGCCTGTCCCCGTTTTTCCCGTTTTTCCTGCGGTCGAGCCCGCGGTTCTTTCAGACGGCACATGACTATAGAAGAATAGTCGAGATGACTCTCGACTCAGCAGGCCGGCGGCCTGCGCCACGTCTCAGGTAGCGATTCTATTCGGAGCTATTGCGATCGATCCGACGCGATCTATCCTCAGAGTTCCCTCAGGCGCGGATGCGATGCTATGTTTAACTCTGTAGCAGGAGATCCTTCATCATGCGAAGTTATACCTATTTAGCAGTGGCCGGTTTGCTCGTCGTGCAGGCGGGAGCGTGGGCACAGGAGAAGACCCCAGATTTCACCGGCGTATGGACGGCGCGAGGACTGAACGCCAACATCTATGAAAAAGGCGATTCGTTCATGACGCCGTGGGCGAAGCAGCAACTGGCCTCCGCCAAGCCGTCCTTCGGTCCCAAGAGCGTGGTGCTGAGCCAGGTCAACGATCCGGTGTACAAGTGCATTCCGCCCGGCGTGCCGCGCATTTACTTCCATCCGTTCCCGTTGCAGATCGTGCAGATTCCGGGACAGGTGATCCTGATGTTCGAATACGACCACACCGTGCGCCACGTATTCACGGATGGCCGCAAGCATAACGAAGATGCCGAGCCGACATGGATGGGAGAATCGATCGGGCATTGGGAGGGCGACACGTTGGTGATCGATACGGTGGGCTTCAAGGAAGGCACGTGGATCGACCGCGTGGGGCGCGCGCATAGCGATCAACTGCACGTCATCGAGAAGTACAAGAGGACGGCGCAGGATAATCTGCAGGTTGAAGCGACGATCGACGATCCGAAGGCCTACACGCAGCCCTTCACGGTGACTTTCAATATGCAACTGCGCCCCAAGTGGGACATCGCCGAGATGTATTGCCTGGACACGCTGGGATTCGAGGCGTTCGAATCCGGCGGGCGGCCGCCGAAGCAATAGCGAATCCGCGGTCGCCGACACAGTTCTGCGCCGGGCGATCCCCGCGCCGATCTTCGCGCGTTCATGTAGAATGGACGCACCATGAAGCGGAAGATCTCTTTTCTCGCGATCTGGATGGCGCTTGTGCCGGCGCTCGCAATGGCCCAAAGTAATCCCGCTGCAGACTGGACCGGGTACTACATGATGGCGCGCGGCAAGGATCTGGCCGGGCTCAACGTGATCAGTCCGAACCTCGGAAAGACGGTCGTAGAGCACCTGCAACCGTGGGCGAAAGTGAAGCGCGAATCGATCGACGCGGTCATCGACGATAACGGATTTGTGTGCAAGCCCACCGGTTTTCTGCGGGCGTACGGGTCGCCGTTTGACGAGAATTTTTATTTCGTTCCGGGCCGCGACCGGGAGACGATCGTGTTTTGGGTCTACGATACCGTCCGCTCGCGGCGGATTTATCTCAACCAGGAGCATCCCCGGAACTTGAAACCGTCCTGGAACGGCCATTCCGTCGGGCACTGGCAGGGCGACACGCTGGTGATCGATACCATCGGCTTCAATGACCAGACGTGGCTGGATGGCGGCGGCGCGCCGCACACCGAAGACACGCATCTGACCGAGCGCATGCGGCGCGTCGAAAAGAACGGCAACACCTATATTGAGATCGCCGTGCAAGTCGACGATCCGCGCACGCTGACCTCGCCCTTCACGTTCAGCCGTTACTTCAAGAAACAGAATTTCGAGATGGACGACTACGTTTGCAACGACGCAGTGGACTTTTACAAGCAGTGGAGAGCGGAAGCCATCGAGGCTCGGCGCAAAGCTGCGGCCAAGGCGGGAGACTCGCAATGAAAGGCTGCTGGGTTTCCGTTCTAGCAGTGATCTCGGCCGCGGGCGTGGCGCGTGCGCAGGCGGGCGCGGGACAGAGCACACCACTCGATCTGGCGGGCGTGTATCAATCCATGCCGGACGGGGTCACGCTCTCAGGCGGATTCCGCAATTCCGGCTCGCCGGGCGAGATTTCGTTAACGGCTTCGGCGCGCGAACAGATGAAGGCGGTGAATCTCAAGGACGATCCCTGGAAGACGTGCGGCCCGATCGGGCAATTTCGAATGATGGCCCGGCCCAACACGGTGATCGAGATTCTGCCCGCGGGGCAGTTGATCATGATCCTGTTTGAGGACGTGACGCACGGATTCATGCGCAAGATCTACCTCAACCGCACGCACGAGCAGCGCTCCATGACGCCGTCCGATATCGAAATCCCGGTGACCAAGCTGCGCTGGTTCGGCGATTCGATCGGCCATTGGGAGAAAGACACTCTGGTCATCGATGCCGTGGACTTCAACGATCGCACGTGGCTGAACGACGCAGGCGCTCCGCACAGCGACGCGCTGCACACCGTGGAGCGCATCCGCGTTCTACGCAACGGGCAACTGCTGGAGTATAAGATGACGGCGGAAGATCCGCAGGCGCTGGCTAAGCCGTATACGTACACGCGCTACTTCCAGAAGATCGACCGCGAGTTCGAAGACGACAACTGCGTCGAGCAAAAGTGAGCGCGTCGTCTGGCGCGCGTGCGTCCGCATCGCGCCTGCTCTCCTAGGAGCTTGCTGAAAAACGCTGGGACAGCCCGGTCTGTCCACTCGCCGAGCTCGATGAGTGATGGAAACGTCGTTCTGGTCGGCTCGGGACAGAGAAGGCAGTCCCGGTTTTTCAGCATCCTCCTAAGCGGCGAGGATCCGTCTATGCGGCCGGGAGGACCACTTCCAATCGGGCGCCGCCTTGGGGACGATTGCTGGCGGAAATCGATCCGCCGTGCTGGGTCACAATGCCTTCCGTCACGGTGAGGCCGAGCCCGGTGCCGCGCGCGTCGAGGCGCGTGGTGACGAAAGCGTCGAAAATATCGGGCAACACCTCGGCGGGGATGCCGGGGCCGTTGTCTTCCACCGTGATCGCGATGCAGGGATGGCCGTCGCGCTGCGCGGGGCGCGAATGCACTTCAATGTGCCCGGAGGAATCGACGGCGTTCAAGGCGTTTCGCAATAGGTTCACGAACACCTGCAGCAGGCGGTCGGAATTGCCCACGACCAGATGCGCGGCGTCGACCAGATTGGCGAACTGCACGTGCGAGGCTTTTTCGTCGATGGCGACCAGGGACCACGCTTCTTCGACCAGGGGACGGATCGCGGTGGGTTCCATGACGCGCTGGCGTACACGCGAAAAATCAACCAGGCTTTCGCTGATGCGGCGCAGGCGCTGTGTGACGCGCTGCATGCGGTAGAGGCGTTCGAGCGTGTGGCGGTCTTCGGTGGTCTCGATCATCTTCTCGAGCGAACCAGCCAGGACCGCAAGCGGCGTGTTGAGCTCGTGCGCGACCGAGGCCGAGAGCAGGCCGAGGCTCACCAGGCGGTCCTGTTCCTCCAGGCGGCGGAGCGCGGCGGCCAGCTCATCCTCGCGCCGGCGCAGGGCGGTGACGGCGGCGTTGCGGGAGCGCATGATCTGGCCGATTTCATCGCCCATGATCTCTTCGGCCGGGATGATCTCCTGGGCGCGGTTGCCGGTTTGCGTGGCCGAATCGGCGGCCAGCATCTGGCGCAGGGGCCGGAAGACGTAGCGGGGAATGAGGGCGGCTTCGAGCGAGAGCACAGCCAGGCCGTAGACCGCTCCCAGAATCAGAAACAACGTGACGCGGGCGCGCAAGACGGTGTCGTCGTAGGATTGCTGGGCCAGCTTGACTTGGCCGGCGCTGGAGGGCACCTGGTTCAGGATGGAAACTTCGCGCGCGCGGGCGTCGGCGACGACCTTCTCAAACAAAGGGATGATCGAGAAATAGACACCGATGGTCAGCACCAGAAAGAAGAGGTTGTGCAGGACCATGAGTTTCGAGCGGATCTTGAGATCGCCGAAGAGTCGTGCGACGCCGGTGGTTTTCCTGCTAGACAAGAATTTTTGCTCCGGTTGCGTAAGTCCTCCTCTTATGGTAGAAAAGAGTTTAGTCAAAAAAGGCAGAATGTCGCAGGCACGCCCAGGGTGTATTCGCGGAGAGTGCTCGCGGCGCGGAGAACGACACCGAAATGGCAGTCATCTTTCCGAAGTCGTCCGACATAGTATTAAAGGTTATCGGCGCGTTGGTCGTGGTGGGCGCAGTCGGCGCCACGGCGGCCTATACATATTACACGTGGCCGACGGTGATTGATACCGGATATCAGCCGGCGCAGCCGATTCCTTACAGCCACAAGCTGCACGCGGGGCAGATGGGCATCGACTGCTACTACTGCCACTCGACGGTGTACAAGGCGAACTTCGCCGCCGTGCCGGCCCAGACGACGTGCATGAAGTGCCACATGCAGGTCAAGAAGGACAGCCCGCGGCTGGCGCTGTTGCGCGACGCGGCCGACACCGGGAAACCGATTCCATGGGTGCAGATTCATCGTCTTCCCGACTATGTTTATTTTAGCCACCAGGCGCACCTTTCGGCGGGCGTGAGCTGCGTGAGCTGCCATGGGCGCATCGATCAGATGATCGAGGTTCGCCAGGAGAAGCCGCTGAACATGGCCTGGTGCCTGGATTGCCACCGCGATCCTGCGCCGAACCTGCGGCCGGCCGAGCTGGTGACGAAGCTCGATTGGGTTCCGGATCGCGATCCGGCGGAAATCGGGCGCGAGATTATCGCCCAGAAGCATATTGATCCGCCAACCAACTGCTCGGGGTGCCACCGATGAGTTCGACCAACGGTTTGATTTCCATTCAGACGGCCAATCCCACGGGCAAGAAGTATTGGCGCAGCTTAGACCAGCTCGCCGACACGTCCGAATTTCGCGAGTTCGTGCACCGGGAATTTCCGGCCAATGCGACGGAGATGCTGGATGGAAACTCGCGCCGCACGGTATTGAAGCTGATGGCCGCGTCGCTGGGCTTGGCGGGCCTGACGGCCTGCCGGCGTCCGGAAGAGCACATCGTTCCGGTCATCAACGCGAGCGATTCCGAAAATTATCTGCCGGGCGAGCCGTTCTTCTACGCGACGGTGCATTCGATGGGCGGCCACGTGACCGGCTTGCTCGTCGAGACGCACGACGGGCGTCCGACGAAGGTGGAAGGGAATCCGGACCATCCGCACAGCTTGGGCGCAGCGACCGCGTTCGAGCAGGCGACGGTGCTGAGCTTGTACGATCCAGACCGCTCGGCGCACGTGCTGCAAGGCGGCAAGGAAGCGTCGTGGAAGGATTTCGAAGACGCGGTGGCGAAGCTCTCGCTGGGGGACGGCACGGGCCTCCGGTTTCTGAGCGAGACGGTAACTTCGCCGACGCTTGCCGATTTGCGCGCGCAGGCATTGAAGAAATTCCCCAAGGCCAAGTGGGTGGAGTACGATCCGATTTCGCGGGATAACGAACTGGCGGGCACGGCCATGGCCTTCGGGCAGCAGTTGTACGTGCATCCGCATTTCGATCAGGCGAGCGTGATTTTGGCGCTGGATTTCGATTTCCTGGGCCTGGATTCGCCCTCGCCGTTCATGACCAAGCTGTTCAGCAAGGGCCGGCGCGTCGAGAGCGAAGAAGATCTGGACAAGATGAACCGCCTGTACGCGGTGGAAAGCCAGTTCTCGATTACGGGTGCGACGGCGGATCACCGGTTGCGGATGAAGGGCGGCGAGGTCAAGCAGTTCGCCATGGATCTGGCGGCGGCGCTCGGTGCGATTCCGGGATTGAACGTCGTCGGTAACGCGGGCGGCGACAAGCGGTCGAAATTTCTGGCCGCGCTGGTGAAGGATTTGAAGGCCGCGGGCGCGAAGGCGCTGGTGGTGGCCGGGCCTCGCCAGCCGGCCAGCGTGCAGGCGATCGCGTCGGTGATCAATCAGGCGCTGGGTTCGGCCTGCGTGACGTATTCGAAGCCGGTGATCGACAAGAGCGATTCGGGCGCGGAGGCGCTGAAGACGCTTACCGGCGAGATGAGCTCGGGGCAGGTTTCGACGCTGTTCCTTCTGGGCGGCAATCCCGCGTATACCGCGCCGGCCGATTTGCAATTCGGCGTGGCGTTGTCGAAGGTGCAGAACTCGATTCACCTGGGTCTGGACGTCGACGAAACGGCGGCGTCGGTGAAGTGGCATCTGCCGGAAGCGCATTACCTGGAATCGTGGGGCGATCAGGCGACTTCCGAAGGGCTGGCGGCGATCCAGCAGCCGATGATCGAGCCGCTCTACGGCGGGCGCACGGCGGCGGAGATCGTGGCGCTGGTCGTCGGCAACAAGGACGTGAAGGCGCACGACATCGTTAAGAATTACTGGACGGCGCAGTTCACGGGCAACAAAGAAAACGCGTGGAAGAAGGCGCTGCACGACGGCGTGGTGGCCGGAATGAAAACGGCCGAAGCGCTGAAGGTGACGGCGGACGCAAAGAAGCTGGCGACGGCGCTGGCTGCCGAGCCGAAGGCCTCCGCGAGTGGCATCGAGGTCGGGTTCTATCCGAGCTCGGCGGCGTGGGACGGACGCTTCGCCAACAACGGCTGGCTCCAGGAGCTGCCGGACGCCATGACCAAGCTGACCTGGGGCAACGCGGCGATGATCAGCCCCGCGACGGCCAAGGCGCAGAAGGTGACCGACGGCGACATCGTGACGATTTCGCGCGGCGCGGTGAAGATGGAAGCGGCGATCATGATCCAGCCGGGCCATGCCGACGACGCGATTTCGATTTCGCTCGGCTACGGGCGCACCAAGTGCGGGCGCACGGGCAAGGACGTGGGCTTCAACGCGAATCTGATCCGGACCTCGGACGGGTTCTGGTTCGGATCGGGCTGCACGATCGCGGCGACGGGTAAGACGCATCGCCACGCGACGACGCAGGAGCACGGCGCGGTGAATGAAGTGGTCGGCAGCGCCGAGCGCCAGAATGGACGGCCGCTGGTGCGCGAAGCGACGACCGCCGAGTACAAGAAGAATCCCAAGGTGATCGACGAGATGTCCGAGCTGCCGGTGCTCGAATCGATCTATCCGCAAGTCAAGTACGACAAGGGCTATCAGTGGGGCTTGGCGATCGATCTGACGGCATGCACCGGCTGTAACGCCTGTGTGATCGCCTGCACGGCGGAAAACAACATTCCGGTGGTGGGCAAGGATCAGGTGCTGCGCCAACGCGAGATGCACTGGCTGCGCATCGATCGTTATTACGTCGGGGATGAGAACGATCCGGAGACGGTGGAGCAGCCGGTGCCGTGCATGCAGTGCGAAAACGCGCCGTGCGAAAACGTCTGCCCGGTAGAGGCTACCTCGCACAGCCCGGAGGGCTTGAACGACATGGCCTATAACCGCTGCGTGGGCACGCGGTATTGCGCCAACAACTGTCCTTACAAGGTCCGCCACTTCAACTTCCTGAACTTCCACAAGCGCGGCGACGAGCCGACCGATCTGACGGTGGGCATCCGGCTGGCCGAGCCGGAAGTCACGGGCCTGGTTTACAACCCGGACGTGACGGTGCGCATGCGCGGCGTCATGGAAAAGTGCACGTATTGCGTGCAGCGCATCGAAGAGGCGCGTATCCACGCGAAGGTGGATGGAAGGCGTGAAATCAAGGACGGCGAGATCAAGACGGCCTGCCAGCAAACCTGCCCGGCCGAGGCGATCGTGTTCGGCAACATCAATGACCCGAATAGCAGGGTTTCGAAACTGAAGAAGCAGGAGCGCAACTACGCCATGCTGGCCGAACTGGATGTCCGGCCGCGCACGACGTATCTCGCGAAGCTGCGCAATCCCAATCCGGAGCTGACAGCATGAGCATCGGAGTTTGTATGAGCCGGGGGTTAGCATGAGTCTGGTGGTCGAGCAGAATCCGGCGTTAATGGAAGTGAACCCGCCTCTGGTTCACGCCCGCACGCCTCACGAAGTCACCGAGCAGATCAGCGCGATCGTGGAAGGCGACGTCGTCAAGACGCCGATGAAGTATTGGATCACGCTGAGCATCACCGGGGCGATCACGGTGCTGCTGCTTGCGATGTTGACGTTTCTGGTATGGAACGGCATTGGCGTGTGGGGCAACAACAAGCCGGTCGGGTGGGCGTGGGACATCACGAACTTCGTCTTCTGGATCGGTATCGGCCATGCGGGCACGCTGATTTCGGCGATTTTGTTCCTGTTCCGGCAGAAGTGGAGAACGTCGATCAACCGCTCGGCCGAGGCGATGACGCTGTTCGCCGTGATGTGCGCGGGCATTTTCCCGCTGTTTCATACCGGCCGTCCGTGGCGCGCCTACTGGCTGTTTCCGATTCCCAACACGGATCTGAACATTTGGCAGAATTTCCGCAGCCCGCTGATCTGGGACGTGTTCGCGGTTTCGACCTATTTCACGGTTTCCTTACTGTTCTGGTTCACGGGTCTGGTTCCGGATCTGGCCACGCTGCGCGACCGGGCGACGACCAAGATCCGGCAATGGCTGTTTGGGCTGCTGAGCCTGGGCTGGCGCGGATCGGCGCGGCACTGGAGCAATTACGAAAAGGCATACATGATTCTGGCGGGCATTTCGACGCCGCTCGTGCTCAGCGTGCACTCGATCGTGTCGTTCGACTTCGCCACGTCCGTCATTCCGGGTTGGCACACGACGATCTTCCCGCCGTACTTCGTCGCCGGCGCGATCTTCTCCGGATTCGCCTGTGTGATGACGCTGCTGCTGATCGCTCGCTGGGCGCTGAATCTCCAGAACCTGATCACGATGAAGCACCTGGAGAACATGAACAAGATCATCCTGGTGACCGGGTCGACCGTCGGCTACGCGTATGCCTG
>Ga0187771_10003362_pt1 | contig 11166 bp, 8 predicted proteins | sample 0116_SJ02_MP15_1_FD_133139 | JGI IMG/M metagenome (GOLD analysis project Ga0187771, IMG submission 133139) | Tropical peat soil microbial communities from peatlands in Department of Meta, Colombia - 0116_SJ02_MP15_10_MG | ecosystem: Environmental > Terrestrial > Soil > Wetlands > Peat | place... | reverse complement strand
TGGTCCAATACCTCGAGGAACGTCGTCGAACGGGCGAGCGTCTCGTCGTGGACTCCGATCTGATCCACCCGGACCGGGCAAACAAGCGATTCATCCGGACGCTCAACATTGGCGATGGGATCCGCACGGCGATTCGCGGCGCCGGGTTTCCCTGGCGGCCGTACGTTCTGCGTCACTTCTTCGACACGCAGCTCTTGACCGCGGAGTCCCGGGGGAAGGTAGCCCACGACTTCCGAGTCTACTGGATGGGCCACGTCGGCTCAATCGATGCGCGATACACGACGAACAAGCGCCGGCTCCCGCCGGATCTCATCGAGGAGATGCGTGCCTCCTACCAGCGTTGCGAACCGTTCCTATCCACCATCCCCACGACCTCCGAGAAAGAAGAGCAAACGAGGATCTCCCGAACGATGCTGATGGGCCTCGGATACACCGAGGCCGAACTCGCGAAAGTCGACCTCGAGAATCTCGATGTCGCGGGCTTCCAAAAACTCGTGAACCGGAGGATCGGAGCCGGCGGCGCGAAGTCTCGGCAGCAGCTCGTGGAGACCGCGGACCTTTCGGACTATCTCGAGAAGGGCTGGACCGTGGTGACCACGGTCAACGGCCATCAAGTCGTACTGAACCCGCCCGCGTCACGATGAGGCGGAACCAGCCCACGACCTTGCTCGCGTACTCGTGGCGCGGAATCTCGTCGGGCTCTCCGAGGAGAAGGATCCGAAATGGATGCGACGGGTCCAGGCCCTGGGCCATAGCCTTCATCTCGCGGAGGGAGACCATCAGGTCCGCACCGTCGAATCGCGGGAGAGATGGCGACCGGGAGGCAGAAAGGATGTTATGGGCTCCCGCCCTCGCAACCGTAGTTGACGCTCCGCGGGCCATCCCGGTCGCCACCGCGACCTCCGATTGCCTCTTTGGACAAAACTACACTTCAGCCGGCGGAGGATGAATGATGACAGAATCGACGGCACGCCGAGCTAAGCGCGAGAATCGGGCGGTTTGTCTATTCTCCCGAAGTCCGATTCAAATCGTGCTCGGTGGACTACTCGGGGGCGCAGTTTTTGGAGGAGCGGGAGCCACGGCCTTCCCTCGCCGCCTCAGTAACACCACAACTCCTATCACAGCCACGACCGTAGCCACTGCTCCGACCAACACATAGCCCTCCCACGAAGAGAGGCCCAGGAATGTCGGCGCATGGCTCGCTGTCGAGATGAACGTGATCAACACAGTAACGTTCCGGCCGTTCACCGTGACGTTCCCGCTGGGCGGTGTTGCCGAATACCCGGAATCCGTTCTGACGGTGAACGAGTAGCTGCCATTCGCCTCGGGGAAGCTGATGTCATTGGTCGTGGAACTATGGGACCCGATCGCCGTTCCGTTCACCCACCACTCGATGCCGACCGGAAGGCCGGATTCCGTGATTGTGAGGTCAAAGGTAACCAGGCTGAACATAATCGCCTTGGAGAGCCCGGCTCCATCCACGGCGATTGAGCCGCCCGGGGCTGAGAATGACTTGTTCACCGTGGCGACGCCGTACATGTACGTCCCGTTCAGGAGATAGAACGTGATGGCCGTCCCTATCGAGCTTTCCGGTGTCTGCCCCGTTACGTTCACCCACCACTCGTCCCCGCCCGAGAGGCCAGATTCCGTGAAGGTAATGGCGAAGACCTGCCTGAAGATAATCGTCCTAACGAGCGCCGCGCCGCTCACACTAAACGAGCCGCCAGGGGCAGTGTACGACGTGATCAAAGTCGCGACACCGAATGTGTAGGTCCCGTTCGAGAGCCGGAACAAGATACTCGACTCGGTAGTGCCGTGCGAGGGCTGTCCGGTCACGTTCACCCACCACTCCGTGTCTGACGGTAAACCGGATTCCGTGAACGTCACCCCGTAGACGCCCGGATTCACCACCGAAATGGTCCCTGAATCGTAGTTGGCGCAATAGACGTACTCGTTCTCGCTGTCGTACGCTATGGCGTCCGGCTCAAGCCCCACCATGATGGATCCCACGACCGAGTCCGTCGTCCCGTTAATCACTGTCACGTTGTTCGGACCATAGTTGGCCACGTAGACGAACCCGTTCGCACTATCGTATGCTATGGCGTCCGGCTCGAACCCTACCGGGATTGAACCGACGACCTTGTCTGTCGCCCCGTTAATCACCGTCACGTTGTTGGATTGCCAATTGGCCACGTAGAGGTAACCGTTCGCACTGTCGTAGGCTGCCCACCCCGGTTCCGTGCCGGTCGGGATGGACTTGGCGACGACCTTGTTTGTCGTTCCGTTGATTACGGTTAGATTGTTCGTGTTGTAGTTGGCCACGTAGACGATTCCAGTGGCTTCGTCGTATGCTATGCCGACCGGATTCGTGCCGACCGGGATCGACCCGACGACTATCTTGTCTGTCGCTCCATTGATCACAGTGACGTTGTTCGACCCAGCGTTCGCCACGTAGAGGTACCCGTTGGCGTTGTCATAGGTCACGGCATACGGGAAAAGGCCGGCGGTGATAGAGCCAACGACCGTATCCGTCGTACCGTCGATTACCGTCACCAATCTCGAGCCGGAGTTCGTCACGTAGAGGTACCCGTTCGCACTATCGTACGCGAGAGCCACCGGCTGGGGCCCGACAGGGATTGCGCCGACCACCGTGCCTGTCGTAAAGTTGACCACCGTCACATTATTCAGACCATAGTCGGCCACGTAGAGATCCCCATTTGCGCGGTCGTAAGTCATTGCTTGTGGGTAGGTTCGTAGTGAGACCGATCCCATGACCGTTTCCGACGTGCCGTTGATCACGGTCACGCTGTTCGAATAGAGATTGGCAACGTAGACGTACCCCTTCGCAGCGTTGTAGGCGATCGCGTCGGGATTAGTCCCGACGGGTATCGAACCAGCAACCTTGTCTGTCGTACCATTAATCACGGTCACGTTGTTCGAACCATAATTGGCGACGTAAACGTTGTTGTTCGAATCGTCGTACGTGACCGCCCACGGCGTTGAGCCAACCGGGATCGACCCGACTACGGTGTTCGTCGCCCCGTCGATCACTGTTACGTCGCTTGGGCCGGTGCTGGCCACGAAGAGTTTTCCATTCGAACTGTCATACGCTACATCGAACGCGCCAGAGCCGACCGGGATGGATGCGACGACGACCTTGTCCGTCTTCCCGTCAATCACGGTCACGTTGTTCGAACCAGCGTTGGCCACGTAGACGTACCCGTTGGCGCTGTCGTACGTTGCACCGAATGGCTCGGACCCCACAGGGATGGAACCGACCACCCTGTCTGTCGTCACGTTGATTGCAGTGACGTCGTTCGAGTTGGCGTCGTCCACATAGATGTACCCGTTCGCAGCATCGTATGCCAAGCCGTCCGGAAGTGCGCCGACAGGAATGGACCCGATGATCTCGTTGGTCGATCCGTTCAGCACGGTTACATCGTTGTAGCTCCCACCCGACACGTAGACTAGTCCGTTCGCCGCAACGTACGCCACAGCATTTGGATATGTTCCGAGTGGAACAAACTCGACGACCTTGTCCGTCGTCCCGTTGATCACCCCGACGCTGTTCGAGCCTTCGTTGGCGACGTAGAAATCCCCGTTCGCGCTATCATATGCCACTCCTTCCGGGTACAGCCCGTTTCCTGATTGGAAGTTCCCCGGCACCAAACTCCCATTCACCAAGACCAAGGTATCGGCTACCCATCCCGGTGACGGGTCGGACACGCCATGTTCGTCCAGCGATGGACCAATGGATCGTGACGCATCTTGAACCTGGTCGTGAACAGCCGAACCGGCTTCGAGACCGCCGACCGAGGTCGTGTTGGCCAACGGCTGACAAAGAGAAGCGATCACGGTCAATAACACGACGCCGACGGCCGCCGCGGCCGCGATTATTCTTGGTCTCATTGCCAGAACTCGACTTCCTTTTCCCTGTTCACCCAGCAGATGTAATCGGATTGGCGCTGAATCGAAAGAGCATCGTCGTGAACACACTCACCCGACCTCAAACTGGTCTCCCGCCCTTAGGCGTTTGGGTAGAGTACCGCGCGAGGGGGGCCAGAGTCTATACGGCGAGGGCGGCCGGCTTAAACCAAGAGCGACGGACGCGGACGATGGTTCCCTTGCGCGATGGGGGCCGCGCCGGGATTGCAGAACAGCGGGCTCCCGCCCTCGCAACCGTAGTTGACGCTCCGCGGGCCATCCCGGTCGCCACCGGCGACGGGGATTGGCTGCGAGTCTAAGTAGCGACACACGCTGGCGAACGGTGAAACCAGGGGGACGAGGGCGGTGGCAGATGTCGATCTTCGGTTCGACCTTGCTACCCTGGCTGCCGATTTTGACAACGTCCGTCGTTCTCGGCTGCGGTTTCAAGTGGTCCTTGGGTCGGTCATGCTTGGATTCGGCGCGGTAGGAATCTTACTGATTCTACTCGGCCCGCGATCCAGCCTCCTCGGATCGGTGATTCTAGCTATCGGCGGGTTCTTTGCCGGAGCAGTCTTGATTAGTATGGCGTACACCGCTCGATCCGTTCCTCATCGATTGGTGATCAGCAAAGAATCCCTCGAGCTGGAGTTTCCCCGGAAACCGCCAGAGGTTTACCACTGGATTGACCCGAAGCTCAGTGTAGAAGTCCTGGACTATCGGGGATTCCCCCCGGACTCGACCGGGATCAGGTTCTTGATGACGAAGCCTGGCTTCAGCCCACTCCCAGCAGCGGCTGTGCAGGCTTTGATTGAGGCGGCAAGGCAGCAGAGACTTTCAGTGCGAGGCTGGTCCGAAACCGTTCCCCGCCCAAGCCCCGCGCGGAGAATCCGAATCTTCCGTGAGGCAGGTGGCGGCCGTGGGCAGGGTTGAGGTCTGGGCCCGGCCCGGGAGCCGTCAAGATGGGATCGAGTGGGACGATTGGCGCAAGCGATGGGTCGTCTCGTGCCGAGAACCGCCCACTGAGGGCCGAGCGAACGAGGCGATACTGCGCCTCGTCGCTGGGCGACTAAGTGTAGCGCGGACGTCTGTTCGGCTCATGTCTGGCGGGCGGACCCGAGCGAAACTGATTGATGTCGCCGGCGTAGCGGATTCCGAGATTGCGATGCGCCTTAGGCAACACCGCTCGCATCCTTAGCAAATCCGCGGGCCATTCCGGGCACCGCCAAGATTCCGATTGACCTTCGCGATCTAGTAACGCGCGACCTTGTGGAGGACCAAAGTTGGTTGATCGGAGATCGAGCGCGAGACTTCGACCACCGCGCAAGAATTGGATACCAATCGGCCGCCAATGTGATAGGCTTGAAAACCTCCACAATCTCGCCACGCTTGTGGTTACAAATCAGGGGAGCGTTTCCCCCATTATGGCAGTACAACATCATTTGACGTTCGCCCGAGAACGCAGGGTGGCAAGCAGAGGCTTCAATCAAGCCATGAAGATCTACGAAGATGCTTTCCCTTTGCAAGAACGCGCGTCCCGGGACGTCGTGGCAGACCGGATCCGGTCCGGCCGAGAGAGATTGATGGTCGGGCGTGAGGGAGGTGACGTCGTGGTGATGGCTCTCGTTTGGCCTGTCACCGGATTCGACTATCTTCTACTCGATTACGTGGCAGTCCTCGACCGGATGCGCGGAGAGGGCATAGGGCAGGATTTTGTGCGATTCCTTTTCGACAAAGCCGACGAGGAACGGAAATCTGTTTTGCTCGAGATCGAGGATCCAGAGGAGGGCGATGACAAGGGGTGGAGACTAGGGCGAGTCCGGTTCTTCCGAGCCCTTGGAGCCAAGGAGCTCCGGGGAGTCCGATGCGTCCTGCCTCCCTTACAGGGGAACGCGCCTACCGGCTTGAGACTTCTCATCTACGCCAAACCCGCACCCAAACGTCTATCCGGCAGCTTCGTTCGCAAACTCGTTAGCCAGGTCTATCAAGAGGTTTATGGAGTTCGGCCTAATGACCCGATAATGACAGTTTCGATTCGCAATATCGGCGACGAGGTAGTGCTCGGTTAGCGGAGGGGCAGATAGTCATGGTTGATACAACTACACTTGCTGGGCTTGTTCTCGGCTTGGCGAGTGCGTTCGCAGTCGGGCTTTCGGTGTTCACTTACTTTCGGACCGCGAGAACCGAGGCCTACGCGGACATGGACGAGCTTTACTTAGAGATACTCAAGCTCGGAATGGTATACCCCAGGTTCCGGGACGTCGACTTGACGAGAGACTATGTTCGGGAGTTCACAGCTCCAGAGGAACGAGTACGCTACGACACGTACGCGTACATTTCGTGGAACATCTGCGAAACGATCTTCGATCGCCGTGAAGAGGCGATCTTTGCGACTTGGCTCCCGGCGTTGATTGAAGAGAACCGGCTTCACAGGCGGTGGTTTGACGACCCCGCGAACCATCACAAGTTCAAAGAGAGTTTTCGAAAGTACGTCCGCGATACTCTGCCATCCGATGGCACCGTGCGAGTTCTGCCCAATCAGACAAGTTGATTGTTGTCGGCGGCCGGTTCACGCGATGCTGAGCCTTCGACACTCCCATCGGGGGGCGGCATCGTTCACGTTTCGCGAGTGAGTAAGCGACCAATAGCAATCGCGTGGGAATCCGTCACGTGCCGACGGATTCCGTCCACCGTGAGCTGCTGCTGCCGTCGCCCTCCAAGGACCCGCCCGAGATCGCGCCCCTGATCTGGAGCACGTCCGACCCGTTCTGGCTCGAGATCCATCGGGAGAAGGATGGACACGTTCGCTACGCCCTCGGCGCGGACGATTCGGATGAACTCGACGCGATGCTCACCTATCTCGAGAGCATGCGTCCGCGTCTCGCGGCAGGCGAGCCTGTCGACTGCCTCGCGAAAACCTTGGTTCCCGATGGGATCTACGCGCGGGCCGTCCCGACCCTGAAGCATCACCACCTGCCGCTCACGATCCATCCCACGGTCGATCCGGCGGATCACCTCCTTCGGATCTTCGCCTCACGACCCCTGCGCGATCACGAGGTGGTACTCCAGCTGCTGTTCCGAAACCTGGGAGACTGGGAGATGACCTTCTTTTCCCCGTTATTCGAGACCATTGCCCGGCGGCAGAGCCACGTCGTCCGGGGGGCCATGAACGCCCGGCGGAACCAGACCCCCTGCCACGTCGAGTTGCGCACGCGAATCGTCGGGCCCCGTCCCGAGGATGCCCTCGACTCGATCGGGGTCTGGCTGTCGGGCTGGACGACTGTCACCGGGACGCCATGGAGGCGCTGGCAGGTCGTCCCTCCGAAGAAGGAATGGGCGTTCCAGGCGGAGATGGACGACCACTGCCTGGTCCACTTCGTCTCGAAACGGGCGCGGAGGGATGTCTCGGGAGTTGAGCTTGGGCGCCTCCTGAGCATACCATGGTCGACGCAGCATCCCGAATGCTCCTACTCGGGAGCTCCCCGGGGACAGCCCGGACCCGAACTCGTGGTGCGACCTCCGACCTCGATTTCGGCCCCGGCGGAACCACGACTCTCAGTCGGAATATCGGGAAACCATTGGGTGGCCCTTCCCCGCACCTGGAACCATGCGGTCCTCTTCGGCCGAACCCAGTCGGGGAAGTCCACGCTCGCCCTGAACCTTGCCCTTCAGATCCTTCGAAAACAGCCCGAAGCCAGCGTGGTTGTGATCGAGCCCACGGGAACCCTCATTGATGGAATCGTTTCGCGGGTACCTCCTGAAGTCGCCTCCGAGACGGTTGAGATCGACCCGGCGGACGCGACCTTCGAAAAGGACGGGGTGAACATAGTCTCGGTCCCGCTGTCACTCCTTCATGCCCCGGCGGACAGGTCGACGCCACTCGAACGTTGGTCCGAGGCGCTCGCGGGAGACCTTCTTGCTGCGATCCGGAGCGCGTGGGGTGAGGAGAGTATTGGAGGGCGGGCCGAGCTTGTCCTGCGTGCCCTCGTGCAAGGTCTAGCCCGGACCCCGGGCTCGAATATAGTCGATGCCTACCAGATCCTCACGGACAAGAAGGCGCTCCAACGGTTCGTGAAGGGAGCCCCTCCCGGGCCACTCCGCGACTTCCTCGAGCACCACCTCCCGCGGCTCGACTACAACTTCACGATGTCGACTCTCGACAAGGTCGGTAAGATCGCGAACCTCGGAGGAGATTTTCGATGCCCTACCGGCGGAGGAACGTGCACGACGGACGGACAATCAGGTTGGGATCGTCTTGAGCAGCCTCGGATTGAAGCACCACCGAGCCCGGATCAACGGCGCCCGTCCCCGGGTCTACGAGCTTGCTACACCTTGGACCAACGATGGACCGACGGACCGGACCATCGGTCCGGGGGATCAGGAGGTGGACCGACGCAACTCTCGTCGTTGGTCCGACGGTTTACCCTCAAAGAACAACTGAAGTGGACCGACGTGGCCCGGTGGACCGACCGATTAGGTAGAGCAGGAATTGAGGTGCGTCGGTCCAGTCAGGCTCTCTTCGAGTCATCGACAGCACGTCGAACCTGAACGTCCCGGGTTCTCTTGGCGCGAGTCGAGATCCACCGGTTGACAAGCAGGACCGCAAGCGCGAGTGCTAAGAGAAGCAGCCAGATCTCAGACCCGAGAGGCGTTCCGAATATGAGAAGGCAAGCGGCCCCTGAAACGAAGACGTAGACCCCGACGAGGATGCCGGTGCGGAGATTGGGACTCGCGCTCACCTCGTACTCTCCCTCCCGGAATGAAGTGTAATGGTCCCCTCCCAGATAGGTCTTCGTTCTCCCAGGTCCCTGGGGCTGACGTTGAGATTCGCCTCTCAATCAGTGAGGCTCGCCCGGTAGGCCGAACTCATGGCCAGAGGATCATCGCCCGTAGGTCTGGTTCGTGGGCTGAACGGTTAGCGTCGCATGCAACCACAGGCCACCTGGGTGCGACGCGTATGTCTGGGGGAATGTGAAGACCAGGTTCCAGCTCCACCAGTTCCCGGCGTCAAACAACTGATCTCCCCCTCCTTCGAAGAGGCCGTTCACGTGCGATGGAACCGTGGGATTCGACGCTGCGGTCCATGGATTGACTGTGAAATTGAACGGAGCGGACACGGATAGATTGACCCACAGTCCGGGCCAGGTGCCGGGATTGCCAGTCACGAAGATTGCAAAGTTGTACGATGTGCCTCCGATGAGCTCCGTGGGGCAGCTCGGACCGAAGCCCGGCGACCCGGGACCTGGTGGAAATGTCTGATCACATGCGTTCTGACTTGCTGGACCGAAGATCGAAGATGACCCGCTCAAGTACGTAATGTTGATCGCGACCCCGTCGAACCGCTCGGTAGTCCTCGGAGTAGCGGCGGTCGCGAGCGAACCGATTACGACCGCGGCAGCAACGACGACGCCGACTGCGACCGCGAGGGCCGAGATTCGAGCGGGCACGCCCAAACCCCCAACGACAGAGGGCCCCGGCCCGCATTATCGTTTCGCGTGACTACAGCCAGAGGATCATCGCGCGGCGAGGCGGGCCCTTCGCTCGGTAGACCGCGACAATCACTCCGCTCACCGCGAGCGCGACCCCCGCGACCATGAGCGCAAGGTAGCCCTCTAGCGTGTCGGGCGAGGCTCCCGCGTTGCAGGTCGGGTTCGCGACGCACGCATCGAACGTGGCGAACCATTCGCCCGCGAACAGGAGAAGTGACAGCCCGATGGTCACCAGTATCGCACAGGTCCAGACGATCCGCGGGTTCCGCGCCGATGGGTCCGACGTGCTCTGCTTGTCGAGCATCTTTCTCCCTCGCGAGGAGAGGGAGAAGGGGCGAGACCGCGATTCGCGACAGCCGCGGGGGGGACCCCGAGCGTAGCGAGGGGGAGGACCCGCGGACAGACGGATCTACTTTTCCTCGTCCTTTGGCGGGAGTGCGATGTCTATTCTGTGTGTGAGCGGCGGAAGCTTCGTCGCGACGTCCTCGAGCGCGTTCACTATTGCCCTAAGATCGGCTTTCCTTCCCCCGGCCCAGACAACGAGGGTCTTGGGATCTATCACTCGAAATGTCTCAGACTTGTCGGTCGGGCCTGTCGGCGGCACCTCTCGGATGGCCAGTCCCATGATCTTGGCAGGCGTGTACTCGTCGAGCCATTTGATCAGTTTCTCATCAACGTGTTCGAAAACGTCACGCGCGTCCCGATCAGTTAGGATGGATGAGGACGGGACGCCCCAAAGGGTCCTAAGCTTGTCAGCGCGATTCGCGCGCAGAATGTCTCCGAGTCCCTTTGGGCGTTTGTGAGTGAAGGGCCAGAGGGTGCGGGAGACGATCGCTGCCGCCGACAGAATCGCATGGACGGTAATCCATATCCTGGCGTTCCATTGAATGAACGAAGATAGCAGGGGATTCCCCGCGGCGGGACCTCTTTCGCTCCCAGTGGTGCCACGGAGGGGCTCGAGCTCGGCAGGCACCTTCAGAGCTTCGGGAAGGTTTGCCAAGGCCAGCTGTGCACACCACACCTGAAACAGGATCTCGTGGGCCAGCACTTCTTCCTCTGCCTTCGTGACTGAGAAGAGCTCGAAGCGAGGAGTAGGCGCTGCCATTCGGGATTCCTCAAGCTCACCACCAAATCAGGATTCTGGACACCGTGGTCTTCACTCCTCGTTTCCGCGGGAGGGGGAAGAGCCGTCTCGGTCGGCCACCCCGTTTCGGAACATGTGTTCGGTTATCCCGAAACGTGCGTGGAAGCAAGCCGCCCTCCGCCAGTCGGCCGCGAGCTGGTCAGCGAGGCCCGGAGTCCCGGAGACGACGGCCCGTGCCGCATTGACGCGGCCACGCAGGTCGCGGACGCGCCGGGCTTCCGCGCGTTCGTCCTCCTCGCGGGAATCGTCGGGCAGGCCGGACGTAATCTCGGCGGGGGTGAACCGCCGAGTCGGTGTCGCGAACCCCTCCTCAGGGTCGGATTCGGCAGGGACCGCGAGCCGGGCCTCGAAGTGGGTTCGGGAGCCGTCGTGGCGTCGCGTGGATGCCCGGGGACGCGAAGGAGTCCGGGGCGCGGTCGGACCCTTCGGCACCACCTCGCTCGCGATCTCGAGGCTTCCGAAGCACCGGACCTCGAGGCCGAGCAGCTCGCGGAGCGCGCGGACGTTCTCCGCGCTCGCCGTGCCGTGCCAGCGGTGCCCCTCGGGGTCCCAGCGGAGGCCGAGCCCCTTGAGGAACGCCCGGTTCGCGTACGTCGCGGGGCTGCCGGG
>Ga0187771_10003361_pt1 | contig 11170 bp, 10 predicted proteins | sample 0116_SJ02_MP15_1_FD_133139 | JGI IMG/M metagenome (GOLD analysis project Ga0187771, IMG submission 133139) | Tropical peat soil microbial communities from peatlands in Department of Meta, Colombia - 0116_SJ02_MP15_10_MG | ecosystem: Environmental > Terrestrial > Soil > Wetlands > Peat | place... | reverse complement strand
GGTCCGGATAGTCGACGTCGATCTCCATCAGGAAGCGGTCGAGCTGCGCTTCCGGCAGCGGATAGGTCCCTTCCTGCTCGAGCGGATTCTGGGTCGCCAGCACGTGAAACGGCTTCGGCAGGTCGTGGCGCGCGCCCGCCACCGTGACGTGCTGCTCCTGCATCGCCTGCAGCAGCGCCGATTGCGTGCGCGGGCTGGCGCGGTTGATCTCGTCGGCCATCAGGAGCTGGGCGAACACCGGCCCGGCGATGAAGCGGAACGAGCGCTTGCCGGCGGCGCTTTCGTCGAGCACCTCGGCGCCGAGAATGTCGGAGGGCATCAGGTCGGGGGTGAACTGGATGCGCTTGCTGTCGAGGCCCAGCGTGATGCCGAGCGTTTCCACCAGCTTGGTCTTGGCGAGCCCGGGCACGCCGATCAGGAGGGCGTGGCCTCCCGACAGGATGGTGACCAGCGTGTTCTCGACCACCTTGTCCTGGCCGAAGATGACGGTGGCCACCGCATCCCGCGCCGCGCGCACCTGGCCGGCAACCTGCTCGGCCGAGCGCACGATGACATCTTCCAGTTTCTCGACACTTTCTGTGCCCGCCATCCGGATCTCCTTAAGGATCTCGCCGGCCGCGCCGGTGGATCAATGCCGGCGTTGCGCGCCGGCCGGGTTGAACCCGTCCTCGCACGACGCCATGCTAGACTCTGTGCAAGGACAAGTGTGTGTTCAATACGTCTGTCCCCACCATATCGAGCCGAAATAGGTAATAATCTTCACGATGTGGCGACCACTGTGGTCTACTGAACGGGTCCTGTGCTCACCGTCTAGGCAAACCATGGCGAACCAAGGGCAAATCGCAGGACAACCATCGGGGCAGGCGCTCGACGGGCTGGCCGCCGCCGCGCGCGACGCCGGCCGGCGCGGCTTACCGCCGGTTCATCTGTGGAATCCGCCGTTCTGCGGCGATCTCGACATCCGCATTGCGCGCGACGGAACATGGTTCTACCTCGGAACGCCGATCGGGCGGCCGGCGCTGGTGCGGCTGTTCTCGACCATCCTCAAACGCGAGGACGATCGCTATTTCCTCGTCACGCCGGTGGAGAAGGTCGGCATCCGCGTCGATGACGCGCCGTTCCTGGCGGTCGAGATGCGGCGCGAGGGCGAGGGGCGCGACCAGGTGCTGCATTTCCGCACCAATGTCGACGACTGGGTGACCTGCGACGCCGCGCACGCCTTGCGCTTCGAGCCGGCGGCGGCCGGCGGGCTGGCGCCCTACCTGCATGTCCGCGCCGGTCTGTGGGCCAAGGTGACGCGCGCGCTCTACTACGATCTCGTCGATCTCGGCGTCGAGGCGCGTGTCGACGGCGCGCCGCGGTTCGGCGTGACCTCGTCGGGCACGTTCTTTGCCATGGCGGACGCCGAGGTCGCGAGGGCCGCGCCGTGACCGAACCGATTGCGCAGGGCGACGTGCCGGCGGCGGGGTTTTCCACCGCCGATTTCTTCCGCCGCGCCGAACAGCGCCTGACCTTCGACATTCCCGCGGCGCTGAGCGATGCCGGCATCATTCCGCCGAGCGGCGATCACGGCACCGACCGCATGCTGCAGATCGTCGCCGAGGAGCGTCCGATTCGGCCCGCGGCGGTGCTGATCGGCATCGTCACCCATGCGACGCCGACCGTGCTGCTCACCCAGCGCGCCGCGCATCTCAACGACCATGCCGGGCAGATCTCGTTCCCCGGGGGCAAGATCGATGCCGACGACGCCAGCCCGCTGGAGACCGCGCTGCGCGAGGCGGAGGAGGAGATCGGGCTCGACCGCTCCTTCGTCGATCCGATCGGCTATCTCGACGTCTATGCCACCGGATTCGGCTTTCGCATTCTGCCGACGGTGGCGCGGGTGCGGCCGGGATTCGCGCTGCAAGTCAATCCCGACGAGGTCGACGAGGCGTTCGAAATTCCGCTGGCGTTTCTGATGAACCCGGTCAATCATCAACGCCACAGCAAGGAGTGGCGGGGGATCATGCGCTCCTATTACGCCATGCCGTTCGCGGACCGATACGTATGGGGCGCCACCGCCGGAATCCTGCGCGTGCTTTACGAGCGGATCGTGAGATCATGATGCGGCCGGTGCTGACGGAAGTCGGCATTTTCCTGGTTCCGTTCGCCGCCTATGCGCTGTTTCTGGTCCTGACCCGCGCCGGCGCCCTCAATCCCGCCTCGTGGCCGAATGTTATCATTTTCAGACTGGCGCTGGGCGCGCTCGTGCTGGTGGCCGGCAGCCTGGTGCTGCTGGTGCGCTTCTCGGGCGCGCCGGCCCATTCGACCTACGAGCCGGCGCGCCTGGAGAACGGCAAGCTGGTGCCGGGGACCGAGAGATGACGACTGCGGCGCTGCGCGATCCCTCGTGGCTGACGGCCGCCCCGACCGGCCGCGTGCTGGCGCTCCTCAACGGCGGCGGCGAGGAGGCGCGGGTGGTCGGCGGCGCCGTGCGCAACGATCTGATGGGCCTGCCGATCGGCGAGGTCGACATCGCCACCACCGCATTGCCCGACGAGGTGATGCGCCGCGCCGCGGCGGCCGAGATCAAGGCGGTCGCCACCGGTCTCGAGCACGGCACCGTGACGCTGGTGGCCGACGGCAGGCCGTTCGAGGTGACGACGCTGCGCGAGGACGTCGAGACCTACGGCCGCAAGGCCAGGGTGGCGTTCGGGCGCGACTGGATCGCCGATGCGCGCCGGCGCGACTTCACCATCAACGGCCTGTCGGCCAGCATCGACGGCGTGGTCCACGACCATGTCGACGGGCTCGGCGATATCGCCGCGCGGCGGGTGCGCTTCATCGGCGATCCGGAACGGCGGATCGTCGAGGATTACTTGCGCGTGCTGCGCTTCTTTCGGATGTTCGCCGCCTATGGCGAGGGCGAGCCCGACCGCGCCGGCTATCTCGCCTGCGCGCGCGCGCGGGAGGGGCTTGCGACGCTGTCGGCGGAGCGCATTCGCGCCGAAATGCTCAAGCTCGTGGTGGCGCCGCGCGCCGTGGAGGCGTCGCAGGCGATGGCCGACGCCGGGCTGTTGCAGGTGGTGCTGGGCGGGATCTCCTATCACGGGCCGTTCGCGGCGATGATCGGCATCGAGCAGGGGCTCGGACGCGCGCCGGACGCCATGCTGCGGCTCGGCGCGCTCGCGGTGGCGGTGACCGAGGACGCCCGCCGCATCGCCCAGCGGCTGCGGCTGTCGAACGCCGAGGCCAAGCGGCTCGACTCGATGGGGCATCGCTGGTGGCGGCTCGCCGGCATGGACGACGACGTGGCGCGCCGGCGGCTCTACCGCCTCGGGGTCGAGCGCTACCGCGACCGCATCATGCTGGCCTGGGCCCGCGCCGGGCGCGGCGCGGACGGTCACCGCTGGATCGAGCTCGCGACGCTGCCCGACCGCTGGAGTGCGCCGAAGTTTCCGCTGAAGGCCGCCGACATGATCGCGCGCGGCATCGGCGAGGGCCCCGCGCTCGGCCACATCCTGACGCTGGCCGAGGACGCGTGGCTCGCGAGCAACTTCACCTGCGATCCCGAGGCGATCCGCAAGATCGCCGACGACACCGTGGCGCGCTTCACCCGCGAGCATAGGTTGTGAGCAGGGCCGGCGTTCTTATCGCAATGCTGTAAGGGGTAAGGTTTGTCATTCCGGGGCGGCGCCCGGCAGGGCGCCGAGCCCGGAATCCATAATCACCGACGTCAATTTGGGATGACGGCGTGGCCGACTCGGTGGCCACCGCTCATACAGGGGTTATGGATTCCGGGCTCGCGCGCGTTGCGCGCGCCCCGGAATGACACCTTGATTTTTCGGAGCGCTGCTAGAACTCTAATCTCTCTTCATCGTGACCTACGGCCACTTCACCTCGGGCGGCATCGAGGAGAGGATCGAATCGACGTTGCCGCCGGTCTTCAGCCCGAAGATCGTGCCGCGGTCGTACAAGAGGTTGAACTCGACATAGCGGCCGCGGCGCACCAGTTGCTCCTCGCGGTCGGCGCCGGTCCACGGCGTCGCCATGTTCCTCCGCACCAGCTGCGGATAGATCGCAAGGAACGCGCGGCCGACCTCGCGCGTGAAGGCGAAATCGGCATCCCAGTCGCCGCTCTCCAGCCAGTCGTAGAAGATGCCGCCGATGCCGCGCGGCTCCTTGCGGTGGGGCAGGTAGAAATACTCGTCGCACCAGGTCTTGAACTTGTCGTAGGGCGCGACCACAGCATGGGCGTCGCAAGCGGCGCGGAACGCGGCGTGGAAGGCCCTGGTGTCGGCGCCGTCCTGGGTGCGGCGGCGATCGAGCACCGGCGTGAGGTCGGCGCCGCCGCCGAACCAGGCCTTGGTGGTGACCACGAAGCGCGTGTTCATGTGCACCGCCGGCACGTTGGGATTGCGCATGTGGGCGATCAGCGAAATGCCCGAGGCCCAGAACCGCGGGTCATCGGCGGCGCCCGGGATCTGGCCGCGGAATTCCGGCGCGAACTCGCCGTGCACGGTCGAGCAATGCACGCCGACCTTCTCGAACAGGCGGCCGTGCATCATCGACATCACGCCGCCGCCGCCGCGTGCGCCGCTGTGGTCGGTGCGGTCCCACGGCGTGCGGACGAAACGCCCCGGCGCGCCGGCATAGAGCGCCGAGGGCGCCTCGTCCTCGAGCGCCTCGAACGCCGCGCAGATGTCGTCGCGCAGCTGCTCGAACCAGCTTCTCGCCGTCTGCTTGCGCTGTTCGATGTCGATCGTCGTCATGGCGTCTCGCTCGATTGTTGGCCGGCGTGGCGGCCGGATCAGATCAGATCAGGTTTGGCGGTGGCCGTCGATGCGCGGCCGCGCCGCGGCGTCTCACGGCGAGACGACAGCGCCCGCGGTCTGCCGCAACGCTTCCCCCAGCGTCATGGCGACCGCCATGGCGACGTTGAGCGAGCGCAGATGAGGGGCGATCGGGATCACCAGGCGCTCATCGGCGGCCGCCGCCACCGCCTCCGGCACGCCGGCCGATTCCCGGCCGAACAGCAGGATGTCGTCGGCCTTGAAGCGGAAGTCGAGGTAGGGGCGGGCCGCCTTGGTGGTCATCAGCACCAGCCGTCCGCCGTCGTCATCCCGCCATGCCTCGAAATGGCTCCACGACACGTGGCGGTGGATCGCCACCTGGTCGAGATAGTCCATCCCGGCGCGGCGGAAGTGGCGGTCGGTGACCGGAAAGCCCGCCGGCTCGATGATATGGGCCTCAACGCAAAGGCAGGCGCACAGCCGCAGAATCGTTCCCGCGTTCTGGGGAATGTCGGGTTGAAACAGCGCAATCCGCATCCGGCAAAAGCCTTTATCCATCGGGCGCATGCGTGCCAAAAACCCACACTCGCGCGAGGATTTCCGGCATTGCCCGAAACTGTGCCGATAGCGGGCTTGCGCTCTTGGGGCAAGGGTGCCAATAGAACGATTCTGGACCGCGTGTTCCGGCCGCCGATGCGCCGGAGGATGCGGTTTTCCTGCCACCGCGGGGGGCCGCGGGCACCGGGGGCCACGTTCCGGATCGCGCCGATTTCCAGCGATGCCCGGACGGTTCCGCCGGCGCAGATCAGAAAGGGCTTGGGATCGTGACGACCTCGACTTCGGCGGAACACACCCGCCGCGATTTTCTCTATGTCGCAACAGGGGCAGTGGCGGCCGTCGGCACGGTGGCCGCGATCTGGCCGCTCGTCGCGCAGATGAATCCGGACGCCTCCACGGTGGCGGCCGGCGCGCCGATCGACGTCGATCTGGCGCCGATCGCCGCAGGTCAGGCGATCAAGGTGTTCTGGCGCAGCAAGCCGATCTACATCATGAACCGCACCAAGAAGCAGATCGAGGAGGCCCGCTCGGTGGCGGTGTCGAGCCTGCCTGATCCCCAGTCCGACCAGGCCCGCGTCAAGGAGGGCCACGACCAGTGGCTGGTCGTGATCGGCATCTGCACCCATCTCGGCTGCATCCCGATCGCCCACGAGGGCAACTACGACGGCTTCTTCTGCCCCTGCCACGGCTCGCAGTACGATTCCTCGGGCCGCATCCGCCAGGGACCGGCGCCCGCGAACCTGGCGGTGCCGCCCTACGCGTTCATCTCCGACACCAAGATCAAGATCGGCTGAGCCGTTCTTCGCCGCCCGTCTCGCCTCGCATTTCCCAGGATCGCATCATGAGCGGACCATCCGAATATCAGCCGCAAAACGCCGTATTGAAGTGGATCGAACGGCGCCTTCCCATCGGCGGCCTCATCCATTCCTCCTTCATCGCCTATCCGACGCCGCGCAACCTGAACTACTGGTGGACCTTCGGCGCCATCCTCTCGATGATGCTCGGCGTGCAGATCATCACCGGCATCATCCTGGCGATGCACTACACCCCGAATGCCGACCTCGCCTTCAAGTCGGTCGAGGGCATCGTCCGTGACGTCAACTACGGCTGGCTGTTGCGCTACCTGCACTCCAACGGCGCCTCGATGTTCTTCATCGCCGTCTACGTGCACATGTTCCGCGGCCTCTACTACGGGTCGTACAAGGAGCCGCGCGAGGTGCTGTGGATCCTCGGCGTCATCATCTACCTCTTGATGATGGCGACCGGCTTCATGGGCTACGTGCTGCCGTGGGGCCAGATGAGCTTCTGGGGCGCCACCGTCATCACCAACCTGTTCTCGGCTATCCCTTACGTCGGCGACAGCATCGTGACGCTGCTGTGGGGCGGCTATGCGGTCGGCAACCCGACCCTGAACCGCTTCTTCTCGCTGCACTACCTGCTGCCGTTCGTGATCGCCGGCGTCGTCGTGCTGCACGTCTGGGCCCTGCACGTGGTCGGCCAGAACAACCCGGCCGGCGTCGAGCCGCAGACCGAGAAGGACACCGTGCCGTTCACGCCGTATGCGACCGTCAAGGACGCGTTCGGCATGACCTGCTTCCTGATCTTCTTCGCCTGGTTCGTGTTCTACACCCCGAACTATCTGGGCGATCCCGACAACTACATCCCCGCCAATCCGGGCGTGACGCCGGCGGAGATCGTGCCGGAATGGTACTACCTGCCGTTCTACGCCATCCTGCGATCGATTCCGAACAAGCTCGCCGGCGTGGTCGCGATGTTCAGCGCCATCCTGGTGCTGGCGTTCCTGCCCTGGCTCGACGGCGCCAAGGTGCGGTCGGCGCGCTACCGCCCGCTGATGCGGCAGTTCTTCTGGATCTTCGTGCTGGTCACCCTTGGGCTCGGCTATCTCGGCTCCAAGCCGCCGCAGGGCATCTACGTGATCGCCGGCCGCATCCTGACGGTCTACTACTTCTTCCACTTCCTGATCCTGCTGCCGATCCTCAGCCGGGTCGAGACGCCGCGGAAGGTGCCCAACTCGATCGCCGACGACGTGCTGGCGAAGTCGGGCAAGAAGCTCGGCGCCGTGGCCTCGGTCGCCGCCGTGGTCGGTCTCGCCTCGCTGCTGCTCGCGGGCTCTACCGCGACCTCGCGCGCCGAGGAGGAGACCCCGCCGACGCTGAGCTGGAGCTTCGCCGGTCCGTTCGGCAAGTTCGATCGCGGCCAGATCCAGCGCGGGCTGAAGGTCTACAAGGAAGTCTGCTCGAACTGCCACTCGCTCAACTACATCGCGTTCCGCAACCTCGCCGACCCCGGCGGCCCCGGCTATTCCGAGGCGCAGGTCGAGGCGCTGGCCGCCACCTACAAGGTCAAGGATGGCCCCAACGATCAGGGCGACATGTTCGAGCGGCCCGGCCGTGCGGCGGACTATTTCCCGGCGCCGTTCGCCAACGAGAACGCCGCCCGCGCGGCCAACGGCGGCGCGGCGCCGCCGGATCTGTCGCTGATGGCCAAGGCGCGCGGCTATGACCGTGGCTTTCCGACCTTCGTGTTCGACGTCCTGACCCAGTTCCAGGAGAAGGGGCCGAACTACATCGCGGCGCTGCTGCAGGGCTTCGAGGACACCCCGCCGGCGGGCGTCACCATCCCGGAGGGCTCGTTCTACAACAAGTACTTCCCGGGGCACTCCATCAAGATGCCGAAGCCGCTGAGCGACGGCCAGGTCACCTATGACGACGGCGCGCCGCAGACCGTGCAGCAATACGCCACCGACGTCTCCGCCTTCCTGATGTGGACCGCCGAGCCCAAGCTCGAGGCCCGCAAGAAGCTCGGCCTGCAGGTCATGATCTTCCTGATCATCCTGGCCGGCCTGTTGTACTTCACCAAGAAGAAGGTCTGGGCCGACGCGCACTAGTGCCCGCATTTGTCATCCCGGGACGACGCGAAGCGTCGGGCCCGGGATCCATACTCACGATGGTGGTTATGGATTCCGGGCTCCGGCCGCTGACGCGGCCAGCCCCGGAATGACGAAGGAGAGGCCTGTGGCGTGATGGTGCAGTGATAAACGATTCAACGAAGGGCTCCCGCGGGAGCCCTTTTTTCGTTTCGGGTGGGGTGATGCGTGACCGGACTTGAATCGTCGGTGGCGAAACGCTGCGTCCTCCTCTTCCGTCGTCGCCCGGCTTGTCCGGGCGACCCAGTAAACGCCGGCTTCACGATTCAATCGCCGGCGCTCCCGGCTACTGGATCACCCGGTCGCTGCGCGCCGGGTGATGACGTCGGTGGCGGGTCGTGTCGCTCTGGTTCTGCGCGGTTCTACACGACGATTTGCTCGCGCGGCATCATTGCACCGGAACGGATGGGGCGGCATTCTGCCGCCCGGTCGAGCCCTTAAGAGTTCTGGAGGAAGCCCATGGGAACCACCATCACGTTCAAGCGCCCCGACGGCCAGGAAGCCACGGGCTATCTCGCCAACGCCTCGCGCGGCAATGCGCCCGGCGTCATCGTCATCCAGGAGTGGTGGGGGCTGTCGGAGAACATCAAGGGCCTGACCGACCGCTTCGCGCTCGCCGGCTTCGATGCTTTGGCGCCGGATCTCTACAAGGGCGTGGTGGTGCCGTATCACGACACGGAGGCGGCCAACAAACACATGACATCGCTCGACTTCATGGATGCCACGCTGCAGACGGTGCGCGGCGCCGCGCAATATCTCAAGCGCAACGGCGCCAAGGTCGGGCTGACCGGCTTCTGCATGGGCGGCGCGGTCACCATCATCGGCGCGGTGCACGTGCCCGAATTGAGCGCGGCGGTCGCGTTCTATGGCATCCCGCCCGAGCAGGCGGCGAAGCCCGCCGACATCAAGGTGCCGTTCCAGGGCCATTTCGCCAACCGCGACGACTGGTGCACGCCGGCGGCGGTCGATGGCTTCGAGAAGGCGCTGAAGGCCGCCGGCAAGAGCGTCGACATCTTCCGCTATGACGCCGACCACGCCTTCGTCAACGAACAGCGCGCCGCCGTCCATGACCGCGAGGCCGCGGAACTGGCGTGGGGCCGCGCCACCGACTTCTTCAAGAAACACCTCTAGTGTCCCGGTTCTGACATTCGCATCCCTTTGCAGCGGGCTCTGTTGCGAATGTCAGAACCATAGGGACACTAGCAAATATAAGATTCTGGTGTGGTCTTGGATTTGACATTCGCTTGGAGGACTCGCGGCAATGCTGAAAGCGAATGTCAAATCCACCACACCAGTGACGATTGCCATCAGCGACCTGCGTGGCCAGCCGCAGTTTCGCGATGCCGTCGCGGACCGCGTCTGGCGCGCGTGGTGGCGGGAGCAGGGGACTCCGCTCGAGACCATCGCGAGCTGGGTCGACGACTCGCTCTCGGAAAGCGTGCTGCCGCTGGCGCTGGTGGCCCACGACGGGCCGGTGTTCGCGGGGACGGCGTCGGTGATCGAGTCCGATCTCCCGGATCGCCCACACTACTGGCCCTGGGTGGCGGCGGTGTGGGTCGAGCCGCAATTCCGGATACAGCGGATCGGTCATGCATTGGTCGAGCGCGCCGCGGCGACGGCCTTCGCGCTCGGCGTCGAGACCGTTTATCTCTGCGCCCGGGAGCACCTGCACGGCTTCTACACGCGCCAGGGCTGGACGCTGATCGAGCGCGACGTCGGCCCGCGCCGGCTCGGCGTCTTCACGTTGGCGGCGCCACGGCCCGGCGTCGATCTCGACATCCGAACAGCTTGACGCTCCGACGAAGGTACTCCGAAGCCCTTGACAGCATCCCTGCCAGATGCTGCTTTGCGGCCATGAACGCCGGCATCACCCCGTCCCGTCATTGGTGGCCCACCTCTTAAAGGTGGCCGGTGCGATTTATTTCACTCTCTCCGCAATCGTTGAGGCCGTCATCGCAGCGCGACGGCCTTTCATTCGTGTGCTCTGCATGACGCGTCCCTCGAAGGAAAATGCAGGTACGAGGACACGATGAACAGAACCATCTTCTCTTTTCCACCGCTGAGCACGTACCGCACGGCCGCCGGCCTCGAGGTCGAGCGGCGCGTGTCGCCCTTCACCGGCGGTGCCGCGCTCGACGCCCTGATCGACCTGCTCGACAGCCGCCGCGGCGTGATGCTGTCGTCGGGCACCACGGTGCCCGGCCGCTACGAGAGCTTCGACATGGGCTTCGCCGATCCGCCGCTGCGGCTCGAGGCGACCGGCTGCGATTTCTTCATCGATGCGCTCAACGCGCGCGGCCGCGTGCTGCTGGCCTTCCTCGGCGCGACCCTCGACGACCCCGCCGTCAAGCTGACCGAAAAGACGCCGACCCGGCTCGCCGGCCACATCGTTCGCGGCGAGGCGCCGGTCGACGAGGACCAGCGCACCCGGCGCGCCAGCATCATGACGCTGGTGCGCTCGATCGTGGCGGCCATGGGGCTGCCCTCCGATCCGCTGCTCGGCCTGTTCGGCGCCTTCGCCTACGACCTCGTGTTCCAGATCGAGGACCTGGTCCAGCGCCGCGCCCGCGAGGCCGACCAGCGCGACATCGTGCTGTTCGTGCCGGATCGCATCCTGGCCTACGACCGCGCCACCGGCCGCGGCGTCGAGCTTGCTTACGAATTCGCCTGGAACGGTGACGGCACCGCCGGTCTCGACCGCGCGACGCCAGAGAGCGCCTACGCCAAGGTCCCGCGCCAGGGCTTCGCCGATCACGGCCCGGGCGTCTACCAGGCCACCGTGCAGAAGGCGCGCGAGGCCTTCGCCCGCGGCGACCTGTTCGAGGCGGTGCCCGGCCAGCTGTTCGGCGAGCCGTGCGAGCGCACGCCCGCCGAGGTGTTCAAGCGGCTGTGC
>Ga0187771_10003360_pt1 | contig 11170 bp, 12 predicted proteins | sample 0116_SJ02_MP15_1_FD_133139 | JGI IMG/M metagenome (GOLD analysis project Ga0187771, IMG submission 133139) | Tropical peat soil microbial communities from peatlands in Department of Meta, Colombia - 0116_SJ02_MP15_10_MG | ecosystem: Environmental > Terrestrial > Soil > Wetlands > Peat | place... | reverse complement strand
TCTGGAGGGCTGCGATGTAGTTGTCCATGTAGGGGACGACCGTTCCGAAGTACTTCTTCATGATCTCAGGATACTCCTTCAGGGCGGTGACGGTGTCGGTGAACACCACTCCCTGCTTTGCAAGCTCTCCCTGGATGCTGTGATAGACAGCCTCGCTCTCGTAGATGGCGCCCACCCCCGCAAGGAACTTCTTCTCGGCCTCGGTGATGCCCAGCTTGTCGTAGGTCCTCTTGATGTACTCTGGGAGCTGGTCCCATGACTGGGCCGCCTGCTTCGTCGGGTTGGCGTAGTAGTAGAAGCTCTGGAAGTCGATGTCAGCTAGGTCGGGGGCCCAGGCCGGAGGCTTCATGTCCAGGAAATGCTTCAGGGCTTTCATCCTGATCTGTTCCATCCAGGCGGGTTCGTCGTGCAGACGGACGATCTCCTGGACGACCCTTTCGCTCAGCCCCTTCGTCCCTTTCACGGCGTAGGAGTCTATGGGGTCGCTGAATCCGTACTTCTCCTTGTATTCCTCTGTGACTATGTCTACCTTGGAGGCGGTCAGGCTTTCACCCTCAAATATAACATAGGTTATTTTCTCCGATAAAAGGGTTATGGGGTCTGCTGCGACAGAGGCTCTTCTTCCCTGTAGCCCTTGATCCAGGTGTAGCCTCTCTCTTCCAGTAAGCGAGAAAGGTCTTCCCCTCCGGACTGGATGATCCTCCCTTCGAACATGACGTGTACGAACTGCGGCTTAACGTACTTCAGTATCCTCTGATAGTGGGTGATCAGCAGTGCCCCCATTTCGGGCCCGGATACCTTGTTGATTCCTTCGGCCACGATCCTAAGCGCGTCAATGTCAAGCCCTGAATCGGTCTCGTCAAGGACTGCAAACTTGGGCTGCATGAGCGCCATCTGGAGGATTTCAGCTCTCTTCTTCTCGCCGCCAGAGAACCCCTCGTTCAGGTACCTGTTGAGAAAGGAGTCGTCCATGCTGAGCATCTTCAGCCTCTCGGCCACGGTCTCCCTGAATTCGAAGATCGTCGGGGGCTCGGAGCCGGGAGGGCGCGAGTTGTTGTAGGCGGCCCTGAGGAATGAGAACATGCTGACCCCCTGTACGCTCACCGGGTACTGGAACGCCAGGAACAGACCCTTCTTGACTCGCTTGTCCGGAGTAAGGCCCAGGATGCTCTCTCCGTTGATCAGAACCTGACCGGAAGTTACCTGGTACTTCGGGTGCCCCATCAGGGTGTAGGCGAGGGTGCTTTTCCCGGAGCCGTTGGGACCCATGAGGGCGTGAGTCTCTCCCTGAGAGATGGTCAGGTCGACGCCCTTCAGTATCTCCTTCCCTTCGACGCTCGCATGGAGGTCCTTGATTTCGAGTTTCAATTGGAAAGCGACCTGGCGCCTGTGTCCATGGCTTTTAAAGTATAACCTATGTTATAGGAACGGGTCCCCAATGATCAGGCTGACCAGAGGGCGCTCGCCTTCTTGGCCACTGCCTCCAGGAACTCCCGGTCCACCGAGGAGAACGCGTCGAGCTGGTCGCTGTCTATGTCTATCTCGCCGAGGACAGCCCCTCCGCGTGTAATCGGGACAACTATCTCGGATTTCGTCGAGAGGAAGCACTGCAGATACCTGGGATCCTTGGATACATCTGAAACGATTTCGGTCCGCCCTGACTTCGCGGCGTAGCCGCAGACCCCCTTGCCGATGGGGATGCGGGTGTGTTCCGTGGCCGCAGGTCCCACCCACGAGTCCAGAACGAGGTCCTTCCCTTCCACTGCATAGATCCCGACCCACGAGTAGGCGGGAACAGCCGAGTTCAGAAGTTTGACGATCGCTTCTCGGGAGCCCTTCCCTTTCGAGCCGCCTACTGCAGCTTCCATGCTGACTAGGACCTCTTTGGCGTGCTCCCTGCTGAGCCTTGCTGAAGCGGTAGTCAAAGACCCGATGCACCCGACTGGGGAGTTATTTAATCGAAACCCTCGTTACTGCTTCGTTTCGAGTGCGTACCGGTATACGAGTCCGGCGGCGATGGCGCCCAGGACCGGCCCTACCAGGTAGACATACCAATAACTGGGGAAGAATGCGCCCGCAATCATGGGGCCGTAGGCCCTGGCGGGGTTCATGGCCGCACCGGTAAGAGGTCCGCCCACGAGAACGTCTGCCAGGACGGCAAGACCGATGCCGAGTCCGCCGATGTGAGGAGCTCTGCTGTCAACGGCCGTGCCGTAGACGGCGATCACCAGGACGAAGGTCAGGAGAGCCTCCACCCCGATCCCCTGCAGGGCGGAGATGGTCGCGCCAAGGCTGGGCGCCCCCCAGCGTACGGCGCTCCCCAGTGAGTTCGGGAAAACAAGGACCAGTGCTCCTCCGGCGAGTGTGGCCCCGACAAGCTCTGCCAACACGTAGGGGAGAAGGTCACGCGAAGAGAGCTTGCCTCCGACCAGCAATCCCACGGCTACGGCCGGGTTGAGCACCCCCCCTGAGATTCCCATTGTAGCAGATACCGCCACGGCGAGGCCAAGCCCATTGGCAAGAGCCGCGATTAGAAGAGAAGAAGACGGGTCTGAATTGGCGGGGGTCCCCAGGGCCGAGCCGGCCCCTACCAGGACGAAGACGAAGGTACCAACGGCCTCGGCTGCAACCCTCTTGCCGAGGACAGGTGGAGACGACATGAATCGGGATGGCGCGGTCCCGGAACCTCACTTAAGAATTTCTTGAAAACAGATCCCGTTTCGTGGAACGAGAAATCATATATACACCCGGCAGTTGTATAGTACTCGGATTTACATGTCAGCTTCAGGCCAACCAGTCATAATTCTGAAAGAAGGTTCCGGGGAGTCGAGAGGGAGAGAGGCTCAAAGGAACAACATCGCCGCAGCGAAGTTGATCGCCGAAGTGGTGAGGACTTCTCTCGGACCTAGGGGGATGGACAAGATGCTTGTGGACTCCATGGGGGACGTCACCATCACCAACGACGGAGCCACGATGCTGAAGGAGCTCGATGTCCAGCACCCGGCAGCCAAGATGATGGTCGAAATCAGCAAGGCGACCGACAACGAGGTTGGAGACGGAACGACCTCAGCCGTGGTCGTCGCGGGGGCGCTGCTCGAGAGGGCGGAGGACCTGATCGGAAAGGACGTGCACCCGGTTGTGATCGTGGACGGCTACTCGAGGGCGGCCGAAAAGGCGCAGAAGATACTTGAGGAGGTCGCAGAGAAGGTCGACCCCGAGAGCAGGCCCGACCTGCTCAAGATTGCCAACACCAGCATGCTTACGAAGCTTGTCAACGAAGACGCTCCACACCTCGCGGGGATAGTGGTAGACGCCGTCCTTCTGATTGCCGAGAAGGGGGCCGATGGTTTCAAGGCGGACATCGACAACGTGAAGGTGGAGAAGAAACCTGGAGGGGCGCTCACCGACACCCAGATGATCAGAGGGATAGTCCTCGACAAAGAGGTTGTGCATTCGGGGATGCCCAAGCGGATGGACGAAGCCAAGATAGCCCTGGTGAACTCGGCGCTGGAGATCGAGAAGACCGAGTTCTCTGCGGAAATCAGAATCAACGACCCCGCCCAGATGCAGCAGTTCATGGACGAAGAGAGCAGTATCCTGAAGGCGATGGTGGACAAGCTGAAGTCTGCCGGAGCCACCGTACTCGTCTGCCAGAAGGGGATCGACGACCTTGCACAGCACTTCATGGCTAAGGCTGGAATCCTCGCTGTCAGGAGGGTGAAGGAAAGCGACATGACGAAGCTGGCGAAGGCGACGGGCGCAAGGATCGTGACAAACCTGGACGACCTCACCGCCAAGGACCTGGGCTACGCCAAGCTTGTCGAGGAAAGGAAGATGGAGGACGACAAATGGGTCTTCGTCGAAGGGTGCAAGAATCCGAAGGCTGTCACCGTCCTCGTGAGAGGCGGGACCCAGCGGGTAGTGGATGAAGCCGAGCGAGCACTACACGACGCTCTGATGGTTACCAAGGACGTAGTCGAGATGCCCGCGGTGGTTGCGGGGGGAGGCGCACCCGAGGCCGAGGTCGCGTTCCAGCTGAGGGCCTGGGCTCAGAAGCTCACGGGAAGGGAGCAGCTCGCGGCATTGAAGTTCGCAGACGCCATCGAGAGCATCCCCCTGACCTTGGCAGAGAACGCGGGCATGGACCCCATCGACACGCAGGTGGACCTGAGGGCCAGGCATGGCAAGGAGGGTAAGTGGTACGGGGTTGACGCCATGAATGGGAAGGTGGCGGACATGTATGTGAAGTCGGTGTGGGAACCACTGGCGGTGAAACTCCAGATCCTACGAGGCGCCACGGAGGCAGCCTCGATGATTCTTAGAATCGACGACGTCATCGCGGCGAGCAAGATGAAGGCCCCGCCTACTCCTCCAGGAGGAGGCATGGGCGGAATGGGCGGCATGCCCCCCATGGGTTAACCGATACTAGCTGAAAGAGAACTCCCCAGGGCGAACGGTTCCGTTTCGCGTCGCTTTGTCATAGAGGAGACTGGCGACTGCCACGTCTTCGATGGCTACTCCGCCAGACTTGAAGAGGGTCCTTCCCCTGGGAGAAGCCTTTCCCGCAACGACCGAGCCCAGCTCGATCGCATCATCCCAGGCGAACTTTCCTGCCGAAGCTGCTTCCAGAAGGTCGCCGTACTCAGCCTTTCCCTGGGAGAGGTCGTCGACGAATATGGATTCGAAGGAAGCGACCGCGTCGGGGGTGAGTTCGGAATGGCGCGGGTGGTTCCCCCCACAGACATTGATGTGTGAGAGCGGAGCAAGGTCGTGTTCGCTGAGGAAGGGAGTGGCGGCAGATGTTATGGTGGACCCGACCTCGGCGTCGGTCGAAGCCCTGCCGGGGGAATCCGCTGTGGCCGCTCTGATGCCAAGCTCGTTCAGCCTCGCTGCGAACGCGGACCTGTGCGAGGGAGTGGGAGACCACACCCTGACCTCTTCGATGGCGACGACGGTCTGCAGGGCCTGGACCTGGGTGAGGGCCTGCTTTCCGACCCCGCAGAGAGCCAGCCGGGCTGACGGCCGCCTGTAGAGGTGCTTGGTGGCGACTGCAGATGCCGCGCCGGTCCTGTACCTTCCGAGCATGTCTGCTCCCATCAGGGCAAGAGGAGTCGCGTCCTTGAGGTCGAAGAGAGCGACAAGAAATCTGGTCCCCTGAGGCGAGGTCAGGTAGCATTTCAGCCCAGCCCTGCCAAGATAGGGCAATGATGCGTGCATCACGTTGAGGATTGTTCCGCCGGCCCTGGATCTGGTCCTCATCGAGTTCACCGCCTCTCCTAGACCCTGGCGCCTGAATGCTTCCTCTACCGCCTGGACGACCTCCCCCATGTCCAGGAGTTCCTTCGCCTGGGCTTCGCTGAAGAGTAGGGTCAAGCTGCTGCTACGGTTCTTCCTTGTGTTCCTCTGTCTCGGGCCTGCCCCACCGGCCGACCTTGGGGAGGTTCTTGCTCCTGAAGAGCGCCATCCCCTGCTGATATCTTTCCATCTCGACCTCGAGGAACCGGATGTCGGATTGAAGCCCCGCAATCTGCTTTTCCTTGCCGGGCTTCCCCTTCAGCTCCGCCATCTTGGCCTTCTTCTCGTCAATCATGGCGGACAGTAGCTGCTCGTACTCCGTCGTCAAACTGAGACGAATTGTCGCGGCGTGTCGAAACTATAAAGGGATTGCCAATGGACTCGGGGCATGCGTCCTCAGTTGCTTGTCGGGGGCCTTCTGGTCGCCGTGCTCGGTGCCCTCTTGTTCGTCGTTCAACTTCCCTTTCTCTATTTTTGGAGCGTTCCCCTTGCGGTCGGAGGAGGCGTAATGGCCGTTGCCAGCTTCTTCATGTCAGAGGGAGGGGGGCCCATCACCCCTCCTCCCGGCTACAGGTTCTGCGTCTTCTGCACCAACCCCGTCCCTTTGGGCGCTGAAAGATGTCCGCGATGCAATGGGCTGCAGCCCAGAGGAGCATGACATGGAGTCGAGTCTGACGGGCGCCGCCGGGAGGCAGGTGCAAAGGGAGACGGTGGCATTCAGGGGGCACGAGATGGTGAGGGCATTTCATCCGACGACCATCGAAGTTACAACCGAGGAAGAACTGACGGCCAGGGGAGACTGCATAATCGGAGTAGGCGCCGATAAGGGGTGTGCACAGCTCGGGAATGCCGTGAAGACAGGGATTCGCACGGTCGGAGCGAGGGTCCGCATCAGAATCATTGTAGGAGGTTTGCAGTTCGTCGTCAGTGCAAGGGGAAACCCTGGTCTCGAACTGACTAGCCCGCACGAAATGGTGGTAAGACGGAGTTCGTTCCTCAGCGACAGGACCGTGGCCGTGCACGCCGACTTCGCAGCCTGCGACATCCCAAGACCTATGATTAGGTTGCTGACCAACCCACAGACGGTGGGCAGGCTGGAGATAGAGGTGGGCTGACACGGCAAGGTTCAGAGCCGAAGCGTTCACTATGCAGGCCCTCGTCAAATACCACGGCCTGAAGAACTGGGAGCTGCGACTCCCGTATCACGACAGCATCTCGGTCAATACGACCTGCATGAAGACCCTGGCTGAAATCGACGACCAGAGAGGGGGCGGAGTGTACATCGGCGGAAGGCCAAACGAGTCCGCGGACCTCAGGCTGGCTTCGGTTCTCGAACGGCTGAGGCCCGGGAAGAAGGTTGCCGACTTCAGGATAGACAGCAGGAACGTCCCCAGCGGCCGCGCCAAAGGAATTGGCTACTCCTCCTCGGCTGGAGCGGCCCTGACCATCCTTTGTCACCGGCTCCTGGTGGGAGGTGAGCCTAGCATGTTAGAGCTGTCGCGTGCCGCACGGCTTTTCGCAGCTTCGGCATCCAGGTCGCTGGTCGGGGGGTTTTCCCGGCTCTACGCTGGGGATGACGACGAAAGTTGCTACTCTGAAAGGTTCGCTGATTCCAGGGTGATGGACCTGAGGATGGTCATCGTTCCCCTTCCCTCAAGGGTCAGGACGGAAGACGCGCACAGGGAGGTTCTCACATCGCCGTTCTTCAAAGCGAGAATGGAGTCCGCCCAGAAACGATGCGACGAGATGGAGAATGCCATCCGCGGGAACGACATAGACCTCCTTGGGGTTCTCGCCGAGAAGGACACCCTAGAACTGCACAGCATCACGATGACGGGGGAGAACAGGCTGATCATTATGACGGAAGACACCCTCCGCCTGATCCGCAGAGTAAGAGAGCTCAGGAATGACGGGGTCAAGGCCTACTTCTCCATGCAGACCGGGCCTTCTGTCTTCATCAACACGTCGCCCGAGGACGAGAAGAAGGTGTTTGCTGCGGTGAAGAAGCTGGGGTACAATGCGTACCTCTCGGGCGTAGGCGGCGAAGCGCACATCTTTTGAGGGTCGAGGGTTGAACTCGGCGCCCAAAGCAAGACCCAGGTCCGTCAGAGGATACATTGAGGAACTTGAGCGGACCAAAGAGGGCCGACCTGAACAGGTGAAGGAAGGCTTGGAGGCATACCTAGACCTTTGGAAAAGGGCGGTTGCAAATGGCGTGGTACTGGAAGATGACGACGTCGAAACAGCCCTGGAGAAGGTAGAGAAGAAGGGGGGCCTCTACGCCGCGGTGGGGGAGTAGACCCTTCCGACCCGGGCGCTCAACGCAGGACCTCCCCACCGTCGAGCACGATAACCTGGCCTGTGATGAAACTGGACTCGTTGCTCGCCAGGAACAGGGCGAGGTCGGCAGCCTCCCGCGGGGTGCCGAAGCGCCTCATGGGAATGGCCTCGAGGTATTTCCGGATCTGGTCTCGTTCGAGCCAGTCAACCCAGGTGGTCCCTATCGACCCGAAAGCCATGCAGTTCACCCTGATCCTGGGGGCGAGCGACTTCGCCAGCATCCGGGTCATTGAGATCACGGCACCCTTGGCTGAGGCATAGACCAGCCCCTCCGTGTCGCCGCTGAGCGCAGGGGTGGAGGCGACGTTGACAATCGACCCTCCCCGTTTCATCAATTTTGCGGCGCCCTGGGTACAAAGGAAGGTGCCGAAGGCGTCCACGGCAAATACTCTCTTCCACATGTCCAGGGTGAGACGACCGACTGGAAGGTTCCACAGCTTGCTATCGGCGAGACCTGCTGTGTTGACGAGGATGTCAAGGCCTCCCACGGAACTCTTGATCTCAGCGAACATCGCGTCTACACCTGATGGATCCGAAACGTCCGAGTGTATCGCGAGCCCCTTCCCGCCTGATCTTCGGATGGATTTCAGGACCGCCTCCTCGTGGTCAGTGGACGGGCGGTGGTTCACCACAACATATGCCCCCTCCCTGGCGAAGCGCTTCGCGATTTCTGCTCCTATGCCCTGGGAAGACCCAGTAACAAGGGCCCGCTTACCTTCTAGCCGCACGTCCCTCAGCGAAACTCCATGGTCGTCTTAAGGTTAGAGCTATGGTCGCGGCGCCCTTTCTCTCGCGCTTGCCCCGGTCGAGTATTCCTTCAGGAACTTGATGTTGAAGAGGGACGCGGCGGCGGAGTTCCGGACCATTTCGTCCTTGTCCGAAAGTGCCTTCGTGAGGACTCTCTCAGAGTCTGGGCTCCCTATGGAACCCAGGGCCGCCGCTGACTCGTGCCTGACTATCGGGTCGCGGTCGCGTTCGAGGGCAGCAGCAAGAGGCTCGTTCCCCTGCGACGATCCAATCTGCCCGAGGGAGAAGGCGGCTTCGTGCCTCACCAGTGGGTCGGGGTCGTTTAGAAGCACGTCCGACAGCGCCGGGATGCAGCTCTCTCCCCCCACCTCGGCGAGGATGCAGACCGCATGGACGCGGAGGACTAGACTGGACTCGGTCCTGAGCACGTTGACGAAGAATGATTCGTCTTTCCTGGACCATGCTTCTTCCATCCCCTTCATGACTTTCATGCTGTGGGCCTCGTCCCCGGCGATTGTCTGGGTGTACAAGTCGATCTGGAAGGGCTGGAACCTGTCTCTATAAGTCGAGCGGATGCCGAGGATTTGGTCAAGTTCCACAGAGGAGAATATGCAACGATTTAGGCCACCGAGCTCTTATCAATTCTGAGGGAGCGAGGCCCAATGACTCGAATGTTCTGCTCGAAAGAGGGAACGAAGACTGAGATCAAGCTGGCCCGAACCGTGGCCCTCAAAGGCGGCCACAAGGCCTTCAGGGGGACCTGCAGGTCGTGCGGGCGGATCTTGACCAGACCTGTCTGGTAGGCTCACAATCGTTCGCGCTGCTATGGCTCTAGGGCGACGGGGACGTAGGCCCTGAACTATGGCTTCCTTTCCTAACGCCTAGCATCTAATGGCGTAGGGTACCCGAGCCGGTGAGACAGTCTACTGGTGTCGATTATTCGCGGAGTTCCTTGAACAGGCCCATGCAGACGCCGCAAACCGGGACGTCCCTTGCCATGCTCTTGAGTTTCACGATCTCGATCTTGCCGCTTGGCCTTTCCTGCGAAGCAGTTGTCTTTGACTTCTCCAACGCTTCCAGCTGGAGATCGTAGTAGAACAGCCCGCTCTTGCCGATGTAGTCCAGGCCGTCTCTGAAGTTCAACCCCTCGAAGGCTGAGATCTTTCTACCAGTTGCTTTTTCGAAGGCGTCCAGGCGCCCGCTGATGAAATCCTTCTGCTTGTTGAGCTCCTCGGCTGGGACTTCGCCCAAGGACACCTCAATCCTTGATTTCCTAAGGTCTCCCAGTCTGTCGACCATCCCCTTCTTCGCAGTCTCGATGTCGTCAAGGTACCTGATCTTCTTGAACTGAGGCTTGTTGTTCAGGACGAACACGAAGTCAAACTGGCTGAAGGTGTCTGAGCCCTCTCCCCACCTGCCGGAAGCGGACCTGAAGTCGGCCCGGTCTTTTCTGACCTTGGCCTCCTGCCCCTCGATTGTACTCTCTTTGCTTGTCTTCCCCCTGAACATCGCGTTCAGCTCGTTAAGACTTCTTCCGCACACCCAACATGCTTGGTCAGCCATGATATGCTCGCTTCATGGACTTCATGGAACCGGCATTATAAATCCTTGCCGCATCCAAGAACCCAGAATCCATTTCGAAGCGTGTTTTCGTGTGCTTCCGGACGCCCCTATGCGAATTTGCGCATTTTCGGTCAAGAGTCCATCCCTCCTCTTCTTGGGGCGGGACTAACGCGGTGGTGACAAGGATGGCTTACTGGTCGATTCTGAAGCCTCTGCCATAGTAGAGGACGATGAAGCCCGCCACGACAGAGACGACAGCCGCGTAGAAATAGGAAGCAGATGGACTCAGAACGTAGAGGAGCCCCATGATGAGGTTGGCAAAGAAGATGCCGAAGCTTCTGGATGCTGCTAGTGCGCCCATCCCCTCTCCGAGCCTTCTCTCGACCTTCACGAAAGAGATCAGGGTGGGCTCCAGGGTTTCGATGGCCCCCAGTCCGAATCCGAGGATTGCAACTGACAGGTAGCTCCACTGCACCGGAAGGCTGAGAAGGTAGCTGAATCCCAGGAGGAAGGTTCCGGCGCCCGAGAGCATGTAACCTGCGATTGAGAGGGTCTTGATCTGTCCCCATTTCCTGGATCCAATGTAATATCCTGCCACGGCCGACACCCCTAGGTAAACAGCGTACGACCCAAAAGCCGCGAGTTTCGTAGAAGTCTGGGCGATGGTCAAGATAGGGAAGCCCAGGCTGTAGGAGCTGAAGCCGTACAGCGCTGTGGCGATTATTATGCCTCTGTAGGTCCTTCCAGCAACCCTTGGGCGGGGTGACGCCTTGCCCGCCAGGGGTTCCTTGGATTCGTAGTGCCTGTTGCCTTCGCTGGTAGGAAACAGGAGCGCAGTGGAGATCAGCAAAGGGATTATCGTCAGCAAGAGAATGGAATTGAGGGTGAATCCGAACAAATAGAGGGCAACAAGCAACAGAACGGAAATCATCCCTCCCCCCACGTCCAGGGCGTGAAGGAAGCCGAATACCTTGCCTCGGTCGGCCGACGATGATGCCTCGACTAGAATTGTCCGTCTCGATGGTGTCCTGAAGTTCCTAGCCCACCAACCGCCAGAGAAGAGGAGGACGGCGTCAACGGGGTTCACCGCGAGACCCATGAGCGATATCAGGGGTATCAGGGCGTTCCCCAGAATTGCAATCCTCTTGTCGCTGAACCTGTCGCTGAGGACGCCCCCGAGATATCCGAAGAAGGACCCTATCCCATAGGCCACAGCGCTAGCGAT
>Ga0187771_10003359_pt1 | contig 11170 bp, 12 predicted proteins | sample 0116_SJ02_MP15_1_FD_133139 | JGI IMG/M metagenome (GOLD analysis project Ga0187771, IMG submission 133139) | Tropical peat soil microbial communities from peatlands in Department of Meta, Colombia - 0116_SJ02_MP15_10_MG | ecosystem: Environmental > Terrestrial > Soil > Wetlands > Peat | place... | reverse complement strand
TAAAGTATCTGACCTTTCTCCGACTTACATGAGTTTCTCCGACGCAATCGCTGACCTGGCCAACCTGAAGGCCAGGCCTCCGACCGGCTATGTGGGTGTGGACGACACCAACCTCATGGCTCCCGCCGACAGGGGCTCGAAGATTCTCTGCATGGCCGAGAACTATCACGGTCATATCGAGGAAATGCAATCGGAACAGACCAGGGAGCCAGTGCTTTTCACCAAGTTCTACACGAGCCTGACGGGACCGTACAGTCCGATACCTCATTTCACTCACAGCCAGATAATGGACTACGAGGGGGAGATTGCGGTCATGATTGGTAGCAGGGCGCGAAACGTCTCGCGCGGAGACGCATGGGAGTACGTCGCAGGATACACTCTGCTCAATGACGTCTCTGCGCGCAGCCTCTTCCAGGTGCCTCAGGGCAGTGGGGTGATGCTCGACTGGCTCTCCTGCAAGGCCAACGATCGCGCCACCCCGGTCGGTCCGTGGATTGTGACCTGCGACGAAGCAGGAGAGTTCTCGAAGTTTCGGATCGAGACGTACCTGAACGACGGCAGGGTCCAGTCTCAGAGCGTCTCCGACATGGTCTTCGACGTTCCGGAGATAATCGAGCACGTCACAAGCAGATTAACACTGGACCCAGGAGACATTATCTCGACGGGCACCCCGGCGGGGGTGGGAGTTGCACGCAAGAGGACCCTACGGAAGGGAGACATTGTCCGGGTTCAGGCAGAAGGCATCGGGCACATCGAGAATCAAGTGCTCTAGGAAAGGACGCCTGCCTGTCGAGCGAGCCCGGCTACCACAAACCTAATCATGTACGTCAAGTTCGAGGGTCTCATGGACACCTATGAAGCAATCGTAACCAAGCTGGACATTCGCGAGTTCGCTGACAAGCGCGTTGACGCTAGGACAAAGACGAAGATCCTTCAGGCAGCCAGGTTCACTGGCTCATCGATGAACACCCAGCACTGGCGATTCATCCTCGTCCAGGATAAGAAGAACCTGTCCACCCTGTCCGAGGATAGCACAACCGGGCAGTGGGTCAAGGGTGCGGACTTCGCTATCATCATCAACATAGATCCCAAGGTTCCCGGCTCGGGCGTCGATGGCGGGAGGGTACTTCAGGATATGGAACTGGCGGCGTGGAACTTTGGGGTTGTCTCCCGCCTCTTTACCGGGTTCAAGGAGCCAGAGCTCCGGCGCGACTTCGGGATTCCTCAGGAGCTAAAGCCAGTCGCGGCCATAGGGTTCGGCTATCCGGTCAAGGCGATTAAGGGGAAGAAGAACAGGAAGCCCCTTGAAGATCTCGTCTCGCTGGAGAGGTACGGGAGCCCTTACCACCCGGCCGAGTGACTCCGATTAGGGGTTCGAGACAACGGGTGGGGCAGCTGTCACCTGCGCCGCGCTAGCTTCTTGGGACGCCAGCCGGGCTTCAAGCTCCTTGACCCTCTGCCCCAGCTCTTCCATAGACCGTCCCAGCTCTTCCACCATCGCAATAAGTCTCTCTTCCTGCGCTTCCCTCGTCGACTGGACCCTGAACGTCTTTGGGAGCCTCCCCTCCTTCATCATGAGCAGGATCATCTCGTAGAGCCTCTGCTCCGCCAGGGTTCTGTTTTCTTCTGCCGATTGGGCTGTGCCCGAGTACGTCTCGATTAGTTTCTCCAAATCAGAATAGCGTTTGTCCTTGTACACGACCCTGTACTGGTACCCTGTCCCGACGGCGTTCCCGTAGGACCAGACGTCGGCCCTGCGAATCCTCTCGAACTGGGGCCCGTCCATCAGGTACTCTATGTCCCGTCCATTGATCGGGTTCATCTCTGCAAGGTTGGGCTTGACGGACCCGTTGTAGTACGAGACCGCAAACTCCTCAACCAGCCTGTGTCGCATCCCTTCGCTGAAACTCGTCCCGCCCTCCTCAGCCATCCCTACTCACCGTCTGACCCATCTCTCGGCAGCCATTTTAGAAAACGAATCAACGTTTCTTAATCACACTGTCATCATTGTGTCTTGCAGGAGAGGGCTCGATGGCTTTCCGCCAGGTGCTTGGGGATCCATTCGATGTCACCCGGGCTGCGGCACAAGAACAAGACATAAGGCGCGGGCTCCCTCACTTGCCCGGCCGTGAGCGGTCTGCCAGCCAGGCTGCAGCGGTTCCTTTTCCTTCCAAGGAGCGCTTGGATCCTGACCTCGACCTCCGCAGTATGGTCCATCGGAGCTGCCATGGCGAACCCTTACCAGTCTGTATACTTCGCATCACTCGGAGCAGCTCCCTTCCAGATAGGGCTCCTCGTCGCCTACGGCACAGGGGTGACAGCCCTGTCCCTCCTCATGGGCGGGTACATAGCAGACGTCTGGGGAAGGCGGAGAGTAGTCGTAATCTTCAGCTGGGTCTCCGTCGCCAGCGCCTTCGTCTACTGCGTAATCGGCTCACCGATCCTTATCCTCTTGCCCCTCACTCTTGCGTCGGTGGCTAGCTTCTACACTCCTGCCTTCAACTCGATCATGATGGACTCCATCGAGCCTGAAGACAGGATACGCGGCTTCGCGGTGTTCAGCGCCATCAACACCATTCCTTCTATCTTTGCCCCGACCATAGGCGGGGTGCTAATCAACCAATTCGGGACGAACCCAGGGCTAAGGCTCTGCTACCTCAGCAGTGGCCTGTTCGGAATCCTCGGAGTGGGGCTCCGCTCCATCAAGCTTAGTGAGACCTACGTCGTCAAGCGGCCAGCTGCGCGCAAGTCTTTCGCCACCCACCTGAGGGATTCATTCGTCGATGGAATCGGAGCCATTCGCCAGTCGGGGAGCGTGGTGAAGAGGCTGCTCATCTACGTCACACTTGCGGGCATAGGTACCGGTTTCACGTCCCCCTACGTCTCCATTTATGTCGTGGACTACCTCCGGATCAACGCCCTTAGCTACAGCGTGGTGGTGGACCTGGCTGGTGCTGCCACTGTCTTCCTGCTCTTCACTGTTATCTTCCTCATCCGTAGGCTCGGGTCGAAGAGGAGCATACTGTTGGCGTCCGTCGCCGCTCCCCTCAGCAATGTGATGTTCACCCAGGCCAAGACCATGGACGAGCTCTTCGAGTGGGGTGTGACGGGTGCCGTTTCAACCGCTTTGCAGTCCCCCTCACTTTCGACCATCCAGGCAGAGGCAATCGAGCAGGGCAGCCGAGGGAAGGTCCTTGCAATGTTCAGTATCCTACCGACTCTGGTCGCGCTCCCTTCTCAGGTGTTCGCAGGCTACCTATACAGTGCGTTCTCCCCGGTCGTTCCGTTCGTGGCATCGCTGGTACCCTTCGGACTGGCCGCGTTGGTGCTCTACACCATACGCTAGCGCGCAGGGGCGACATCAGAAGACATACTAGACCGCCTCCGTGACCACGGGCAGGGGAGCCTCGCAGGTATGAAGATCACCTACACGCCCTACCAAGATTTGATCGTCCACGAAATCATCGAACAGTCGAGCCCGAACGTCTTCTTCGAGGACATCGTACGACTGGCACTGAGCGGAGCCCATCAGGTACAGCCGAGCATCAACTGGATAGACGGCATAGCTTTCTTCATCGCGCCGATGCAGCCCACGGAGGAAGTGGTCCGTGAAAACCTGGCTGGGAAAGTTCACTACGCCAGTGTCTTGTTCACCAGGACCGAATATCAACCGCAGATGGCAGTAAAAATCGGGAACCAGGACTTCACCGTCAGGCTCCGCAAGGCGGAGGACAACCCAACCCTGGTCGAGCTGGCAGCTTTCTTGAAGGATTTCAATCACAAGTGATCCACTCTCCTCCGAACAGAGCGCCTTGCACGATTAAATGAGGCACCGCCTCTGGTATGCCGCGAAAGCCATGTCCAAGCTCGGAGATGCTAAAACCCTCGGCGGGGTTGGCTCAATTCTTTTCCTGATTCCAGTACTAAACATTGTTGGGTACATACTGGTACTCATCGCTACCAAGTACGTCTCTGACGAGCTGGGTGACAAATCAATCTTCGACAACATGCTCTACGCCGTCATCACGGGCATAATCGGAGCCGCGGCCGCTGCATTCATCATAATCACGGGGGCGGCATTCAGTGCAGTCACATTCAGGGCCTCAGCGATCGCCGGGGTAATAGTAGGTCTCGCTATCGCCTGGATAGCTCTGATCTTGTCGGCGGTATTCATCAGACGCGCCTTCAATGCCATGGCCACACGGCTGAACGTTGGAACCTTCAAGACAGCGGGCACCCTCTACTTTATTGGCGCAATCCTAGTGATCGCCCTTGGGCTCGGGTTCATCGTACTGTTCGTGGCAGCCATAGTCCAAATCATCGCATTCTTCGGCATACCCGATTCGGTGCCCGGCATGCAGGCCCAATCGATGGGCGGAATGAGTCCCCAGCCAATGGGCGCGATGTCTCCCCAGGCTGGAACGAAGTTCTGTCCCAACTGCGGCACTCAGCTGGCAGCGACAGCCACATACTGCACAAAGTGCGGCGCGAAACTGTAGTCCTGGCGCGTCTCCTTCCTTTTTTCGTCACGGCAAGTGCATTATGTGAAGCGACTAGGTTCCCCAGACGAAACGCATGGAGATGAAGTAGCTCACCGGATAAGCCGCGATGGCTCCGACGATGTTCCCGAGCGCCGGTGACAACGACATCCATGCCAGAAGCGCCAACTGGACCGCGATGGTAATGGCGCTCCCAAAGGCATAGACACCTTCGAACTTCCCCAGCCTGACTAGTGTATCTTTCCACCCCTTCCCTCGCCGAACAACATATCTTACGGTGGTCCTCTCGTTCACGAAGAAGCCCACCACCACACCCACAACAGACGCGAAGATGTCGAGCGACAGAAGCGAAAGCGAAGAAGCGAAATCACTCGGGATGCTGGCTTTCCCATACATGGCGTACAGCCCCGCGACAAGTATGGCCTCGAGAACAAGGAAGCCAACAATTCCGGCGATGCCGAACTGCGCCAGCCTGAAGATGTGGTATTTCTTCTCCAGCTCCCTGACTCTCCCCATCGGCAGTCATTCACCTCAGGGCAGCGCTCCACGTCGATGGCGTTCCTTCTGCCAGAGATAGGGAGACCAGGCGGGAAAACGAATCACTTTCGGTCATCCCTCTCCATCATTGGCTCCCTTAAGCCTGACCGCTATTATCTGCTGAGGCGTCCACGGGGCCCCGATGGCATTCGCGTTTGTCCCACCCCGCCCCTCGGCCGCGGGACTCATCGGCGGCAGGCCGACAGTCCGCGAGGTCAGGTGCAACACGCTGCTTCACGCACTCGCCTACAGGGGCTCGACAGGATACACTGCAAACTTGTACAAGGGCTGCACCCACGGTTGCGTCTACTGCTACGCCCCGTCCCTGACACACGACGAGAGGAGATGGGGATCCTATGTCGACGTGAAGGTGAACGCTCCCCAGGTTCTAGAGAAGGAGCTAAGGGGATTGAGGATGGACGAGGTGTTCCTCTCGAGCGCCTCTGACCCATACCAGCCGGTGGAGGCGAGGTATGGAGTAACCCGGCGCTGCCTCGAGGTGCTCCGTAGGCACAGGTATCCGGTGTCGATACTGACGAGATCGCCCCTGGTCCTCAGGGACCTCGACCTGCTCCGGAGGCTTGAGTGGTTGAGGGTCGGAATGTCCATCACCTCAGTCCCGGTCAGGAGGTACGAACCGGGAGTCCCTCCCCTCCAGCGGAGAATCGATACCCTCCGGAAACTATCGAAGGCAGGGATATCGACCTGGGTCTCCCTGGCTCCTGTAATCCCGGGAATCGTCCTGATCGACTTGGACGAGCTCTTCGAAGAGCTGAGCAGCGCCGGCGTTTCATCAGTGTCTTTCGGCGTCCTCAGGTTTGTGGGGTACGAAGAATCCAGGTTGATGTTCGAGGCGGCAGCGGCAATGGGAACGAAGGAGGCACTAGCGGGGCAGGAGCAGATCATGGCGAAGCTGTCGAAGCTGGTCAGACAATACTCCATGGTCCCGAAGGACGAGATGCCCGAGTGGAGGCCTGACGCCCAGAGCCCTCCGTCTCTAGACGGATTCCAGTAGTTGAAGCCTCGTCAGTGGCGCCGTCGGTGGCGTCGGGCCAGATTAATTAGGAGCTTGGACGGGTGGAGACGCCATGGCCCTCGACCTTCCGGCTGGAAAAATCGCAAGGCCGATAATCACCATCGACGAGCAGGCCACGGTGGTGGACGCCTCCAAGAAGATGGCGAAGAATAACAGGGGGAGCATCGTCATCACGAAGAAGGGGGCGACAGTCGGCTTCCTCACCGAAAGGGATGTCCTGAGAAGGGTGGTCGCGAAGTCCCTTTCCCCCCGAAGTGTCAAGGTGAAGGACGTTATGTCAAAGGCTCCCGTGAGCGTCGACAAGGGCAGGCCCCTACGTGAGGCTATCGACCTGATGAACAGAAAAGGCATCAGGAGGATGCTCGTGACGGACAAGGGGAAAATAGTCGGTGTGTTCACGCTCAGGGACATAGTGCGCTACATGAGAATCTGCGTGCAGTGCGGCAAGGAGATCAGGTCCATCCTTGAGACTGGCACCCCGGACCTCTTCATCGAGTGCGAGTGCGGCTCCAGGTATCACAAGTCCTGCGCCGAGACCGTAGTGCACTGCGTAACCTGTGGCAGGACCCTGGTAACCAACGTGGTCTACCCAGAGCCATCGGAGACCTTCGCGGGATAGACCCAGTCACCGATAAATAACAGCCTTCGGCTTGGCGACATAATGAACACGGGATACATCGTTGCGGTGATTGGAGTCCTAGGCCTGATACTGGGCGCCGCGTTGTACGCGGCTCAGTGGCACAAGACTATAGGCCTTGGCGGCGTGGGCCTCGGAATACTACTTATCATCGTTGGCTTCTGGATGGCTCGTGGCGTGAAGCCCAAGGCCATGCCTCAGCCTGCCCAGCCTTCTAACCCGTAGAAGAATCCCTAACCTCGCCGTCGGGAGCCCGTATCTGTTAGGCTCAAGGTGTATAGCCCTGTGCATTAGGTCAATTCTTGTAAGTGCGTTCCAATGATGACAGAAGTGCGCCTCCACGGGAGGGGCGGCCAGGGCGTCGTGTCCGCCGCCCAGTTGATAGCGGACGCCGCGGTCCTCGAAGGAAAGTACGTCCAGGCCTTCCCCGAGTTCGGTGCTGAAAGGTCAGGTGCCCCCATCGCCGCCTACGCGCGGCTGAGCGATGGTCCCATCGAGATACACTCCTTCATCCGTAACCCAGACGTTGTGATTGTCGTGGACAAGTCCATGGCCTTCTTCAAGAGCACGACCCAGGGCCTCTCCAAGAACGGCTGGTTCATCTGCAACTACGACGGCTCCCCCGAGGAGCTGCGCTCGAAGCTCGGACTCGAGCCGTCGGTGAAGGTCATCGCCCTCGACGCCACGGGAATAGCGATGAAGTGTCTGGGGAGGGACTACCCTAACACACCAATGCTTGGTGCGCTCCTCAGGGCAACGGGAATCGTCGGGACAGAGTCCCTCGAGAAGGTTCTCGGCGACCGGTTCAAGGGGAAGGTGCTAGCAGGGAACCAGGAGGCCCTCAAGCTGGGCTACCAGGGAGGAAGCGCCGCATGAGCTGGAAGCAGCTCGAAGAGGGCGGTGTTGTGAAGGGAGGCACATCGGCATCGTACATCGTCTCGGGATGGAGGGTCAAGAGGCCGGTCATCAACGAAGCGAAGTGCACCAACTGTTTGATTTGCTGGATCTACTGCCCCGAGCCTGCCATCGTCAGACATGAAGGAGCCAAGGTCACCATCGACTACGACCACTGCAAGGGGTGCGGCATCTGTGAGACGGAGTGCCCACCAAAGGCGATAACAATGGTGAGGGAGCCATGACACTCACCCAGGCCCTGCGCGTCGCAGCACTCCAGGGGGATGAGGCGGTGGCAGAGGCGGTGCGCCAGTGTGACGTCGACGTCGTGGCGGCATACCCCATCACCCCTCAGACAATCATAGTGGAGAAGCTTGCCGAGTACGTCGCCGACGGCAGGTTCAGGGGGGAATTTGTCCCCGTCGAGTCTGAGCATAGCGCGCTTTCGGCCTGCGTTGGAGCCGCGGCCACAGGAGCACGCGTCTTCACGGCAACCTCCAGCCAGGGCCTGGCCTACATGCACGAGATGCTCTACAACGTTTCCGGCATGAGGCTCCCCATCGTGATGGCTGTGGCAAACAGGGCCCTCAGCGCCCCCCTCGTCCTCAACGCCGACCATGGAGACATGATGGGTTCCCGGGACTCGGGGTGGATACAGTTCTACGCCGAGAACGTCGAAGAGATATACGACAGGACGATTCAGCTGTTCAAGCTCTCCGAGGACCCGAGGGTGATGCTGCCGTCGGCAATCAACTTCGAAGGCTTCATCCTATCCCACGACAAGGAGAGAGTGCGTCTCCTCGACGACGAGCCCATCCAGAGATTCCTGGGAAGGCCGAAGCCGAAGCACAAGATTGACCCCGACGCCCCGCTCACGTTTGGCGCCATCGCAACGCCAGACACATACTACGAGTTCAGGATGCAGCAGACGGAGGCAATGAAGAACGCCCTCCACGTCTTCGATGAGGTGGAGATGGAGTTCGAGGGCTTCAGTGGTAGGAGGTACGGCGCCGTGGACGCTTACAACACCGACGGGGCCGACGTGGTCATGGTCATCAACGGAAGCGCTGCCGGGACGATGAGGGCGGCGGCCCGGACATTGAACGCATCGGGAGAGAATGTGGGGGTTCTCGCCATCAAGCTCTACAGGCCGTTTCCCATGGAGCAGGTGGTCTCGCATCTGGCGCATGCCAAAGCAGTCGTGGCCATGGACAGAAGCCTAAGCCCCGGTGCGCCTTCAGGGCCAATATCCGAGGACGTGAAGTCTGCGACGCAGTTTGCGGGGCTTACCAATCCCATTATGAGCGTGGTCTACGGCATTGGCGGGAGGGACCTCTCCACCGATGACGGGAAGAACATCTTCGGCATGGCGAAGGAAGGCAGCACTTTTGGAACCTCCACGGTGATGTACGGGGTGAAGGTCTAGATGTTCGAGCCCATCAAGGGACTGAAGGAGCTCCCGACCGAAGAGCCTCTCTCCCCCGGACATCGTCTCTGTCCAGGGTGCGGCGCCTCCATCGTCGTGAGAGAGGTGCTGCTTGCCGCTCCAAAGGACACCATCATCGCAGAGGCGACAGGGTGCCTCGAGGTGTCCACCGCGCTCTACCCCTACTCGGCCTGGAACAGACCCTGGATTCATTCGGCGTTCGAGAACGCTGCCGCGGTGGCGTCAGGAATCGATTCAGGCTTCAAGGCACTGGCACGTCGCGGCGAGGCCAAGGAGCACCCAATCATAGTCTTCGGGGGCGACGGAGGGACCTACGACATAGGTCTCCAAGCCCTCTCGGGAGCAATCGAGAGGGGACACAAGTTCCTCTACATCTGCTACGACAACGAGGCCTACATGAACACAGGGATTCAGAGGTCAGGGGGGACGCCCCTGGGCGCCTGGACCACGACTACCCAGGTTGGCCCGGCAGAGGCAGGGAAGCAGCAGGCGAAGAAGGACCTGGTGTCCATCGTGGTCGCCCACCACATCCCCTACGCCGCCACAGCGTCCATTTCCCATTGGCGTGACCTGATGACGAAGGTCAGGAAGGCCCTCTCAAAGAACGGCCCTACGTTCCTACACGTGATAGCACCATGCACCAGGGGGTGGCGGTTCGACTCCGAGAAGACGATAAGGATGGCGAGGCTGGCCGTCGAGACCAGGCTGTTCCCGCTTTATGAGGTGGACGACGGAGTCTACAAGATCACCTTCCCCGTCTCGAGCCCCAAGCCTGTGGACGAGTACCTGAAGCTGCAGGGGCGCTTTGCGCACCTCTTCCAGCCCCAGAACGCCACAGAGCTGGAGGCCATCAAGAAGGGGGTCGACGACAACTACAGGCGGCTGGAGAACCTCTCCCAATTCACGCGCCAGATGTACGCTCAGCCGACAGCTTAGCCTCCCCCCCCAGCTCGCTCGCAAATGCGAGCAACTGCACGGTTCCATTTAAGACCCTGGTAAGCGGCGCAACTTTCATGTCGAAACAAAAACTCCAGGAGCACAGACCCACTGCTGCAGAACTGCTCGAGAAGGCAAAGAAGCCCTCTCTCCTGTCTCCTCCCCTGCACAAGTTCTACGGGGGAAAACTGCAGGTCATGCCGAAGTGCTCCATCACAAGCTACCAGGACTTTGCCATATGGTACACACCAGGCGTCGCTGCCGCCTGCAAGGAGATCCAAGCCAAACCCGACATGTCCTTCGAGCTCACCAACAGGTGGAACTTCGTCGCCATAGTCACGGACGGCACTAGGGTCCTCGGGCTCGGGAACATCGGCCCGGAGGCAGGCCTCCCGGTCATGGAGGGGAAGAGCATCCTGTTCAAGTACCTCGGAGGGGTCGACGCGTTCCCACTCTGCCTCAAGACAAGGGACCCCGAGGAGATCTTACGCACCCTTGAGATGATCCAGCCCAGCTTCGGAGGCATCAACCTGGAGGACATCGAGAAGCCGAAATGCTTCCACATCCTCGAGGAGGCCAGGAAGAGGCTGAATATCCCGGTCTGGCATGACGACCAGCAGGGCACCGCCACGGTGATACTCGCCGGCCTCATCAACGCCTTCAAGTTGGTAGGGAAGGACCCCAAGGACAGCCTCATCACGCTAGTGGGCGCGGGAGCATCCAACACAAGGACAGCCTACGTGCTGATGAAGTGGGGAATCAAGCCCGGAAACATCATGATGGTGGACACCAAGGGGCTGATCTACCCGGGCAGAGAGGACATCAAGGAAGAGGAAGACCGCTGGAAGTACGAGCTCTCGCGGATCACCAACGCTGAAGGGAGGAGAGGCGACATGGCCGATGGATTCAAGGGCGCCGACGCTGTCGTGGCCGCCGCCAAGTCCGGTCCCGACGTAATCAAGAAGGAGTGGATCGGGACCATGGCCAAAGATCCTATCCTCTTTGCCTGCGCCAACCCGGTCCCAGAGATATGGCCGTGGGAGGCAGAGGAGGCAGGAGCGAAGATCGTGGCGACGGGCAGGAGCGACTTCCCCAATCAGGTCAACAACAGCCTCGGCTTCCCGGGCATCTTCAGGGGAGTGCTGGACGTGAGGGCCACAACCGTCACTGACGACATGTGCGTG
>Ga0187771_10003358_pt1 | contig 11171 bp, 8 predicted proteins | sample 0116_SJ02_MP15_1_FD_133139 | JGI IMG/M metagenome (GOLD analysis project Ga0187771, IMG submission 133139) | Tropical peat soil microbial communities from peatlands in Department of Meta, Colombia - 0116_SJ02_MP15_10_MG | ecosystem: Environmental > Terrestrial > Soil > Wetlands > Peat | place... | reverse complement strand
GTAGCGCGGAGTTTGCGGGGTCCAAACTCCGCGGGTTCCGGTCCTTGCATTTCAAATAGAACGTCATGCGGCGATTTTCCTTCCTCTTTTTTCCACAGCCCGTCTGAATTAACCACGGATTACCTATTGACCGACGTGTTTAGTCTGTGGTAATATGCTCTATGACTCTCCGCCACACCCTCTTTCCTGCCCTTTTCGCTCCTGCTCTTCTCCCCGTTTTTGCATTTCTACCAAAACAACCGGCTTATGACCGCCTCTGCACCTCCGCCAACTGCCCTGGAATCATGCAAATCCATTTTTGCGGACATTCTTGGGGAAATTTCAAGCGCAATATCCCCTTTAGAATCACACTCTTATGCAAAAACCGGTGGGGTGGGTCCCGAGTTTTCCACAATGGCGGCCTCGTCCCCGGTTTTCGTATTTCGAATTTCGGGGTCTTTCCCTCCGCGCCTCCGTGTCTCCGCGGCATCTTGTTTGGAACATTGGCGGGGAATTATAATCGCCCGCTTGCCACTGCGGTCCCCCGAACATCCGGGGACGCGGGGCTCCGTGGAAGCGAGAAGGGCGCATCGGGACAGTTCGCTTGCAGCGCCCCTCGAAGAACATAGAATAGAAAAGGGAGCATTCATGAAGCCAGTGAAACGTATCGGTATTCTGACCGGCGGGGGCGACGTTCCGGGGCTCAATCCGGTGATCAAGGGCGTGGCCTTTAATGCCACGCAGATGGGCGCGCAGGTCCTGGGAATCCGGCGCGGGTGGGAGGGGCTCACGCACATGCGGGCCGGCGGAGAACTCGACGCCGAATACATCCACGTGCTGAACCGCACGAATACGTACGGTATTGACCGGACCGGCGGAACCATGCTGCACACTTCGCGGACCAATCCGCGAAAGATGAAGAAGTCACGACTCCCGGAACACCTGCCAGCGGAGCGCTTGAAGCAAATGGAAATCGCCGAGGGAGTTTACAACCTGACGCCGGTGGTGCTGGAGAATATTCGCGCGCTGGGACTCGACTACCTGATTGCCATCGGCGGGGACGATACGCTCAGCTACGCACAAGTGCTGGAAGACGCCGGAGTGCCCATGATCGGGATTCCCAAGACCATGGACAACGACGTGCAAGGAAGCGAGTACTGCATCGGCTTTTCCACGGCCATCACGCGGGCCAAGGAGTTGATCACCCGGCAACGGACGACCATCGGCTCCCACGAGCGCATCGGGGTCTTCCGCATTTTCGGCCGGGACGCGGGATTTACGGCGCTATACACGGCCTACGTCACGGGCATCCGCTGTTTGATTCCGGAGGTGGAGTTCGACCTTGAGCATCTCATCCGCATTCTGATCGAGGACAAGAAGAACAACCCCAGCCGCTATGCCTTGGTCATCGCCTCCGAAGGCGCGGTGTGGAAGGGCCGGCAGATCGAAGAGTACGGCGAGGCGGATGCTTTCGGCCATCGGAAAAAGGTGGACATCGGCCAGGCGCTGGGCGAGGAGATCCGGCGGCGCACCGGGGAAGAAACGGTGATCAGCGACCTGACTTACGACCTGCGCAGCGGAGAGGCCGACGCGCTGGACCAAATGGTGGCCATCACTTTTGCGAACGTGGCCATGGACCTGATTCGCGAGGGAGTGCATGGGCGGCTGGTCGCCGTGCAGGAAGGCAAGTACACGCACGCTCCTCTGCCGGACCCGAAATTGGGAGCGCGCACGGTGGATGTGGCGCGCCTGTACAACGTGGAACGCTACCGGCCGCGCTACTCGCAAAAGCTGGGCATGCCTTTGCTGTTGAGTTCCATTCATCCTTCATCGTAAAGAACCAAGGCCAGGAGCAGCCGTTGCGCGGTTTGCGGGGCGCCCGCAAGCTTGCTCAGCCGGCACTGATGCGGCTCGGCGTCTTGTGCGGCTCAATTCTTGTTCTTTGCGGCGCGAGGAGTGCGGGACTTGTCTCCAAAGAGCGGCCGGTCAACGGACAGAAACCCTCCGCCGAAGCTGGCGAGCGCCAGACACGCAGCGCAAAGGATGAGCGGTATCTCGTACCTGTCCACAGCCAAGTAGCCGTGCAGGGAGGCGATGCGCCAGAACACCCAACCCATGTGGGCGGCCAGCAGAAGAGCCATGGCGCGGGTGAACAGGCCGACGATCAGCAGCACACCGCCGAAGACTGCGAGCACAGCGAAAAGGTAGGCAAGAGAAGCGGCGGAAGCAGGCTCGGCGAGAAACTGCGGAACTTGCGCGACGCGCCCGGAAAGACGCGCCCAGCCGTGGGAGATGAATACAACGCCCAGCGCCGCGCGCAGCAAGAACAGCGTGAGCGGCCTGAGTTTATCCAGATGACGCACGCAGCCTCCTTGACGCGAGTGGCAAGCTGAAGCGCACGGTTAGGCCGAAGCTGCCGAATTGTAGCAGAAAGCCGCCCTCCTGAAACGGCCAAACGGCGCAATTCGTGTACAATCCCAGGGAAGAAGCCAGCGCGCTTAGCAAGTCCTGTGACCATGATCCGCACAATCGGCGTGGTGAACGGAGGGGGCGACGCGCCGGGACTCAACGCCGTGATCCGGGCGGTAGTGAAGTCTGCCATCGGCCGGTTCGGCTGGCAGGTGACGGGCATACGCAACGGCTTCGACGGGCTCATCTGGCCGGAAGGCTGCATTCCGCTGTCGTGGGATTCAGTGAGCGGGATTCTCCCGCGGGGCGGCACGATTCTGGGGACCACGAACCGCGGCGACCCGTTTGCTTACCAGCGAGTCGAAAACGGGAAAGTGACGACCAGGGACTTTTCCGCACTGTGCCTGGAGAACGCCCGCCAGCTCGGGCTGGATGCTTTTGTGGTCATCGGCGGCGACGGCACGCTGCGTATCGCGCGGGATTTTTGGCGGCGCGGCTTGAACCTGGTCGGCGTGCCCAAAACCATAGACAACGACCTTTCGGCGACGGAAGCTACCTTCGGCTTCGACAGCGCGCTGCAGGTGGCCACCGAAGCGCTGGACCGGCTTCACAGCACGGCGGAGAGTCATCACCGCGTGATGCTGCTGGAAGTGATGGGGCGCGAGGCCGGGTGGATCGCGCTGCACGCGGGCATTGCGGGCGGCGCCGATGTGATTCTGATCCCTGAGATACCGTTTCGTTTCGAAGCGGTTTGCGACGCCGTGCGCGCACGCGAGGCCAAGGGGAAAACGTTCAGCCTCATTGTTGTCGCGGAAGGCGTGCAACTTCCGGAGAAAGGACCCACAGGCCAGCCGATCCCAAAAGCGGGGCCCGGAGGCGTGGCCACCGTGATTGCCGGGGTACTGGGGGACATGCTGCAGAAGGAAGTCCGCGTGACGGTTCTCGGCCACGTCCAGCGCGGCGGCTCGCCCACCCCGTTTGACCGCATCTTGGCCACGCGCTTCGGCGTGCATGCGACCGAACTGATCGAGCGCCGGGCTTTTGGCCGGATGGTGTGTTTGAAAGCCGGGCGCATCGAGTCCGTGCCGCTGGAGGAGGCTGTGCGGGCGGACAAGCGCGTGGACCCGAAGGGGGAGTACGTGCACGCGGCGCGCGCCACGGGAATCACGTTCGGAGACGCCGGATGAAGAGGCGCATTTTGGTGGCAGGTCCGCTGCTGGTCCTGGTGGCGCTTGCGGCATGGCTGGTGCGGCCAAGGCGGGAAGTGATCGGACAAGCCTACGTGAGCGCGCGCACGGCGACGCTGTGGGACAGCCGGGCGCAGGTTCACCAGGCCGTGGCTACGCTGCATTTTGGCGACAAGCTGGACGTCATGAGCCACCGCGGGGAGCAGGCGCGGGTGCGCACGGCCTCGGGAACGACGGGCTGGGTTGACACACAAGATCTGATGGAGCCGCCGCTGTGGCAGCGAAGCACGCAATTGCTGGAGAAAGCCCGGGGTATGCCGGTGCAGGCTCGGGGGCGAACGAAGGTGCTGACCAACGTGCGAGTCGAACCGGGGCGAAGCGCGCCGCGTCTCTACCAGTTCAACCGAGGCGCGCCCGTGGAGGTAGTGTCTCGTGCGGTGGCGGATTGGGTGCAGAACGGCGAGGAGAAAGAAGGAGGCGGCGAGCAGGAAGAAGTAAAGAAGGAGGACTGGTTCCTGGTACGCGGTATGGCCAACAGGAGCGCCGGGGAAGCCGGTTTGAGAGAGGCGGAGAGGCTGGGCGCCGAAGGCGACGAGCAGGGCGTGCCAGTGGCTGGATGGGTGGTGGCGCGATTCGTGGAATTGGACTTGCCGGACGCCATACGGGAGGGGGCTCTGGCCAGCGGGATGCGTGTGCTGGCGTGGTTCGAGTTGAACCGCGTGCAGGATCCTTCAGGGGAAGTGCCACAATACCTGGCTGCGGGAGCGCGGGGTCCTGAGGGACAGGCTTGCGATTTCACCATGCTGCGGGTATACACCTGGAGCAAGAAACGCGGGCGGTACGAAACAGCTTATATGGAAAGCGACCTGTGCGGGGAACTGCCCATTCGCTTAGGCAAGTCCCCAGGGGGCGATCCGGAGTTCCGCTTCGGGGAGATGGGAGCCTCACCCGGGAGCGAACGAGTGTACCGGCTGCGGCAGACGATCGTGCGGCGCGTGCGCGAGCCTGGGGGGAAGGAATCGCGAGCTGGACACAGCCTCCCCGCAAAGTAGAACCTGGCAACAACTCATGCGCGCCCCCCCGACGGGTTCCCGCGTTATCGCTCATCGGTTTACACTGCTACGTCGCGCCACTAGGTGATCGCCGAGCCGCTGAGCTTCCAAGGCAGAATGGCTCCGAGATTTCTAAGAGCATTCGTGTATCATATGCAGATTGAGAACGTTCAGGCTGGGGACCAGGCGTGGATTCTTTTCTCTGCCTGCACGAGCTGAGGAGTGGGAAGATCACGGCGAAAGGGGCAGCAGGCTCAGGCGGCGCTCCAGGAGTGGTGCGCTAAGAGCAAGCGGATGAAGGAATGACCTACCTGAACACACGGCCAAAGTTAGCAGGAGCGCTTCTCCTGGCCTCGTTTGCAGGCGCAGGATGCGGCACGCAGCAAGCAGGTCCGCCTCCGCCCGCGGTGCCCGTTGCCGTGGCCACGGTTGTGCAGAAGAGCGCGCCAGTTCTCTTGCGCACGATCGGCAACGTAGACGCCTATTCGACGGTTTCGGTCAAGCCCCAAGTGTCTGCGGAACTGGAGGAGGTGCGTTTCCGGGAAGGGCAATTTGTGCGCAAGCACGACCTGCTCTTTCTCTTGGACCGGCGGCCCTTCGATGCCGCGCTTCACCAAGCCGAAGGCACGTTGGCGCACGACCGCGCGCAGGCGGCCAACGCGCGCGTGGAGGCCCAGCGTTACGCCAAGCTTTGGCAAGCGGGCGTAGCACCCAAGGAACAATATGACCAATATCAGTCCACCGCCGATGCGCTGGATGCCGCGGTAAAGGCGGACGAGGCGGCCGTGGAAACAGCTAGACTCAATGTCGAGTATTGTTCCATCAACTCACCGATTGACGGCCAGACCAGCAACCTGATGGTCTATCCGGGCAACTTGGTGAAGGCCAACGACGTGCCCATTCTCGTGACCATCAACCAGGTGCAGCCGATCTACGTGGAGTTCACCATAGCGGAGGCGGAACTCGCGAACGTCCGCGCAGCCATGAAGCAGCGCCCCCTGGCGGTTGAGGCGACCGCGCAAGATAGCCCGGCCCAGATAGAGCGCGGCGTGTTGACGTTCATCAACAACCAAGTGGACACCGCCACGGGCACGATTCACCTGAAGGCCACTTTCTCAAACCCTACCAGAAGGCTCTGGCCGGGACAGTTCGTGGATGTGACGCTGCGCCTGAGCGAGGAGCCTAACGCCATCGTGATTCCGGCGCAGGCCGTGCAAAGCGGACAGGAGGGCACATATGTTTTTGTCGTGCGGCCGGACGGAACAGCCGAATCGCGGCCGGTGACGGCGGCGCGCTCGCTCGACAGCCAAAGCGTGATCACCAAGGGTCTTGCGCCGGGCGAACGTGTGGTCATAGACGGGCAGTTGCGTTTGGCGCCAGGCACCAGGGTGGCCATCAAGAACGGGCCTTAGAACCGAGCGATGAACCTCGCTAGCATCTTCATCCGCCGTCCCATCATGACCACGCTGGTCATGTTCGCCATTCTGCTGTTCGGGGCGGCGGGCTACCGATTGCTACCGGTCAGCGACCTGCCCAACGTTGATTTTCCGACCATTCTAGTGAATGCCCAGTTGCCGGGGGCGAGCCCCGACACCATGGCCGGGTCCGTGGCCACCCCGCTCGAGAAGCAGTTCTCCCAGATTGCCGGACTCGATTCCATGACTTCGACGAGCGCGCTGGGCGTCAGCAACATTACCCTGCAATTCGTGTTGTCCCGCAACATTGACGCCGCGGGGCAAGACGTCCAAGCGGCCATTGCGCGCGCTGCTTCGCAGCTTCCACCGAACATGCCCACGCCGCCCACGTTCAACAAGGTGAACCCGGCCGACCAGCCCATCCTGTACTTGGCGCTCAGTTCTCCCACGATGCGGCTATTCGATGTAGACGAGTACGCCGAGACCATGATGGCCCAGCGCATCTCCATGGTGGACGGCGTGGCGCAAGTGGCCGTTTTCGGCTCGCAGAAGTATGCGGTGCACGTGCAACTCGACCCTCGCCGTCTGGCCTATCGCCAGATCGGGGTGGACGAGGTTTCCACAGCCATCCAGAACGCCAACGTGGACCTGCCCACGGGAACCCTCTATGGGAGGCAGCAGGCGTTCACCGTGCAGGCCAACGGCCAGTTGCTCGAGGCTTCGGCTTACGAACCGCAGATTATCGCCTACCGGAACGGCGCGCCGGTGCGGTTGAGCGAGATTGGCCGGGCCATTGACAGCGTGCAGAACGACAAGATTGCGAGCTGGTACAGCGGCACGCGCGCGATCGTGTTGGCTATCCTTCGCCAGCCGGGAACGAACACCGTCGAAGTTGTGGATTCCATCCGAAAACTATTGCCGACTTTTGGCCAGCGCATGCCGCCGGCGGTGAAGCTGGATATTCTTTACGACCGGTCGCAGTCCATCCGGGCATCGGTGAACGACGTCAAGTTCAGCCTGCTGCTAGCCGTCTGCTTGGTGGTCCTGGTGATTTTTCTTTTCCTGCGCAACGTTTCGGCCACGATCATTCCGTCGTTTGCCCTGCCCATGTCCATCATCGGGACCTTCGCGGTGATGTACGAGCTGGGCTACACGGTGGACAATCTGTCGCTCATGGCCATGACGCTTTCCGTGGGTTTCGTCGTGGACGACGCCATCGTCATGCTCGAAAACATCGTGCGGCACATGGAGCTGGGTCAGGGGGTTGTGGAGGCGTCGTTCGCCGGTTCGCGGGAAATCGGCTTCACCATTCTTTCGATGACCCTATCGCTCGCCGCAGTGTTCTTACCGGTGCTGCTGATGGGCGGCCTGCTGGGGAAGCTGCTGCACGAGTTTGCGGTGGTCATCATCGCGGCCATCCTGGTGTCGGGCTTCGTCTCCCTGAGCCTGACGCCGATGCTGTGCAGCCGGTTTCTGAAGCCGCCGAGTCACGAGACGCGGCACGGGCGAGTGTACATGGTTCTGGAGCGCATGTTCGCGCGGATGCACCGCGGGTACGAGGTTTCGCTGCAGTGGGCGTTGCGGCATCGCCGGGCGGTCCTGGCATTCTCGTTCGTGATCATCGCGGCCACGGCGTGGCAGTTCAGCAGCATGCATTATGGCTTCTTGCCCAGCGAGGATACCGGACAGATCTTCACTTTTACCGAGGCGGCCCAGGACGTTTCGTTTGAGTCCATGAGGCAGCACCAAAAGGAGTTGAACGCCATCCTGGCCGCCGACCCGAACATCATGAACTTCATGTCCAGCATCGGCGCCAGCGGTCCCAACGCAACCTTGAACACCGGCCGGGCGTTCATCCGCCTCAAGCCGCTGAGCGAACGGCAATTGGTTACCAGCGCGTGGTACTGGCGGCTGGAAGAGAAGTGCAACAACGTGCCGGGTTTGGGCCGGCTGGTGCGCGCAGCAGCGCCGGCGTTCTCGCACCACATAAGCGTAGATGAGGCGATCGAAGCGTTTCGCCCGCGCCTGCGAACGCTCACCGGCATGAACGTGTACATGCAGAACCCGCCTCCGATCCGCATCGGCGGGCAGCTCACCAAGAGCCAATATCAGTTCGCGTTGCAGACCCCAGACACCAGGGAACTCTACCGCGACGCTTCGGATTTCGAAAAGTTGGTCCGCCAGGCGCCCAGCCTGACCGACGTGACAACGGACATGCTGATCAGCAGCCCGCAGGTCAACATCGTCATTGACCGGGACAAGGCGGCGGCTTTGGGACTCAGCGCCCAGCAGATCGAGGACGCTTTGTACACCGCCTACGGCACGCGGCAAATCTCCACGATCTACACGCCGACCAACGAGTACTGGGTCATTATGGAACTCGAACCGCAGTATCAGCTCGACCCGTCCGCTTTGGCCTTGCTCTATGTGCGCTCGAACGCAGGCCAGCTTGTGCCGTTGAATACTGTGGCACGGCTCGAGAACGGCGTCGGGCCGCTGACCGTGAACCATCTCGGCCAGCTCCCTGCAGTGACGGTCTCGTTCAACTTGAAACCCGGCTTCTCGCTCGGTGACGCCGTGAACGAGGTCGGACGGCTGGCGCGGGAGAAGCTGCCCCAGTCCGTCAGCACGAGTTTTCAGGGCGCGGCGCAGGCGTTCCAATCCTCGCTGGCGGGTCTGGGCCTGCTGCTGGCGCTGGCCATCCTGGTGATCTACATTGTTCTCGGAATCCTGTACGAAAGCTTCATTCACCCGATAACGATTCTTTCCGGGCTGCCGTCGGCGGCCTTCGGTGCGCTGCTGACATTGCAGCTTTTCAAGCTCGAGCTGAACATCTACGGTTTCGTAGGCATCATCATGCTCATCGGCATCGTGAAGAAGAACGCCATCATGATGATTGACTTCGCCTTGGAGCAGCAGCGTGGGCAGGGTAAGCCTGCGGCCGAGGCCGTCTTCGCGGGCGCGCTGATCCGCTTCCGCGCGATCATGATGACGACGATGGCCGCGTTGGTGGGAACACTGCCGATCGCCATTGGCATTGGAGCAGGAGCGGACGTGCGCCGGCCGCTGGGACTCAGCGTCGTCGGCGGATTGCTCTTCTCACAGGTAGTGACGCTCTACCTTACGCCGGTGCTGTACACCTATATGGACGCTTTTCAGGCGCGGGTGTCCCGCAGTCGGCGCGCGGCGGAAGCAGCCAGCCTTCCGCTAGGTCAGGTGTAAATGCGCACCCTGCCGGATTATCTTCGCAAAGGAATGCGGTTGATGATCGTGGGATGCAACCCCGGCGAGCACTCGGCACGCGCTGGGCACTACTACGCTGGGCGTGGAAACGCCTTCTGGAATCTCCTGTATGAGGGCGGCGTCATCCCGGAACCCATCGAATCTCGCGACGACCGGAGAGTCATCGAATTCGGGGTGGGGCTCACAGACTTGGTGAAGCGCCCGACGAGAAGCATTGAGAGTTTGGCGCGGCGCGAATTCGCCGAGGGGCGCGTGCTTCTCTCCCGAAAGCTGCAAGAGTTCGCCCCGCGTATTGTGGCCTTCCACGGAAAAGCGACCTATGAGAAGTTCGCCCAGCGAAAGTGCACTCTCGGCCTGCAGAGAGAAAAGCTCTACGGCGCAAGGGTTTTCGTTTTGCCGTCGGCGAGCGGGAAGAACGCCAAAGGGCGGGGTCAGAAGCGGAGACATTTCCAGAAGCTCGCAGGCTTGCTGAAGAAGATGGAAGGTTAGAAGGAGAACGGGGCGGCGCAAAGAGCAGCAGCGATGAGCGAGGCAAGATTCTGTGTGTTGCGGAGTCGGAAGCAAGCCTGCGCTTTGGCGGTGGCGTTCTTGGCGCCGCTGCTGTGTGTTTCCGCGGCGCGCGCGCAAGCCGGCCCGGAAAAAGGCGGGCACGAACTCGCAGTTTGGAGCAGCGGCGGGCACAGCGTCAGCGGAGGAGTCTCCGGCATCGGCGTGTGGGACGCGGGAGTTCGCTATGGATGGATTCTCACCGAGCCGCACGGCCCCGGGGTCCTGCGCGGAAATCTGGAGTGCGCGGTAGGCGCCGTGCCGGTCTATGTGTTTTTCGAGCCGGGCAGGACGGTTTACGGAGCCAGCTTCGAGCCTCTGGTTTTACAATGGAACTTCGCGCGCCACGGCCGCGTGGTTCCCTACGCGCAGTCGTCCGGCGGCGTGTTGTTTACGAACCACGACCTTCCTGCCGGAATCTCTACGGTGAATTTCACTCCCAGCGCCGCGGCGGGGATACACATCCTTGGTGACAGGTTTCATTGGAGCGCCGAGATTCGGTATCAGCACATTTCCGATGCCGGACTCACCAAGCCCAATCCCGGCGTCAACACCATCCAAGGGCGTATCGGGTTTGGCTGGTTCAGCCGTGCGCACAAGAAGTGAACGAGCCTCTGCGCAGTCGTGAAGCTAGTGCCGATCCAACTATTCTTGCTAAATGAAAAATGGCGAACAGTTTCGCTTTGAAGGCCCCGACGCCACCGATTCCATTTAGGGGCATCAAGTTGGAACGGCACTAGCGGAACCCTCCCGGCGACGGCCGAGCTTTTCTCATGGAAGCCGAATTGAAGCAGGTCCAAAGAGTCGCGGTGCTCGGCGCGCGGGCCGCAGGTCCCCGGATTGCCCTTGCCGCGGCGCTGGGCGGTTACCAAACAGTTCTTGAAGACATGTCAGCGGCTAGGTTGGAAGAGGGAATCAGTTGGATTCGGCAAGCCCTCGATAAGAAGGTGGCTCGAGGAGAAGTGTCGCCAGCGGCGCGGGATGCCGTCTTGGCGCGCATCACCACAGCGCGAACGGTGGAAGCCGCCTGCCGCGAGGCGGACCTGGTGATTGAGGCTCTGCCGGAGGATATCGAGCTGAAGATCGAAGTGTTTGCCTTGCTCGACCGGTTTGGCAAGCCAGGGGCCATTTTTGCCAGCACGTCTTCGTCATTCGCCATTGCGGACATGGCAGCAGTAGCGGTTTGCGCGGACCGCTGCGTGGGCCTGCACTTCGCCGCGCCGGAGATGAAAAGGCTCGAGATTGTGCGCGGGCCGCAGACGTCCGAGCAAACCGTGGAGACGTGCCGGGAAATCGGCCGCCGCATGGGGATGCAGGTTGCCGTTCTTGGTGATCCAGCC
>Ga0187771_10003357_pt1 | contig 11172 bp, 10 predicted proteins | sample 0116_SJ02_MP15_1_FD_133139 | JGI IMG/M metagenome (GOLD analysis project Ga0187771, IMG submission 133139) | Tropical peat soil microbial communities from peatlands in Department of Meta, Colombia - 0116_SJ02_MP15_10_MG | ecosystem: Environmental > Terrestrial > Soil > Wetlands > Peat | place... | reverse complement strand
TTCAATTCCGATGGACCCTGTGACGTACGCGCCCAGTATGGGCAGATAGGGGTTGTGAGCGGTGTCGTTTCCGTATGGCCCTGCTTTATTGTATGAACCAATGGTGCCGCCCGGCAGGTATGAGAATTCTTGGTTGAAGACCCTGCTGTTTTCTGTGAAGACTGCGTCACCCGAACCGTGTGTGAATGCCGTGCTTAGTTTTGAGGCATTGACTGCGGTCAGAGTGATCGCGACGGTAGGTACAGTTCCTTCCGGCGGGTTGTACACCTGTTTCGTGTCAACCATTGGGGCCGTTGCTGAGAACCATCCTAACGTACCCGTGGTGATACCCGAGCCTATCCAAGTCCCGTTCTTTATGGACGTAGTCCCGGCCCAGTTCGTGTAGGAGTAGGTATAATTGATAGCAACCTTGGTGTTCATAGAGAACCCGCCGCCACTTACGACCACGGATGTCGAAGAGGATCCTGACGTCGGCGAGATCGATATTCCAGGTAGGATGTTGATGTATTGAGCGCTGACAGCTACGGAAGTTGTAGAGCCGTCGTATATCTTGATGTATTTGTACTCGTTAGAAATCTTAGTCGGCAGTGGTCCCGCGATAACTTCTTGACCGCCAGTGGTCTGTCCAGCGTAGAAAGTGCCATTGGTTTCGACGTACTTGTGCCATCCTGCGTTAGTTGTCAGGTCCGACACGCTGAAGAGCGTTGGGCCCGCATACTTGATGTCACCAGAACTAATCTGGGCGAGACCATCCTGGCTCAGGTAGAGCGAGAACTGCGCGCCAGAAAAAGTAACTAGCTGAGCACCTCCGTACGTGCCAAAGTCGATTGCGAAGAAGCCGCTAGTACCGCCATCGGTCTTCCCTGAGGCGCTACCGGCTTGAACGCTAACGTATGATGTGCCCGCAGTGTAGGTGGTAGGTTGAGTCGCAAGGTTGACCGCTGGAGTGGTTACCCCCAGTGTCGGATGACCCGTCGACCCGTAGACAGGGATGACTGGGAGGACCATCAGAAGGGCTGAAAGCAGAAGAAGTGAAAGTAATGTCCATGAGCTTAGTTTTCTTACATACGCATTATTCTGCGTATACATTCTTATTTTCATCGACACGTCTGCCAAAACTGTATTTAACCTGTGTGGACAATTTGTCCACAATCTGCCGAATCGAGCCAAGAATTGGGCTCCGCGCCCAATTCAGAGCAAGAGGGAGGTGCTTGAGTGTCTGGCGGTCTTGGAAATGGACCTATATTCCACATTCTGAATCCAGGCGCGGCGCCGATATCTTGATGAGATTCAGACCTTCATCAAAACTTATTCCTGAACCGTTAATTGACGAATTAGGAGGGCTGAAGCTGGAATCTCACTCCTTAATCGCAACCGCAAGGACCCGAGTGGATTTCTCGGGAAGATGAATTGGTCCGCTTCGTGCCGAAGAAGCAGGATACGCTTAACTAAGATGATTCGCCAATCAAATCAGTTGACGTATTGCTTCAATTGCGGAAAGGAGGTACCTGACGGTGCCAAGTTCTGCCCGAACTGTTCGGCTCCTTTGAACCCTCAGCCACGAGGATATGATGATCAGGACCTTTCACCATCACTTCCGCTGGGCATAACCAGACCGCGCGGTACAGGCATCCTTGCGTTGATCGATCTCGTTGTAGGGATTCTCGTGGCGGCTTTAGGAGCCCTGGCGTCCGTCAATGAATTTTATGCGGGTGGTGTCATTTTCGCTGTCCTCGGCATGCTCTCGATCTTTGTAGGATATGGACTTTGGAAAGCCAGACCATGGGCATGGCTTTTGGGACTATGGGATGGAGCGGTCTACCTCGTGCTTGGCCTGTTGGCATCCAGTCCTCTGATCATTATAGTCGGAATCGGAAACCTTGCCTTCTACTACTTTAACAGGACAGACCTCAGACGATTCCTCGGCAAGTCTAAGCAGTAGTCGAGTATCGAGAAGTTCACCTCCGGAAGATGCGCAGCACATTAACCGCCACCAACACTGGCACCCGGCTCGCTTCGAGAGCAACTTCGAGACTAGACAAACCAGAGTTCCTACCTTGTCCAATCGAGTATGTTGGGGTCTCCGGCGTGTTCTTTGACCGAGTCACAGCCCCTAAAATCGTCTCCCTATTCTTAAAAAGGGGGGAGCCTTGAGCCGGGCTCTCTTGTCAGGGCAGCTTGCTCAGCAGATGCCAACCCCCAGTCTTCTGCCTAGACAGCCTGAGGTAAACATCGGGACGAGCGGGCATGTTGACCACGGCAAGACTACTGTCACTCAGGCGATCACCGGAGTCTGGGCGAGCGCCCACAGTGAAGAACTCAAGAGAGGCATCACAATCAAAGTGGGATATGCGGATGCCGCCTTCTACAGATGCCCTAAAACCCCGGTGCCCGAGGCGTTCTCGACAAGCCCGAAGTGTCCTGTTTGTGGCAGCGAAACACGACTCCTGAGGGCGGTGAGCTTCGTCGACTGCCCCGGCCACGAGAGCCTTATGACCAACATGCTAGCCGGAGCGTTCCTTATGGATGGAGCGCTCTTGGTGATTGCGGCGAACGAGCCTGTCCCAAAGCCCCAAACGAGAGAGCACCTGCAGGCGCTTCAGATGCTGGGTATGAAAAAGATCGTGATAGCGCAGAATAAGATTGATCTTATTTCCGACCAAGAGGCGAAGAAGAACTATCAAGGAATCCAAAGGTTCGTCGAAAATACCGTTGCGGCTGATGCACCCATCATCCCCATTTCTGCGCAGCAGAGGACGAACATTGATGCCCTTATCGAGGCGCTAGAGGACGTCATACCCACCCCAGCAAGGAATGCGAAGGCCGACCCTTTAATGTACGTGGTCCGCAGCTTCGACGTAAACAGGCCCGGGGCAGAGATAGAAGGTTTGGCCGGAGGGGTCCTGGGCGGAAGCCTCACCAGGGGTGAACTGAAGGTTGGAGAGGAAATTGAACTCAAGCCAGGCATGGTAGATGAGAGAAGCAGCAAGTACGTACCGGTCGTGACTACGGTCTCGAGCCTTCGGACTAGCGCGGGCCAGACGGAAAGGGTAGGCCCAGGCGGCCTCGTCGCGGTCGGGACCCACCTTGACCCGACCTTCATCAAGGGAGACCAAATGGTTGGGAGTGTCATAGGCAAGCCCGGTACCCTACCTCCTACCCTCGAACACACGACGCTCGCGGTCGACCTGCTCGAAACAGCCGTTGGCTCAGCTGAGATGGTCAACGTGGAGAAGGTGAGGCCGGGTGAGAATCTCAGGCTCAATCTGGGGACAGCGTCGACTCAGGCAGTGGTCACCTCGGCCAGGGGGGACATCATTGAAGTCGACCTCAAGAAGCCCGTCGCCGTCGAGTCCGGCATGAGAGCAGCGCTAAGCCGTAGAATTGCTGAAAGGTGGCGCCTTATAGGCTCAGGCGTCCTGAAGTAGTGATTGACCAGGGTCATCTTCGACAGCAGCTTCCTCATGTCAGTGGCGAACCACCCTACTACTTGGTTCGAAGATTTAGCCGAGAAAGTCGGGAAAATTGAACCGGTCGCCTTAGAGTGCGTCTTGGCCGAGCTCGAACGCCTTGCCTCGGGCCAAGGACGGAAGAGCAGGACTGCCCGGGTCGCAGTCAAAATCGCCGAGGAGTTTACGCGTGCCCCCTGTGGATCGGCGGGACCCGATGAGGAAATAATGTCGGCGGCTTTAATGATGAAGGCGAGCGTAGCCACGGCTGACAGAGACTTGGCCCGTTCGCTCAAGGCCCGCCGAGTCACGGTGTTCGGCTTGCGTTCTGGAAGAGTCACCCTCCTCTGAACAGGGTGTGATAGGAGTTAAGGCTACCTAGATGGACGAGCGGGGAGATGGCGAACTCACTCTTGGCAATCGTGCCTAGGCGGGAGGAACGAAGAATCATTACATTCATCCGGCACGCAATCTCCACGTCTGGGACCAAAGGGGTGGTTGTAGGCCTTAGCGGAGGAGTTGACAGCGCAGTGGTGGGTTCACTTTGCGTCAGAGCTCTGGGCGGCGAGAAGGTCTTGGCCGCGATGCTGCCCTCGCGTTACACCCCGCCCGCGGACATGGAAGACGCCCTGAGGATGGCGACTCGTTGGGGCGTAGACAGAATCACCGTGCCTATCTCGCCCCTTGTCGAGAAGCTGGTCGCCGCAACGGGGCCTATCGAAGCGCGGCTCCCCCCCGCGAACGTGCAGGCGAGGGTCAGGATGACGATCCTCTATTACTTGGCGAACTCGAAGAACCTACTCGTCGCGGGAACTGGGGATAGATCGGAGGAGATGCTCGGCTTCTTCACGAAGTTTGGGGATGGTGGCGTCGACCTCCTGCCGATAGCTCATCTCTACAAGACACAGGTAAGGCTGTTAGGCGAATATCTGGGGCTCCCTCCTGAGGTCGTGAAAAAGCCAGCTTCCCCTCAGCTTTGGCCTGGACACACCGCGGAAGAGGAGCTTCCTGCCGGCTACGAGAAGCTTGACGTTGTCATGCACTTTCTCTTCGATGTGGGTGCCTCTGTTCCAGCCGCTTCGAGCAAGGCCGGCGTGAGCAGGATCGTCGTCGATCGGGTGTTGAAAATGCATGCGAGGTCCGCTCACAAGAGGGCCTTGCCGATTTCGCTTCGCCCTACAACCTCGCGGACCACTCTCTCGCGAGCCAAAGATTAATATCGGCTACCCAAAGCGAGGGGCTGTTCCTGAGCATTCATGTTTGAGCTAGTCAATCTAGAGGACGTCGTCCGCGTTCCCCCAGACAAATTCGGTTCCCCCCTCGAGAAGGTGGCCCTAGAGCTCTTGAAACTGAAGTATGAGAGCACCATAAACCCTGAGCACGGATACCTGATCTTGGTCACGAAGGTGGAGGTGGACAAGGTAGGCAAGATCATAGCCGGAGACGGCGCCACCTACCATAGGGTCACTTTCGAGGTACTTTCGTTCTTCCCTCTCAAGCAGGAGTTGGTCGAGGGCGAGGTTGTCGAGGTTACAGACTTCGGAGCCTTCGTCCGGATTGGGCCTGCGGATGCGCTTCTGCACTTGAGCCAGATAATGGACGACTATCTGACCAGCGATGTGAAATCCGGAATCATCACAGCCTCCCAGAACAAAAGGTCGCTCAAGGTCGGCAGCAAGGTCAGGGTCAGAATCACGGCCGTGAGTCTCGGACATGGCATATCCATGGGAAAAATAGGCGTGACTTGCAGGCAACCGTTCCTCGGGGCACTCGAATGGATTGACGAGGAAGTCGGCAAGGCTCAGAAACAGCGAAAGGTAGAGGAAAGGACAGGGAAATAAGAAGGGTAGCCTTGAAAGAACTCGCGTGCAGGAAATGCAAGACCCTTACGACGGAGAAGTCATGCCCCAATGACGGCTCTACCGAGCTCAGCAACGAGTGGTCTGGCCTAATAATCATAATCAACGCGGAAAAGTCCCAAGTCGCTAAGACGCTCGGAATCGCAAAGCAAGGAAGGTACGCGCTGAAGGTAAGCTAGGCTGTTGTCTCGGGTCTACCGGCTTCCTCAGGGCCTGCGGACCAAGTTGGCGAAGCCCATGGGAAGACTCTTCTCGATTGAGGAAGTGAACGCTCAATCTTTTTGGAACACTGTCTCGGGGGCCACAATGGTCGTCACGGTTGGAGACAGAGTGACAGAGACGCTTGGTGCCCGGGGGCGGATTCCAGACATCCAAGTCGTCGACTCCGTCGAAAACAGGAAGGCCCGACTCCCTCCCGACATTCCCTACGCGAGAGTGCTATCAGTTGGGAACCCTGCCGGGACAATCACCGAAGACGCGATAAACGGGATCAGGGAAGCGTTTCGTGGAAGGAAGCCCGTCCGCGTGGTTGTTACGGGCGAGGAAGACCTCCTGGCGATACCCGTAATCGCTCTTGCCCCAATTTCTGCCCTCGTCTTTTACGGACAGCCTGGCGAAGGAATCGTAGTGGTCAGGGCTGATGCCGAGGCAAAGTCGAGGAACAGGGCTTTTCTCGCAGAGATCGGGATTTCGGAGACGATGATTGGCTGACTGATTTATATCCCCCATGGGACCGGGTTGTTCAGATTGAACGTAGCGAGGAAACTCGATTCGAAAGTCCTAGAAAGGTCGTACGTTGAATTGCGGCTTGAAGGCAGGGCCGGGACGCTCACCCGAAAGGAGGCGGTTGCTGCTGCGGCCCAGGAGCTCGGAGTCGCTCCTGAGAAAGTCGGTATAGTGAGGCTGGATGGGCAGGCGGGCACGACCGACTTGATCGGCAGATTCTGCATCTACGGCTCGGCGGAGTCGAAGAAAAGAATGCACCCGAGGTATCTAGAGGAGAGGGTCCTGACAAAGGATGAAAGGGAGAAGCTGAGGCAGGAGCGGAAGAAGGCCGCGACCTCCACTCCAACAGAGGAGGTTAAGAAGTAGTCATGTCGAAACAGCCTACCACTACTCCGGCTCCTCCACCTGCCCCTTCTGAAGCAGCCCCCCTGGAAGAGAAGAAGCCTGAGAAGAAGGAGAAACCGAGGGCCCCCAAACGAAGGATACAGGCCCACAAGCTCTACTTGGCGGATGACGGCGTTCTGACGAGGCTGAGGAAGGAATGCCCGAGGTGTGGGAGAGGCTATTTCATGGCTCAGCACAATGGGCGCCATACTTGCGGCAATTGCGGGTACACCACGTTTACACCCAAGAGTTAGCAGAACTCTGTCATCAACATCTGCAGCATGCGGGCCATTCCCGGGGTGACGAACGGCTGGAAGGGTCGATAGTATTTGGGGCTTTTCGCGCTGGCAACAATCTGCCTGCTTCCCGAGGAGACGTACGCTCCGAGGAATGCCCTCGCCACCCGGCCCATCGCCTCCTCGCGTATGGAGAGCTTCGCGGTGTAATAAAGGAACTCTGCGATGTCCCACGCCATGTCGCCGTCGGGAACCGACTGCTCAAGGTCGGTGAGGTACAGGCCGCGTGGCGATATTACGACATTGCTGGCCTTGGCGTCCCCCAAGGCCAACCCAGCGCCGTGCACCTTGGCCATCAGATGAGCATACGCTGAGACGTGATCAATTCCTTCCGAGTTGCCCTTCATCAACCGGTCTATGACAGAGGAAAGGGTCTTGCCACTTATGAACTCCTTCACCAGTATCCTCTCGCCAGGGGCGATAGCCAGAATGGCTGGGACCAATACGCCGTTCCTTCTCAGGTTCCTCGTCATCGCATACTCTCTGCTGAGCCTGGCCATCGGAGTCATACTGAACCTGTTGGCTGCGGCCGCCCAGATGCCAAGCAAAGCCCACTTCAGCGAACGGACATCTGAATAGCTCTTTACCACCACGGCACTTTCACGTGCCCCTTCGGAAAAAGTCAGCACGCGCGTCGTCGAGTATGGATCACCGATGTCCCGTTCCTTTGTCGAGTAGGTCACGAACCCCAGCAGCCTGCTTAGCTCTTTCTCCAGAAGGGACGCGTCAGGAATTATGACACCCTCCTCTAGTCGTAGAAGGACCCTTGGTCTCTCTAACTCCGGGATTGGCCTTGGAGCGTCCCTCATCCTCTTCAGTTTGGACTCTGCCTCTCTCCTGTAGACAGAGAGGCCGACACGGCCGGCATATCCGTGGACAGCATACTGAGTCAGACCGCGTGTAGTGAGCGAGAAGATTGACTGAACCTTGGTGAACGCATCTCCTTTCATATTCTCGGGGGCCATCATTACCCCCGCAGGCACCACGGACAATAGACCCCGGGAGGCCAGAGCTTCGGCCGCAGAGGAGAATCCCGACATAGAGATATTCCGATTCTCGGCCCCAAGGGTGCACGAATATGTCTGGACGTAGCTATACAAGGCGGGCGGGTACATCGAAGCTCTCTTAGACAGCTTCTCGAAGAGGAAATAGTCGTAGGGCACCACAAGATGCTTGCAGAAGTCGCCATAATCCTCCGATAACTCCAGGAGTGCTTCAATCAGGACCCTCCTCTTGTACAGGAGCTCGATTCTCGTGAAGAGATCTTGATTCACGATCGGCTCATACACGTTGAGAAGTCTACCAACCACGAATTCGCCGAGGTACGAAGACTGCGCGTCCTGCGCGAGCAAATGCTCATCGACTATCAGAGCGGAGGCAGTCACAGGTTCTTCGACGTACCTGTATCGAATCCCTTCCCGGAACCGCTTCGAGACGATGATGAGGTCATAATCAGAGTCAGGGCGGGCGTAGCCGGCTACCTTCGAGCCATATGCGACTAACCCTGCTATTGTTGATTTGTTCACCACGGAAGTGGCGACTTCCTCGAGGCTGGAGCGCTCCTCCGCTGTGAGCCTCAACGCCTCATCTTCTCTTCAATTTCAGAAGCCCTCTTCATGACTTTGGGGTCGAACCTTGCGGCCGCGATGACGCTCATATCCAACTTCACTCGGTTTGCCTCTAGGCCTACTAGACGGACAGGAAGGCCCTTTGCAACCCAAGATTCGCTCACCCTCTTGTTAAGGACGGGATCCGAAAGCTCAGGTTTGAATTTCCGTGTCAAGAGGCCGACGAGAGCGGGGTCAGAATAGAGGAGTTTGGCCGGGATGGTCCTTTCGCTGTCCGCAAAGGAGGCCTCGAAAAAAGACGTGGCGACCTCGTCGCTCATGATTCCTGACTTGGCGAATCTGCGGACAAGGTCGACGTAGTGGGTGAATTCGTGCGCGACGACAGCATCTAGCGTTCTCTTCGTCCCGTAGGCAACTAATGCGGCAGTGAATTGCACCAGAATCATCAGCTTCCCAGTCGCAGTGGTGGGGATGACCCTAGCGAAATAGACGCCCATCTGACCATACTCAGCCCCTCCCTTCGAAACGGGCAGATTGGGCTCTATGTAGTACTGCGGGTAGCGGAGGTCGCTCGCCCTCTCGACGCGCTCGATGGATTGTTGGACAATCTTCATTCGAAGCCTGACCTTCTTGGCAAGTGCTCGCGGGACCTTCTCCTGTGCCACGGCTTGGTCGAGGAGAATGAGTGGGTCCACGAAATCGGTGCGGTCACTTCGTGCTTAAGAATCTTAGTTTAATGGGCAGTCAGTCAACAAGCCTGAAGCGGACGGGAGGATTGCGACGTGAAACCTCCATAAAGACCTCCGCGTGCATGACGCCCGGGATCTTGCCGATGATGTCGTAGACGGCCCGATGCAGTTGGTCGAGTGATTGGCCTTTCAAATTGGCTACTATATCGAAACGCCCAGTGACCTCGCGAATGAGCCTTACCCCTTCGACCTTCTCAATTTCCTTCAGGACCGCCTCCCTCTGCTTGGGATCAATGTTGAGCCCTGCTATTGCCCCTGCTTTCATTCCGAGGCTCCCTTCGTTCACCTGTATGGTGAACCGCTCGATGATACCTCTTTTCTGCAGTCGCTTTATCCTGCTGTAAGCGACCGAAAGGTTAACCCCGAGTTGTCGGCTGAGCTCAGGCACGGAGATTGAAGCGTCTGAGTAGAGGGCTGACAGAATCTTCATGTCTACATCGTCGAGCTTGGCCATCTAGGAAACTCATCGAATATAGGAACACAGGGAATATTTCAACTTACGGGTTTTGCCAGACGGCCATGCGTTTCTTGGATTAATGCGAGAAAAGACGATGCAATCAAGAGATTCTAGGTACTCTTGGCGGCGGTCTCGACCCCCGTGGCGTTGAGCTGGTATATTTCCTCCGTCACCGTGTTGCCTCTCACAAGCTTCCTCTTCTTGCATCCCTCGACATCACTGTTAAGGCCTACTCCCCGAGTGAGCAGAACGTAGTTCTTCCCACCCCCTTGAACGTCCCCCCGCATAGGGAACCCCGCCCTGTCACTTCCTCCCGTTATGAGGATCTTGCCAGTCAGACCTATTGTAGCTCCGTCCACCACTTCTCCGATCTTCCTCCCGACCAGCGGTTGGGCGATTGAATCCTTTAATTCGTGGACTTCTGATTTTCCACTCTTCGGATCGGAGAGGATTAGCTTGAACTGTGCCATTCGAGGGCTTCGATTCTGACGTGAATATAAACAATCAGAAGCCGAATAGGGGGTCGGAGGGCATCTTTATCGTGATTATCTCATCCAGGGCTCTCGCTTCATCATCTGTCAACGAGCTCATGAACTTGGTCCTCAGCAGCCGGGCCTCGTGGCTCCTTGGCAGGGTGTAGATCGTATCTTCCTCTCTGATTTGCCTGCCCAGTGTAGGTCCGTCGACAGATATTGCGACCTTGTCTCCCTGCTTTACTTCGGAAACTGCTTTTCCATTGTCTTGAATCTGCTCGACTGTCCCGAGCTCGCGACCTTCGGATGACATGAGCCTAACCTTGGGCTTTAGCATGCCGGCTAGAATCTCGACCCCAAATACAGCGGGGTCGTTCCTCCGGAAGAATGCGTTCGGAAGGACCTTGAGCTTACAGGGGCGTGTCAAATTTGAGAGTGCTCCCTTTTGGTCCATCTCCCTCTTGGCCGAGGCCCAGTTCACGTAGTTGTCAATTACCTCATAGATGACTCCAGAAACGAAGATTGGGGTGGAACCCGCGAAATCCTTTGCCTCCGACAGGACTTTCGAGTCGAATCCTAAGATCGCCCCGAGATAGGGGTCGTGCTCCCCTACGATTCCGGCGTCGACGATGTCGTTTTTCGTGATGTCTCCAATATCCGCCCTCCTCACAGGGACCCCCCTTTCCTCTAGCATCCGGAGAAGGGCCTCAAGCCCACCCACGCTGTCCGCCTTGAGAATCACCCCCATATTCTCCGTCTTCACTAGGATGTTTGTGAGCTCCTTCTCCATTTCTAATTTCAGGGCCGAAAATTGGGCGTCGGTCTCAAATGAAGCCACTGTGGTCCCGGCCAAGACCCCATCCAAATCTGTTGATACGAGTTTCACCCCAGCTGCAGCGATGACTGAATCAACTGGCGTGAACTTGTCGCGCGGGTCCCGCATCTCGTCAAGGGGCTTCGGCATGAATAGGGCCTTTACCTTCGACTTGAACACCCCCTCTCTCCTTACGAGGCCAATTGAATCTCCAACGCGCAGAGACCCCTCAGTCAGAATGACGTTCGCAGTTTCTCCTACGCCAATCTCTTCCTGCATTTCGAGAATGATCCCTCTGCCCCCACTCCCCTCGGTGAGTACCCCCAACTTGTCCTTAAGGAAGTGCTGCGATAGGCCGATGAGGACTGCTAGAAGTTCAGGGATACCTGTTTCGGTG
>Ga0187771_10003356_pt1 | contig 11172 bp, 12 predicted proteins | sample 0116_SJ02_MP15_1_FD_133139 | JGI IMG/M metagenome (GOLD analysis project Ga0187771, IMG submission 133139) | Tropical peat soil microbial communities from peatlands in Department of Meta, Colombia - 0116_SJ02_MP15_10_MG | ecosystem: Environmental > Terrestrial > Soil > Wetlands > Peat | place... | reverse complement strand
TCACTTCCCGGGTCATCGATATCGTCCAGGACACGAAGAAGCTCCTTTCAGAAGTGCTCTAGCGCCGGGCCGAAGGAGAAACTTTAAGCCGATAACCAGCCGCGAACCCCCTCGTCAGCACCATGATTGAAGCAGAAGTTGTCATCGTCGGGGGCGGCCCCGGAGGGTATGTCTGCGGCATCCGGGCGGCCCAGCTCGGGCTGAAGACCGTCGTGATCGAGGCGGACAGGCTCGGCGGCGAGTGCGTCAACTACGGGTGCATCCCCTCCAAGTCGCTCATCAGCGTGTCAAAGCTCGTCGACAAGGTGAAGGAGGCGGAGAAGTACGGCTTCAGGGCGTCCGGCGTCTCCGTCGACTTCGTCCAGCTCCAGAAGTGGAAGGGCGAGGTGGTCTCCCGCCTCGTCAGCGGCATCGAGCTCCTGTTGAAGGGATACCACGCGACCGTGGTGAAGGGGGAGGCGGAGGTAGTCTCCAAAGACAGGATCGTGGTCACCACTGATCAGGGGAGAGAAGAAATCTTGTGCAAGACCTTGGTGTTGGCAACAGGAACGAGGACGTCGAGCCTCCCGGGCCTCGAGATCGACGGCGACCTCATCATCGGATCAAAGGAGGGGCTCGACCTCACGGGGGCCCCGAAGCGCTTGATGGTCGTCGGAGGAGGGGCCATCGGCCTCGAGTTCGCCTCGATGTTCCAGAAGCTTGGCAGCGCCGTAACCATAGTCGAGATCATGGACCAGCTTCTGCCGGGCAGCGACCCTGACGTGGTCAGGGTCGTTCACCGCAAGCTCGAGGCGCGCGGCGCGAAGATCTACGTGAAATCCAAGGTCCTCAGGGTGGACAAGAAGGGATCCCAGGCATCGGTCGAGGTCGAAACTCCCAACGGGAAGATTTCCGTCGAGGTGGACAAGATCCTGGTGAGCGTCGGGCGGAAGCCGAGGACCGAGAAGCTGAACCTGCGGGCCCTGGGGGTCCAGACCGACCCGCGCGGGTACATCACTACGGACAACAGGATGCAGACCAATGTTCCAGGGGTCTACGCCATAGGAGACGTGAGGGGGCCGCCTCTCCTCGCCCACAAGGCTTCGAAGGAGGGGATAGTTGCGGCCGAGGTGATAGCCGGAAAGCCGTCCGCTGCCGATTGGAAGGTCATCCCGGACGCAGTCTTCTGCGACCCCGAGGTCGCCAGCGTGGGGCTGACCGAGGCGAAGGCCGTCGAGGCGGGGTACAAGATCAAAAGGAGCAGGTTCCAGTTCGCAGCCCTCGGAAGGGCCCTCACGGCAGGGGAGCCAGAAGGATTCGTGAAGATAATCTCCAACGAGGATGACGGGCTGGTCCTCGGCGTCCAGATAGTAGGGCCGGAGGCCTCCGACCTGATAAGCGAGGTGGCATTGGCCATCGAGATGGGAGCGACTGTCGACGACATAGCCCTCACGATTCATCCTCATCCGACCCTCCCCGAGGCTATAATGGAGGCTTCCGAGTCGGCTGCAGGCCGGCCAATACACCAACTGAAGACATGAGCGGCTTCCTCTTCGACTTCGGCAGGATGGAGTACGGGAAGGCACTGGGCCTCCAGCAGGAGCTGGCGGCGAGGCGCGCGAGTGGGGAAATCCCCGACTCGCTCATTCTCGTCGAGCACGAGCACGTCATAACCCTGGGGAGAAAGACCACACCCGCCAACTTCAAGCCCCAGGACATCCCAGTCTTCGAAGTCGAGCGGGGAGGGGACGCCACCTACCACGGGCCTGGCCAACTTGTGGGGTATCCGATCGTGCTCCTGGCCGACCACGACGTCCGCCGCCACGTCCGCAACCTGGAGGAGGCAGTCATCAGGACCGCAAAGGCCTTCGGGGTCGGAGGGGAGAGGGTCGAAGGGCACCCGGGAGTCTGGGTCAATGGCCGGAAGCTGGCCTCGATAGGGGTGGCCGTGAAAGAATGGGTGACCTACCACGGGGTGGCGCTAAATGTGAACACCGACCTGGCGTACTTCGAACTCATCCGCCCTTGCGGCTTGGATCCCTCCGCGATGACGTCGATGCAGAAGGTAACGGGGAAGGAACTCCCGTTCGAGGAAGTGAAGGCCAGGTTCGCCCGGGAATACTCCTCGGTGACGGGGCTGGCCCTCGTCCACCAGCGTCTCTTGTCACCTGATTAGGCGACAAGGATTTAGCCCTCGCGACGGTCGGCGCCGTCCATGCCCAAGAAGAGGATGTCCTCCGCACCAAAGAAACCTGCGAAGATAACCTATGTCACGCTAATGGGTGACGAGAGCCTCAACCCGAAGTTCGAAGAGGCCCTGAAGCGATTTGAGTCGAGGCTGGGCCGCGCCTACCCGATGTACATCGGTGGCCGGGAAGTCTATTCCGACGCCGGTCAGTTCGAGCACCGGAGCCCCATAGACACCTCAGTCGTGGTCGGGAAGTTCCAGGTGGGCACCAGAGAGCACGCCAAGCAGGCCATCGCAGCCGCCAAGGAAGGGTTCGAGGTCTGGAGCGCGAAGCCCTGGCAGGAGAGGGTGAAGGTCCTCGAGAAGTACGGCAAGCTAATCGACGAGAGGAAGTTCGACATCGCGGTCGCCATAACCTACGAGGTGGGCAAAAACAGGCTGGAGGCCCTTGCCGAATGCTGGGAAGCCATCGACGCAGGCAAGTACTACGCGGGCGTCATGCGCAAGGAGAAAGGTTACTCCCTCAAGATGGGCCCGGGCGGACCTGGGGAGCACAACAGCGACGTCCTCAAGCCTCACGGCGTCTGGCCTGTCATATCACCGTTCAACTTCCCGTTCATGCTCGCCAACGGCATGGCCATGGGCGCCCTGATTACCGGGAACTCGGTCATCCTCAAGCCGACCAGCGAGGCGCCTCTCACGGGGTACATGCTGTACAAACTGTACGCTGACGCAGGTGTCCCGCCTGGCGCAGTGAACTTCGTCACCGGCCCCGGTTCCAACTTCGAGGACGAGTTCGTCACGAACCCCGACGTGGCCGGCCTCGCGTTCACCGGGTCCAAGGACGTTGGCATGCGCCTCTTCCGCAGGTTCCACACCGAGCAGGCATACCCCAAGCCGATCCTTCTCGAGATGGGCAGCAAGAATCCCACCATAGTGACCGCCAAGGCAGACATCCCCAGGGCGGTGGAGGGGACCGTCCGGGCAGCCTTCGGCTACAGCGGGCAGAAGTGCAGCGCCACCTCCAGGGTCTACGTCCAGAACCAAATCAAGGACAAGTTCCTAGCCGCGCTCAAGGAAAGGACGGCGAAGATCTCCGTGGGCGACCCCAGGGCCAAGGAGACGTTCATGGGCCCCCTGATCAACCAGAAGGCCGTGGAGACGTTCCAGTCCGCTGTGGCCTCGGCGAAACAGTCGGGCGCCCGGTTCATAGCCGGAGGGAGCGTCATCAAGGAAGGGAGCATGAAGAACGGGTTCTACGTGGCGCCCACGGTGGTCGCAGACCTCCCCGAGGACCACAGCCTCGTCAAGCAGGAGCTCTTCGTCCCATTCGTTGTCGTCAACGGCTGCGACACGGTCGAGGAGGCCATCGACAGGGCGAACGCGACAGAGTACGGGCTCACCGCTGGGATCTTCACGAAGGACAAGAGGGAGCAGGAGAAGTTCTTCGACGGGATCAAGTTCGGCGTCACCTACTCCAACAGGAGCGGCGGCTCAACCACCGGAGCCTGGCCCGGTGCCCAGTCTTTCACGGGGTGGAAGGCGAGCGGGGTGACGGGGAGGGGCGTCGGGAGCCCCTACTACCTGTTGAACTTCCTTAGGGACCAGTCTCAGACCAGAGTGCATTGAAGCCTGTCAGGAAGGGCTGAGGAAGACCGCCTACTTCAGAGGGACGTACAGGGAGGAGCGGCTCGCGCCGATTCCCGGTGTGCCGTGGACCACCTTCTTGTTGGTGATCACGTACTCCCCCAGGTATCTCCCTATCATCTCCGGCTTAACCTCGAGAGGGACGAACTCCTTCCCGTTGTGCACGGAGATGGTCAGCCCCACCATGGTTGGGAGGACTATCATGTCCCTTGCGTGGGTCTTGATTTCACCTTGGCGCTTTCCGTCCTTGATTGCCCTGGCGTCCTCCAGGAGCTTCCGCTTCTCCTCGGAGACCCCCCTGTTCAGGGAGCGCCTTGCCCTCGAAGGGAGGAGCTCCAGCAGGGCCTCCGTGGACATGGAGTTGAGCTCCTCGAGGCTCTTCCCCTTATACCTGAACTCCTTCGGCATCTACTTCGAGACCTCCGCGCTGGACCTTGCCAATCTCTTCCTTCCGGTCTTCCTAGGCGCTATTAACCCTACCCTCCTTCCAGGAGGCGCGTTCCTCGAAGTGCTCGTCGACTTGCCTGGGTGCTGGTGCCTGCCGCCCCCGAAGGGGTGGTAGACCACCGCCATGGCGATTCCTCTCATCCTGGGGTAGACGCGCCCAGAAGCGCGCATGGCATGGTGCCTCGCCCCGGCCGTGAGGAACGGCTTCTCCCTCCTCCCGCCCCCCGCCACCTCGCCCACTGTGGCCATGCACCTGTCGCTGATCAGGATGTTCTTCCCCGACGGAAGCTTGATTATCGCCCTGCCGTTCGCCTTCGAGAAGAGCACAGCCGAAGTCCCCGACGCCCTGACAAACCGTCCGCCGTCCCCGGGCCTAAGCTCGATGTTGCATACGCGGGTGCCTTCCGGCATGCTGGAGAGGGGCATCACGTTCCCCTCACGAACCTGCGCGGTCGGACCCATGGCCACCTGCTGACCCACGGCCATACCGGCAACCGCAGGGACGTAGGCGTACCTGTCTCCTTCCAGCCTCAGCTGGGCCAGGGGCGCGCTCCTCCCTCTCTCGTCAAGTATCGCCGAGATGGTCGCTGCACCTCCTGACGAACCTCCGATTCTAGGATACCGTACGGGCGCAATCTTTCCCTTAATCGGGGCCCTGAACTGAATGCCTGCCTTTCCGCGTCTCCGCTGAAGAATCCTCTTACCCAAGTTCTACACCAGTCCCAGTTTGGTCGCGAGCTCGGCCGCCTTCCCCGCTTCCATCAGGCGCACGAAAGCCTTCTTCCCTCTGACCGTCCTCGATGTGTTCACCGCGTCTACCTTGACCTCGTAGAGCGCCTCCACCGCGCTTGCAATCTGAGTCTTGGATACTCGGTCGTCGACTATGAAGCAGAGCTTGTTCTCCCTCTCGATCTGGTCGAAAGTTCTCTCCGTCACGTAGGGCCTCTGCAGGATTTTCTGGGCGTCCTCGAGCCTCATGCTACGACGCTACCTCCTTCGACCTTCCTTCGAGCGCGCCAAGAGCCGACTCTGTCCAGATCGTGAGCCTCCCAGGCACGCCTCCGGGCGCGAGGTCGAGCACGCTCACGTCCTGGACCCGCGTGACCTTGACGCCAGGGATGCCGCCCGCGGCTTTCCCCACGCCTCTGTCGTTGGTTACCACGATCAACGGCCCGACGCCTCCCTTGTAGACTCGTCCCCTCAGCCTCCTCTTCCCGGAGTTCCTCTTTGTGCGGGCATCGACCCTTTCGAGTTCCGCCTTCAGGTCCACCTTCTCCAGGAACGAAACCAGATCCGAGGTCTTCTCAACGGTCTCGATGTCATCAGCTACGACCATCGGCAGCGCCGGCTTCTTCACCCTGTGCCCGCGGGCCTTCACGGCGTCGAGGTTTGCAGTGTAAGCGATGGCCGAATCCGTGGCGAGCCTCCTCTCCTTCCTGTTCACGCCGAAGTGTATGACCTTCTCTGACCTGGGAGGGTGCGGGAGCCTTCCCTTCACCACGCTTGCCACTCCGCCAGCGAGGCCACCACGTGGGTATCTGTCCCCCTTCACTCGGGGGATTCTAGAGCGGCCGGTACCAGTCGGAGGGCTGTGGGTTTCGGCGGTGGTCCTCTCGCCTGCCATGGGGTCCCTCCCCTTTGGCTGGAAACCGTGCGACCCTACGAGCCAGAAGACCCGCCTTACCAAATCCTCCCTGAGTTCCGTTGAGAACACATCCGGCACTTCCACCTGGCCCGAAGGCTTCCCGTTGAGACCAACGACTTCGGCCTTCATGGCTAGCGCTTCCTCTCCATTGTGCTTACCTCGATGACCTGGGGAGGCGTCTGGTTCTTCACCACGCCCCTCTCCTTCATTCTCACCAAGACGAACCTGCTGGCTGGACCTGGGACCGACCCCCTCACTACGGCGTATTCGCCCGCCACGTTCCCGAAGTGCCCGAAGCCTCCCGGCGGGGTGATCGGATTCGCTGTGGCGTTCCCGACCAGCAGTATCCTCTTGCCCGTCTCTGTTCTCTGGTGGAACCCCATCTGCCCCGCCCTCGCCACAGTGTACATCACAGCCGCAGGGTGCCAGGGGCCTATCACTGCGACCGCCCTGACGCTCTTCCTCGACTTGTGCTGCTTCCTCTTCACGCCGAACCTCGTTATGGGGCCCTCGAACCCCTTCCCCTTCGTTATCCCGAGGACATCCACGTACATGCCCGCCTTGAAAACATCTGTGAACTTGACCTTCTTCCCGATAAGCCCCGTAACGAACTCGGCCTGGGCCTTCAAGTCCCCGCCGGAGACGCCGACTTCGAGGACGATGGGCTTCTTTTGCGACAGGCCCACGTCCCGCGGGACCGACGAGACCAACGCAGCGACCCTCGCCGCCCTGTCAAGCGGGAGCTTTTCGTCAGGCGCCTGGCCGGGCTGCTTGACGTCGGCAATGGCCATGTCCTGGCCGTTCTCATGCCCGTAGAGCCTCATGCCCACGACCTGGGCGTCGGGGAGGGTGAGCACGCTGGACAGGTTGAACAGCGGCTTCCCGAAGTTGGGAGTCTTCGCCCTGTCGTCGACCGTTATGACGTGTGCAGTCCCCGCTTTGTAGCCGGGGAACCCAAGGAGAATCGGCTTCTCTGTCCGTACCTTGGGCCAGGTCCTTATCCTGGGGACGAAGCTCTTGGCACGTCCTCTCGGCCTGTATGCAAGACTACCTCTACGGGGCGCAGAATACTTCCGATGACCCAATTCACGCTAAACCTTTCCGGTGGCCCGTTTTACGGTTCGCACTTAAGCTTTCTCGGCAGAAAGGAGGCTTACAACGCCCAGACTGACGAAGATTGCCTCTTCGGTCCTCACCGTCTCAACCTGTTGTTCCGGGAAGAAGTTCACGACGTGATCGACTCGGCGGGGGAGGTCGGGCCCAACGATGTCGAAGAGGCCTCTCGACGGGGATCCGAAGATCAGCTTCACGCCATCCGCGCCCTTCAGGGACGCCATCAGGGGTCCCATCTCATCCGCCAACGGGGTCCCCAGCCTGGAGGTTGCTATCCTGAGGCGGAACCTTGGATCGGAAAGCACCTCACTGACAGTTCTGGTCTCGACCGTGTACCCCCAATAGGGACCGGCCCTCTCCCTGGGAATCAGGTCCGCAAGCGGCGGCCTTAGGGAAGCTACTTTCACCGTGACCCGTTTCCCTGCTGACGATTTCTGCCGGAGCTTCGGAACGACGTCGAGGCCGATGTCGACGGTCCCGTCTTCGTTCACCACTCCCTCCCTGACTTCGCCTACAGGGAGTCTGTCAGCGGGGATCTTCGCTTTGTGTGAAGGGATGCGGAGGGGCGGGAGCATCCCGGCATAACGCAGTTCTTCATCCAAAGGAAACAGTCTCTTCCTGAGGTACTGCGGGGTCTCGAGGTATTCCAGGACTTTGCGGACCGTCTTCTCCTCTCCTCGGGACTTCGGGTCCCTGAACACTTCGATCACATCGACTCCGTAGATGGCGCACGCCCTGGCTATGACGCCAAGCTTCGCCGTCTTCTCTCGTAGGGACTCCTTGTCTTCGAGCACCGTGTCAGGCAGGGAGACTGCAATCTTCCTCCCGAGGAGCGCCAACGGTCTGCGCAGCGAACCGCGTTAATTCAGCTTTGTCCCACACGATGACCGAAGCGATGCAACGCACATGAAAGGGGCGTAGAGGGGGCTTGGAGTAATGCCCGAGGAGCCGAAGCCGCGCAGATCGGCATGGATCTACTCTGTCTTCCCAGGGTCCGTCGCAACGGGCCCCGTAGGCACCATGGTGCAGCTTTACCTGATCTACCTGAACGGCCAGGCGCTCGGGACCATCTACGGGAGCCTCGCCACTGCAATCTTCAACGGCGTCAGCATTCCCGCTGCGCTGTTCTGGGGGGTCGCCACGGACAGGCTGCACAAGAGAAGGGCCTTGGTGGCCCTCAGCTACGCCCTCGTAGCCGTGGCCCTGGTATCGTACTTCTTCGATAGGACCACCTGGGGCACCATTTCGAGATACGGCGCGATCTCGTTCGTCTCAGTAGCCTCTGCGACTCCTCTGAACCTACTCATAATGGAAACCGAGCAGAAGGGGAAATGGGCCCATGCTTTCGCCAGTCTGTCCCTCGTGAGCAGCGGCGGGAACGTCGCCGGCCTGCTGGTGAGCACCCTCTGGACCCAGTTCTTTCCGAGCAGCCTCGTGCTCCTCTTCGTCCCCATGGGGGCGTTCGCGCTCGTCTCGTCCGGGCTCGCGCTCCTGATGATTCACGAGCCGGAGTTCATCCTCGAAAGGGAGACAGTGGCGCTCCGGAAGCCGAGCCTCTTCAGCCGTCTCCGCGCCAACCCGGTCTTCATGGTCGGAATCCCTTCCGGCCAGGACTTCAAGAGGGCATTCAGGGGTCTCCGGTCCAGCCTCACCAGCTACATTCCTCTCTTCTACATCTCCACGATTCTCTTCTACATCTCCGCGGGGCTATTCAACACGTCTTTCGTCCCCGCTATGCACCTCTTCTCCATGCCCGACCAGGAGGTCTTCGCCGTCATCCTCGCCGGGATGGTGGTGCAGACTCTCTCCTTCCAGAGGGCCGGGGAGTTCGTGAACAGGCGGAGCCTGATCACGTCGTCGGTCCAAGGACTCCTGCTGCGGGGGTGGGCTTACGTCGCGATTGGCGTAGCCGCGCTGTTCGTCACAGGACCCCTGTTCGCGGCCTCCGCCCTCCTGTTCTACCCTCTCGCGGGAGGGCTGGCATACGCCATCTACTACACTTCGTCAAACACGATGATGTTCAACACCGTCAGGGCTAAGAGCGCGGGATCTGCCTTGGGAGTCTACTCGGCCGTCGTCGGGCTTGCCTCCATGTCGGGTTCGTTCGCCTCGGGCTTCATCTCTGTGTACATCGGTTACGACACCACCTTCATACTCGCCGGGCTCCTACTCTTCGCCACAATAGCTGTCGTCTCACGCCTTCCGAGGCCGCTTGTCCCGGACGAAGGAGTCCACCAGTAGGGCCGATTCACGAAGAGTAGTCCTTTGTGGACACCAGCGCCCGGTCCTGCCAGTCTTTCCTATGCTCGCTGGGGGCTCGAATCCTGTGGTGGAAGACTCTGACGAGGACGTAGACTAGGAAGGCAATCGCCGTGATGAAGAAGCTGGCCGGGTAGGGCTCATAGAAGGAAACGAATAGCCCGACCCAGGTAACCACGAGCGCAAGGACCACTGAGATGGCAATCATGCGGCTCGGCTTCGACGCTAGGTGCTGGGCGGTGGCCGCGGGCGTGACCATCAGTGAGAAGATCAGTAGGACCCCGGTCACCTGAACTGCCACTGACACGGCCACGGCAACCAAAAGGAGGAATGCCACCCCAATAGCGAGAGTCGGGAGCCCCTTTGCCTCAGCAACCTCCTCGTCCAGCGACGAGAAGAGGAGAGGCCGGTAGAGTATCGCCACTCCACCAAGGATAACAATTGAGAACAGCAGGGTCCGCAGAACGTCCGCCCAGGCGATTCCGAGAATCTCACCGAACAGGAGGGATATGGCCTCGGTCGCGTATCCGGTGTAGAGGCTCAAGAAGAGAAGCCCTATGCCGAGGGCGAAGGCTAGGACAATTCCGACGTAGACGTCACGGTGTGAGGAGCGCCTGCTTAGCATCGCGATGGCCGTGCCGCCGAGGCTGGAGCCCAGTAGCATCCCGTAGGTCGCTGTCAGCCACGGAATACTGAACGCCTGCGCTAGATAGACGGCGCCAGCGGCGCCCGCGAACCCAATCTCAGAGAACGCATGGGCGACGAATGTCGAGCGTCTGAGGACCACGAAGTAGCCCATGACGCCTGCTATGATTGCCACCATTGTGCCCGCTTCGAATGCGTGTTGCATGAACGGGTAGGCCCACATCTGCTGAAGGTCCGCCATGATGTTCCATGAGAATGCCATGCTACTCGTCTCCGTGGTGCCCTTCGATCCCCACTATGGCGAGGTTCCCCCTCGAGTCGTGCAGCACCTCAACGTCGATGTCGTAGAGCGCGCTAAGTGTCTCCGAGGTGAAGACTTCCTCAGGCTTCCCGCTTGCAACCTTGCCGTTGGCGATGTAGATCACCTTGTCGAGGTACGGCAGGAGAGGGTTGATGTTGTGTGCGATTAGTATCGCGGAGACGTCCCTCGACCTGACCACCTCGTCGACAAGCCTCAGGAGGTCCCTCTCACGTCTCATGTCTAGGTTCGACAGGGGCTCGTCAAGGAGGAGCAGGTCCGGCTTACTGACAAGGGCCTCAGCGAGGAAGATGCGCTGCAGTTCTCCTCCGGAGAGTTCGGCCAGGGGCCGGTGAGCCAGCTCCAGTCCTCCGACACCCGAAAGCGTGTCGAAGGCGGTCTTCGAATCCTCCTGCAAGAAGGGGTTGAACCCCCACTTGTTGCCAGAGAGGCCAAGTCTCACGAGCTCTAGAGATTCGATGTGCGATTCGTCGTCGACCGCGTGGTGCTGGGGAACGTATCCTATCCGGGGGCTCCCTCGCTTTGGCTCGGCGCCAAAGAGGCTGAGATTGCCGCCGAGCGGGTGCTGCAGGCCCAGGAGCAGGCGGAACAAGGTGGTCTTCCCCGCTCCATTGGGACCGATTACTGCCACGAACTCCCCTTTGCCAACCGAAAAAGTGGCGTTCTTCCAAATGGCCTTGCTCCCATATCCCGCGGAAAGGTTCTGCGCGACGATGATGTCTTCTTCCGAAGGGGCCGGGGCGGGCGCCTCCCGTGATGCCTTCATCATCTACTGCCCGAGCGCGTTGGCATTTAGGCCGTTCTGGAGGGCGAGGAGCTCCGCGTCCATCCAGACCTGGAACTGTACATCAGGGGGCTGGATGGTCTCGGTGATCCCCACAATGGGGATGTTGCTCTGAGCCGTCAGCGATTTGATGTTCTCCGTCAGCG
>Ga0187771_10003355_pt1 | contig 11172 bp, 10 predicted proteins | sample 0116_SJ02_MP15_1_FD_133139 | JGI IMG/M metagenome (GOLD analysis project Ga0187771, IMG submission 133139) | Tropical peat soil microbial communities from peatlands in Department of Meta, Colombia - 0116_SJ02_MP15_10_MG | ecosystem: Environmental > Terrestrial > Soil > Wetlands > Peat | place... | reverse complement strand
CGTTCGCCGCGCTCGAGAGGATCCTCTCGAAGCACGGAAAGCTCCCTCGCCCCGGGGCGGCCCTCTCGGAGATCGTCGCTCGGATGCCGTAGCCGGGCCCGCTCAGAGGTCGACGATCACCCTCGCGCGCCCCGCGCGGGGGTCGAAGAGGAGGTCGTGGTAGGTGACCGCCTTGACCTCGGTCCGGGCCACGTGGCGTCGGGGGTCGAACGGTTCTCCCCGGAGGCGAGCCGTCACGGAGGTTGGGGGTCGACCGTGCGTCCGCGCCGTAATCCGGCGGCCCAGGAACCCGTCCGTCTCCTGGAGAACGAGCAGAGCGGTCAGGAAGGCGACCGCGAGCTCGGCCGCGTCCTTCCCGTCCGCCCGGACCGTGCGCTCGTCGGTCGGGCGGACCTGGCGGGGATCGGCCAAGAGGCCGTAGAGGGCCAGCCCGAGACCTTCCAGAAGGGCGGCCGCGGTCGGCCCGGTCGCCCAGATCCCGACGTCCGCGGTCGTCGGGAACGTTCCCCACCGTCGCGCCGGACGGGCTGGCCGCACGGTCGCCAAGGCGTTCCCCGGGACCGCTCGGGTGCCCTTAAGCGACCCGCGAGCTCTCGAGCCCCGTCCGATGCGCGCATCGCTGATCGTCCCCACGCTCAACGAGGAACGCTCCATCGGCCAGGTCCTGCACGCGTTCCGGGCGGCCGCGGACGAGGCGAACCGAACGATCTTCCACGACGACCCGGTGGAATGGGAGATGGTGGTCGTCGACGGCGCCTCGATCGACCGGACCCGAGAGCTCGCCGCGGCGGAGGGGGCCCGGGTCGTCGTGGAGCCCCGACGGGGCTACGGGAGGGCGTACAAGACCGGCTTCCGGGAGGCCCGCGGCGAGGTGATCGCTACCTCGGACGGGGACGGGACGTACCCCGTCGAGACGATCCCCTCCTCCGTTCGCCGGCTGCTGGACGAGCAGATCGACTTCCTCAACGGCGACCGGATGGCCCAGGTCACGCGCCGGTCGATGACGACGGAGCACCGCTTCGGGAACGGCCTGCTCAACCTGTTCCTGCGGATCGCCTACCACCGCTACCTGGCCGGGCTCCCCCGGGGGACGCTCGAGGACAGCCAGAGCGGCTACTGGGTCTTCCGTCGCGAGGTCCTGGACCACGTCCACCTGACGTCCGACGGCATGGCGTTCAGCGAGGAGCTGAAGGTGGAGGCAATCGTCCGGGGGCTGCGGTTCGTCGAGGTCCCCATCGCCTACGGCGAACGGTCGACCCCCCCCAAGCTGCAGAGCGGCCGGGACGGGATCCGGAACCTCTGGTTCCTAGCCACCAAGCGGCTGGCGGTCGCCCGCGAGCTGCGTCGGGGCCGTCCGGTCCCGTTCGCCGAGGGCGAGGGCCCCTCGGTGCCCCCGTAGCCTACTGGGTCTTGCCGGAGCGCTCGCGGGACTTCACCCGCAGGCCCTTGTAGCCGCATCGGCGGCATTGGACCGCACGGGGCGGATTGCGCGCCGAGCAGTTCATGCAGACCTTCTTGTTGAGCAGACGCTCGACGGCCTCGGGGAACGGCATCGGGTCGGCGCCGACGGCCGTTCGCTATAAAAGGTCGCGGCCGGGGGAACGGATAAGCCCGGGCCGGCGGTCCGAGCCCCGTGTTCACGGTGGAGGACGGGACCTGGGCGATCCACCTGGCCCGCGGGGCCGTCGCCCGCGCGCTCGGAACGCCCCTCGCGCCGATCGACCCGACGCGGCTCCCGGCGGTGTTCCGCGAGCGCCGTGGCGTCTTCGTCACCTGGTGCCTCCACCCCGAGCGGCAGTTGCGGGGATGCATCGGCTACCCCCAGCCGGTGCTCCCGCTCGCCCAGGGGGTCCAGGAGGCGGCCGTCTCGGCGGCCCTGGACGACCCGAGGTTCCCCCCGGTGACGGCCCGGGAGCTGGGATCCTTGGTCGCGGAGGTGTCGCTGCTCGGACCGTTCGAGCCGGTCGCCCCTTCCGACCGGCCCCGGGGGGTCAAGGTAGGACGGGACGGGCTGGTGGTCGAGCTCGGGCGTTTCCACGGCATTCTCCTTCCGCAGGTCGCCCCCGAGCAGGGCTGGAACAACGAGGAGCTCCTCGACGGGACCTGCGAGAAGGCGGGCCTGGATCGAGGGGCCTGGCGCTCCCCCAGGGTGAACGTCCTCCGCTTCGAGGCGGAGGTATTCCGGGAGCTGTCGCCCGGGGGCGAGGTCGCCAGGGCCTCCGAGCTCGACCAGCGGGAGCGGGGAACCGGCGGGACCTAGGTCCCGTGTCGGCCGTCGACCGGCCGCTCGGGACTCTCTGAGCGCCGGACCGTCGCCGAGCAGCCGACGCCCTCGAACTCGAAGGCCCGGACGTCGGGGCCTGGGGGCAGCGGCTCGGCCGTGACCTCGAGCGAGTCGGCGAGCAGCTCCCGCGCGAGGAGGTCGCGCCGGGAGGCGATCGCCTTCAGGAGCGGCTCGCGTGCGCTGACGACGACCGTCACGCGGTCGCCGTAGCGGAGCTGAAGCTCCTTGCGTCGCTGCTGCAGGCGCCGAGCGAGCTCGCGGAACCATCCCTCCTCCCGCAGGTCGTCGGTCGGACGGCGCGGGAGCGCGGCGACCGGCCGTCCCTCTTCCTGGAAGACGACCCAAGCCTCGCCGTCGAGCCCGTCGGAGGGGACCGAGGGGCTCCGGACGACCCGACGGACGTTCAGCTCGGCCGCCAGCAGCCGGTCGGCCTCCGGTCCGAGGGCGGAGGGGACCGGCGCGAGGTCGCCGAACAGCCTCAGCTCCGTGAGCGGCATGCGCGACTTCACCCCGGCCTGTTGTCGGAGCGCCCGGCCTAGCTCCACGACGGCCCGGAGCTGAACCATGGCGCTCTCGAGCTCCGGCTCCCGGGGCGCGAGCGGTCCGGGCCAGCCGGCGAGGTGGACCGAGCCTTCGGGGTTCCCGTAGCCAAGCTCTCCGGCCTCCTGGAACGTCCATTCTGCGACGTACGGGAGCAGGGGGGCGATCGTCCGGGCGAGGCCCAGCAAGCAGTAGGAGAGCGTCTGGTGGGCCTCGGTACGGGCAGCGGGTCCGTCCTCCCCCCAGAACCTCGTCCTCGACCGGCGAAGGTACCACGTGGAGAGGTCGTCCACGAACCCCCGGACCGCGGCGGCCCCCGGCCGGGGATCGAACGCCTCGAGGGACGCCTCGACCGTCTCCCGGGTCCCCTCGAGCCGGGAGAGGAGCCACCGGTCGAGCACCCCGCTCGGGCTCGGACGCTCGCGTTGGGGAGGAAGGCGATCCTCGCGCGCGTTGGCGAGGTGGAACGCCACCACGTGGCCGAGGGTCGCCACCGTGCGGCGCGCCGACCGCGCGACCTCCGTCGGAACGATCCGCATCCCCTCGGTGAAGTCGACCGAGAGGAACCCCCAGCGGGCCGCGTCGGCGCCGACCTCCTCCAGGAACCGGAGGGGGTCGAGGGCGTTCCCCTTCGATTTCGACATCTTGCGGCCCTGGTCGTCCAGGACATGGCCGCTGGTGAGGCACGTGCGGTACGCCGGCCGGTCGAACAAGGCCACCGAGAGGACCAGCAGCGTGTAGAACCACCCTCGTGTCTGGTCGATCGCCTCGGCGATGTAGTCGAGCGGGAGGTTCGGCTCGAACGGACCGGGCTCGAACGGGTAGTGGAACTGAGCGAACGGCGCCGCCCCGGCATCGTACCACGCGTCGATGGTGTACGGCTCCCGACGCGCCTCCTTTCCACAGCTCCGGCACCGGACGCGGAGCCGGTCGACGGTGATGCGGTGCGGGTCGAACGCAGGTCCCAGGGGGGCCCCGGTCCGCTCGGCCAGGTCCGCGAAGCTTCCGACGCACGTCGCATGGCCGTCCGGGCAGAGCCAGATCGGCAGGGGGGTTCCCCAATACCGCCCTCTCGAGAGGGCCCAGTCCTTCGCCTCCGTGAGGAAGTTGCCGAAGCGGCCGTCCCGCAGGTGGGAGGGGATCCACCTCACGGTGCGGTTGTGTTCGGTCAGGCGCCCGGTGAGCCTCGAGGCGCGGACGAACCAGGAGTCGATCGCCCGGTACAGCAACGCGGAGTCGCAGCGCCAGCAGAACGGGTAGGTGTGGCGAAGGCTGCCCAGGTGGTAGAGCAGTCCGCGCTGGCGCAGGTCCTCGAGGAGGATCGGGTCGGCCGCCTTGAACGCCTTGCCCGCGACGAGCGGGACCTGGTCGGTGAAGCGGCCCCGGTCGTCGAGCGGGTCGAGCACCCCGACCTTCTCCCGTGAGCCGATCCGATAGTCGTCGGGGCCGAAGCTCGGGGCGATGTGCACGATCCCCGTTCCGTCCTCGACGGTGACGAAGTCGTCCGCTACGATGCGGTACCGCCCGGACCCCGGCCCGGCGGTGTCGAAGGGGGGCCGGTAGCGTTGGCCCACCAGCGAGCTCCCTCGGAGGCGATCGACCACGGTCGCCTCCTCGGGGACGAACCGGGACCGGCTCGCTTCGGCCACGACCGCCTCCCGTCCGTCCGGCCAGCGGACGACCGCGTAGTCGAGGTCGGCGCGGACCGCGACCAGGAGGTTCGCCGGCAGGGTCCAGGGCGTGGTCGTCCAGACGAGAAGAGCGCGCTCCGGTCCGGACGGCCGCTCGAGCACGAACCGGACCGTCACGGACGGGTCGGTCGTGTCGTGGTAGCCCTGGGCGATCTCGTGCGAGCTCAGGGTCGTCTCGCACCGCGGGCAGTACGGCAGGACATAGTGACCCTTCTCCAGGAGGCCCCGGTCGAACAGCTCGCGGAGCGACCACCAGACGCTCTCGATGTACCGTGCGTCCATCGTGCGGTACGGCCGACTGTAGTCGAGCCAGTACCCCAGCCGCTCGCTCATCGCCTGCCAGATCGAGGCGACCCGCAGCGTGTCCTTCCGGCACTCCTCGCAGAATCGCTCGACGCCGAACGCCTCGATGTCGCGGCGCGAGTGGAGACCGTGACGCTTCTCGATCTCGATCTCCACCGGCAGGCCGTGGCAGTCCCAGCCGGCCATCGTGGAGATCACGCGGAACCCGCGCTGGCGACGGTACCTGAGCTGGGTGTCCTTGAGGATCCGAGCGATCAGGTGGCCGAGGTGAGGGGGCCCGTTCGCGGTCGGCGGCCCCTCGGTGAAGCGGAAGACCGGCCCCTGGGGCGGCCCGGCCAGGGAGCGTGCCGGCACGCCGGCGCGGCGCCAGAACTCCCCGACCCGGGCCTCGACCTCCCGGGCGGAGAACGTGGCCTGCTCCTCCTCCTCTTCCGGCATCGGTGGTCGCGACGTGGCTCCGAGGATAAAGGCGCGACGGCACCTAGCGGCTCAGGCCCTGAGGCGGACGGCTCCACGACTCGGGACCCACCCGGCTGGAGGAGTGCGCCCGAACGACCTGTCCCTCGAGCGTCGCCACATGCGCGTTCCGGCCCAGGAAGATCCGGGCCGCGCGGACGAACCGCACCCGGGCCTCCTCGATGCGCACCGTCTCGGCCTCGACCCGCTCGACCGTGGCGACCGGGGGGTTCCCGAACATCCGCTGGACGAGGCTTGGCGCCGGCCCCCGGAGCCGGAGTTCGCGGCACTGGATCGAGCCTATCGCCGAGTCGGCGACGAGGTCGACATCGATCGCCGTGCCGACCACCGGCCCGGGAACGGTCGCCGTTCCACGGAGCTCGAGCGTCCCGCAGCGGACGCTGGAGGCATGGAGCTGCCCTCGGACGGCGAGGGTCGCGTCCACGACCAGGTCCGCGCCGAGCCGGGCGACCCCCCGGAACGAGGCCTCACCGGCGTGGACGGCTCCCCCCGCGTCGACGGAGCCGTGGACGGTGAGCCGATGCGCGACGGTGACCGTGCTTCGGGCGTCGAGGCTCCCGACCACGGCGAGCCGGTCCGCCCGGAACGGGCCTCCGACGACCGCGGTCCCGTCGAGCTCGGCGCCCCCGACGTCCGCCCCGCCCACCACCTTGGCGATACCGTGAAGCACCCAGTCCCGGGCGCGCACCTCGTCGCGACGGACCGTCCCTCGGTCCACGATGGGTCCCTCGCGCGGGGGGGGCGACGGGGAAGGGGACGGGGCCGACGAGGGGCCCCCCGCGGCGACCGGTGCTCGCTCGGTCGCGGTCATGGGCGCGAGGCCACGGGCGGGAGATCCAGGCGTCGGTGGGTGGCCATGGAGCAGGCGTTCTCGACCACGGTGATGCCGTGGGCGCGGGCCTTCGTCGTCGCCTCCGCGTTCTGGACCCCCAGCTGCATCCAGACGGCGGGGATCCGGCGCTCGATCGCCTCGTCGACGATGGACGGAACCGCCTCGCCGCGGCGGAAGATCACCGCGAGGTCGATGCGGATCTCCGGCGGGATCGCCGCGATCGACGGATAGGACCGCTCCCCGAGGACCTCCGGCACCGCCGGGTTCACCGGGATGATGCGGTAGCCCTGGGAACGAAGGTAGCGCGCGACCTCGTTCGAGTCGCGTTCGGGCTTCTCCGAGAGCCCGACGACGGCGATGGTGGACGCGGACGACAAGATGCGGCGAAGTTCCTCGTCGGTCGGAGCCATCGCCGCGAGGGTAGAGGGTGCCGCAGATGACCCTGTCGGAGTCGCATCCCGCCTACGGGCCTGGGGGCGAGTCGACGGGGCCGCCGGATCCCGATCGGAGATGGATGTAGTACAGCAGGCCAACGAGCCCTGCGCCCAGGACGAGCGCCCAGTGGAGATCCGTCCCCACGGACAGGGAGACGAGCGTCAGGTAGGCCGCGGCGTCGTTGCCTCCATGGAGGGCCGCCGGGACGAACAGGTTCCCTCCGTTGCCGCGGTACGTAGCGGCGAAGGCGAATCCGGTGAAGAACAGCGTCGGGAAGATCAACGGCGCCGCGATCCCGTAGGTCGTGCCGTAGTAGATGTGCACACCGGCGAACAGGGCGCTCGACAGGATCGCGGGGGCGAGCCAACGGCTGGACCGGCCCACCCAGAACCCGAAGATCCACCCCCGGAAGATCGTCTCCTCGAAGGCGCCTACGACGAACGAGAATCCCACGAAGAACCACGGGTTACCGGCGGCCGCCTGGAGCGCCGGGTTCGGCTTCTTGAGCAGGTTCAGGGCGCCCGGGTCGAACCCCAGGTAGACGAAGATGAGCGCGACGGTGACGAGGAGCCCGAGCAGGCTCATCGCTCCGTACCAACCCAGACCCTCGACCGTCGCCTGCCGAGGGTACGCCCTCCAACCCCGAAGGGGCCCCGTGCCCACCAGGAGCAGGAAGGCCGCCACTGGTAGCCCGTAGACGACCGCGACGTCGCCCGCCAGCGAACCGTAGACGAACCGACTCTCCGGGCAGATCTCGGGTAGGAAGTACTGGCTCGAGACCGCGAGGACGACCACGACGACGCCGATGGCGTACCGAGTGACCGCTCCCATGCCGCTGTCAGCAGGTCCTGCCCGGACAGGTCCCGTTCCGCGGGGGACCAGGCCGGTCACGGCTATTATCGCTCCTCGATGCGCTCGCAGGGCCCCCTGTGGAGCTCGCGGTCCTGGTCAAGGCGGTCCCTCGGTCCGAGGCGCTCCGGTACGATCCATCGCGTCGGGCGCTGGTGCGCGCCGGGGCCGAGCTCGTCCTCAACCCCTTCGACCAGCGGGCGCTCCGGGTCGCCCTGGAGCTCCGACGACCCGGCGACCGTGTCGCGGCCGTTTCGCTGGGGCCCGCGTCGGCCGGTCCGCTCCTCCGGGAGGCCCGGGCGATGGGAGTGGATCGTGCCCTCCATCTCTGCGCCGACGCGTTCGCCGGCTCGGACGTCCTCGCGACCTCCGCGGCGCTCGCCTCCGCCCTGACCCAGCTGTCTCCCGGGCTGGTCCTCGCCGGGTCCAGCTCGACCGACAGCGACACCGGGCTCGTGGGTCCTGAGGTCGCGGGCCGCCTCGGAATCCCGGTCGTCACGCGTGCCCGGTCGATACGTCGGGCCGAAGCCCCGACGCGGATCGAGGTGGATGTGGATACGCCCACAGGGTGGGGGACCGTGGCGGTCGACCTTCCGGCGCTCGTCACCGTCGGCGAGAAGATCGCGAAGCCGCTCTTCATCACCCCCGAGCAGTTTGCGGGTACCCCCGAAGGGAGCGTTGAGGTGGTCGGGCCCTCCGAGCTGGGGCTGTCGGTGGCAGAGGTCGGCGCGTTCGGTTCGCCGACGAGTGTGGAGGCCGTGCGGGAGGCCAGCCCGAGGCGTCTGGGCCGAACGTTCGGCGCGGGGCCGGTCCCGGAGCGCGTCCGCGAGGCCGTTTCCACGCTAGCGTCCCGCCTAGAGCGCGCCCCCGTGGGTGTCCCTCCACTTCCGTGGCCACCCCCCGAGGATGTCGACCACGAGGTGGGGGTCTTGGGCACAGGGCCCCAGGGGGAGGTCGAACGGGCCGTGCTGGGGATCCTCACCCACCTCCGGCACGCCTTAGCGGGGTACACGGTCTCGGCGGTCACTTACGGGCCAGCTCTGGACGCCGTCCAGCGAGGCCGCCTCGAAGCGGCAGGGGCGCTCGGTGGCTACGTTCTCGACCCTGGGGGTGCGCCGTTCGATTCGGGCGACGTGGCGCAGGGGCTCTCGTCCCTGCTCGATCACCGCCCGAAGCTGGCGTCCCTGGTCCTCCCGGCGTCGTCGTTCGGCCGGGAGGTCGCCGGCCAGTTCGCGGCCTCGCGGGGCCTCGGGGCCGTCGGGGACGCGCTCGACGTGCAGGCAGCTCCCCGGGGCGAGCTGGAGTGGTCGAAGCCCTCGTTCGGCGGGGGGAGGATCGCCTCGATTCGCTGTCGGTCGAGGCCGGTTGTGGCGACCTTCTCGGGGGGCGTCGCCGTCCCGGCGACCGACGCGCGGGCCCACCGGGCCGTCGACTGGACCGTTGTCGCGGCACCGCATCCGAAGGGGCGGGTGATCCGACTGACCGATCACGCGGAGCCGTTCGCAGGGGAGGGGGTCGACACGGCCGAGGTGGTCGTGGCCGTCGGGACCGGGGTCGGGGGGCCCGAGGGGATCGAGCGCCTGCTCCCGACGGTGCGACGGTGGAACGCCGCGCTCGTGGGCACGCGTCGCGTCGTCGACGCCGGATGGTTGCCCCCGCGTCGTCAGGTAGGCCTCACCGGCCGGTTCCTCGCCCCGCGGCTCGCCGTGCTCCTGGGGATCCGGGGTGCGCTGAACCACATGGTCGGCTGGGCCCGCGCGGGATCGATCCTGGCCGTCAACCGGGACGCGACAGCGCCGGTCTTTGGCTGGGCCGATGCCGGGATCGTCGGGACCGTGGACGAGGTGGTGCCCGAGCTCGCCGAGCCCGTCGCGCGGGTCGTGCAGGGCGCGCCGAACGGGTAGGGGCGGGAAGGAGCTTCTCGGCCGCCCTCAGGCAGGCCAGAAGATCGTCGACCGTCGCCCGGGCGCTGGAGGCCGACCCCGCCTCGAGGTCGATCTCGAACGTCGAGCCGGTCACGGCGAGGCGAACGAACGGTGGGGTATCGGCGGCGACCGCCTCCTGGAGGGCTCGCGCCGCGGCCCGGTCGCGGCACTCCGCCCGCAAGCGGAGCGTCAGCCGGATCTTCGAGGTCGGGTCCGTGATGTCGACGATCGGCCCGCTCCTGGAGGGCTCGCCCCCGGTCCGCGTTCCAGGGCTCCGGGGACCATCGGCACCGTCCGCGTCCTCCGTTCGGTCTCGGCCGCTGCCTGCTCCTTGAGGTAGGAGAGGACGGACGGCCATACCGTACCGTCCTCGCGTTGTTTGTTCTCGAAGTTGTGCTCTCCGATGAACCGGCCGAACGCGGCCTGGCTGAGGGCATCCCAGGAGCCGGTGAGCCGTCCGCTGTAGTAGCCGAGCACCGCCAGGTCATGCTGCATCGAGGCCGCGACCTCGCCCTCGATCCGCTGCAGGGTCGTCGGGTCCTCCCGCGAGAGCATCGTCAGATCGTAGAGGCGGAAGACGCGCACGAGCTCCTCGATCGGGCTCGGGTGGTCGTCGATGCGCAGGTCGATCCACCGGTCGGAGCCCCCGTACCCCTGTCCCCGGCGAACGACCAGCAAGGCGGCCGACTGCATCCCCCGACGATCCCCTCCTTCCCGTTGGCCCGCGGCCAGGGCCGCCAGGAGCCGGTCGGCGAGGTCCCCGGGCGTCGTCTCGTACGAACGGGCCATCGCCCGGACCACGGCCGGGCCGAAGAGGATGTTCCCCTGGCACGAGAAGCCGTCGCCGACCTCGTGACCGGCCCAGTCGAGACATTTCGCTCCCGTGTACGCCGCGGCGCGTCCTCGGGCATCGACCACGCCAAGTTGTCGGTGGTCCCGCTCCGGGTCCGATGCGGTCAGCTCGCGTACCGCCTGCTCGGCGCTCGTCCCTTGACGGAGCTTCGCCAGCCCCTCGGGGCCGTAGGAGACGTTCGCCTGTGCCTGCGTGGCCACCGCGCCGACGCCGGCCTCGGCGAACGGCACGACCGATCCCACCGAGATGAACCTCGACTGGACGGCGATCCCCCAGGCACCCATCCCGCGGTCGTGGGCGACGATCGAGAAGGTGCCGAACCTCGGCGGGGTCATCTTGGGCGGGGACGCGAGAGAGCTCGTTAGGTTGTCGGAGAGCGCCCTCGGCCCGGCCCCGGTCGCAGCGGGCTCAGGCCCCGTCGGGGGACCCCTTCGCCCCGCGCTTCGGCGCCGGGAGCCTTCCCCGAAGATCGCCCCAGACGCGGTCCACCGCCGGGTAGAACTCCGCCGGCACACCGGGCCCCGAGAGCGCGGTCTTGGCCGTCGCAACGAGCGTCGCCAGGTCGTCGACCGAGGCGCCGTGCTGCGCCGCCCATCCCACGCTGGCGTCCGCGAGCGCGAGCTGGTCCTCCGCGGCACGCCGCGCCCGGCGCGTCTCCTTCTCCGCCGGCGAAAGGCCGTGGTCGGGATCCCAGTGGGGCGGCACCGGGGCCGGGATCGGGACCCGGAGGCGCCGGAACGGGTCGGCGAGGGTCGGCCACCGGGGCTCCGCGAAGCGGATGCTCAAGAGGTCGAGGGCAGAGCCCGCGGCGGCGAAGTCCGACGCCAGGAACGCCGCCTCCGCTTTCTCGAACGGGGCGAGGATCTCGGGGGGAGGGGCCCCTTTCCAGGCGTCCTGGAGGAGAGCGACGTGGGAGGGGACGAGACGGCGAAGGAGCTTCACCGCGGGCAGCTCCGGCGTAAGGGGAGGAGCCGGGGCTGCGG
>Ga0187771_10003354_pt1 | contig 11172 bp, 9 predicted proteins | sample 0116_SJ02_MP15_1_FD_133139 | JGI IMG/M metagenome (GOLD analysis project Ga0187771, IMG submission 133139) | Tropical peat soil microbial communities from peatlands in Department of Meta, Colombia - 0116_SJ02_MP15_10_MG | ecosystem: Environmental > Terrestrial > Soil > Wetlands > Peat | place... | reverse complement strand
AGGGAACATACTCACAAGCTGCAAACATCACCATCGCCATCAGGAATATCTTCAATTTCTTAAACAGGTCGATGCCAACATTCCACCTGATTTAAAAATCCATTTGGTCATCGACAATTACGCCACCCATAAACATCCCACGGTTAAACGATGGCTCGCGGCACATCCGCGTTACCAGGTTCACTATACACCCACGTATGCTTCTTGGCTCAATCAAGTCGAAATCTGGTTTAATGTTATTACACAAAGGGCCATTCGTCGTGGAACGTTCAAGAGTGTTAAAGACCTGATCGCAAAAATCGAACATTTTGTGACTCACTATAATCAAAACACTCATCCATTTGCTTGGACGGCAACAGCTGATTCAATTTTGGCAAAAATCAAACGACTTTGTCAATGTATTTCCGAGACACAACACTAGAATAAACCAATTTAAATAGTGATGTACTCCTACGCAAAAATATGCCTGATTCTGGGATACAAATGGAGCTGTTGTCAACATCAATAATCTTTCTGTTTTTCCACCTATGGTTGGATGTCTCCACCAAATGAACTGCTAGGAGCTCAATGCGAAAGGACATCTGGTTTTAACCATGAGGAGAGGTCTATTATAGCTTTTTAAGGATAAGGAGGAATTTTTCAAAACCAGCCTTTTGAGCATACTCGTTACAAATAACAAGAGTCACCCGGAATTGCTCGGGACAGCTCTTTAATATGGCATTATTAGAACTGAGCTTCTTTATCCCGTTCCTGATTCCATTTTACCCAGTCATCAGCATCGGCCTTTGGATCGAACGTTTCTGGTTTTGATGGCACCCCTTGTGGTGAGATGGTGATTTGCTGCATAGCCTTCACGATGGTGGTCCATTCCTCCATGGAAACTGGATGTGCAGGTGGAGGGACTTCATGAGGACCGGAAACTTCGTGTGGTACTTCTACTTTCCCGACAGGCATCGATGTATCTCGGGGCGGGTTAGCCACGTATACCGATCCATCATAGACCTTCACCAGAGTGCTCTTGTCGTCCTCAACATTCACACGGTAAACGGTGCCTCGAACGCCAGCGACAGCGTTTGAGGTTCTCACTTCAACAGTGGAATCCGGCGTGGTGAGCTGCTTCACCTTTGCCCACAGTTTCCCAAGGGAGAGGTCGGTTTTAACTTTTTTATCATTCGTCTGTTTATTGAACGACAGTGCATTCATCTTGAAAATGGACTTCTCGGAGAGCCGCATGACAGTCCCGTCAGGAAAGTGAATCTCCATTCGTGATCTTCCAGCGACTCTCACCTCTTGCTCACTGTGGAGCGTATCCCCTTTCTTGAGCAAGCGTCCCGTTGTTGCGCCTTTCTCGTAGATACGCGCAGTACCCTGCAGCACCGTAACGACAGCGTCGTTGCCCGTAGACTGATCAGCCCGCACCGTCACAGTAAATACACCTATGGTCAGAACTACGATAAGGGCACAACCAATGCGTTTTATCATACATTTCGTCCTTTAGATGAATGTTTTACCCCTTGTTATTTGTTGATAAATTTTACGATATCGCCCTTGCTAAAACCCATACCCGATGTACTTATAGCTTCTGACATGTCTTGCTTATCGCCGATATCGTTTCGCTGAATCATGACCTGGCCAATTTTATCTTCAGTGGTGCCCAATTTCTGGTGTGTATCAGGGTCTATGATATCTTCACCCACCTTATACACATCGAGCCTGTCGCCGACTTTAAGGCCCGTTTTCCTTCCAGCGTTGATATAGAGCTTGCTGCCGTGTATGCTAGCAATCTTGCCTTTCCACGGCTGGCTCTCAAGCTGTTTCAACATGTTTACCATAGCCTTGGTGAGGGCATCCCGTAGCGCACCGTCGCGAAGATCGGTGTCATAACTCGCCTTGGCGCCCATGCCAAGCGATGTGGTCACCTTCTTTTCGTAGATGCCGGCTCCCGAATCGGCCATGAGTTGCACTCCCGTCGTGGTATCAACTATGCGGTAATCAACCGTGACCCTTGCTATCTGTTTCTTGCTTTTTACCACAAGGTAGTCGCTTCCTTCTTCAGCCTCAGAATATGCCGTAATCGCTCCAGTTACGATTGCGTTGAGACCCAGAATCTGTCCCATTTTTGCTGCGGTGTCAGGATTGATTGCACCCGTGGCACCCATCTTTTGCTGATTTAAAATCTGTTCCATGTCCTGCTGGGGGATTATGATAAAACGATCCGTCTTCTGCAAAATTGTTCCGAGGATGTCAGCTGCTGCTTCTCCAATGCCGAGAACCCTCGAGGGTGTTTTGTTCTGAAAGTTTACGACGCCGACACGGAGCTTCGGGCCCGTGTAATTCGAGACGTCGTTGCTTGTTTTCAGTTGCTCGGAGGTACCAGTCAGCGTTGTATCGTTCTTCACCTGTCCGGATGTCGTTGGAGCGCAACCAGCCGAGATGAATGCAGCCATGATAATCAGGAACCCTATTGGTAACAACAATGAAGCTTTTTTCATTGGCATAACCTCCTTGAATGTTATATGAACTTCTGTTCGTTATTTATTCGGTTGTGCGGCCATAAGGTCCATGTAGCTTTGTGCCTCGATATATCCTTCGGGTATCTCAAACAATGTATTCGGTGGCCTCTTGAGAATTATATTTTTCAACTCTGTCGTGACGCGGTAATTCTTACCTTCCACTTCACTCTTGATCGTCATTCCATCCAGTTCACGAGCATTCCAAATAAATCCTTCATCAACTAAACCTTCTTTGTAAAATACTTTCACTCGAAACTTGTCTGTTAAGTAATTGTTGATCATTTCCGTTCCAATTTTGGTTTTTTCGATACGCGGTTTTTCATGGACCACATCTTGGGGGGTATGAACGATGTATTTCTGGGCATTAGGATAGAGGGTATAGCTGGTCTTTTTATCGCCTCTATTGATCATGACCATCTTGCCAATCGGTGACTGGGCATTCCTCGGATTCCCTTTTGACATTTTGGATAAATCCATGTCCATCCGAACCTTATTTCCAGCTATTGCCAATGGCATTTCCATGGTGAACGTTTCATCCCGAGATTTATCGACGCGTGTTGAGTAGATAACTGCCGAAAAATCCCGTTTGCCTTCCCAATCCATATATCCAAAGGAAGGGGGTTCCGGCATCTTAAACTTCGGCATTACTGGTGCAACGACCATTCCCGGTGCTTGCGGCGCAGCTCCGGCGATGGCCGTTCCTGGCCCCCAGGGAAGATCTGTCGTTATCCGCCTTGCCAACTCCGTGGATTCGTAGTCCAAATGCTTTCCAATGGCTTTGGAAATTAACTTCGAACCAAGCCCTTGGACAAAAGATTTTTGAACGCTGCTATTATCCGACGTCTGACTTGCGATAGTTACCCACGGCACGTCCTTGTCCCTGGCATCTGCGGCTCGCGTGAGAGCAGCGGCAGCGCTCCCTCCGACTCCCTCCATCTTTACCTCACTCCGTACGCCGAGTCCGCGCGCCCACATAACCTCATCGGTTGCGGTATTCACGAGCCTGAACTTGCCTCTTACCTTCTTGACATTAATAACACCCGTGGTCATCTCGTCAAAGTCCATGAGCGTCCCGTAGAGTACGCCTTGGACACCGAGCGCCTCACCAAGCTTTTGTGCGGTCGTTAGATCCAATTGTCCGCCAAGAGTAATTCCCATCTGGTCCCTGAGGATCTGATCTGTTTCCTTCAGATCCTTCACTACGTAGGATCGATTCTCCAACGCCTCCACCATCTTCAGCCTCACGACGTCGGGTCCTTCAACATCGTTTGTATCATTCTTCAAGGGAAGTACAGCTACGTGTTTGAGAGGATTGCTCGGATTAGAGGGTAACGGTGGGCGGGGAATGGAACAGCCTGCAATCAGTACCAACATTCCAAGCAATCCGACAAGCAGCATGCGTTTGATCATCTTACGACTCCTTTGAGCTACTATCTTTTTTGGCGAAGACGTGTAGGGTTTAACAACAGATAATGTTTTCTGCCGATTAACGTACCTGAACAGGAAATGGCTGTCAAGCCTAAAGATGTTACCGAAAGACAAGCGTTGTCAACTGTCGTGAAATCAGAGTTCAATAAACGATGATTACCCTGCAATATTGAAGAAAATCTCCTTTATTCCCCAGCTGTCTAAGACTCTGTGCATCGGCCTGGCTCACGACGATGTCGGTTTTGGCCGCGCCGGAAGTGCGAAGCCCCTTGATCACTGCAGGGTTGTCGGTGACTCTAAAATTATTCGCGGCGGCATTGACGTCCTTAGCGTAACCCGCAACGCCTTGATCTACTGCATTGGTTCTCGTAACAACCTGACCGACGTAGAGTTCCTGTCCTTGGGTATCGATAATCTTTGGCAGAAGTGCGGGACGTAATCCCAATCCCCTGCCGTCGATCACCAAGCCTGTAGCAGTGCCCCCTTTAAATATCGTCGTAGATTCGTCAGGCGATGACGGCGCAGGGATGAAAGGCTCTGGCTGTTTTGGAGGTTCCATCTTCTTTTCCGGCAAAGTGGCCGAGGGAGAGGGAGGTAGTGGTTTTGATGGCTCTGGAAGCTTTTGCACAGTCGGGGGGGCAATCGGTGGTCCTGGGGGCTGCGGCGTCGGTGTTATTCTCTGAGGCGTTGTAGATGATAACGGCCTTCCAAAGGTTTCCGGAACGATAGCATCCATGAGCGCGCCTTTCATGGACATCGCTACGAGTACTTCGACAGACCCGTCCGACATGTACTGAGTTTTTACAATTCGAGCTCCTCTAACTATTCCATCAACACGTGTTTTGATCACGTCGCTCTTTACCATGAAGTTCTCGACTACCGACTCGGAATCTACCCTTACGCCTTTCACAGTTTCAAGGAGATTTCTAAGGGCGACGACAAATGCGGCCCGTTCTGTCATGGCGCGCGCCTGCGCAGCATTTACCGGTTGCGAAGGAGGCGCACCAATCCCGGTTGCGAATACCTCGCCGCTGGTCCAGTTGATCTGTCCCGAGCCGGCTGTTTCAATAGCATCGCCCGGATTTCCGATCTGGGCAAAAACAACTTCAGCAGCAATGCAGCAAACCATAAGCATGAATAAGAGCCTACTTCTTTTTATCATGAAGGACCTCGAAGTATCGTCAGACTCTGATTTAGAGTGAATAGATTATCTACCTCGATATGTTTAGGGCTTCAAACGCATGGCTACACTTTATACACAACTATTTTACCACAAAATCCGACACCGTATCCCTGCCAGCCTCGACGTTTACCATGTGAGAAATTTCCTTGTCGCCGACCACTGCAGATACCTTATATTGGCCAGGAGCAAGCCCCTCGATCATGTACGTTCCATCGTGGTCGATGGAAACGCCGTAGCTGGTATTTCCGTCGCGATAAAACACATCGCCATCCTTGAAAGGTCTGCCGCCACCATCTATAACCTTGCCCTTGATCACGCCGCCGGGCGGAAGGGAAAAATCTAACCGGTATATCTGCCCGGGTTCGATGCGAAGCTCCTGAGAGGACTTTGCAAATCCAGGTCCCCTAAGCTCCACTCGATACGCTCCTGCAACAGGCACGGCAGTTGCGAATCTACCGTCGGAAAACGGTGTTGGTGTGCCCCTACCGTCCTTCCAGAGTACTAAGGATCCCTTCGGGACGGCAATCCCAGCTTTATCGGTCACGCGTCCGGTCACGAGGGCGGAATGCTGATGTTCATCAAGTCTTCGTCCTAGCCGTTTTTCTTTTGGAAGCGGTAATTCGTCGACCATGACGGTCTTGTCTTCTTCTTTGAAAATGGTATAGAACGTAGCCTTGTCGACCTCGAGATATCCGCCGGTGTAGGCGCCGGGCATATCCATACCGTCGAGATGTAGAATGATGTGAAAGGGATCTACAAAATGATGGGAATGCTCAGCATCGGAGAATACCCATCCAGTGTCAGGATAATATAGTTCGATGTATGCATGGAAGCCGCCGTCATTCACTTTTACGCCCCAGTATTCCTTCGAAAAGCCCCACTCATAACCTGGGGGTAAATAACCGTGCGCTACCCGTGCCGGTATGCCGGCGGCACGCAGCAAGGCTACAGCGATATTGGAGTAACCGACGCAGTACGCCTTTTTGTAGCTGAGCGCAGAGATTGCATCAGTTGGGACTGTAATACTTGTATCAAATGTAAGGTTGTCTGCTATCCAGGTTAAGATAGCGTTTGCCGCTTCGTGCGCGTATCTGCTTCCGTTGGTAATCCCCCGCGCTAGTTGCACAATCCTAGGATCCTGCGATTGCCGGTCCCGTTCTGGCAAGAGATATTGCCTGACTGATGCGGGAAGCACTCCGGGCGCTAGAGGAAAAGGAACACGCGTTTTTAACGGACCCATCTTCGAGGTGACCTGAATACGCTTGCTGAACTCATCTAGATTCGTCACTTTTTGTTCGAAGGACTCGTTTGAATAATCAGGTATAAATGCAACACCGCGAGGATTTACAACATCATAGATTACTGTATGTTCTCCTTCAAGTACCTTGAGATCAGCAACAGCGCCGGAAGGATGTGAGAGAAGCAAAGCACATATGATGGCCGCTAATAGTATGTTCATGATTTGCGTTAAAAAAGCCCGCTCCAGCTGGATGGAGCGGGCACTGTGTCAGCCGACTAGAATTTAAGTTGGTCTTTGAATTCACGAATCGAAAGGAGTGCATCAGCGCCCGAAACAGTATCCCCGGCTTTGAATTCGCCAGTTGCCTTATCGGCTTCAAGGAATCCCCGAGAAGTTACGGTCATGATCGCATTGAACGCATAGTAATCACTCCGGACATCAGGAAACGGAGATGTTGCACCTATGAACTTGGTCGCCAGTTTTTCATCACCGGTTACCTTAATGAGGATATCTTCTAGCATGAGGGCAAACTCACCTTTGGTGATGATTTTTTCGGGTTCGAATTTATGATTAGGCCCCGCTTCGAGTCCTCGAACCTGAAGCTTGAGTATGGTCTCTATGCTTGGTTTGAGCCAGTTGTCCGCGATGTCCGTAGCGGGCTCCATCTTTACCGTTGTATCCGGGGAAAACCGGGTTGATGACTCTGTCGGTGCCTTGAACGCCGTATCATAGGTTTTCGTTCCACGTTTGGTGAAAAGTTTCTCGAGATTCATCTCCTGGTCGAAGAGCGCTGCAACATCGGCACGATCAATCTTGTCGATCAGGGCAATCTTCTTCCCAATTTCACTTCCCGGAGCAGCACGCTGTATTTTTTGGATCACAGCCCACTCCGCATTGGCTTCTCCGACAAAGTCTTGGTTTATGTCAAGGACGGTTCGGAACATGTTCGCAGCCTTGTCGAAATCGAGCGCTGTTTTATAGCACATTCCCATATAGAAATGCAGCCGGGGGTTATTCGGTTCCTTCTCATCGGCTGACTTGAATTCCTTCTCGGCCGACTTGACCAGCTCATTTACTCGTTTCTGCTCCTTGGCCATCTGCAATCCATAGAGCCTGATCATACCAATGCGTGCTTCGATGCCTTTGGTCTCGTATCCCTTGGCCTTTTCCATGTTCTCGAAAGCCGGCTTGAAGTCGCCCTTCTTGCCCAAGATCAGGCCTTTTCCTATGTAACCGAGCGACGATTTCGGATCGAGAGCGATTGCTCGATCGAATTCTCTCATTGCATCATCCAGCCGGTCTTCATCCATCAACTTAAGGCCCTGCTTATAATGGTATTCAGGTGTATCCATGATCGAAGTGGATGGCGCAGCTTTCGGTCCGCATCCACTAACCGCTGCTACTAGGAACAGCACTACCAGTACCACCGTGAGGCGTTTGATCTGTGTAATCATTCACTACCTCCAATCGATATCCAAAAAAGTTGGCCGTCGGGGAACATGGTATTCCCAGGCAAGCTGTAAACTAATCAACCAGGATGATAACCCTGCACTTTTCGAGCATGCTTAGATTCTGAGAAGCGCTCTGAAGAGCTGCGGCATCCGCGTTGCTGATAACCGTGTCTACGCGCGCATCGCCGGATACTTTGATTGCTTTCACTATCATCGGCTTGTCAGTAACGCGTGGGTTCGTCTGAGCAGCTGCAGGGTCCTTTAGATACCCGACCATCCCTTCACGTACGGCGTAATCCCTATTGATCCATGCTGAACCATACACTTCTTTGCCGTCTTCATTCAGGATTTTGGGCGCCATAGCCGGTCTCACGCCAAGTCCCCTTGCGTCGATGATCAAACCGGTGTAGAGCTGCCCCTGTCCTTCCGGTGTTCCGCCAGGCATTGTTGAAGGTGTCGGTGGCATTGCCGGTCCCTTAGGCAAAAGGGCATCAGCGAGAGCGCCCGTAAGCCTCATTCCCACCGTGACCTCTACTGAACCGTCAGACATGTATTTTTTATCGACGGGCATTGCACCTTGGATGAAACCATTCACTTCAGTCTTGATGACGTCGCTGGTTACCATGAAATTTTCTACGGTTGTCGTGGAATCTACTCTAACTCCCTTTACTGCTTCAAGCAGGTTTCGCAAGGCAACGACCTGCGCTGCCCGTTCTGCCATTGCCCTCGCTTGAGCGGCGTTTGCAGGTTGGGCAGGTGGCGCGCCAATTCCTACAGCTGTAATCACACCTGTTGTCCAGTCAACCTTCCCTGTTGAACCAACCGGCTGTTCAACATCCTTTATAGTGCCTGCTAGTTGAGCCGATGCGTCGCCCGCAACTGTTGCCAACAAGGCCGCACAAATTAGTACCAAAACAGCAAATTTCTTCACCAACATGGTATACCTCCTTCTCTAAAATAGGTACGTATTTTTAAATGGGGGTATCAATCTTGAGCAAGCAGCGTTTTATCTCCTGAATAAGGCAGTGCATGAGACACATGGTGACGCCCAAGAATAACAAAAGACAGATGCTTCAGTCAAGGTAATATTCACATCACGAAGCGTCGCATGTAAACAGGGCAAATCAGTGTTCTCGCTATAAATGCGTGGGAATGTAAGGAGGCATTAAGAATTGTGCTTTAAGGATAAAATATACCTAAGCACCGAGAACTTGTCAAGAATATGAAATCTGTTGTCAAGCCAAAGACAAAATGTCTGGTTTCCCGATGCCAAGTAAGGTCATTCCATAGTTTTCCGGTTTCTATAACCTCAGGTGTTCGGCAGAATGAGGCTCTTCCCGGTCATTTCCCTAGGGATGCTGATCCCCATAAGCTCGAGGACCGTCGGAGCAACATCTGCAAGGATTCCGCTTTTTCTAAGCTTCAATTTCCTGGCCGAGACAATAAAGGGAACGGGATCGGTCGTGTGTGCCGTATGAGGCTGACCCGTCGTCTGATCGGACATCATTTCGATATTGCCGTGGTCTGCGGTAATAAGCACATACGCCTCTGCCTGTTCCGCTGCACGTAGCACGCGTCCAAGACATTCGTCGATGACCTCTACTGCCTTGACAGCAGCATTGAGAATACCAGTATGGCCGACCATGTCCGGATTAGCGTAGTTCGCAAGCATGAAACCATAGCGGTGCGAAGCGATGCGTTCAACAAGCTTATCCGTGATTTCCCGTGCGCTCATTTCTGGCTTTTGATCATACGTGGCGACGTCGCGCGGAGAGGGAACCAAAACTCGATCTTCCAGGGGAAAAGGTGGTTCTTCTCCGCCGTTGAAAAAGAAAGTAACATGAGCATATTTTTCCGTCTCAGCAATACGTAGCTGCTGAACGCCGCGATTGCTTAAAACCTCTCCGAGGATATGCGTAAGGCGAATAGGCCTGAAAGCAACAGGGAGATCGAATGTCTCATCATAGGTAGTGAGGCACACGAACATCGATAGTTTAGGAAACAACGTTCGTTTAAAACCCTTGAATTCAGGGTCCGTCATTGCCCTGGTTATCTCCCGCGCACGGTCGGAGCGAAAATTGCAGAAGATGACCACATCTCCGTTCCGGACGGTGGCAACCTGTTTGCTTGTTCTCTTGTCGATTATCACGGCGGGCAGCATGAATTCGTCAGTACGCTCGTGTTCGTAACTCTGTTGAATTGCCTCAACTGCGGAAAATTTCCGGATGCCTTCACCTGTTATGATGGCATCATAGGCTTTCTGGACCCGCTCCCATCGTTTATCGCGGTCCATGGCGTAATATCGGCCGGAGACTGTTGCAATCCTACCGATGCCGATTTTGGTGAAATGTTCTTCCAGCTGGTTGACGTATTGGATTGCGCTGGACGGGGGGGTATCTCTCCCATCGAGAAAGGCATGAAAAAAAACTTGCGTGACCCCTTGAGTTTTCGCCATATCGAGCATCGCCAGGATATGGTCCATCCTGCTGTGCACGCCTCCATCAGACAAAAGTCCCATGAGGTGAAGTGCCGTCATCTTTTCCTTGGCCGTCTGCATGGCTGAGAGCAATTCGGGATTTTGAAAGAACTCATTGTCGCGAATCGCCTTGCTGATGCGCGTAGAGTCCTGATAGACGATTCTCCCTGCTCCCAGGTTTAAGTGACCGACTTCAGAATTGCCCATCTGGCCATCAGGCAGACCGACGGCTTCTCCCGCCGCTAGGAGCTCCGTATGTGGATATTCGACGATGAGTTTTTTATATATAGGAGCATTTGCTTTTGCTATTGCGTTTCCAGCAATATTCCCATTGATGCCCCAACCATCAAGAACAATCAACACTACCGGTGAAATCGCCATGCAAACTCCTTAAAGAAAAATCATTAAACCTGAAATGAAAATCATAAAGACTGGCCAAATACTGGAATCGCTTGACAATTCGGAGGTAAAAGAAAATTCGAATTATTGTGTTCTGGATTTAATGGTATTTGATACTTGTTGATCGTATTAATCGCGTTAACACGTCTTCTCGAGATTTATCGCGAAGGTGTTCCATTTGCCGCAGTTCGGACACCGGCCCGACCAGTCAGTGGTCCGGAGTTCGCAATTTGAACATACATAAGGAATGATAATCTGTTTTTTGAAACCGAGAGCCTTTTTGAATTCTGATGCAGCGAGCCCAAGGGAACCGCGGCGAAGGTAGATATTTCCCAGCAGTTTGTGCACATCGGGAAAATCTTTATCACCCCAGTCTACTGTGGATAGAATTTCGAAGGCCTCATCAATCATTTCGAGACGGTAATAGAGTTTGCCCAGAAAAAACTTCAGCGAACTGTCCTGCGGTTTCCAATGCACAGCTT
>Ga0187771_10003353_pt1 | contig 11173 bp, 7 predicted proteins | sample 0116_SJ02_MP15_1_FD_133139 | JGI IMG/M metagenome (GOLD analysis project Ga0187771, IMG submission 133139) | Tropical peat soil microbial communities from peatlands in Department of Meta, Colombia - 0116_SJ02_MP15_10_MG | ecosystem: Environmental > Terrestrial > Soil > Wetlands > Peat | place... | reverse complement strand
GCGGATGTCGTACCGTTCGTTCCGCCATTACGCCAAGAAGCACGGGATCTAACGGCGCGTCTCGCGCCGCTACCACGGGTCTCCCCCTGCTCAGAACCGGCGCCCCCGCACAAGAGCCGCATCGATCCCCCGAATCTTGTTGTACTCTCGGTCCCAGAAGGCCTGTGACTTCATGCTCTCCAGATAGGCGCGCGAGTAACCAAATCCAGCCCAGACCTCCTCCTTGTAACCGAAGAGGCGGGCCTTTTCTTTCTGAGATCGCACGTCCAGCAGGTCTGCCGCATCTCCGCCACGGAAGATGTCCTCAAAGGAGTCGGCGAGCTCTTGCTCGGCAAACGGCCCGCGGCGCGCTTCGAGATCCGCCAGCACGGAGGGATAACGGTCAAACCCATCGGTGGCGATAGTCATCACGTTGTCCTGCGCGCCAAGGCCAAGGAACCGCGCCATCCGGATCGCGCCGAGGATGTTGCAGAGGCTGGAGACGCCGAACAGATCCCGGAAGCATTCGAGCGACCCTTCGGGCAGGTGGACGAGCCGTTCGACCAACGCCTGGCGACACTCGAGAAGCTCCAGCCCGATCAGGCAATCTTCGTCGTGGATCAGCGCCACATAATCGGTCGTCAGGACGTTGTGAATGAGCGTCACCATCTTGTCGCCGATGCCTTCGATGCGATGCGTGCCACGCCCGTGGTTGAACAGCGTGGAACATTCCCGTGGTTCCAGCGCGCAGACGGTGCAGTCGGGAAAGCGGGACTTGATTTCATCGCCTGCCGCCAGCGTTCCGGCCGAGCCCGGCGCCGCAACGAATGCCGCGACGCGGCCATTTCCGTGCTGCTGCGCCGCTTCCAACGCGCTCCGGCCCGTGACGTACCGGTGAAAGCGATAGTTGGGAAGTAGCTCGAACTGAGCAAGGACTTTGTTGCGTTGGTCCTTTCGATATTCTCTGGTCCGTTCCAAAACCAAAATGACGTCGCTCTCGGAACCCGGCGTCAGGTCTAGTTGCCCGCCGTAATGGCGAATGCGCTCGTAGCGCTCGGCGCTCATCTGCTCCGGCATGATGACGATCGCGGGGTAACCCTTGAGCCGCGAGACATAAGCCACGCCAATGCCGAAGTTTCCTGTCGAGGGCCCAATCATCGTGCTCGCGCCCGGCTCAATCTCACCGGCCAACTCGCCTTCCATGAGCGTGGCGTAGGCAGGCCCGACCTTGTGGCTGCCCGAAGGGAAGAAGCGTCCCACCAGAACCAATAGGTTCGCTTCGACCCCGGTCAGTTCTTTAGGGAGGAGCACATGGCGGATGCGCTGGTCTGGATCTCGCCAACTGATATTGAACAGATTGGCGGGGTCGAACTCATCGGCGCGTGCGGCCGCGGCCTTACCGCGGACGACGTCCGGCAACTTCTCCGGATAGAGCATCTCTTCGTAGGTGGGGCCGGGAACAAAAGTCTTCAATGGTCCTCCATGGGGCTGGCCGGAAACGCCGCGCCCTGCGGCACTAGAACCGTTCCCACAAGGCTCGAGCTTGTGCCGCAGCTTTCTCCGCTACCTCGCGTTCGTCCACCGCCACGCACTTCTTGTCGCGAAGCACGTATTGGCCATTCACAATCAGCGAGTCCACCGGCGCATTGGCAATGCCGAACAGAATGTGACCAAACAGATTGTCGCCATTCAGGGGCGTGGGGGGAAAGTAGTCCACCAGAATAAGGTCGGCCTTGGCGGCGGTTTCGATGCGGCCGATATCCAAACCCCAAGCCTTCTTCGCGATGGTGCGGTTGTTCAACAGCGCGGCGGCATAAGCCTCTGCGTACGCCACGCGCGGATCGCCCGCGCGCAGCTTCTGGACATGGAATGCGGCCTTGAACTCTTCCCACATCCGCGGCGTATAACCGTCGGACCCCAGTCCCACGAGCACGCCTTGCCGAACCATCTCCAGCAGTTTTGCGGCGCCCACGGCGTTGTTGCAGTTCGACTGCGGATTGTGGACCACGTTGATCTTGTGCCGGGCCAGAGCTGCAATGTCGGCGGCTGTGACGCGCACGCAATGGGCGGCTAATGAGCGCTCATCGAGAACGCCGAGGTCTCGAAGGCGCCTGACCGGCGACTTTCCGTAGCGCCGGCGTGCATCCTCGACGTCGCATCGATCCTCGGCAACGTGGACGTGGAACCCAGCGCGCAGCGACTGGTTCGCCTCAACACAGCGCTGAAGCGTTCGATCGCTGAGGGTGAAGGAAGCGTGCAAGCCGAAGCAGGAGGTGACCAAATCGTCGTCCGTGCGACGGCGCGTGCGCTCAATAAAGTGGACATTTTCGCGAAAGCCTTCAAGCGCTTTTTCGCGGCCGTTCCGATCCGAGGTCTCGTAGCACAGCACGCCGCGGAGGCCGACTTCATGGAACGCTTGCTCGATCCGATCCAGGCTGCCGAGGCAGGCGTTGGGACTGGAATGATGGTCGACGATCGTCCCCACGCCGCACTTGGCCGAATCGATCAAGCCCACCAGAGCGCTGTAGTACACGTCGTCTTCGTTCAAAGCGCGGTCGAGCCGCCACCAGAGCTTCTTGAGGATTTCGGGGAAGTTCTTCGGCGGATGTCCGCGCAGCGATATTCCGCGAGCTAAGTTGCTGTAGAGGTGTGTATGGCAATTGATCAAAGCGGGCATGAGGAGCTTGCCTTGCGCGTCCACCGACTGCTGGCCCGCGACTTTGCCGGGAACGGGAGCAACGTCACTTGTGGCCTTCACCCCCCCGATGGTGCCGTCAGCGCGGATCTCCACCGCGCCCGACTCGAGGAGGCGATTCGCCGAATCGAAAGTCAGCACGCGGGCATTGTGGATAATCATAAGAGGGCTGCGCTCATTCTTCATGACCGCGCCTGCGGAAAAGCCATGCTGGGGCGGCTCCAGGAGGCGACAATGTGTGTGCCGCCCTCGCCGAGCACTGCGCGGGCGACGTTCTCGGTGGAAGTGATAATGCACTCCTCTCCGCCCTTGGCGATGAAGTCGATACCGGCTTCAATCTTGGGTCCCATCGAGCCCGGCGGAAATTCCCCCGCCGCCAGGTATTTGCCAGCCTCCTGCTGGCTGACGGTTCCCAGCCACTGCTGGTCGGCCTGGCCGAAACGGATGGCAACTTGTTCCACCGAAGTGGCGATGATCAATTTTTCGGCGCGAATATGCGTCGCCAGAAGACTGGAGGCAAAATCCTTGTCGACGACGCCCTCCACACCCACCAGTCGATCGCCCTCCCAAGCGACCGGGATCCCCCCACCGCCGCAGGCGATGACTACAGCGCCTGCATCCAGCAGTCCGGCGATCGCAGCACCCTCCACAATCTGCTTCGGCCGCGGAGAAGGAACGACGCGGCGGAAACGGCCGCTTTCGATTTCCCGGATCTTCCAGTGGGGTTTCTCGCGGCGTATTCGTTCGACCTCCTCCGCATTGTAAAACTGGCCAACCGGTTTCGAGGGATGAGCGAAATCCGGGTCGTCACGGTCCACGAGCACTTGCGTGATCACCGTCACCACTTCCCGGGAAATGCTCTCGCGACGGAATAACTCACACGCCAGTCGCTGAATCATGTAGCCCATGCCGCCTTGCGAGTCGGCGACGCAGGTGTCAAGCGGAAGCCGCGGCACTTTCCTCTCGCCTTCCTCCACGCGAATCAAGATATTACCGATCTGCGGACCGTTGCCGTGCGTCAGCACCAATCGATAGTCACTTCGGAAGAGAGGTGTGAGCTGCTCCAGCGTCTCGGCGGTGTGCGCAAACTGCTGGGGAATCGTGCCCGGTTCGTTCGAGCGCGTGATGGCGTTGCCCCCCAGGGCGATCACCAAAGTTTCCGGCATAAGACTACCGTCCTGGCGGAAACGATGAACTATGAATGATGAACGATGAATAAAGAACCCCATTCATCATTCAGCGTTCCGCGTTCATCGCTGCTCTTCATCCTTCCGCATTCATCGTTACTTCTCTGCCTCGTACGCGATCTCTTGATCGGCCATGGTCAGCGCCATGATCGCCTTGGCGGTGTGCAAGCGGTTTTCCGCTTCGTCAAAGACGACCGACTGCGGGCCGTAAAGGACATCATCCGTCACCTCGTTGCCCCGGTCGGCGGGCAGCGGATGCATGTAGAGCGTGTTGGGCCGCGCCCGCTTCAGCTTTTCGGCATCGCAAATCCAGTGGCGATATTGCTTGGCAATGCGCAGCGATTCCTCCGGCCGCGCGCCCATGGTGTCCAGGCAGCCCCAGCTCTTGGGGATGACAACGTCGGCGTTCGCAAAAGCCTCGTCCATGCTGTCCACAACTTCGAACTTTACTCCCGCTTGGCGCGCATTGTCGCGCGCCGCCTGCATGGTTTCGGGCATCAGGAAATACTCGGGCGGATGGGCCAGCGACACGTCCATGCCAAATCGCGTCATGAGCATGATAAGTCCCTGCGGCACGGAAAGCGGCTTGGCGTAGCTGGGAGCGTAAGCCCAGGTCACTGCCAGTTTGCGCCCGCGCAAGTCGCGGCCCAGCTTTTCGCGAATGGTCATGAGGTCCGCAAGTGTTTGGCAGGGATGGTCTACATCGCATTGCATGTTGATCACAGGCACGTCCGCCCAGCGTGCCACCTCGCGCATGTACGTGTTGCCCTCGCCGGGAATCAGGTCGTGCCGGATGGCGATGCCGTGCCCGTAGCGCGACAGGATCGTACCAGTGTCTCTTGGGCCCTCGCCGTGCGACACTTGCATGACGTCAGAGGTCAGAAAGTGCGCGTGGCCTCCAAGTTGCGTCATTCCGGCCTCGAAGGAATTTCGCGTACGCGTCGACTTGTCAAAAAACATCAGGAACATGGTCTGATCGGGCAGGTAACGATGGGGAGCGCGTTGCTTGAATTTTCGCTTGAGATCGGCAGAGACGTCGAGCAGCGTCTCGATCTCCGGGACCGTCCACTCCTGAGTGGTGATGTAGTCTTTACCTTTGAAGAGCGCTTTCTTTGCTACCACTGATGGACTCCTTCTCCAGACCGGCGACATTGGCGTAATGAATGTGCCGTGGGTCGCGAATTGCTTCCACGAGCGACTTCAGTTGAACATACGGCAGCATGTTGAGCGACCGGCTGACCGGGGCGGTCCCTGCCTTGGGTTTCCAACTCACCACTTCGTTATCGCTCAGACGGATTTCGACCTCGCCGTTTCCGTCCTCGAACCGGGCGCGGTTGGCGAGCGCGTCCACGGTTAAAGTATACGATGCGCCGGCGATCGTTCCGTAAATCGTAGTCCGGCCATCCTCGAAGCCGAGAAAGAAACCGTTCCGCCCGGCGTATTTCCGATAGGTTTCGAGGCTGCCGAAAAATCGAGGCTTTTCGATGTAAGGGCCGCCATCCTCCGGGCAGAAAACGTCGCAATTGCCGCAGTCGTTGCAGGCATCGGCGTAGTTGGCCAGTTGATGTGCCTTCGCCACCTTGAACACGCCTCCTGGCACTCGCCGCGCCGTACCCTCCGCAGTTAGCTGGAAATTGTCGTAGGGAATCTCGGCTGCCGAAGTCTCGTAACTGAAGTTGGCATCGTTCGGGCAGACAGGAACGCATTTGTCGCAGTTGATGCAATCATAGAGCCAGAGCTTGGAGCCGATCTTGCGCGGCACGCTCTTATTGCGCTCCCAGGAATAGCGCGGGTTCGCCGTGGCCTCATCAACCAACCGCGGAGTGTTAAGCAGGCCGGCCTCATCCACAAGGTACCGTTTCAATCCGGCGATGGCGACGCGTAGGGCCGCCGCCGGCCCCGGAGAAAGCTCGCGTGCAAGATTCCGTTCGAAGCTCTCCGCCACTTGCCTGCACGCAGTTCCCAACCGCACAGCCGGCGTCTGAAGCCACGCTTTCAGGGATGAGCACGCCTCATTTTGCAGCCAAGAGTAGGCTTTCCTCATCTCACTTGGCTCAAGGCGAGGGAATTGCGCGCGAAGAGAGTCTCCGACTGCTTGCACCACCTGATTGATGGCCGCTTCGCCCTGCCCCGCGTAACGCACGACAAAATCAGGGATGCACGTCGCGCCGACGACGTTCATTTTCTCGCCGAGCTTTTCCAGGTAGCGAATCAGGCGCGCGTAGCCGCCGGGGCGCAGCAAATCGGTACAAGTGGTCACCGGCACGAAATTCATGGCCACAGCGTTCGACACATTTTGAGCGTCCAGGCCCGCAGAGAACGAAATAGGAATACTCGAACCCATGTTCTCTCGGAATTTCTTGACCAGGTTCAGGGTGATGACGTGCAGCGGCGCGCCGGACATGTACATGGTTTCATCGGTAAAGAAGGTGCGGTGATTCTTCACCACCAGGGTGTTACTGAACTTCACCGCCAGGCGCTTGCCGCGCGACCGCGCCAGCCGATCGAGCCGCGGAATCATTTCGAGCGCTTCCGGGAATTGCAAGTCCTTGTCAAACGCTTCCTGGGTCACCAGGATATCGCGATACCCGAGCACATCGTGCAACAGGTGCTCGACTTCGGCTTTGCCCAGCAGCGTGGGATTCAATTTGATGCAAACGTGGACGTCCATTTCCGTCAGCAAAAAGCTGACGATGCCCTCGATTTCGTTGGCGGGACAGCCGTGAAACGTGGAGAGCGTGATGGTGTCGCTGATTCGCGTGGGGAAGGGAAGATCGCGATATCGCGCCCACGGCCCGGTGAGCGCGGCGCGCAATTCGTTCACGATGTGCGTGGCGTCTTTCATCGACTCAATCCACGCCCGCACGCGGGGCGAGCGAATCCCTTCCAGGCTGTAGCCGACGCTCATGTCGTAGATCGTTTCATCGTCGCCGGGGGAGAAATCCTCGCCGAGGAGTTTGGATGCCTTCAGGATCTCTATAAACATCGCCGCGCCCACATACTCGCGGAGCGACTGCTCGAGCTTCAGCTCCTGAGACCATTCCACGTTGTAGCCGACGTTGGCCATGTCAATGCACGGCCGTGGAATCTTCAGCTCATCGAGGATTTGCACCGTTTTCAGCTCAATGATGCGCGAGCCGCCCAGCCAGGAAAGCACAATGTTTTGCACCAATTGGTCGTGCGGCCCGGCGGCGGGGCCGAGAGGAGTCGCAGCACGATGGCCGTGAAAGTGAACGGAAGTGTCGAGGCCGGGAAGCCCTCGAAAGAATTTGGCTTTGGGTAAATCGAAGATTTTGCCTTCCCGCTCGTATTCGAGGAAAGCGCGCCTCAAAAGCAGAGGAAGCGGGATGGGAACCAGCTCAGCCACGGAAGTTTCTCAGGGTGGCGACGTAGGTGAGGGGAAAAGCAGCATAGAACTGCGCCGCCTCGACTAAGTGGTGGATGGGCACGCGCTCCTTAACGCTGTGCGCGACGTCTTCTTCTCCCGGGCCGAAGCCGATGGTTGGAACGCCCATGATGCCCATTGAGCCGACGCCGTTGGTGCTGAAAGTCCATTTATCTACGACGGGAGGTTTTCCGTGCAACGCAACGTGCGTGCTCACCGCGGCCTGCACTAGAGGATCGTTTTCTTCCAGAACCCAAGTCGGATAATACTTCTCCATCGGGTAGGCTAGACCTGTGTAGCTGGGCTGTTCGTAGCGCAATACTTCCACCTCGGCGCCCTTCGCTCCGGCCAGGGCTTTCACTTCCCCCACAGCGCTTTCGCGCGTTTCGCCGGCGGTCAGTCGCCGGTCCAGATGAATTGTACACGCGCCCGGCACAGCACAGAGAGAAGGAGACATAGCGCGGATATCCGTGACGGCCACCGTCCCCTTGCCCAGGAAAGAATCCGTACGCAGGCGAGTGTTCAGCTCTTCGACCTCCCGCACCAGCATCGTCATTTTGTAAATGGGATTATCACCGCGCTCGGGGGCGCTGGCGTGGCACGATCGGCCGCGAATGTGGACCTCAATTTCCATCCGTCCGCGGTGTCCGCGATAGACACGCAGATTTGTTGGCTCGGTGAGCACCACGCAATCCGCGCGGATGCCGTCCTCTTTCAGAATATAGACCCACGCCAAGCCGTCACAGTCTTCTTCTTGCACCGATCCCACGACGTAAAGGGTGTAGTCGCCCAGAAGCCCAAGCTGCTTGATGATCTTGCCCGCATAGACCAGGCTGGCCATCCCGGCGCGCTGGTCGCTGGCGCCGCGCCCGTAAACGAAACCGTCTTCGACTTTGCCCTTGTAAGGATCCCAGCTCCACTCGTTGGGATCGCCCACGCCCACCGTGTCGGTGTGCGAGTCCATCATGATGATCTTTTTGCCCGAGCCGATGCGCCCCAACAGGTTGCCCATGGGATCGACCCGGATCTCATCGAAGCCCACCTGCTTCATCTCGCGACGGATGCGCTCGACCACTGGGCCTTCGTGACAGCTTTCGGCGGGAATGGCAATCAGGTCCCGCAGAAATCGAACCATGTCCGCTTCGCAAGCTTGCGCGGCGGCAGCGATGCGTTCGCGGTCGAGCGGTGCGGGTTGGGGTGCAGCCATCATGTCCTCGTAGGGGCAGGCCTTGTGCCTGCCCAATTTCAGGGCACCGACAAGCGGTGCCCTTGCGGTGTGCCTGCCCAATTTCAGGGCACCCACAAGGGGTGCCCCTACGGCTCGCGTAGGGCGCGCAACACATCTTCGGGCCGAATCGGAAGTTTGCGGAAGCGAACTCCGATGGCGTGGAAGATGGCATTCGCCACGGCCGGAGCGGGCGCGTTGATGCCGACTTCGGCAATCGACTTCGCGCCGTAGGGCCCCAACGGCTCGTCAGTTTCGACAAGGATTGTCGTCAACTTGGGCATATCTTTCGCCGAAAACATTTTGTAGTCGAGGAAATTGGGATTGACCATCCGGCCCGAGCCGTCGAGTATCATCTCCTCAGAGAGTGCGTAGCCCAGGCTCTGGGCTACCGCCCCTTCCGCCTGCCCTTCGGCCTGCATGGGGTTGATGGCCACGCCGAGATCAACCGCCGTCACCAAGTGGATGACGCGCACCTGGCCAGTCTCCGTATCGACCTCGACTTCCACAAACTGGGCGCAGAAGGGTGGTGGGCTGTCGGTATTGAAATGCGACGCGCCGTCCATGATCTGCGCTTTATCCTTATACATGGCGTGGAGGGCGACCTCGGCCATCGTCACCGACTTCTTGCACTCGCACTTCGTCACCACCTGATTGTCGCGACAGGTCAGGTTTTCGACCGGCACTTCGAGCATTCGAGACGCCGTGGCCAGGATTTGGTCGCGGACCTTCTCTGCCGCCTTCTTGACTGCGCCGCCGGAAATAATGGTGGTGCTGGAAGCGTAAGCGCCGACATCGAAGGGAGTGGTGTCGGTATCCGAAGAGGAGACGATCAACTTGTCGGGAGTGATGCCCAGCGTTTCTGCGGCGATCTGCGCCAGCACGGTGTCACTTCCGGTGCCGAGGTCGGAGGCGCCGGCTTGCAGGTTGAACGAGCCGTCTTCGTTCATCTTGAGCAGAGCCGCGGCCCAGTCAATGCCGGCGATGGCGCTGCCTTGCATCGAGCAGGCCACGCCCACGCCGCGCCGCAGATGAGTGCCCCGGTCCGGCAGCTCCTTCCGCTTGCGCTCCCATTCGATCGCGGCCGCGCCTCGGTCCAGGCACTCCGGCAGCGCGCAAGTGCGGATATGGCGCGGCAGCCCCTTCTTTCCTTCGCCGAGTTGCGCGGAGAGCTCGTCAATGTCGCCGGTGCGGATGATGTTCCTCTTGCGGAACTCGATGGGGTCCATCCCCAGCTCGTGGGCGATTTCGTCGACCAGACTTTCCTGGGCGAAATAGCCTTGCGGGCAGCCGTAGCCACGGAACGCGCCAGCCACCGGCAGGTTCGTATACACGACGTTGCACTCGAATCGAATGTTGGGCGCGCGGTAGAGCGGCAGCACTTTGCTGCCCGTGTTGCCTTGCACCGTGGTGGCGTGGCTGCCGTAAGCGCCGGTGGTGGCGAGCACCGACAGTTGATTGGCGATGATGGTTCCCTCGCGCTTCACGCCCATCTTGATCCGCAAAATCTGCGGATGCCGGCTGCGCGCCATGTAGAACTCTTCTTCGCGGGTGTACTCCATTTTCACCGGCCGGCGCGTGGCCAGAGTGAGTGCTCCGCAAATGTCCTCCAGCAGCATTTCTTGTTTGCCGCCGAATCCTCCGCCGATGCGCGGCTTGATCACGTGAATCCGCTGCACGGGGATCTGGAGAATCATGGCCACCTGACGCCGCGTGTGGTAGGGCACTTGCGTGCTGGAGCGAATCACCAGGCGGTTGTTTTCGTCGAGCCAACAAATGGTGATGTGCGGCTCGAGCGGACAATGCTGCACCCGGTGCGTCCGGAATTCGCGCTCGAAAACCAGGTCTGCAACCTTGAAACCTTCTTCCACGCTGCCGATTTCTTTCAAAATGTGACCAGCAAGATTTCGCGACGCGTCGTGAATGCCGGTGGAGTCGGGCTCATCGTGGATTACGGGAGCGCCGGAGTCCATGGCGTGCTCCATGTCGAGGACAGCGGGCAGAACTTCGTAATCCACTTGGATGAGCCGCAGCGCCTCTTCGGCGATGGCGCGACTTTCGGCGGCGACGGCGGCCACACGGTCGCCGACAAAGCGCACTTTCGAGTCTAGCAAGTAAGTGTCGTAGGGCGAAGGTTCCGGCCAGCTCTGGCCGGCGGTCGTGTGAGGCACGCGCGGTACGTCTTTGTAAGTTAAAACGGCGTGCACGCCGGGAAGGGCTCTGGCCTTGCGCGTGTCAATCCGCTTGATTCGCGCATGCGCGTGCGGACTGGGCAGGATCTTGCCACAAAGCATTCCAGGAATATGAATATCGTCGGTAAATGCCGGGCGGCCGGTGACGAGTTTGATCCCGTCCACCTTCCTCACGTTCTTGCCGACGATGGAGCGCTCAGTGCTCATCGCGTTGTCACTCGTGCGCGGCGCGTGCCTCTCTCTTTCTTTGTACTCCGGCCGTTGGGTTGGACCGCAGCCAGGACCGCGTCCACGACCTTTTGATAGCCTGTGCAACGGCAGTAGTTTCCCGCGAGCATCTCGCGCACTTCTTCCTCAGTCGGATTGGGCTGGCGCGCCAGCAGCGCCTTGGCGTTCAAAATCATTCCCGGCGTGCAGTACCCGCACTGCACGGCGCCGTGATCCAAGAAAGCTTCCTGAATCGGATCCAGTTTGTCGCCTTGGGCCAGCCCCTCGACCGTCAGGACATCG
>Ga0187771_10003352_pt1 | contig 11173 bp, 8 predicted proteins | sample 0116_SJ02_MP15_1_FD_133139 | JGI IMG/M metagenome (GOLD analysis project Ga0187771, IMG submission 133139) | Tropical peat soil microbial communities from peatlands in Department of Meta, Colombia - 0116_SJ02_MP15_10_MG | ecosystem: Environmental > Terrestrial > Soil > Wetlands > Peat | place... | reverse complement strand
CGAGACCCGCTACTACTACAATGTCTATTCCGACATCGTGGCGTTGTTCCATCTCCAGGGCGGCTACGCGACGTCGTACGGCGGCCAGCAGCTTCGCGCCTTCGATCAGTTCTTCGGCGGCCCGTGGCTGGTGCGTGGCTTTGCGCCCAACGGCTTCGGACCTCGCGACCTCACCCTGGGCACCACCATGGACAACGTGGGCGGTGCGATCTACTACGGCGCGAGCCTGGAACTGCAGTCGCCCATCCCGAACATTCCCAAGGACTTCGGGCTGAAGCTCGCGGCTTTCGTCGACGTCGGCAACGTGTTCGACTACAAGGGGCCGACGACGTATGCGCTGCCGATCTTCCCGAATACGTTGTGCAACAATCCGACAGCCCCGGCTGGCCAGTGCCCGGCGGGCAATCAGGCTGCCGCGGACTCCAAGACCCCCAGATCGTCCGCAGGCGTCGGGCTGCTGTGGGATTCGCCCTTCGGGCCGCTGCGCATCGATTATGCAGTGGCGCTGTCGAAGCAGAACTACGACGTCATCCAGCAGTTCATGTTCGGCGGCGGAACGAAATTCTGATTGCCTGTGCGGGGTCTGCCCACGGCCCAGGTGGCATGACCGAGCCGATCTTCTTCACGCGCCCCTCGGGACTTACGATGGGGGAGATCGCGACCTTCACCGCAGCGACGACCGCGGGTGATGCGCCGCTCGAGCGGCGCATCGTTGGGGTCGCATCCCTCGATCAGGCCCGGCCGTCGGACCTGGCTTTCCTCGACAAGCCCCGTTACCTGTCCGATCTGCTGTCGACCCGCGCCGGCGTCTGCCTGCTGTCTCCGCGCTACGCCGATCATGCGCCCCCTCATGTAGGGGTGCTGGTGGTGGCGCAGCCCTATCGGGCGTTCGTCGAGGTGGCGCGAAGGCTCTATCCGGATGCGGTCCGGCCGTCCTCGCTGTTCGAAGGCGCCGGGATCGTGCCGGGTGCCCACGTGCATCCGGCGGCGCGGCTGGAGAACGGCGTCACCGTCGATCCCGGCGCCGTGGTCGGGCCGCGAGCGGAGATCGGCAGCGGAACGCGCATTGGTGCCACCGCGGTGGTCGGACCAGAGGTTCGGATCGGGCGGGATTGCACCATCGGCCCGGGAGCAAGCATCATCCACGCATTGGTCGGCGACCGGGTCATCGTGCATCCCGGCTGCCGCATCGGGCAGGATGGGTTCGGGTTCGTGGGCGGCCCCTCCGGCCACCTGAAGATCCCGCAGGTGGGCCGGGTCATCATCCAGGACAACGTCGAGGTCGGCGCCGGCACGACCATCGATCGCGGTGCCATCCGCGACACCGTCGTCGGCGAAGGCACCAAGATCGACAATCTGGTCCAGGTCGGCCACAATGTGGTGATCGGCCGCCATTGCATTCTCTGCGGCCAGGTGGGCATCTCCGGAAGCGTGACGATCGGGGACTTCGTGCTTCTGGGCGCCCGGGTCGGGATCAACAACGGTGTCACGATCGGCGAGGGCGCGCAGATCGCGGCGACCAGCAGCGTGAATGACGACGTGCCTCCGGGCGTGAGGTGGGGCGGCACTCCGGCAAAGCCGGTGCGGCTCTGGCTGCGGGAGATGAAGCTGTTGGAACAGATGGCCTCCCGCCCCGGGCGCGGCGAAGCCGACGACAAATGAGGCCGCGATGACGTCCCCGGTGATCGAAACGCTGGATATCCAGCGGCTCCTGGAAGTGCTGCCGCACCGCTATCCGTTTCTGATGGTGGATCGCGTGGAGCAGATCCGGGGCGATGAATCGTGCGTGGGCATCAAGAACGTGACCTTCAATGAACCTTTCTTCCAGGGACACTTTCCCGGGCGTCCGGTGATGCCGGGTGTGCTGCTGCTGGAAGGCATGGCGCAAAGCGCCGGCGCGATCTGCATGCTGGCGATGACGGGCCGGAGCCGGCCGCCGCAGTCGGTGTATTTCATCACCGTCGACAAGGCGAAGTTCCGCCGTCCCGTGGTCCCGGGCGACCGGATCGAGTATCACATGCAGCGACTGGCCAAGCGCAAGACGATGTGGTGGTTCCACGGCGAGGCCAAGGTGGACGGCGCGTTGGCCTGCGAGGCCGACGTCGGCGCCATGATCGCCGACGGGTGATCGCATCGATGCCGGTCATCCATCCCACGGCCTCCATCGATGCCGGAGCGCAGATCGCTGACGACGCCGAAATCGGGCCCTATTGCGTGGTCGACCGCAACGTGGCGATCGCCGCCGGTTGCCGGCTGGTCGCGCATGTGCATGTGACCGGCCACACCTCGATCGGGGCGCGAACCGTCGTCTATCCGTTCGCCTCGCTGGGCACCCCGCCGCAGTCGGTGAAATACCGCGGCGGGCCGACGCGGCTGGTGATCGGCGCCGATTGCCAGATCCGCGAGAATGTCACCATGAACACCGGCACCGAGGACGGCGGTGGTCTGACCGAGGTCGGCGACCGCGGCTTCTTCATGGCGAGCAGCCACGTCGCGCACGATTGTCGTGTCGGTCATGATGTCGTCTTCGCCAATGGCGCGGTGATCGGCGGCCACTGCGTGGTCGGTGATTTCGTGGTCATGGGCGGGTTGTCGGCGGCACACCAATTCAGCCGCATCGGCGCCTCGGCGATGATTGCCGGCATCACCGGGGTGCGCTCCGACGTCATTCCGTTCGGATTCGCGGTGGGGTCGCTCGCCTATCTGGGCGGGTTGAACACAGTGGGCATGAAGCGCCGCAAGTTTTCAAGGCACGAGATGCATGCGGTTCGCCGCGCCTATCGCGACCTGTTCTTCGGCTCTGGCACCTTCGCGAGCCGGCTCGAACTGGTCGAAGCCGAATATGCGGGCGAGCCGGCCGTGTCGGCGATCACCGCGTTTGTGCGACAGGGCGGCGATCGCGCTTTGTGCCATCCCAGGGGCCCGAACGAGCACTGATCGAGCGAGAATGCGCCTGCGCAACGGCAGCCATGCGGCGGCGGCGCCGGACGACCGCGCGCCGGTCGCGATCATCTGCGGTGGCGGCACGCTGCCGTTTGCGGTCGCGGATGCGGCCGCCATGCAGGGGCGGCGTGTCGTCCTGCTGGCGATCCGCGGCTGGGCCGATCCGGCGAGGGTTGCCGGCTATCGGCACCACTGGGTTGCGCTGGGCCAGTTCGGCCGCTTGCGGCGACTGGCCCAAGCCGAGAATTGCCGGGATGTCGTCTTCATCGGCGCCGTGATCCGGCCTGCGATCCGGGGAATCCGGTTGGACTGGGCGACCATTCTGCTGCTACCCCGGATCATCCGGCTCTATCGCGGCGGAGACGACCAGTTGCTGTCCGGGATCGGCCGCATTTTCGAGGAACACGGCATGCGGCTGCGCGGCGCGCACGAGGTCGCGCCGAACATCCTGGTGCCGGCCGGACCGATCGGGCGGCTTCGCCCGTCGCGGCGCGACGAGGCCGACATCGCCCGCGGTCTGGGGGTGCTGTCGGCACTGGGGCCGTTCGATATCGGGCAGGCCGTGGTGGTGGCCGACAATCACGTGCTGGCCGTCGAGGCTGCCGAAGGGACCGACAATTTGCTGGCACGCGTCGCCGAACTCAGGAAGGTGGGCCGGATCCGCTCTCCGGGCGGGGTGGGCGTCCTCGTCAAGGCGCCCAAGCCCGGTCAGGACCGGCGCCTCGACCTGCCGGCGGTCGGACCGCAGACCATTTCCGGTGTGATCCGCGCCGGCCTCGCCGGGGTTGCAGTGGTCGCCGGCGGCGCCATCATGGCCGAGCCCGAGGAGGTCGCCGCGGCAGCCGACAGCGGGAAGGTGTTCGTCGTCGGGGTCGGGGCCGACCCGTCGCAGCCATGACGGGCGCACCCGGCATGGCGGCGCCGCGAGCCCGTGACGAACTCACCGTGTGCCTCGTGGCCGGGGAGGAGTCGGGGGATCGGCTCGGGGCGGCGCTGATGCGTGCGCTCGTCCGCGGACACGACGGGACGGTGCGGTTCTGCGGCGTCGGCGGCCGCGCCATGACGGCCGAGGGGCTGACCAGCCTCTATCCGATCGACCAGCACGCCCTGATGGGGTTTGCGGCGGTCGTTCGGCAGCTTCCCGCGATCCTGCGCCGCATTCGCGACACCGCCGCCGCCATCGTCGCGATGCGGCCGCACGTCCTGGTGATCATCGACAGCCCGGATTTCACGCTCCAGGTCGCGAAGCGCGTGCGGGCGGCGGCTCCCGGGATCCCGATCGTCGACTACGTCTCGCCCACTGTATGGGCGTGGCGACCCGGGCGGGCCCGCGCCATGCGCGCCTATGTCGACCACGTGCTTGCCGTCCTGCCGTTCGAGCCAGCGGTGCACGAGCGGCTCGGCGGGCCGCCCTGCACGTATGTGGGGCATCCGCTGGTCGAGCATGTGGGGGAGCTGCGGCCATCTGCGACGGAGACGGAGCGCAGGCTCGCGGATCCGCCGGTGCTGCTGGTGATGCCCGGAAGCCGCCGCGGCGAGATCCGGCGTTTCATCGAGCCGTTCGGCCAGGCGATCGCGCTGGTCTCGCAGCGCGTCGGCCAGCTCGAGCTGGTGGTGCCGACCGTTCCGGCCATTGCCGACGACGTCCGGACCGCGGTTTCCGCCTGGTCGCCCGCGCCGATCGTGATCGACGATCCGGCCGGGAAGCACCATGCCTTCCGGGTGGCCAGAGCCGCGCTGGCCAAGTCCGGAACCGGCACGCTCGAGCTGGCGCTGGCCGGGGTCCCGACCGTGGCCGCCTACCGGGTGGCGGCGTGGGAGGCCGCGATCCTGCGTCTGCTGGCGCCTCAGCCCTCGACCATCATTCTCGCCAATCTGGTGCTCGGGGAGAACGTGGTGCCGGAGCTTCTCCAGGAGGACTGCGTTCCTCAAAAACTTGCCGCCGCGCTCGTCCCGCTGCTCGGACCGGGTCCGCCCCGCCGGCGTCAGCTCGACGCGTTCGCGAGGCTCGATGCCGTCATGGAGATCGGTTCGGCGGAGCCGAGCACCAAGGCCGCCCGCATCGTCCTCGACGTCGCGGCTCGCCGCCGAGCGCCCGCCGCGGCGGGCAACCCGTAAGAATCCGCTCACCTGCGCCGCGAAATCGGCTGGTACTCGCGGCGCACCGCGCCGGTATAGAGCTGGCGAGGCCGGCCGATCTTCTGGTGCGGGTCCTCGATCATTTCCTTCCACTGCCCGATCCAGCCCACGGTGCGGGCCAACGCGAACAGCACGGTGAACATCGTGGTCGGGAAGTTCATCGCCTTAAGGGTGATGCCCGAATAGAAATCGATGTTCGGGTACAGCTTCTTCTCGATGAAATATTCGTCGCTCAGTGCGATCCGCTCCAGCTCGAGCGCGACTTCGAGCAGCGGATCACCTTTATACCCGAGCTCGTTGAGCACCTCGTAGCAGGTCTTCTGCATGATCTTGGCGCGCGGGTCATAGTTCTTGTAGACCCGGTGGCCGAAGCCCATCAGGCGGAACGGATCATTCTTGTCCTTGGCGCGCCGGACGAACTCCGGGATGCGATCGACCGATCCGATCTCCGAAAGCATCCTGAGCGCAGCTTCGTTGGCGCCGCCATGCGCCGGACCCCACAGGCAGGCGATCCCGGCCGCAATGCAGGCAAACGGGTTCGCGCCAGACGAGCCGGCGAGCCGGACCGTGGACGTCGACGCATTCTGCTCGTGATCGGCGTGCAGGATGAAGATCCGATCCATGGCGCGCGCGAGCACCGGGTTCGGCTTGTATTCCTCGCACGGCACCGCAAAGCACATCCGCAGGAAGTTCGAGGAGAAATCGAGGTCGTTCTTCGGATAGATGAAGGGCTGACCGATCGAATATTTGTACGCCATGGCGGCGAGCGTCGGCATCTTGGCGATCATCCGGATCGACGCGATCATCCGCTGCTGCGGATCCGAGATGTCGGTGGAGTCGTGATAGAACGCCGACAGCGCGCCCACGCTGCCGACCATGACGGCCATCGGATGGGCGTCGCGCCGGAACCCCTGGAAGAACCGGCTCATCTGCTCGTGCACCATGGTGTGGCGCGTCACCCGATAGTCGAAATCCGCCTTCTGGGCGGCGGTGGGCAGCTCGCCGTAGAGCAGGAGGTAGCAGGTCTCGAGGAAATCCCCGTGCTCGGCCAGCTGCTCGATCGGATAGCCGCGGTAGAGCAGAACGCCGTCGTCGCCGTCGATGTAGGTGATCTTGGATTCGCAGCTCGCCGTCGACGTGAACCCGGGATCGTAGGTGAAGATTCCGGCGGTGTTGTAAAGCTTGCCGATGTCGATGACAGAAGGGCCGACGGTCCCTTCGTAAACCGGGAACGTCCACGTCTTGTCGCCAACGCTCAGCGTGCCCGTCTTGCTATTGGCGCCCGTGACCGCGTCCATGATCGAGCCCTCGAATGGTGTGTGGCGGAACCGCAGGCGCGCCGACAACCGGTCTCGGCCATCGAACCGGCCAGTCCCGCGGGATACAGAATTTCTGCTGGTTAATTAGGTAGACCTTTCGCTGGTGCGCTGCAAGGCGGAGATTGCGGCGGTGCAGCGACCTGATCTCGATGTTGTGATGTTCGAGCAACGGGTGGTCCGGGGTGCCAAGCCGCCAATGTGCCGCCTCTTGTGGCCTTTCTCATGGCGTTTCTTTGGCCTCACTGCGCGGCCGAGCGCACGCTCGCGGCCTGGTCCCGCAGGCGGGCGAGACTCTCGGGCTTGCCCAGCACCGTCAGCACGTCGAAGATGCCCGGAGACGTGATGCGTCCGGTCAATGCCGCACGCAGCGGCTGTGCCACCGATCCGAGCTTGACGCGCTGGCGCTCGGCGAACTGTCGGACCGCCGTTTCGAGCGCCGTGGCGGTCCATTCCTCGATGGTGTCGAGCTCCGTGACGAGGCCGGCGATCAGCGTCCTGGCATCGGGAGTGAGCAGCGCGGCCGCCTTGGAGTCGACCGTGATCGGCCGATCGGCATGGATGTAGCCCGCCGCATCGATGAGCTCGACCATCGTCTTGGCGCGCTCCTTCAGTCCCGGCATGGCGGCGACGAGCTTCGACCGCAACGCCGGCATGAGCTTGCGCGCGAGCTGTGCGCCTCCGGCCAGATGCGGCAGCAGCCGTTCGATCTCGGCGACGAGATCGGCGTCGGCGGTGTGGCGCATGTAGTGCCCGTTGAGGCTCTCGAGCTTGGCGAAATCGAACCGCGCCGGCGAGCGGCCGATCTGCGGCAGATCGAACAGCGCGATCATCTCCTCGGTGGAGAAGATTTCCTGGTCGCCGTGGCTCCAGCCGAGGCGAACGAGATAGTTGCGCATCGCCGCCGGCAGGTAGCCCATGGCCCGGTAGGCGTCGACGCCGAGCGCGCCGTGGCGCTTCGACAGCTTGGCGCCATCCGGGCCGTGAATCAGCGGAATGTGCGCCATCACCGGCACGGTCCAGCCCATCGCCTGATAGATCTGCGTCTGCCGGGCGCCGTTGGTCAGGTGATCGTCGCCACGGATGATGTGGGTGACGCCCATGTCGTGGTCGTCGGCCACCACGGCGAGCATGTAGGTCGGCGTGCCGTCGGATCGCAGCAGCACGAAATCGTCGAGATCCTTGTTCTGCCAGACCACGCGCCCCTGGACCTGATCGTCGATCGCCGTCTCGCCGTCGGTCGGCGCCTTGAGGCGGATCACCGGTTTCACTCCGCGCGGCGCCTCGGAGGCGCTGCGGTCACGCCAGCGGCCGTCGTAACGCATCGGGCGCCCCCCGCGCCGGGCCGCCTCGCGCATGTCGTCAAGCTCCTGGGGGGTGGCGTAGCAATGATAGGCGCGGCCCGCCGCGAGCAGCGCTTCGGCCACTTCGCGGTGGCGGGCCGCGCGGGCGAACTGGTGGACCGCGTCCCCGTCCCAGTCGAGGCCGAGCCAGCGCAGCCCATCCAGGATCGCGTCGATTGCCGCCGCCGTCGAGCGCTCGCGATCGGTGTCCTCGATGCGCAGCAGCATGCGGCCGTTGCGACCGCGCGCATAGAGCCAGTTGAACAGCGCCGTGCGGCCGCCGCCGATATGAAGAAAGCCGGTCGGCGACGGAGCGAAGCGGGTGACGACCTGTTGTGTCATGAGTCCGGTTTGGTGGTCCGGGGCGGTGCGACCGATCAGCCGCGCCCTGTAGCATAGCGTCACGGCAAGGTGTAGGGCGCCGCGGAGATGCCGCCCTGGCGGCGCCGGCCTTTTTTGCTCGCGCCGGCATGGTGGAGCGGCGGGCGCATGCCGTGGCCGCGGTTGGCGCGCGCGCGTTTGCACCATCGTGGGATGTATCCTAACCTTGCGGGAGCACATCGGTTCGTCCGGGGTCGCGGCCGTTGATGTGCGCGCGGGCGGGGGCGCTGCGATGGCGCAGCGGGGCAGGGCACGGGCCGGGACCTGGACCGGCGAGGTCGGACCGGCGCGGCGACGGACGCTGCCGGAATGGCGAGACCTTTCCGACCTTGTGGCGGGGGCGCGGGCAACCCTCCTGCGCTGGTGCCTCGCCGAGGTCGCCGCCGGACGGCTGATACCGTGGCTGCCGGTCGCGTTCGGGATCGGCATCGTCGTCTATTTTGCCGCCGCGGACGAACCGCTGACGGTCGCGGCGCTGGCGCTGGCCGGCGTGCTCATCGTCGCCGCGGTGGCTTTCCGCGCCCGGCCGGCCGGGTTCCCGGTGCTGCTCGGGCTTGCGGCCGTCGCGGCCGGCTTTGCCACCGCAACCGTGAAGACCCGGCTGATCGGCCACCCCATCCTGCATCACAGCCTCTCGGACGTCGCGATCACCGGCTGGATCGAGACACGCGAGGAGCGCGAGCGCACGGACCGCATCATCGTGCGGCTCGACCACATCGAGGCGCGGCGGCTCGACGAACCGCTGCAGCGGGTGCGCGTCTCGGTGCGCAAGGGCACCGCGCCGGCGGTCGGCACGTTCGTCGAGTTCAAGGCCCGGCTCGGTCCGCCGCTCGCGCCGCTTCGCCCCGGCAGCTACGATTTCGCGCGCGATCTGTTCTTCCAGGGCATCGGCGCCACCGGATTGGTGGTCGGCCAGATCCGGGTGATCGATGCGCCTCGGCCGGCGGCGCTGTGGGTGAGCTATGCGGCCTTCATCGAGATGCTGCGCGACGGCGTCGACCGCCGCATCCGCGCCGCGGTTCCCGGCGATGCCGGCTCGATCGCATCGGCGCTGATCACCGGCGAGCAGGACGCCATCTCGAAGCCGGTCAACGACGCGCTCTACATCTCGAGCCTCGCCCACGTGCTGTCGATTTCCGGCTACCACATGGCGGTGGTGGCCGGCGTGGTGTTCTTCGTGGTGCGCGGCCTGCTGGCACTGTTCTCCGGCCTCGCGCTGCGCCATCCGATCAAGAAATGGGCCGCCGCGGTGGCGCTCGCCGCGTCGACCTTCTATTTGTTCCTGTCGGGAGCCCAGGTCGCGACCCAGCGGTCCTACTACATGATCGCGGTGGTGCTGGTCGGCGTGCTGTTCGACCGCGCGACGGTGACGTTCCGCACGCTGGCGCTGGCGGCGCTCGCGGTACTGGTGCTGGCGCCGGAAGCGGTGGTACATCCGAGCTTCCAGATGTCGTTTGCCGCCACCCTGGCGCTGGTCGCCGGCTATCAGCACGGCTTGCGGCTGCCCAAGGCCGCAGCCGACACCTCGCTCGGCGGCAAGGTCGCACTGTGGGGCGTCGGCGAGATCGCCGGCCTGCTGTTTGCTTCGCTGCTCGCCGGCCTCGCGACGACGCCCTACGCCGCCTACCATTTCCACCGGATGGCGCCCTACGGGGTGCTCGCCAATCTGCTGGCGATGCCGATCGTGTCGGCCATCGTCATGCCGGCCGGGCTGGTGGCGCTGATCGCCATGCCGTTCGGCTTCGATCGGCCGCTGTGGCAGCTGATGGGCCTCGGCATCGACTGGATGGACACCGTGGCGCTGTGGGTCGCCGGCCTGCCGGGAGCCGTCGGGCGCATCGCCGCGTTCGGCGGCGGGCCGCTGATCCTGGTCACCGCCGGTCTGCTGGTGTTGTGCCTGCTGCGCACGCCGCTGCGCTGGTCGGGGGCGGCGCTCGCGGTCGTCGCCTGCGCGTGGGCAGCCGCGACGCCGCAGCCCGACGTGCTGATTGCGTCGGGCGGCGAGCTCGTCGCGGTGCGCAAGGCCGACGGACTGCTGGCGATCATCAAGAAGGGCGGCGACAGCTTTGCGGTGCGCGAATGGCTGGCGTCCGACGCCGATCCGCGCCTGCCGGGCGATAAGACGCTCGCCGACGGTGTGACCTGCGACGACATCGGCTGCGTGGCGAATCTGTCCGACGGCGCGGTGGTGACGCTCGCGCTCTCGCCGGAGGCGTTTGCGGACGATTGCCGCGTCGCCGTGCTGATCGTCAGCTTGCGGCGCCCGCCGTCGGGCTGCGGCGCGACCGTGATCGACCGCACCCTGCGGGCGCGCGCCGGCGCGCTGGCGCTGCGCCGGATCCGCGACACCTGGGAGATCACGCCGACGCGCGAGGCGGGTTTCGACCGGCCCTGGGCGCCGCAGCTTCCGGCCGCGCCGCCGCGTCAATCCGCGGCTGCAGCGCCCGCGGCCGGGCAGCCTGGCGGCTCCGCAGGCGGTTCCGGGAAGCCGGCGTCCCGGGATGCGACGCCGCGGACGGAAGATCTCGAGGCCGGGGATTGATCCGGACCGGTCCGCATGGGGCGGCGGGCCGACTGTGACCCGACGAGTGCATGCGAGCACGACATCTATTGATCGAAGTCAATGAATCTTCCGGCGAAGCGCTTTGTGGTTGGGCCGCATGCCGCTTCACGCAATCGTCAAATCCATGCGAGCCTCATCATGCGGCACTTCATCGCGATCCTGGCATTTTCGCTTGGCATGATCGCTTGTGCAAGAAGCGCGAACTATCCGATATACAACGGCAGCTGGTGGGTCGTTCGCACAGAATTCAACGGGACGACGAGAACGTTTCCCACGGAGGCTGGCGCTTGCAAGAGTGGTCCGTGGATGGACTTTGAAGGTGACAAACGAATTTGGCTCGGCATTACCACCCTGGCCAGCCACAGGCTGCGAAGCATGGCAAGACGCGGTGACAACGGCTACTTCCTTGATGAGGGTGCCAATCCGTTCGATGCTCGCGTTCTCGAAATCATCGAGCTCGACCACGTCAAGCTGACTCTCGTAGATGG
>Ga0187771_10003351_pt1 | contig 11178 bp, 14 predicted proteins | sample 0116_SJ02_MP15_1_FD_133139 | JGI IMG/M metagenome (GOLD analysis project Ga0187771, IMG submission 133139) | Tropical peat soil microbial communities from peatlands in Department of Meta, Colombia - 0116_SJ02_MP15_10_MG | ecosystem: Environmental > Terrestrial > Soil > Wetlands > Peat | place... | reverse complement strand
GTCGATTCGCCATCTAATAGTAACCACGGGCCCCACAGCTGCTTCGCCTCTCGGTATGGGTGCTGCGCCATACGCACGCGAGCAGTCCCTTTCACGTCATAGCAAACGTTGACCTCCGTTCGTGAGTTGTAAGACATCTTGAACACTGGCTGACCATCCTCATTTTTGGGGAGCCCAGCCACGTCGAACATTGTGGTGTGAAACCAAGAGACGGGATGCCCGGATTTCGATAGAAGGGTTGGGTCGTGGTGCAAGAAGATTCTCCGGCTCAAGTACTGAGCCGTAAGGACCCATCGAAGAGATTGCGATTCCGAAGCACAGGCTGCGAGGAATCTTTCGTTGCGAAGCAGGAGTTTTCCACCGCGCGCCTGAGCGGCCGATGGGCTCGAAACACGCAGAAGCTCGGTCCCCCGTTCTGCCCCAAGGACAAACCCCGGCCCTGGTGGGAGGTAGAGGTGGACGCCTGCCTCCAGTTGAAAGGTTTGCCTACCGTCGCCCGCCAAATGAAGTTTTCCGCTTCCTCGAAGAACGCTGACGATGTGACCAACGTTCGATCTCGGTGCCAGGCAACCGGCATCAAAGAACCGGATCCGATCGACGTCCAGCCCCTCGGGATGGATCTCGTGCCTTAAAATCTGAGCACGAAAGAAAGGTTCCCCAGAATCGCAACGCCAATCATTCTTAATAAGTTTTTCCATAGGCTTAGCCTCCTTTTAAGAAAAAACGTCAAACTCTCGTGCGATCAATATTGCTTTCAGCCTAAATGACAATACCAAATCATTTCCTGTCGAGAAATCCTAGTTCTATTCCTGTATCTCAAGACGATATTATATGCACTAAAGTCCTAAATATCGGGCTATAATATTTCTTTGAATTTCGGAAGTACCTGAATATATCGTACTCCCGACCGAGTCCCGCAAATCACGTTCCAATTCATATTCTGTGGTATAGCCGTATCCCCCATGAATTTGAACTGCATCGAGGCATGACTTAATCCAGGACTCACTTAAGTATAATTTTGTAATTGCCGCTTCCATAGTGGCTTTACCATGGGTGTTTTTCATCCAGGCCAATTTGTACAAGATTAGCCTCGCGGTCTCCATCCTCACTTTCATGTCAACGATTTTATTGGCAACGGATTGATACTTCCCTATCGGTCTACCAAATTGCTTCCGTTCCTTGGCGTATCTTATACACCTCTCCAATTGTCTCTCCATCCCACCTAACAAACTAGCCAGGATGCAGCTCCTTTCCCATTCAATTACGTCGTCAAATATTGCCGCACCATTTCCTTCTTTTCCGAGCCTGTTTTCAACAGGCACCTTGCATTCTTCAAGAACCAACTCTCCAAAAGGAGCTGTTCGCAAACCCATTTTATCGATCTCCTTACTCACACTGAACCCTGGCTGACCTCTTTCAACGATGAATGCAGTAACACCCATAAAACCTTTTCTCTTATCCACAGTAGCAAATATGACAAATAAATCAGCCCTGGGCGCCATGGTACAAAACATCTTTGTCCCGTTTAAGATATAGTATTCCCCCTCTAACCGCGCCGTTGTTCGAAGACTATAAGCATCCGATCCCGAATCTGGTTCGGTAATGCTATCCGCTCCGATCCACTCGCCACTGCATAACTTAGGCAGATACTTATCTTTTTGTGCGTCTGAGCCGAACCTAAGTATCGGCATTTGGACAGACCACATCTGGCCATTGATCGCAAAAATCAATCCGCTATCTTTACATCCATACCCCAACCCTTCCATCAGCAGCATCGTGCTGAGTATATCCGCATTGTTCCCTCCGTATCTCTCAGGAAAAGAAAAACCCTGTATTCCGAAGTCTGCACACTTCTTCCAAAGTTCACGAGAGAAAACAGCATCTCTATCCCTTTCAATGACCCCATCATTAAGTGCTTTCTGAGCAAAACGGATAGCACTCTTTTTGAACTCTAATTGTTCTTCGCTAAATTCAAAATCCATAATGTCACCTCATTCTCCGTTCTTTCCGCATGAGGTATCGCTTGTGAAATCTCTAATAGGCATCCTCACTCGCTCGGATATCCCTCATTGGGGGCTTCCTATAATGAACTTTAAGCAGATCACCCGTTCGAAAATTTCTTCTTTCCCTGGAATTATCCAAAACCTGGGCTCTTCAAGGCTGATTCGGGTTTTACCACAACTCATTATCTGTACAATGAGTGCATGGCCTTAGAGAATAAATATAAACTACTTAGTCTGCATTTTCTGCTCGACAAACTTGACCATGTTATTCGGAGTTTGGAAGTTCTCAGGGACAATTTCCTCGTCGGCGACCGCTATACCATAGGTCTCCTCCATAAAGAGTACCAACTTCATAATCCCCAAAGAATCGATAATCCCCTGCTCAAGAAGGTCTTCATCAGGGCCCAGAGATTTCTTACCAAGATCGACAGCAATTTCAGTAAGCAGAAATTTTTCAAGATCTTCTAGAATGCTCATCGGAACACCACCTCTCCTTAGTGTAATTTGGTAAATCATATGATCTCATTTAGCTTCAATATCTCCCATATCTAACACTGTATGACATGCGCCATCACTTTGCATTTTATTGTGATCAATAATCACAATGAAATTATCGAGCTTAAAATGACTTGCAGTGATCGCTGCTTCCCACACATTGCGCTCGTTACACTCCCCATCGCCAATTAAAACATGGATTTTGTAATCTTTGTTTTCTTCCGGTTAGCGCAACGCCCACCCCAAGAGATAAGCCCAATCCTAAGCTCCCGCTTGAAAATTCTATTCCCTTTTCCATATTCATTATAGGTTGTCCGGGTAAATCCCCCCCATTCTCTTCGAAGGGGTTAAGCTCATTGGGCGTAAGAAACTCAACCTCTGCAAGTGCCGTGTAATACCCAAGCGCCCCATGCTCCTTGTTCAATATGAATCTATCTCTATCAACCATCCGGGATTCTCTGAGTCTAACTTCATTATCCCATCATAAAGAGTAGCCATAATTTCAACAATCGATAAACCTCCTCCTAAATGGGCACCGTTATTTCCAGCAGATAGTGCTATGGTTAGGGCATTTTTTTGCATACGTTTTGCCATTGCAATAATTTCATCAATCCGCTGCTCGTTCATATTTTTATCCTAACCCTCCATCAACTCGCAATACTTGACCAGTCACATATGACGATATATCAGAGGCTAAAAAAAGAGCGGCCCTTGCTATTTCAAATGGATTACCAGCTCTTTTCAAATGAGTTTGTTGAATGGTTTCTCTAATGACTGCCTCGGTCATATCAGTTATCATTTCTGTTTGTGTTATGCCCGGAGCAATAGCGTTTACTCTGATGCCATTTTCTCCAAGCTCAGTGGACATTGCTTTTGTTGCGCAAATAATTGCTGCTTTGCTTGCTCCGTAAATTGAACGTCCGGCATTCCCGTCAATTCCAGTGGATGAAGCAATTTTTATTATACTTCCATTCTTATTACGCAACATAAGCTTTATTATATATTGGGTAAAAATCATCTGAGAAAAAAAGTTTATATTAAAGACCTCTATCATTTTATCGATAGTGGACATCTGGAATAATGCGTTGTATGATATCCCGGCGTTATTAACAAGGATATCCACCGGCTTTTTCATGGACATTATTGTTTTAACGGCCGATTTAACCTGATCACTATCCTTAAGGTCAAAAAAAACCGGCCAAATTTCAACATCGCATCTCATTGAAAGCTCTTTAATATAAGTCTCGAACTCATCGGATGGTTGGCGAACGCAAGCCCATATATTCGAACCGTTTTCAGCAAAGGTTGTTAGAATTGCTTTTCCGATACCCCTATTACATCCTGTTATCACGATATTTTTATTGTCTAATAGCATAGTTATTTACCTCCTTTACCCAATCCCGCCATCAACTCGAATAATCTGCCCGGTGATATATGATGACAAATCCGAAGCCAAAAAAACTATAACATTTCCAACTTCGTCCACTAACCCAAGATGTTTCAGACTACTTTTATTCATTAGCCTTTTAAATGTTTCGTCAGGCAAGCCTTTGGTCATATCGGTTTTTATTACTCCGGGTGCAATTGCATTCACCCTGATACCTGACGGAGCAAGCTCTGTTGAGAGGGTTTTGGTAGCCCCAATAATCGCTGCCTTCGACGCACTATAAGACAACTGGCCAGGATTGCCATCGATACCTGATATTGAAGATATATTAATCACACTGCCGGACTTATGCCTCAACATTAATCTTGTAATATACTGTGTAAGCAGTATTTGTGAAAAGAAATTAACCTCAAACACACGTTTCATCTGTTCCATTGAGATCATATGAAACAACGCGTCTTGGGTCATGCCAGCAACATTGACCAATACGTCCACTGGTTCTTTTGTTGACATTATTGTCTTTACAGCGGTTTTTATCTGCTCATATTCCATTAAGTCAAAAAATAATGGCGTTATCCTCACGTCATACATTTTTTTAAGGTTATCTATGCATTTGTTAAAATCAGTATCTTGAAATTGGCAGCACGCCCAGATATTTGCGCCATTCTTTGCAAAAAGCTCCATGGTAGCCCGCCCAATGCCCTTAAGACAGCCAGTTATAACAGCGTTCTTCCCCTTTAGCAGCATAGAACACCTCTTATTTCACATCGCATATTCTTGATAATCTTTCCACTAAATCATATCCGTCCCAAATAATAGAAATATCCATCGCCGATCCGATAGGCACAATTCTATCTATGCCGATTAATTTGTTATTTAATACAAAAGAACGAAGATCATGACTGTCAACACCATAGTATGTTAATGTTTGATATTTCTCATTCACTATATGCGTTATCTCATCAAGGCTTGTTCCGCAATATTCATAGAAGTAACCGTATCTCCCTCGGATATCATCCATATTATCCGGCAAATGACTTAATTCTAAAACATACAGCAGATTCTCATACCTTGAAAGACGCGATACTTCCTGCAAATCAATTATGTTTTTATATAGCATGGTAAGTTTGTCGATAGCGAATACCGGCGCAAGTGCATATCTTGACGCAACCTTTTTATAGACACTTTCCCAGAAACGGTTTTTTGCCTCTAATAAATCCACACCATCTCCTAACCAGACAATTAAATGAGGAGATGAACAGGCATTTTGATCCATCAGGTAGGTATCGTTATAAAAACCATTTGCAAGTTCTGCTATTTCCTTTTCACTGCATCGCAATAGATTTTTTGCATTAATAACGCAGAACGAATATCTATCAGCAAAGGCTACATCCACTCCACGTTCAGGAATCGACATCCGCCTAACATCTCGAATAGTTTGCGTGCCTCCCCATATAATACGTCCATTGCATATTTCTGAAAATGCTTGAGTAATCTCATCATCTTGCTCATAGCGTATAAACGCAGTCATCTTCGCAATTGAACTATATTCTTTATGGGATAAGACCCTGGTTATGGCATCACAGATAATACCGATCTGAGGATAGTCCTTTGACGGTACGCGAACAACATTAGAATTACCTGATAGCATAGAAAATGCAAACGAGAACGCAAAATTAACTGGGACATTTGATGGGCAGATATGAAATATCAGACCAAGTCCCAACCTTAACCTTTTTCCCGAGAATTCTTCTTTAAGCCTAATAATATTTGCCTTGCGACACCAAAAACCGAAGGATATGACATCCGGAAATTCCTTAGCAGCTTTATCCTTTAATAGTTCCAAAGAAAGGCTATTTAAAAAATCACAGACCAAAGGATCATAGGGGCACATAATCTGCTTCTTAAAATCAGAAGCAGCGCCGATTATGTACTTCAATTTATTTGCTACCGGAAGCATAGGTATCGCTACAACCTCTTATCTCTGCATTTTGAATTCGTCCATGTACCCTAAAATATTTACCCATTCTCCCACATGGACAGTCATCCTCACCCAAAAGTTCACCCAAGTCCTCGGACAATATTAAATGTCCAGGATAACTTGCAGGTAATATCGAAATAAGTTGAATAAGTCCTTCCTTGCCGACGCCCAGACTCTCAAAATTCCGATGATCGCGTATTATTACATCAGAGAATATGGAAGCATGCAAATGTCCGTATTCGCATTCCATGAATATAGAGCCTGTCTGTTCCACCATGCCGTAATAATTATAAACCTTTTTTATCCCGCAAACCTCTGCTATTGCATTTCGAAAAACACCATTATCTATGCTTTGGTCATAGAGCTTTTTCCAACCACCGCCATGAATCATTATTCCGTTATCAATGTTGATCTTTTTCATTTTATCAAGGGACATTCTGAAATGTTTCCAAATCATAAAGGTAAAACCGAATAGAAGTATTGATGTGCCGTTATGTTTTTCTAAAAAGGATGAGATTGTTTCCATGTCTAGGTTCATCTGATCATCAAGCGCATATGTTATATCATAACCTAACATAGAAAATCCCAAGATCCCGGCCCCACGGGCCGAAAATAAATTTCTGTCTTTTACGACAGACTTTGTATCGATAACCAGCATTGGGAGTCGTTTTGTTCCTAAAAAAGAAGATGCTATCTTTACCAGCGCCTTAGTCTGATTCGCCGCGGTTTCCCTATCAAGATAGATTTTTGATACCGACTGCCCAGTTGTCCCTGAGGATGTCATAGTCTTAATTATTTCTGACTTCCCCACGCTTATAAGATCGTACTCCTTAAAAAGGCGTACTGGTAAGAAGGGGAAGGCCTCGAGATTTCTAGCGTTATCTAAATCAAACTTAATAGTATCCAGTATACGCCTATACTGAGCGCAACCGTTATAATGCAATTTTGTTAATTCGGAAATTGCCTTTAAATACAAATCGTTTTTTTTTGCTCTCGAAAGGGAGTATGGAGGGATATTTATGATCTCAGATGAATTAAACAAGACTACCTCCGTAACACTGAAGAGCAGAATATAAAACCTTTCCTGAGTTGTTACGTGGAATTTTAGGTACACATATTACACTAAACCCAACCTGATTTATGCCTGTATTTTCTATTATGTAATGTTTAACCTCCTTAGGGCTATCCTTTAAGGTGATAAAAATTTTCATACCATCATCGGTTCCATCACATGCACACTCATATCCTGCGGTTTTCAACATGCTCTCTACTTCATCAAGGTTTACTCGATTGCCAAATATTTTTAAAAACCGTTTTTTCCTGCCAACAATGTAATAAAACCCATCGTTATCGCGTTTGGCTATGTCACCAGTCTTAAGTATGCCCCTGTTTTCGTCACCTTTACATAGGTCCTTACAATCATTTGAATAACCCATGGTCACATTATCACCCTCATATACTAGCTCACCGATTGTTTCACTTTCGTTTATAGTATTACCGTTTTCATCCTGTAATCGAAATTTGCCCCCTGATATTGCAATCCCTATGCTTCCAGCTTTTAAAATTGCATATTCAGGGGGCAAATATGACATACGGGCTGTAGCCTCAGTCTGACCATACATTACGAAAAACCGGATCCCCTTATCACGACAAATAGTGGCAAATTCCAACGAAAGCTCTTTGTCTAATCTACCACCGGCTTGAGTTAAAGTCCTAAGACTTGGAAGATCCATTCTTGAAAAACGTAATTTTTTCAACATTTCATAGATATATGGAACACCTCCGAATGATGTAACATTATGTTCCTTTAATAATCGCCAAAATTCCTTTTCCATCAAGGTCTTATTTGTCAAACAAATGCTAGCCCCTTTTAATAAACTGCTGTTAATAATAGACAAACCATAGGTGTAACTCATTGGCATAGTAGTAATATAACGGTCTTTATCGTTTATTTTAAGATACTCTGAGATTGAATTGGCATTGCTGATAATATTTTTATAAGACTGGCGTACAAACTTTGGACTGCCTGTACTCCCTGATGTCGACAGTAAAAGAGCTAGGTCATCATGTAGGGAGTAGCTTGAAGTAAAGGATGTTTTTAACAAGACATAATTTCCATAATAATAAACTGGTTCACAATCTGAAATATCCTCATTCATGCTCTTCGGCAACCAAACATATCGCGGTAAATACAGCCGTAAAAGATTTTTCAAGGCTTCCTTGTTGGTGTGCATATTAACCAACAAGGGAACGATGCTGCCACGTAAAAACCCTATATAACCGGCTATTGATTCAATATTGTTTCCGCAAATACAAAAGACAAGACTCCTTTCATATAAGTGTTTTTTAATTTCATCAGCTATTAATAAAAATTCCTTATATGAAATTTGTTCCGAATCTTCTGCTATTACAGCGACAGCCTCGCCATACCTATCAATACAATTGAAAAAATCCATGATTTTCATCTCCTAATTTTAAATAGAATTAAATGTGACACCATATTTTTCAAGTATTTCAAACCCTTTATTATAGGAACTGAAATCAACAATATCATCAGTCTCTATCATTATATTAAATGTTTCCTCTAAGACAGTAATCATTGCCATATGGCCTACCGAATCCCATTCAGGAAGGGAGTTATAGACAAGCTCATCATTTAACGCTGTTTTTTCAAGAGAAAAGCAGGTTATAAACGCCTGTTCATATTTTTCCTTATTAGTCATTTAGATTACCTCCGTCAATTATTTTCAGCTATGTGGTGTTTTAATTCCAAATTCTTTGCTGGTATCTCATAAGCCTTGTAACTTCAATCATTACTTCTTGCGGCCGAGAAGCGAAAGCAACTCGAACTCTCTGAACAGGGTCAAGAGTAATCTCCCCGGCACAATACTCAAGCAAACGCAGAGTCTCTATACTCCGCACTAAGTTGTCTGTTGCTGAGCCGTAATGATGTACCCTAATGCCGTTCATTGACTTCTCCCCTCGTCCGTCAGCGGCATCGGCGGACGCCATAAAATGTGTACCGGCGGCGTGAAAGGATCACGGCGAAGTTCGTCACCTATCTGATAGCCAAGTCGTCGATACATTGGCAAGTTTATCGGGTTGGACGACCAGGTCCATATTGGAAGGCCTTCCCGATCGAACATGTTAAATACATTTCTTAAAAGAAAAAATCCTGTCGGGCGAGACGCATTCGGCAAAGAGCCGACAAACTCAGAATGCCGGTGGTCGACATTGGGTCGAAATGTCTCGATCCACTGGAAATAGTCATTCACGCGCGATAGATTCCGGATCATTGGGGGCAGGTGGCGTACGCCATCCGGGTATGCGCTTTCACCTTTTCGCACAAGTGATGTAACTACGACAGATGAGCGGTCAGAGGTTGCGAACACGTCTCGATTGTCCGGTCGCATCCATCTCAAATACAATTTGAAGAAGACTGTGGAATCATTCAGCCGCGTGGCGGCATTTGGCATGGCCCAGATATGTATCGGATCATTGGTATATGCCATAGCAAGGATACGAGCCACTGTGTTAAACTCGCTGGGATCCACACGCTCAACAGATAGTGCGGGAGTAGACTGCTCCATCAGATTGTTGGAAGACCTTTCCGGTTTTTCGTCATGCATAATAACCTCCTAGTAATATTCTGTTCGGATATTCATCTTATCCTTCATTGGTGGGTCTGACTGCTTAAAAAGATCCCGGGCTCCTCGAATCTGCGGACCCTATCCGATCTCTGTAATTCTAAGGCTTCAAGGTAAAAGTCCTTCATTTGTTATCTCCTGCGTCTCTATCCTCGGATGGAAAAGCGCTTCTTCGTTGCGCAAAATGCTCTTTGGCCCCGGATGTACTGTAGACAAACACCGAAGGTCTCTATGATCCCAAGGCGTCCAACCACTGACCACCCCATTTGCTCCATAGTGTGCATCTGACCCACATTATCAACCCTCACCCAGCCTATATGCTTTCTTACTCCTTCTGTCAACGCCAGATGATTGACTATCCACTTGGTCAGCATTGGTGCAACGCCCCTCCCCCGCCAATCGGGTAGACAAAATGTTCTAGTGGCATAAACTTCGTCGTCAGCCAGTGTGAACCAGCGCCTCAAGATAGGTTCGTAGAATTCAGGCCCTGCCTTTGTCCAACTATAGGCCACTACTCGGTTTCCAAATTTAGCAACATAGCAGCACCATCCCTCTTGCAGCCATTTAATAATGCTCTCCCTTGAGTGCCCCCAATGATCTATAGCCGTCAATTCATCGATTTCTCTACCGTCAGATTCGTTAACTTGTTTGAATGTAAGGCTGCTCAACACCCGCTGACACCTTTCAAGCATACGAACAATCGTGGGGTCTAACTGAGCTGGGAACTCTAAGGCCTCTGAAACTGAAGCGAATTGTCGTGATATTACAAAGACATGATATCCGTACCATTTGGATCGAAGCCTGTCCTTAATCCGCCTGAAAAAACCTTTTATACCCTCCGTCTTCAAAACATTGAACATCCGCTTCGCAAGTGGATTGCTTTGATCAAACATATTTCTTTTCTCAGTGTACCTTAAGCTCGCCAGCCTTCCACAGTAAGGGTTAGGCCATTCGTCCGTAGTTGGTTACTCTTAAGATAATTTACTTCATTTTTTCTATTCTTGGATTAATTTGTCTTTGCTTCTGCGTCTAAAATCATCGAGATTAAAAGATCTCTGCTCTTCTCGAAGAACATTGTATTCCAAATCTCATCATCTCCTATTTGAGAGCCAGGTGTTCCCTCTTTTTTTCTGATTCCCAAAAGAAAATCTTCGTATTTGGAGGCATTGATTCCTTTCCGTTTCAACTTCTGTATGCGTTTTGCCAATTGATACACAAGTTTATGATCATCTATGCCCTCCCTAATTGCTTCCCATTTAAGAGTAGCAATGGGACCGTTCGGATCCGGGTACGCAAGATAGATATCGTTACCGGGACCATCAGCCCGCTTAGGTACGCCCCTTGCATTCTGGGTGTTTTGGAATGTCCAGGATGACATTCCATCCACATTATTCATCCAGGTGTAATAACCATAAATATACCTGGCATAAGCGGGATTTATGCATTTTGTAGTCACGTCATTGTTATATAACCAGTAGACAGACCCATTGCTATGTGCCCCATCTAAATCTTCTTTATTCATTTCGCCAGAGCATAAATAATCAACAGGTTTGAATTGTTTATAGTCACGCGTGGTAAGCATATTTTGGGCGCCTAAGTCTTTTATTGTTTTTAACAAAAGAGGAGTAATGGTGTGACGTTTATTTTGAAAATCTTGATACGAAT